>Ga0114129_10006386_pt1 | contig 16714 bp, 15 predicted proteins | sample RhiMetdeltSRZDD1_FD_80071 | JGI IMG/M metagenome (GOLD analysis project Ga0114129, IMG submission 80071) | Populus rhizosphere microbial communities from Tennessee, USA - Rhizosphere MetaG P. deltoides SRZDD1 (version 2) (version 2) | ecosystem: Host-associated > Plants > Roots > Rhizosphere >... | reverse complement strand
CACTGAATTTGAGGGCTTGCCGGGGCCTTCCTCCGGAATGCGAGTTGCAGTGGCCGTTGCTGCCCCATCCGGGGGATGCAGGGACAAGAGGAGGATTCACGCGATGGATCGTCCGCTGGTTCGCAACGAGACGGCCGCTGAGTACTTCAAGGAACTCGTGGAGTCCGCGATGGTTCGCCGGCATGTCCAGGCGGCCGACCTGACCGAGTACTACCTCGTCAACCTGCTCTGCCAATACGTGCGCCTGGATAACCGCTTCGACCATGGCGATCACGCCCAGCCGCTCGCCTTACGGCTGGCCCGCGCGTTTGAAACCGGAGGTTTCGAAAAACGGATGCGCCTCCGGAGTATCGGAGATTTCTCCCTGTTCATGTCCGGGTTCTTCTCCGACAGCTTCAACCGGAGCGCCGTCGACGTCGACTATTACAAGTCGATGGGTGAGTACGCCTACGGATCCCTCAGCCGGTCGGACGACGAGGCGTTTGCCGAAGTGTTCGGCGAACTGTCGCGGAAATTTGTGGGCTTCATGGACGTTCTTGCTGACATCAGCGAGCGGACGAATCTGGGATCTACGGTGGACGTGCTGCGTCTTTACGAGAAATGGCTGCGAACGGGGAGCGCCCGCGACGGGCAACGGCTGGTCGAGCGAGGCATCCTGCCCAACCAATCAGTCGGAAAGCGTTTTATTCAATAAATCCCGGCGGGCCCCGAACTGTTCAGTTTGACGGGCATTTCCGTGACATTTTGTGGAAACGGCTCAAATCACGAAAACGAGCCGAACCGAGAGGGTGGGTATCGGCGTCTAAATGGGCAAACGGGAGCGAGCCAGCGCCCGGACAGGGAGTACGGTGGAGTGTAAACCTTTGATTATCAATCAGAAGGCCAGACAGAGCACCACCGGTCTGGGTACCTGAGCGGATCCGCAGGAGTCGACACGTCGTCCACTTTCGGTGACCTCCTTCCCCGCGAATCCCTCTCAAGTTTCCTCTCCGGCGCACGCTTTTTGGTGTAAACTGTAGGGCTTTTATAGTGGCAATTTGCTTGCATAAGGGCCTGCACCTGCAACGGCAGGAGCGGGACGGGGTAAGGCGGAAAGGAGCGGAATTCATATGAGCGTTAATAAGAGCACTGATAAGGCGCCTGGCGGCCAGATGGCGCGAGATCGATATGCGGAGCTGAAGCGAATTCTCGAGGAGCGCCGACGCGAGATCATGAGCGAGGTGCACGAGAAGATTCGAGACGTCCGTGCGGAAGGTGCGAACAACCCGACGACCGGCGTGCTCGACGCCGCTGAGACTTCAGAGGCCGATATTCAGGACGACATCGAGTTCGCGTTGATCCAGATGAAGGCAGAGACCCTCAACAAGATTGAGGAAGCGCTGCGCCGGCTCGAAGAGGGAACGTTCGGTTATTGCTTCGAGTGCGGCGACGAGATTTCCGAGCGCCGTCTGCGCGCGCTGCCGTTTGCGCTGCGCTGCAAGGACTGCGAAGAGGCTCGCGAAGTTGCCCAGCAGCGGGAGCGCATGGCCCAGCGCCGTGGCTCTTCTGCGTTGTTCCTGGACGTGCAGGGATAGATTACCGAGGCACTCAGCGATCATTCACTGAGTCCTGCAAGAGCTAATGGCCGATCGGCGAAGGCAGCCAGCCTTCGCCGATCTCTCCCACCGACGTGTCCTGGCTTTCAGCGTTGCGGTCCTGTGCTACAGTCACCGTGGCTCGGGTTCACGCATTCTTCCTTTCCCGTCGAGGCCGAGCGTGTCAGTCGGTCTGACTGACGCGACAAGACGCACGGCCCAGCTAGCACGTCGAGTGTGCTGTTCCAACGATGACTGAGCGAGACGAACCACTGGTCGTCGAAGACGCCTCCATAAACGAGCATCCGATTCCGGAGGAAATGCCCGTGCTGCCGCTGCGCGACACGGTGCTGTTCCCGAACTCTTTCATGCCGCTCGCAGTCGCGCGCGAAGCATCGGTGCGCCTGATCGATGAAGCGACGACGGCCGGGCGGATGATTGGCGTCTTCACGCAACGCGAAGCAACCGTCGAGGAGCCGGCTCAGGACGACCTGTATCCAATCGGCACCGCCACGCACATCCACAAGATGTTCAAGTTGCCCGACGGCAGCCTGCGGCTGATCGTCCAGGGCCTCACCCGAGTCAGGCTGGACCGGATGGTGCAGACCCGGCCGTACCTCCGCGCCGCGGTGTCGCTCGCCGCAGAGGTGCTGCGCGAGGAGGACAATCTCGAGATCGATGCGCTGCAGCGCAACATCAAGAGCAACTTCCAGCAGGTGGTCTCGCTGTCGCCGCTGCTCTCCGACGACCTTCAGGCGCTGAGCAGCAACATCACCGACTCAGGGAAACTCGCCGACTTCATTGCATCGAGCCTGACAACGCTCGGTACGCCGGTGAAGCAGGAAGTGCTCGAGACGCTCGACATCCGCGCGCGCATGGACGCACTCAATCGTCTGCTGATCAAAGAACTCGAGGTGCTCGAGCTCGGCTCGAAGATTCAGTCGCAGGTCCAGTCCGAGGTCGGGAAGAATCAGCGCGAGTATTTCCTGCGCGAGCAGCTGAAAGCGATCCAGAAGGAGCTCGGCGAGGGCGACGAGCAGGCCAAGGAGATCGACGAGCTCCGCGCGAAGATCGACGCGACCGGGATGCCCGAGCCCGTCAAGAAAGAGGCGTTGCGCGAGCTCGATCGCCTCTCGAAGATGCCGGTCGCGGCGGCGGAGTACACGGTTTCGCGAACGTATCTCGACTGGTTGGTCGCGCTGCCGTGGGCCAAGCGAACCGAAGACTCGATCGACCTGAAGCGTACCAAGGACGTCCTCGACGCCGATCACTCGGGCCTCGAGAAGGTCAAGGATCGCGTCCTCGAGTACCTGGCCGTGCGAAAGCTCAATCCCGACGTCAAGGGGCCGATTCTCTGCTTCCTCGGCCCTCCCGGCGTAGGCAAGACCTCTCTTGCCAAATCGATCGCGAACTCGCTGGGCCGCAAATTCGTGCGGGTGTCGTTAGGCGGAATGCGCGACGAGGCGGAGATCCGCGGCCACCGGCGCACCTACATTGGTGCGCTGCCCGGACAAGTCATTCAGGGCCTCCGCCGCGCGGAGTCGAAAAACCCGGTTTTCATCCTCGACGAGATCGACAAACTGGGCTCCGACTTTCGCGGCGATCCCGCGTCGGCATTGCTCGAGGTACTCGACCCCGAGCAAAACAATAGTTTTCGCGACCATTACCTCGACGTGCCGTTCGATCTCTCGGAGGTGCTCTTCCTCACGACCGCCAACGTGCTCGACCCCATTCCTCCGGCGCTGCGCGACCGCATGGAGGTCCTCGAACTGGCGGGATACACCGAGGAAGAGAAACTCAAAATTGCAGTCGAGCATCTCGTCGGTAAGCAGGTGACCAATCACGGTCTCACCACCGAACAAGTGGACTTCACCGAGCCGGCGATTCGCGCGGTGATCCGCGGCTACACGCGTGAGGCGGGCGTGCGGAACCTCGAGCGCGAAATCGGGGCGCTCTGCCGCAAGGTCGCGCGTCGTCGCGCCGAAGGCGATGAAACCAAGGTATCGATCACGCCCGACACCGTGGTCGAGATGCTCGGCGCACCGACGTTCCTGGACGAGGAAATCGAGAACCGGACCAAAGATCCTGGCGTGGCAGTCGGCCTGGCGTGGACTCCGGCTGGCGGCGAAGTGCTGTTCATCGAGGCGTCGCGGATGCAGGGCGGTGGAAGCCTCACGCTCACCGGGCAGCTTGGCGACGTGATGAAGGAATCCGGCCGAACGGCGTTGTCATGGTTCCGCGCCAATGCCACGCGATACGGCGTCGATCCGTCGTTCTACAAGGACTCGGAAATCCACCTGCACGTGCCCTCTGGCGCGATCCCCAAGGACGGCCCGTCGGCCGGCGTCACGATGGTCACGGCGCTTGCCTCGGAGCTGTCGTCGCGGCCGGTCCGTGGCGACCTCGCCATGACCGGCGAGATCACGCTGTCTGGCCGCGTGCTGCCGGTCGGCGGCATCAAAGAAAAGGTGCTGGCCGCGCGCCGGCACGGCATCACCGAAGTGATCCTGCCGAAGCAGAACGAGAAGAACATCAAGGAAGATCTGACGGACGAGCTCCGCCGCGAGCTCCGCATTCACTACGTCGTGCACATCGAGGAAGTGCTGGCGATGGCGCTGCTGCCCTCGGCGGCGCAGTCGCACACCGGGCTGCCCGTCGACAACGAGATCAGGGAAACCGTCCAGTAGTTCGACTACAGCAGCGAAAGGCCAACCACGGTCTTCATGTCCGTGATCTCGCCGCGGCGGATCATCTCTCTCGCTTCGGGAATGGTGAAGGTTCGTGGCTCGATGTCTTCGTCCTCGTCGAGCTCGGCCGCTTCGGTTGGGACCGAGAGCGACGACAACCGGAAGAAGATCATTTCCTCGCTGCAGTAGCCGGGCGTTGGAAAGAACGATCCAAGTCGGACGATCGTCTCCGGTACCTGGCCGATTTCCTCGTGGCACTCGCGTTTCGCCGCGGCATCCGGCTCTTCGCCCTCGTCCACGCTGCCGGCCGGCAGTTCCCACAGCCATCGGTTGACAGGGTAGCGATATTGGCGGATGAGGATGATCGATCCCGGCTCCGGCACGGGCAACAGCACAACGGACCGCACGTGATGGACGATGTCGACGGTGACTTCGCGGCCGTTGGGCATGCGGACGCGATCGCGGTCGACGTCGAATACCTTGCCGTCGAACACACGTTGGCTGGCGAGCACTTCAGCGGACTCAGTTCTGCTCATTCCATTCCACCTGTTTCCTGCACCGCTTCGATTTCGTCGATCACCGACTCGAGGTCGAGCGGCAATGGCGAGTCGAAGTCGACGCGGCGTCCGTCGCCCGGATGCGCGAATGACAGCCGCGTGGCATGAAGGAAGGGCCGCTCGAGCCGCTGCACGGCTTTCAAATCGAGCGGCACGCGACGCCGCACGCCGCCATACGTCGAGTCGCCGACGATGGGATGGCCGATCGCGTTCAGGTGAACGCGAATCTGATGTGTCCTGCCGGTCGCAATCGCAACCTTGAGCAGCGTGACGCCGCGAAAGTGCCGCGCCCACGTCACGCGCGTCACCGCGCTTCGCGCGCGCCGCGCACGGGTGGACATCTTCTGCCGGTCCTTGTCATCACGCCCGATCGGTGCATCGATTCGCCGGCCGGCGTGAACGACGCCCCAGACGAGCGCAACGTACTCCTTCTCGACTTCACGATCGCGGAACTGACGCGACAATTCCTGGTGAGCCCGGTCGTGTTTGGCGACGACCATGAGACCGGATGTCCCGCGGTCCAGCCGGTGCACGATGCCCGGGCGTAACTCCCCGCCAATCCCGCTGAGATCTTTGATGTGATGGAGGAGCGCGTTGACGAGCGTGCCACTGCTGTGGCCGGCGGCGGGATGCACGACCATTCCCGCCGGCTTGTCGAGCACCACGATATCAGGATCCTCGAACACGATCCGCAGCGGCAGTTCCTCGGCCACGGGTGTGGCCGCTACAGGCGCGGGTATGTCGATCGTGTACTCCTGCCCGGCCCGGACAGCGGTGCTCGGACGAACTCCTTTGAGGGGGCCTTCGACGCGTCCGTCCTTGATGAGCTTTTGAAGCTGAGAACGGGACTGCTCAGGCAACAACGCCGCCAGGAAACTATCGAGGCGGACGCCGTCGTACTCATCGTCCACGACCACGCGTAGAGTTGCCATGGCGTTCTAGCGTGCTGCTAGGCTGCTCGAGCTCGGCGCGTGGCAGTGTCCGCCGGCGCCGGACCGAATCGGCGGCCAAGGAGGAAGAGCATGATCAGGCTGAGCGGCACGAGCAGGATCGAGACGAACTGTGAGGTCGAGAGCGCATTGCCGAACACGTTGACCAACCCGCGCGAATCGCCGCGATAGATCTCGACCACGAACCTGCTGACAGCGTACAGGAACATGTAACTCCAGAACGTCCGGCCTGGAAACGGGCGCCCTTTCTTCTCAGTCGCGAGCAGCAGGACCAGGATCAGGAGTTCCGCGCCAGCTTCGTAGAGTTGCGTCGGATGGAGAGGTACCCCGAGCGGTGTGCCCACGTTCTGGCGCGCGAAGTCGTTGTGAAACGTGATCGCCCACGGCACGTCGGTCTGCCTGCCGAAGCAACACCCGGCAAGAAGGCATCCCATCCGGCCGACGACGTGCCCGAGAGCGATCGCTGGCGCAAAGACGTCCGTCACGGTCCACACCGGCATCTTGTGTCGCCGCAAATACCACAGCGCGACGATCACAGCCGCGATCAGACCACCGTAGAACACGCCTGCCGATCGAAACAGGTTGATCAGCTCCGCCAGGTTCCACTGGAACCGATCGCGCTCCACCACCAGCAGCATCAACTTTGCGCCGACCAGAGCGCTGACGATGATCCAGATGCCGAGGTCCATCACCTGGTTCGGATTCAGGCCGCGCGACTTGGCTCGGATCAGCGCAAACTGCAGGCCGAGGAGGTACGCCGCGGCGAGGAGCAGGCCGTAGGTGTAGACCGGAAACCCACCAACTTCAAACAGGATTGGATGCATGGTGTTGCCCGAGGCCGATCATATCCAGAAGGACGAGGATCGCGCCTGTCGTGATCGCCGCGTCGGCGATGTTGAACGCCCAGAAATGCGAGGTGCCCCAGTAGACATCCACGAAATCAACGACGTGACCAAAGAGCGCTCGGTCGATCAGGTTGCCGAAGGCGCCGCCGAGAATCAGCGCGAGGCCAATCCGCGCCATCCGTTCGTGGAACCCGAGCTGCGCCGCGTAAGCCGCAATAGCCACGAGTGCCAACGCGGCGATCAGGATCATGATGGCCGGCTTGAACGGAAAATCCACGGAGTTCAAGAGGCCAAAAGCGGCGCCCGTGTTTTGCACGTGCGTCAGATCGAGCAGGCCTGGGATGACATGGACGGGATCGCCTTGAAGCGGCAGCGTCCGTCGCACGATTTCCTTCGACAGCTGATCGACGGCGACGACCGAAGCGATCGTGCCCAGCTCGACCGGACTGGCGTACGAGCGAGGTGCGGCCGCGTCGGCCGGAGGCGTCGGATCGGGACCCTCCGGCACCGGCAGCGGCGCGTCCGGCATCATCCAGCGACCTCGCCCGTCATTCCATGGACCGCGTCGACGCAGCGGTCGCAGAGCCCAACGCTTTCCCGCGCGGTGGACACGGATGGCACGATGCGCCAGCAGCGCGGGCACTTTTCGCCCTCTGCTGGCGACGCGTCAACGCTCCACACGCGATCCGCGCCGTCAGCAAGGGATCGTGTCAGCTCGCTGTCGGCGATTCCATTCGCGGCGGTCGCTGTCGGACCGAGCCTGACGTCCGACACGATGAACAGCATCGGCAGCGATGCGGCGTAGCGCTTCAGCAACGCGGCCGAGGCCGGATCGGTAATGTCGATGGTCACGCGCGCCTGAAGGGAGCTGCCAATCTGCTTCTGCTCACGCCGCTCTTCGAGCCGGGCGTTGACCGCCGATCGCGCGTCCAACAGCACTTCCCATCGCTGTCTCAACCCGTCGTCTTGCAGGTGGGCGAGCTCGTCGAGCGAGGGGAACTCAGCCGTGTGAACCGAGGAGCTGCGCTGACCCGGCAGGTGCCGCCACAGTTCGTCAGCCGTAACCGGCAGAATCGGCGCGAGCAGTCGCACGAGCCCGTCCGCGATGATGTACATCGCGGTTTGTGCGGACCGCCGTTCGGGCGAGCCGGCGCCGAAGGTGTAGAGCCGATCCTTCGATACGTCGGCGTAGAACGCGCTTAAGTCGACCGTCGCGAACTGGTTGATCGTCTGGAAGATGGTTGGGTAGTCGTACTTGTCGTACGCCTTCACAACCGTCGTCGCTGCGGCAGCGTAGCGATCCAGCGCGTAGCGGTCGACTTCCTCCAGGCGATCGAGCGGAGCGAGGTCGGACGGATCGAAGTCGTACAGGTTCGACGCGAGATAGCGCAGCGTATTCCGGATCTTGCGATACGCCTCGACGACCCTGGCAATGATCTGTTTGCCGATGCGGACTTCCTCGCGGTAGTCCACCATGGCCACCCAGAGGCGGATGATCTCCGCGCCGCTTTCCTTGATGATGTCTTGCGGTGCGATCGTGTTGCCGAGCGACTTCGACATCTTCCGGCCGTCCTCGTCAACGACGAAGCCGTGGGTGACGACTTCGCGGAACGGCGGCCGCCCGCGCGTGCCAAGGCCAACCAGGAGCGAGCTCTGGAACCAGCCTCGATGCTGATCGCTGCCCTCCAGATACGTGTCGGCTGGCCAGCGCAGCTCGGGGCGGAACGGCAGCACGGCTTCATGGCTCGATCCTGAATCGAACCAGACGTCGAGGATGTCACGCTCGCGCTCGAAGGTGGAGCCGCCACACGAAGGACACGTCAAACCTGGCGGGATGAACTCCTCGATCGGCCGCTCGTACCAGGCGTCGGCGCCATGGACGTCGAACACCGACGCGGCGAGATCGACGAGCGCCGGCGTGAGGATGGCTTCGCCGCACTTCGTGCAATCAACTGCCGGGATTGGGACGCCCCAGGCGCGCTGCCGCGAGATGCACCAGTCGGGCCGGTGCGCCAGCATGTTCGAGAGCCGATCCCGGCCCCACCCCGGCACCCAATGGACATCTTTGTCCACCGCCTCGAGTGCCGCCTGACGCAGCGTTGGGCTATCCGGCTGTTGGCCCTTCAATGGCGAATCCAACCCGATGAACCACTGTGACGTCGCCAGAAAGATCACCGGGTTGTGGCACCGCCAGCAATGCGGGTACGAGTGCTCGAACGTCTCGCGATGCCAGAGTCGGCCGCGCGATTTGAGCGCCTCGACGATGGCGGGATTCGCATCGAAAACACGTTGCCCGCCAAAGAGCTCCACCGTCTCGAGGAAATGGCCGCTCGGCCCGACCGGCGCGTAGATATCGAGCCCGTACTTAACACCGGTGACGAAGTCGTCGCTGCCGTGACCTGGTGCGGTGTGGACCGCGCCAGTACCCTGTTCTAGCGTGACGTATTCTGCGAGCACGCCGACCGAGTCACGCGCGTACAGCGGGTGGCGGAATCGCAGGTGCTCGAGCTGCTCGCCTTTCATCTTGGCGAGCGGCGGGCCCAACGTCCGTCCCGTCACCTGCGCCACGCGTTCGGCAAGTGCCTCCGCAAGGATCACGGCGCGGCCGTCGACGTCGTACGCCGCGTAATCGAAGTCGGGATGAAACGCGATCGCCAGATTGGACGGGATCGTCCAAGGCGTCGTCGTCCAGATCAGGACGGAGACCTGCCGGCCGGCCAACGCCGGCACCTGCGCCGTCAGCGCATCACGGCTGTCGTCGGACAGCAGGAACTCAACGTAGATCGACGGCGATGAGTGATCTTCGTACTCGACTTCCGCTTCGGCAAGGGCGGTGCGGCAATGGATGCACCAGTGCACTGGCTTCTTGCCCTTGTAGACGAGCCCCTGTTCGACAAACTTCCCAAGCGCACGCGCGATCGCCGCCTGATAACGGAAGTCCATCGTGAGATAGAGATGATCCCAGTCGCCGAACACGCAGAGCCGCTGGAATTCCTCGCTCATCACGTCGATGAATCGCGAGGCGTAGGCGCGGCACGCGCGGCGGAAATCGGCGAGCGACATGTCCCGCTTCTTCGGGCCGAGCTCGCGATCGACATGCAGCTCGATGGGCAGGCCATGGCAGTCGTAGCCGAGCACATACGGTGCGTCGAAGCCCATCATCGTGCGCGTCTTCACGACCAGATCCTTCAGGATCTTGTTCATGGCCGTGCCGATGTGGATCTTGCCGTTGGCGTAGGGCGGCCCATCGTGGAGGACGAACTTCGGTCGTCCCCGTCTGGCCTCACGGATCTGTTCGTACAGGCCCATTTCTGTCCAGCGGGCAAGCGCCTGCGGCTCGGCAGCCTGCAGGTTTGCCTTCATGGGAAAGCTGGTGCGCGGCAGGTTCAGCGTGTCTTTCCAATCCGCCATGGGATATCTGGTTATTGTAGTTCGGGAGTGCGGCGTACAAGAAAAAGCCGGCGCTCCTCGGCCTGGAAGAGCGCCGGCCCGTGACGTGCGCGGTCGGTCGTCTACCGACGCCGCGCGGCGCTTTGAATCTCGACCTCGAACTGCCCCTCGTTGTCCTGCACGTACGAGTCGTTGATGCCGAGGAACAACTGACCTGCTGCCGGCGCCGCGATCCGGGTCTGATTCCCGATCAGGAACGGCTGACCATTCCCAACCCGGCCGATGAGCGCACCGGTCGGTGCTGCTGGCAACGGATTCTGCGCTTCGGTCGCGCCGGTGCCGCCTGGCGTAGCCGTCGGGTTGCTCGGTCCACCGATCCTGATCTCGCCGGTCGCCGACACTGTGAGTGGCTCACCGCGTCGAACCGTGATGCCGGTCGCCGTCCACTGTGACCGGCCCGACAGCGTGATCCTCCTCGAACCGACTGGCGGCGTTACCGCTTCGCCCCCTCCGGACGTCCCGGCTGTCTGGCCGCCAGCGAAGTACACGCGCCCCACTTGGTTCGATTGCAGCCGACGCTCTTCACCGCCTTCGGTCCGGATGATCACGAGAAATGGTGAGTTCAGATCCGCCTTGTTCGTGTGGCCTAGCTCGAGGATCTGTCCTCTGATGGTCGATCCATCGCGAAGCACGACCGCTTCGAGCGATCCCGAGAGATTGAGGTTTGGCGAATCCGGTGTGCCGCCAAAGTCGACAAAGGCAACTTGATCGACTGGGATGCGCGGTTCTTCAGCCGGGCTCGTGCGCAACACCACCTGGCGGTTGTCCACACGGTAGGCAAGGTTGTTCCCGGTGTGTCTCTGGCCGTTCTTGAGAACCACCGTGGTGTTCACCTGCGCGAGCAGTGACGCACCGCCCGCGAGCACGACCGCCGCCAGGGCCAGGGCGCTTGGCAGTTTCGCTATCCGCCGCATGGTTGTGCCTCCTATATGTCTCACAAAGTGTCCGTTAATGGTCCTTTTCCACCAGCTATCCCCAGTCCAGTGCAAATATGCCGCCGTTCGTTTCTCCGCACGGAACGGTCCAAACTAGCTCTTCAGTTGCTTGAAGGAGTGACAATTTTTGCCCCCGCTATAATCAATGGATGCCTTCAGTCCAGGCGGCCACCGCATTGACCACGCGCTCTGAGACGCTGCAAAACGGACTGAAAGTGATGATCCAGGAGGTGCACACCGCGCCCCTCGTGTCGGTCTGGTGCTGGTACCGCGTCGGGTCGCGCGATGAAGCGCCGGGACGGACCGGAGTGTCGCACTGGGTCGAGCACATGAACTTCAAGGGGACCCGCAACATTCCGCGCGACCAAATGAAAGGGCTCGTCGAGCGCTACGGCGGCATGTGGAACGGGTACACCTGGATCGACGAGACCACCTATCTCGAGACCGCAGGCCGCAACGCGCTCGACCAGTTGCTCTTCCTCGAGGCTGAGCGGATGGCGAACGGGCTCTATGAGGCCGAAGATTGCGAGTCCGAGCGCACGGTGATCATTTCGGAATTGCAGGGCGGCGAGAACGATCCCGATCAGCTGCTCGATCAGGAAGTCACAGCGACCGCCTTTCGCGCGCACCCGTACCGGCACCCGACGATTGGCTGGCTGCCGGATCTCCGCTCCATGACGCGCGACGATCTCTACGGACACTATCGACGGTATTACGTCCCGAATAACGCGACGCTCGTCATCGCTGGGGATGTTGAGGCGGACGATGTCCTTCGTCGAGTCGAGCGCATCTTGGGGTCGATTCCTTCGGGCAACGTTCCAGCGCGTACCCCGATCGTCGAACCTCCTCAGCTTGGGGAGCGGCGTGTCGTCGTCGAGCGGCCTGGCACGACGTCGTACCTCAAGATGGCGTGGCATGCGCCAGCGGCAACGGATCCCGATTTCTTTCCGGTGCTCGTTCTCGATGCCATCCTGACCGGCGCGAAGGGGTTGAACCTGTGGACGAGTTTCCGCGGCACCCCGCCGCAGCGTAAGTCGCGCCTCTATACAGCACTGGTCGAACGATCGCTCGCGTCGAGCGTGTCGGGCGCTCTCGTGCCAACAGCCGAGCCGTTTCTCTATATGTTGTCGATGACGGCCATGCAGGGGATCGAACTCCCCGTGCTCGAGGCAGCAATTCACGAGCAGATCGAGAAGCTGCGTGACCACGGTGTGACTGAAGAAGAAACCGCTCGCGGCCGTCGTCAACTTCGCGCGAGGTTTGTCTTCGAGAACGACAGCGTCACGAACATCGCTCACCAGCTGGGGTACTTCGAGACTGTCACCGGTCCGGGATTTTTCACCGAGCTGCAGTCGCACGTCGCTCGGGTCACGGCCGATCAGGTGTCCGAGGTGGCGCGACGCCGGCTGGCGTCCACCGCGCGAACGGTGGGCTGGTTCAAGCCGCTCGGTGAACGGGAATGACGACCGCGGCCGCGCGCGGGTTGTCGCCCGTCCGAACCGTGCTCGACAGCGGGGCAGTCGTGATTGCTCAGGAAGCGTCGCTCACGCCGGCCGTGACGATCAACGCCACGGTAATGGCAGGCGGTGCCCATGAGCCTGATCCGCTTCAGGGCCTCGCGTTCCTGACCGGTCGCGTCCTCGACCGTGGCACCGAGCATCGGTCCGCGGAAACAATTGCCGAGGAACTCGACGACCGTGGGGTTGCGTTCCGGGTTGCGACTGCGCGCCACCCGATGTCGGTTACCTGCACGTGCCTCGCCGAGGACTTCCCAGACGTTCTCGATATCGTCCTCGACATCGTCCGTCACCCGGTATTCCCGGAAGCGGAAGTTGCAAAGCGGCGCGCGGAATGCCTGACCTCACTCCGACAAGATCAGGAGAACCCGGCCGCTCGCGCAGTCGAGGCGCTCTTCGAACTTCTCTATGGGCCTTCGCACGCATACGGGCGGCGTTCGAAAGGCACCGAGTACAGCCTCGAGCGGATCACTCGCGACGACTTGATCGCCTTTCATGCCGCGCGATTCCGGCCGGCGCTTTTGTCGCTGGTCATTGTCGGCGACGTGTCTGCGTCCAGTGCGACGGACCAGTCGGCCGTACTTCTTGACGGGTGGAAGAGTGCGCCCGTCACGGACTCGGAGATCGCGGCGCCTCTGCCCGCAGGCCGGCGCGAGCACACTGTCGCGATTCCGGGGAAGTCCCAAGCGGACATCGCCTATGGGTTCACGACAATCCGTCGGCTCGACCCCCGCTACTACGCGTACTTCATCTTAAACAACATCCTCGGACAATTTGGCTTGGGCGGACGGCTCGCGGAAAACATTCGGGAACGTCAGGGCATGGCCTACTACGCGTACAGTGCGATCGATCCGAGCGTCGGCGAAGGGCCGTTGCTCATTCGTGCCGGCGTGGACCCAGACAATGTTGCGCGTGCGCTCGCCGCCATCGATCACGAGGTCGGCACGCTCGGCAAGGAAGGGCCGCTGCCCGAGGAGTTGTCGCAATCCAAGGAGTACTTGATCGGCTCGATTCCGCGGATGCTCGAGACCAACGCTGGAATCGCGTCGTTCCTGCAGACCGTCGAGCAATTTGGGCTCGGCTTGGACTACGACCAGCAGATGCCCGGGCACCTCGAAGCCGTGACACTCGAAGAAGTGCGCGCGGCGGCGACCGAGCTCCTCCAGCCCGAACGAGCGGCTGTCGCGATCGCAGGCCCGTGATGACGCGTGCAGTATTCTTCGACGTCGACTTCACGCTGATCTATCCAGGACCCACCTTTCAGGGCAGTGGCTACCATACGTTCTGCGCCAGGCACGGTGTCGATGTGGATCCAAGCGCCTTCGATGCCGCGGTCGTCTCTGCCTCGTCTCTGCTGGCGCCGACCGGCGACGTGTACGATCCTGAAATCTTCATTCAGTACACGCGTCGGATCATCGAAGGCATGGGCGGCAGCGGGCCAGCAGTCGATCGGGCGGCACGTGACATCTACGACGAGTGGTCAGCTTGCCATCATTTCGAGTTGTACGATGACGTGGCTGATGTCCTGCGGGGACTGCACGCGTCGGGGTTGCGAATGGGACTCATCTCGAACACCCAGCGCTCACTGACGGCATTCCAGGAGCATTTTGCGCTCGAGGGACTGTTCGCCGTCGCCGTCTCGTCGTACGACCACGGCTACATGAAGCCGCACCCGAGCATCTTCGAGAGCGCCCTCCGTCAGGTATCCGCTCGACCTGACGAGGCTGTGATGGTGGGCGACAGTCTCGAGCATGACATCGAAGGGGCACTGCGGCTTGGCATGCGCGCCGTGCTCGTCTCGCGCGCCGGCAGTTCGCGTCAATGCCCTCCTGACGTTCCGGTGATCCGTTCGCTGCGCGAGCTTCCTTCACTGCTCTGAGCAGCGATGTTGATTCGTCCGCTTACCACGATCGAGGACTGCCGGCGCGTCGCCGCGCTCGAACGGGTCGTCTGGGCCTACGCCGACGGCGAAGACGTCGTACCGCCGCCGGTGCTCATCGTCTCCATCAAACGCGGTGGCATCCTGCTCGGCGCGTTCGAGGGGGACGATCTCAAAGGCTTCGTTTATTCACTTCCGGGGATCAAGGACGGCCGGCCGACGCAGTGGTCGCACATGTTGGGCGTGATGCCGGATGCGCGTGCCCAGGGCCTGGGGCTGAGGCTCAAGCTGGCGCAGCGTGAGCGCGCGCTGGAGATGGGACTCGACTTGATCGAGTGGACGTACGATCCCCTGCAGGCGCCGAACGCGCACTTGAACTTTGCGAGACTCGGAGTGGTTGTCGAGGAGTACGAAGAGAACATCTACGGCGATTCGTCGAGCGTGCTCCACAGCGGCACGCCCACAGACCGATTCGTGGCCGAGTGGCATATCCGGCGTCCGCACGTCGAACGCAGGATCCACGGCGCAGCCAACAGCGTGATCCGGGACAGCGGCCTGTCGAATGCGCCCGTCGTGAATCCGTCACGGCTCGAGGATGGACAACTGCGTCCGGGACGCGCCGATCTGACGCTCGATGCCCGCCGCGTGCTCGTCGAGATTCCAACGACGTTCACGGAGATGCTGGTCGGCGATCGCGACCTGGCGCTGGACTGGCGACTGACCACGCGCGCCATCTTCCAGCACTATTTCGATCATGGGTATCGCGCCGTCGACTTCTTCAAGTCCCGCGACGTTGGCCAGTATCTGTTGGTGAAACAGGAGCAGTGAAAAAGGCAGAAGGCAGAAGGCAGAAGGCAGAGGGCAGATGGCAGAAGGCAGAAGGCAGAACAACTAGTTTGAGCCGTCTGCCTTCTGCCGTCTGCCTTCTGCCTTCCGCCGTCTGCCTTCCGCCGTCTGCCTTCCGCCGTCCGCCGTCTGCCTTCGCCGTCTGCCTTCCGCCTTCTGCCTCCTCTTACCCGGGTGGCCAGCCGAGCCTTCGACCGCCGAGCACGTGCAAGTGGATGTGGAAGACGGTCTGTCCTGCATCCGCGTTGCAGTTGAATACGGTGCGATATCCCCGATCGGCGTGGCCATTCTCCGCGGCGATTGCCGCGGCTCGTCTCACCAGCTCTCCAACGAGGCCATCGTCCTGCGGCGTCAGATCGTTGGTCGTGGGGATGTGGCGCCGCGGCACGACCAGGACGTGCATTGGTGCCTGCGGGTTGATGTCCTTGAAGGCGACGACGCGTTCGTCCTGGTAGACGATGGCGCCAGGGATGGTGCCTTCGATGATTTTGCAGAAGAGGCAGTCGGCCATGCCGACCAGCTTACATCGACAGAATGGCGACGCGCGGGATGCCTTGCAGATCGTCCTTGACCGCGACGCTCCGCCAGCCGGCCTGCTCCGCGATTGCAGTCACGTCGTCGGCCTGACCAAAGCCAAACTCGACCACGAAGAGTCCGGCATCTGAAAGCCGGGACTGCGCGGATCCAATGAGAGCGCGAAGGGCGGTCAGCCCATCGACGCCAGCGAAGAGGGCCGTGGCCGGTTCGTACTGAACGACATCCCGCTGAAGGCTGACATTGGACGGAACGTAGGGTGGGTTCGACACGATCACGTCGACACCGTCGGCGACGGCACTGAGCAAGTCTCCCTTGACGAGATCCACGCGACCGAGGACCTCATGCCGAGCAGCGTTTCGACGGGCCACGTTCAACGCCGCCTCGGAGATATCGATGGCCGTGATCCGTGAGCGTGGAAACTCGCGCGCCAACACGACGGCGAGGCAGCCGCTGCCGGTGCCGACATCGACGATCCGGCCGACCGTTCCGCGCTCGGGACGGCGCTCGCAGACCGCTTCGACGATCAGCTCGGTTTCGGGTCGAGGGATGAGCACGTCCCGCGAGACTTCGAATTCCAGTCCCCAGAATTCGCGGATGCCGGTGACGTAGGCCACGGGCTCGCGCCGAGAGCGGCGCTCGATGAGTGCCTGGAAGCGCGCGGCGAAGCCCTCCGGCTCCTCGTCGCGTCCGTTAGCGAGCAGCCGAACGCGATCCCACCCGAGCGCGTGGCGAGCGAGCACTTCCGAGTCGAGTGCGGCGTCACGCGCGGACAGGCCGGCACGAGTCAATGCCAGGCGCCCCTCGGCGATCCGTTGGTGGATGTTCAGTGTGACGGTTCCGACTGGAAGTGCGTGACGGCCTGATCGATCAACTCGCCGATGTCGCCGTCGAGCGCGTTCGCGAGCTGATACATGCTGAAGCCAAACCGGTGATCGGT
>Ga0114129_10006385_pt1 | contig 16715 bp, 15 predicted proteins | sample RhiMetdeltSRZDD1_FD_80071 | JGI IMG/M metagenome (GOLD analysis project Ga0114129, IMG submission 80071) | Populus rhizosphere microbial communities from Tennessee, USA - Rhizosphere MetaG P. deltoides SRZDD1 (version 2) (version 2) | ecosystem: Host-associated > Plants > Roots > Rhizosphere >... | reverse complement strand
CGTTCGGCGTCGTCATGAGCTCGACCGCGCGCCCGAGCAGCTCCGCAGGGTCGACGCCGCGCTTGTGCGCCGTGGTCGCGATCCCGATGCCGATCGGCTTGGTGAGGAACAGGCGCGCGCCGGGCGGAACCGTCGAGTTCCGCACGACGCGCTCGGGCTCGGTCAGGCCGAGCGCGACCATGCCGTACTTGGGTTCGGGGTCGGTGATCGTGTGGCCGCCGAGCACGGCCGCCCCGGCCTTGCTCGCGACGTCCATCCCTCCCTGCAGGACCTGCCCGAGCATCTCGAGCGGCAGGTCGTCGACCGGCCAGGCGACGATGTTCAGCGTGAGGATGGGCCTTGCGCCCATCGCGTACACGTCCGAGAGCGCGTTGGTGGCCGCGATCCGGCCCCAGTCGTAAGGGTCGTCCACGATCGGCGTGAAGAAGTCGAGGGTCGCGACGAGCGCCTGCCGATCCGACAGCCTCACCACCGCGGCGTCGTCGGCCGTGTCGGCCGCGACGAGGACGTTCGGGTCGACCCCGGGCAGCGAGAGCGTCCCGAGCACGGTCTCGAGGTCGTTCGGCCCCAGCTTGCAGCCGCACCCGGCCCCGTGGCTGAAGCTCGTCAGCCTCCGTTCGGTCGACACGCGCCCAGGATACGGCCGCTCCTTGGGTTGTCGTTCGAAACTCGCCGTCGTCCTGGGGATCCCGCTCGGCATGGGGCTGTGGAGCCTGATGGAGGGCGGCGACCTCCCCGAGACCGGCGTGTCGCTTCTCGCGCTCCTGCTGGTCGTCGTGCTCGTGCCGATCGTGTTCGCCGCCGTGGTGAGCATCCCGGCCAGGCGGCTCGCCGGCCGGCCGGTCGCGCCGCTCCTCACGTACGAGTGACGCGCGGCCCCGGCTAGGCTGCGTCGGATGCGGACGGCGGTGGTCGGGCACGTCGAGTGGATCGAGTTCGCCCACGTCGAGCGGGTGCCCAAGGCCGGCGACATCGTGCACGCAACCGATCCGTGGGAGGAGCCCGGGGGCGGAGGCGCGGTCTCGGCGGTACAGCTCGCGCGCCTCTCCGGCGACTGCACGTTCCTTACGGCGCTCGGCGACGACGAACGCGGAGCGTGGTCGCGGCGGCGCCTGTCGGAGTTCGGCGTCCGGGTGGAGGCCGCCACCCGCGACGAGCCGACGCGGCGCGGCGTGGTGTTCGTCGACGCGAACGGCGAGCGCACCATCACCACGCTCGGCCGGCGTCTCGAACCCACGACCGCCGACGATCTCCCGTGGGACGAGCTCGAGGACGTGGATGCCGTGTACTTCACGGCCGGCGACATCGCCGCACTTCGCGAGGCGCGCCGCGCCAAGGTCTTGGTCGCGACGAGCCGCGTGTCGGACCTCCTCGTCGAGGCCGATGTGCAGCTCGACGCGGTCGTCGGCAGCGGCAACGACCCCTCGGAGGCGTTCGACGCCGCGAGGCTCACCCACGCGCCCTCGCTCGTCGTGCGAACCGACAGCGTTCGGGGCGGCCGGCACGAGACCAGCGACGGCCGGCGCGGCTCGTACGAGCCGGTCGCTCCCCCCGGTCCGGTCGTCGACACCTACGGGGCCGGCGACTCGTTCGCCGCGGGGCTGACGTTCGCGCTCGGCAGCGGCCTCGAGGCCGAGGAGGCGCTCGCGCTCGCCGCCCGGTGCGGCGCCTGGTGCGCGGCCGGCAAGGGCCCCTACGGGAACCAACTCACCGCCGCGGACCGATAGCCGCGCAGACCGGGGTCCGCGAGCCGAGCTCCGGGACGACTACTCGCCGAACAGGATGAACACGGTGACCGTGTCGCTCCGACCGTGATCCGCGATGCGGAAGCGGAACCGCCAGGGCTCCGTCTGGTCCGCGTCTCCCTTCTGGGACCTGAAGGACCAACGCATCCGCCCGGTGTCCGAGATCCGGACCAGGACCCCTCCGCGCCACTCCGCCGCCCCCGGCCGCAGGTACCTGACCCGGGCCTCCAGACGGGCGTGGAACGGGACCACCCGCGCGCGCAGGAACACGCGATCGCCGAACACGTACGTGGCGGTGTCCTCGCACGTGCCCGCCTCCCGATGGTGGGCGGCGCACACGTCGAAGCGTTCGGGCGTGTGAGCGAGCGCGGGGAACGCCGGCGCGGCGGAGAGCACGCTCGCGATCGCGAGTACAACCACGCTGCGCGATCGGATCCCGTTCACCCCCTCACGCCGATGGTGATCCGACGCGATCGACGGCGCAACCTCAGGCCAGGGTCGTCGCCACCTCCAGGCGATGGTGTTCGCGAACGTCCATCGACGCCGCCAGCGTGTCAGGACCGAGCAGTGCGTCGCCGTCGCGGAGTTCCTCGCGGATCCTCGCCAGCTCCGAACGCGTGAAGTCACATCGCGGCGGCGTGGGCTCGATCCCGTACAACCGCGCCGCGTTCCGCCCGAGCACCTTCTCCTTCAGCTCTTTCGTCAAAGCCGGGTAGCCGTAGCGCTCCTGGAACTCGTCCGAGATATGGAACGCGCGGAACGCCTGGATCTGCGGCTGCGGGGAGCCGTAGAATAGGCAGTCGGTCCCCCACACCACGTTCTCCTCGCCGACGTGCTTCAGCAGCTTGCCGAGCACGTGCGCGGCCTCCGTGGGCGAACGCATCACGTTCCACCAGGTCGTGCCGAGCTCCGCGTACACGTTCTCGTTCGGCCCGATCCCGGCGCGCTCGAGCGACGCGATCAGGCGGTTCACGCCGAGCTCCCGCGTCGCCGATGTGTACGGGCCCTCGAACGTCCCCGTCTCGAACCCGGAGTGGTACACGACGAAGTTCGCGTCCGGATGCATCCGCGCCGCGGGCCCGATGTCCACGGGCGAGGAGTACTGGCTCCCGCCCGACAGCCCCTTGTGGACGCAGATCGTCGGGATGCCGAGGTCGAGGCTCTTGCGGATGAACGGCTCGCCGACCGGCGGCAGCCCCCGCTCGTGGTCGTCCAGCCACCACGCACCGCCGCCGGGATCGAAGAAGTCCGGGAAGTGGGTGAACGTCTTCCATGCCTTGATCGGATATCGGCCCGCCGTGTCCTCCATGCCTCGAAGCACCGAGTCGAGCGATCCGATGTTCGGCAGGACCTGGCCGTGGAGCAGGACGCGCTCGTCGCGGCAGAGTCCCTCCACGATGCGCCGGGTCTCGGCCATGATCTCGGGCGAGAGCGGCGAGCCCTCCGGATAGATCGGCAGCGCGGACAGCACGACCACACTCGTGTCGCTGCGGATGAAGAAAGACTCGAGGAAGTGCTCGATCGAGAAGCAGACACGCGGGTCGTCCTCGTTGCAGTGCCGCTGGGGGAAGCTCGCGTAGAAGTCCTGGCCGTGGAAGACCGGGTTCAGGTCGTACTCGAGCAGGTGGCCCTGCACGTCCATGACGAACTCTTCCCCCGCCACGGCCTCCTCGGCCGCTCCGGGTTCGGTCGCCGCCTCCCGAGGGAGGGAGAAGCCGCCGCCGGGCTCCGAGGTGGGAACGGACGGCGACGCTCGGTGCGCCTCGCGCGTGCAAGCGTCGAGCGCGAGCAGGACCGTGGCGGCCGCGCACAGCGAGCGCAGGAACGTCCGCCGCGGGATCCCGAGGCGAGCGGCATCGTCCGCCGTCGTCTCGAGGGCGCGCCTTCGGGCCTCGCGCAGGACGGGCGAGAGGGGCACGGGGTCGTACTCGCCGTTCGAGCAGGGCCCGAGCGGGATCGGCAGGTCGGGTTCGATCACGGTCTCGGCACTACAGACCGCGTCGCGCGGCCGGGGGTTCCGGCGGCGTGGAGGCGAGCGTAGGCTCGCGCCGTGGACGCGCGCTCGTTCCTGGCCGAGCACCCACCGTTCGACGAGCTCGAGGAGAAGGACCTGGACCGCGTGGTCGCGGCGGTCGAGATCGAGCACTTCGCGCCGGGGGCCGTGATCCTGCAGCAGGCGGGCGCTCCGGCGACGCACCTATTCGTCGTCCGCAAGGGCGAGGTCGACATCCTGGACGGCGGCCGCGTGATCGACGAGGCCGGCGAGGGCGACGTGTTCGGGATGTGGTCGTTGCTGGGCAAGGTCGCGCCGACCGCCACCGTTCGGGCCGCGCAGGACACGCTGTGCTACCTGATCCCCGCGGACCTCGCGAGCGACGTCCTGCGGACCGGCGCCGGGATCGCGTTCGTCGCCTCCAGCGTTCGCCGCCGCATCGCACGCGTCGACGAGACCCTGAAGGCCGACCTCGATCCCGCGCGGTACCGGAAGGTGGGCGAACTCATCCGGCGGCCGCCGGTGACGGCCGAGCCCTCGACCACGGTGGCCGACGCGGCCGGCGTCATGGCGCGCGAACGCGTCTCGTGCCTCCTGATCCGCGGGTCCGACGACGACGTCGGCGTCCTCACCGACCGCGACCTTCGAACGCGCGTCGTCGCCGAACGCCGTTCCTCGCTCACCCCGATCGGCGACGTCATGACGCCCGGAGCCGAGACCGTGCCGGCCGAGACGATGGCCGGCGAAGTGCTGCTGCGGATGCTCGAGGGCGGGTTCCACCACTTCCCCGTCGTGGACGGTTCCGGGTCCGTCGTCGGCGTCGTCACGGACACGGACCTGATGGGCCTTGGCCGGAACACGCCGTTCGCGCTGAAGAGCGCGATCGCGCGCGCGCCTGACCGCGACGGCGTCGTGCGCGCGATCGGCGACCTTCCCGAGGTCATCGCGAGCCTCGTCGAGTCCAGTGCCGACCCGGTCGACATCGGCCACGTCATCGCCTTCTCGATCGACGCGGCCACGCGCCGCCTGCTCGAGCTCGCGATCTCGGAGCTCGGGAACCCGCCGGTCGAGTGGGCATGGCTCGCGCTCGGCAGCGCGGCGCGGCAGGAGCAGGCGATCCACACCGACCAGGACCACGCGCTCGCGTTCGAGGGCGACCGCGAGGTGGCCGAGCCGGCGCTCGCGCCGCTCGCCGAGTTCGTCACGGCCGGCCTGGAACAGGCGGGCTTCGCGCGCTGCCGAGGCGAGGTCATGGCCGCGAACCCCGCGCTCCGCCTCTCGGTCGAGGAGTGGGTCGCGCGGTTCGATCACTGGATGAACCTGCAGACGCCCAAGGCCAGCGAGCAGCTCTCGGTGGTCTTCGACTTCCGTAGCGTCACCGGCGACCTGAACGCCGAGGGGCCGCTGAACGAGGCGATGAAGCTGGCGGTCGAGCGGCCGGTGTTCCTGCAGCACCTGGCCCGGCGGGCCCTGGACCTCAAGCCGCCGATAGGGTTCGTCGGCAAGCTCCGGGTGGAGCGCGGCGGCGAGCGCCCGGGGACCGTGAACCTCAAGCACGGCGGGATCCTGATCATCGGCAACATCGCGCGGGCGTACGCGATCCGCGCCGGGCTGACCGCCAAGCGCACCGTCGACCGACTGCGCGCGGCCGAGCAGGCGGGCGAGATCGACGCCGAGACGCGCGAGGGGCTCGAGGAGGCCTTCCGGTTCCTGTGGGACGTTCGCCTGCGACATCACGTGGACCAGCTGCGTGCGGGTGAGAGCCTGGACGACTTCGTCGACCCGAAGGAGCTCGGGGGCGTCGCGCAGCAAGGGCTGAAGGAGGCCTTCCGCATCGTCGCGCACGCGCAGAAGGGACTCGCGCTGCAGACCGGCGTCGCGATGCGCTAGCTCTTGGTCTCGTCCGTGTCCGGTGGCACCGTCGCGCCCATCGCGTGGTATCCGCCGTCGACGTGCACCAGCTCCCCCGTGATGCCGCGCGAAAGATCCGAGAACAGGAACGCGATCGTATCCGCCACCGGGGTGGCGTCGGTCGGGTCCCAGCCGAGCGGAGCCGTGTCGCCCCAGCCGTCGGCCAACGCCTGGAACCCGGGGATGCCCTTGCCGGCGATCGTGCGCAGCGGCCCGGCCGAGAGCGTATTGACCCGGATCCCGTGCGGCCCCAGGTCCCGCGCTAGATAGCGGGTGATCGACTCGAGCGAGGCCTTGGCAACGCCCATCCAGTCGTAGATCGGCCACGCGACGCCGGCGTCGAAGTCCAGCGACACGATCGAGCCGCCGTGCTCCTTCATGTGCGGCAGCATCCCCGTCGCGATGGCCTTCAGCGAGTACGCGCTCGTCTGGATCGCGGTCGCGACGCTCTCCCACGGCGTCTTGAGGAAGTTGCCCCCGAGCGCGTCCTGCGGCGCGAACGCGATCGCGTGCAAGAACCCGTCGAGCCGTCCCCACCGCGACCCGATCTCTGCCGAAACCGCCTCGATCTGCGCGGGATCGTTCGCGTCCATCTCGAGCACGTCGACCGGGTTCGGCAGCCGGCGGGCGGACTTCTCGGTCAGCCCCATCGCGCGCCCGAACGATGTCAGCACGATCTCGGCGCCCCGCTCCTGCAGCGCGTGCGCGGACGCGTACGCGATCGATTCGCGCGTCAGCACGCCGGTGACGAGCAGCTTCTTCCCCTCGAGCAGCATCTTGCCCGCATGCTATGTGTACGCGCGTGGATCTCAAAGCCGCGCCGAAGGTCGACCTCCATCGGCATCTCGAGGGCTCGATCCGGCTGGGCACGCTGCTCGACCTGTACCGCGAGCACGGGCACGCGCTGCCCGAAACCTCGGAGGCCGAGCTCGCCCCCAGCGCCCAGGTGCTCGAACCCTTGTCGAGCCTCGACGAGGTCCTCGCGCGCTTCACCATCGCCCAGGGCGCGTTCTTCGATGAGGCCGCGTGCGAGCGGATCGCGTTCGAGGCCGTCGAGGACCTGGCGGCCGACCACGTCCGGCTGGCCGAGCTCCGCTTCTCGCCCGGGTTCCTGTGCGAGCCGCACGGGCTGGACTGGGACGAGGCCATGGCCGCCATCGCGCGCGGGGCCGAACGCGCGAGCGCTCGGTTCGACGTCGTTGTCGGCCTGATCGCGATCGCGAGCCGGAACTACGGCCTGGAGTCGGCCGAGCGCACGGCCGAGTTCGCGTGGCGCCACCGCGACCGGCTCGTGGCGTTCGATCTAGCGGGCAACGAGCAGACCCATCCCCCGTCGCTGTACACCGACGTCGTCGCGGGCCTCGAGGGCTCGGGGCTGCACCTCACGACGCACTACGGCGAGGCCGGCGGGGCCGAGTTCCCGCGCGAGGCCGTCGAGGCGCTGGACTCAGAACGGCTCGGGCACGGCGTGAGCGTCGCCGAGGATCCCTCGGTCATCGCGTTGGTGCGCGAACGCGGGGTCACCCTCGAGATGTGCCCGACGTCGAACCGCCGCACCGGCGCCGTGGACGACCTGGCCGAGCATCCCGCGCGCCGTCTCCTGGATCAGGACGTGTCGGTCACGATCAACACGGACAACCCGGGCCTCTTCGCGGTCGACCTGACCAACGAGCTCGAGGTGTGTGTCGAGCGACTCGAGTTCTCGGACGACGACCTGAGGCGGGTCACCTCGAACGCGATCGATGCGAGCTTCGTGGACGACCGGACCAAGGCGGACGTCCGGCCACGCCACTTCGGATGGGTCGACGCGTAACGGTCAGCGCAGCGTCCGCAGCGCCTTCCACTGATCGAGCGTGATGCCCGGGTACGTGTAGTAGCTCGCCCCGATCACGTGCTTGTTCTCGACGGTCCGCACGAAGCCCTGGGTCTCGGGGCCGGTGGCGTCGAACGAGATCCCGCCCACGACGTGGATCGGCACCTTCATGCCCGAGGTCTCCTTGCGGATGATCTGCACGTTCTGCGCCGTGTACCAGGCGGCGTCCTGCGGGCCCCGGACCCGGTATGTGTAGTACGTCATCGGCAGCATGACGTCGTACAGGTCGGCCAGGCGCCGCCAGGGGAATCCCGGCCAGAAGTACGGGTCGGTCCGCACGAGCCGGTGCGGCGAGGCCACGATCGCGCCCAGCGGATACTCGGCGCCGGCCCGGCGGCGGATCGCCTCGGACAGCCGCAGCAGCCGGCGCGTGCGAACGACCGGCCGCCGGACCTCTGGCGACTCGATGTCCAGCGCGAACGAGTCGAACCCGTTGCCGGCCTTGGTCCGAAGGAGGATCGAACGCAGCGTGCGGTGCAGGTCGGTCGCCACGTCGGCGAACCCCGGCAGGTACCAGGCGACGACCTCCAGCCCCCGCTCCTGCGCCGCGTCCAAGATCGCCTCTACTCCCTCGCGGTGCACGAACGGCTGATTGCGGTTGTAGTTGGAGGTCTGCAGGTAGATCGTGCGGATCCCGTGCGCGGCCATCGAGCGCACGCTGCGCGTCGGATGCTGCCACACCTCGTGGTCGTAGATGTCGATCCACGTGCCGAGCCCGCGGTACGGCTCGTCCTCGCGGACGCTGCCCAGCGAGGGCGTGGGCGCGCCGGTGTCCCGTGTCGGCTCCTCGTTCGAGGCGATGGATCCTGCAGCGAGGACGCCGGCCGGCCGGAGCGCGCTCTTCGAGCTCTGCCGCCCCGGGGGCTCGGCCGAGCCGATCTCGGACGCGGGCGCGCACCCGGCGACCCCGAGCGCGACCAGGAGCGCGAGCACGCGCGTGGACGATCGCAACCGTTCCATCCCCCCTGTGGCCCCCTGTCGCCTTCGGTGGAACCCGCTTTCGACAAGCAGAGAACGTTCGAACCCGCCCGAAGGTTCGGTCGGAAGGCCCGATCCCTTGAACCGCGCCGGTGTGTATCACGGTTCCCGAGCAGTTCCGGTAGGCGGTGGCATCGCTAGGATGTGGCTTCTCTCACGCAAGGAGACGATCGCGACGATGGCGGACGACGGTGCGGCGGAGCTGATCGAGCGTTACTGGGAGGGGCTGCTCGAGGCCGAGCCGCTGCTCGGCACGGCGATCGGCGACGAACGATACGACGACCGGCTCCCCGACCCGGGCCCCGGGGGACGCGCCGATCGCGAGCGCCTGCACCGCGGCGCGCTGGACGAGGCCGCGGCGCTCGACAGGGCGGCGTTGGACGACGACACGCGGATCACCCTGGACATCCTCGACGCGATCGCGCGTCGGGAGCTGGCCGGTCTCGAGCACCGGACGGATCGCCTGTCCGCGGTCAGCCACCTGTGGGGTCCGGCCGGCCTGATCGGCGAGCTCGCGTCGCTCCAGCAGGCCGACACGCCCGAACGCGTCGAGCGCTATGCGGCGCGGCTCGCCGCGACGCCCGCCTTCTACGAGGCCGTGCAGGAGATCATGCGCGAGGGGATCGCCGACGGCGTCACCGCCCCGCGGATCGTCGTCGAGCGGACGCTCGCCCAGACCGACCGCCTGCTCGAGGCGGGCGCGAAGGACTCCCCCGCTCTCGCGCCGGTGCCCGACGACGACGCCCGGGCTCGGGACCTGGTGACCGGCGTGGTGGCCGAGCACCTGCTGCCGGCCCTCGAGCGCTACCGGGACGCGGTCCGCGACTACCTCCCGCACGCGACCGAGACGATCGGGCTGTCGGCGCTGCCCAACGGCGACGCGATGTACGCGGCACAGATCCTGTCGTGGACCACGCTCGAGCTCGACCCGCGCGAGGTGCACGAGCTCGGCGCGAGGGATCTCGACCGGATCCAGGAGGAGCGGCGGCGCTCGGCCGAGATCCTCGGCCACGCGGACGCTGCCACGGCGGAGGCCGCGATCGCGGGCGACGAGGGCTACCGGTTCGGATCGCCGGAGGAGCTCAAGGCGACGGCCGAGGACCAGGTGGCACGCAGCTGGGACAGGGCGCCCTCGTGGTTCGGCCGGCTGCCGAGCTCGAACTGCGAGGTCAGGCTCGTCGAGGCCTTCCGCGAGGCCGATATGCCCTTCGCCTTCTACAACCCGCCCACCGAGGACGGGTCCCGACCCGGCGTCTACTACGTGAACGGATTCGATCTATCCCGAAAGCCCAAGCACCACCTGGCCTCCACCACCTACCACGAGGCCAACCCGGGCCATCATTTCCAGATCGCGCTCGAGCAGGAGATGGAGGGCCGGCCACCGCTGCGACGGTTCGGCGGGTTCCTCGCCGGGAGCGCGTTCACCGAGGGCTGGGGTCTGTACAGCGAGCGGCTGGCCGACGAGATGGGGATGTACGAGGACGAGTCGGAGCGGCTGGGGATGCTCGACCTCCAGGGGATGCGGGCCGGCCGGCTGGTGACGGACACCGGCATCCACGCGCTCGGGTGGACGCGGGAGCGGGCCGTCGAGACGCTCGAGGAGGCCGGCGTGCCGAACGTCGAGGCCACGATCGAGATCGACCGCTACATCACGATGCCCGGCCAGGCGCTGTCCTACAAGATCGGGCAGTTCGAGATCGAGAAGCAGCGGGCGGCGGCCGCCGAACGTGAGGGCTCGTCGTTCTCGCTGCAGGCGTTCCACGACCGGCTGCTGGCCCTGGGGTCGCTCCCGCTCGGGGCGCTCCGGCGCGAGCTCGGCCGCTAGGTTCGCCGCTCCCTCCGGAGGCCCTAGGACCGATGGCCATCCGAGGATGGCCCGGGTGACCTCTGCAGGCGAAGGGGCTCCCCACCGATACCTACGGTGTCGAAAGGAGCCTCACCGCATGCGCAACCTGTTGAAGGGCCTCGCCTTGAAGGGCCTCGCCTTGAAGGGCCTCGCCGTCAGCGCCGTCGCGATCACCGTGATCGGCGGGACGATCTCCGCATCCGCCGTTCCCCCCACCAAGCAGACCCATCGGAACGAGGGATGGTTCACGCTCGTCTTCGCCGACGAGAACAACGTGACGTATACCGGATGCGAGGGCTTCTCCGAGGAGATGAACTCCGAGAAGATCAGCGAGCTGACCTACTACAACAAGGCCGGCGTGGCGGTAAAGGGCGTGGTGCACGCCAACTTCTACGGAACGATCACCAACGCGGACGGGGAGACCTTCCGCGACCACTCGGTGTTCACGGAGACCTACGACCTGGGGAAGGGCACGACGACCGTCTCCGGTCCGAGCTACCACTACATCGTCAAGGGCAAGGGACAGGTGTTCGCGGAGGTGGGCCACAAGATCACGGTGGACGCCACCGGCGTCGTCTCCTTCCAGGCCGGGCAGGACGACTACGAGGCTACGGGCATGGAAGGGATCTGCGCGGCCCTGAGCTAGCGGCTCCTTCGACACGCAGATCTCGCCGAGGGCGGGCCGACGGCCCGCCCTCTTCGCGTTTGACGCCCACCCGGACGGTGCGACACGCTCCCTCCTCCATGCCGGCCGCAATCGACCGATCCCGTCTCGACGCCCTGCTCGAAGGCGAGCTCGAGCGCTTCGAACGGGACCACCCGCGCTCCCGCGAGCTGTTCGAGAACGCGAAGGACGCGCTGCTGGCCGGCGTGCCGATGCCGTGGATGTCCGAGTGGGCCGGCCCCTACCCGGTCTTCGTGGCCGAGGCGCACGGGGCGCGCTTCACCGACGTGGACGGGCTCGAGTACGTCGATCTGTGCCTGGGCGACACCGGCGCGATGACCGGCCACGCGCCGAAGGAGGCCGTCGCCGCGATCGCCGAGCAGGCTGGCAACGGCATCACGCACATGCTGCCGACCGAGGACGCCGCGTGGGTGGGCCGCGAGATGGGACGGCGGTTCGGACTCCCGTTCTGGCAGTTCTGCCTCACCGCCACCGACGCGAACCGCTTCACGATCCGGCTCGCGCGCGCGATCACCGGCCGCCCGAAGATCCTGGTCTACAACTTCTGCTACCACGGCTCGGTCGACGAGACGATCATCACGATCGAGGACGGCGTGGCGGGACCGCGCGTCGGGAACATCGGGCCGCCGGTCGATCCGAACGAAACCACGCGCGTGGTCGAGTTCAACGACGTCGACGCGCTCGAGGAGGCGCTCGCCCACGGAGACGTGGCGTGCGTCCTCGCCGAGCCCGCGCTGACCAACATCGGGATCGTCCTGCCCGAACCCGGGTACCACGACGCGCTCCGCAGGCTGACGCGCGAGCACGGCACGTTCTTGGTGATCGACGAGACGCACACGATCTGCGCCGGCCCGGGCGGCGCCACGCGCGCGTGGGGGCTCGACCCCGACTTCCTGACGATCGGCAAGCCGCTCGCGAGCGGCGTCCCCGCCGCCTGCTACGGCATGAGCGCCGGAGTGGCCGAGCGCGCACAGACGTACCTCGACTCGCTGCCGACCACGGACGTCGGAGGCATCGGCGGCACGCTGTCGGGCAACGCGCTCTCGCTGGCGGCGATGCGTGCCACGCTCGAACATGTCCTGACCGACGAGGCGTTCGAGCGGATGATCGCGCTCGGCGAACGCTGGGCCGGCGGCGTGAAGGCCGCGATCGACGAACACGAGCTCCCCTGGGAGGTGCAGCGGATCGGCTGCCGCGCCGAGTACTGGTTCACGCCGACGCCGCCGCGCAACGGCGGCGAGGCCGCCGCGAGCGAGGACCACGACCTGATGCGGTTCACGCACCTGTACGCGCTGAACCGCGGCGTGCTGCTCACGCCGTTCCACAACATGGCGCTGATGTCGCCCGCCACGACCGAGGCGGACGTGGACGCGCACTCGGCGGTGTTCGCCGAGATGGCGGCCGAGCTCGCCGGCTGAGGGCAGAGAACCGCAAGCGGGCGGCCCGCCGGGCCCGTAGGCTCCGGCCATGGACGAGCCGATCGGGCAGTTCCACTGGCTGATGATCGACACGGTCGACCCCGCGCGGATCGCGCCGTTCTGGTGCGCGCTCCTGGGCGTTCGCGAACGCGGGTGGTTCGGCGACGACTACCTCATGCTCGAGCGCGACGACCACACGCCCGCGATCGCCTTCCAACGCGTCCCGGAGGCCAAGGCCATCAAGAACCGGCTCCACGTCGACGTGGACGTCGCCGACGTGGACGCGGCCGTGGCGCGGATCCTGGAGCTCGGTGGCTCGATCGCGTCCGAGCCGCGGGAGATGGACGGGTACCGATGGCGCGTGATGGCCGATCCCGAGGGCAATGAGTTCTGCGTCGTCCCGCGCGACGAGGACTGAACGGCTACGCCTCGCGGCCCCGCAGCACCTGACGGATCCGCACGCGGCCGCTGCGCAGAAGCGCGCGCGAGTAGATCTTCGTCGCCACCGGGATCAGGGCCGCCGTGGCGCCCACCGAGACCACGATCGAGGCCACGATCTCCCACCACGTGGCGTCCCCGAGCGCGATCCGCGTCGGCATCACCAGCGGGGACGAGAATGGCAGCAGCGACGCCACGACCGCCAACGTGGAATCCGGGCTGCTCGTCGCGCTGATGCCGATGAAGAACGACGCCACGATCACGATCGTGAGCGGCGTCATCGTGGTCTGGAGATCCTCCTGTCGCGAGACGATCGACCCCGCGACGGCGAACAGGCTCGCGTAGAAGAAGAAGCCCAGCACGAACCAGGCGAGCACGAGCCCGAGCGTCGCGATCGCCTCCGACGGGAAGTCCAGCGTCCCGACCCCCTTCGCTGCGACGAACCCCACGATCCCGATCAGCAGCAGCTGTGCGAGGCCGAGCAAACCGATCCCGAAGATCTTGCCCCGCAGAAGGTGAGAGGGGCGGACCGTGGCGAGCAGCACCTCGACGACGCGAGAGGACTTCTCCTCGACGACGCCCGACGCGACCCAGTAGCCGTACGCGAACAGCTGCCCGTACAGGACCAGCACGCCGACGAATGCGACCGACGCGGCCTCCCGCCGCTTCGCGTTCACGGGTTGGAGGGCATCGACCGGCAGCGGCGCCTGCAGCAGCGCGCGGTCGACCTCCTGCACGGACAGGCCGCTCGAGACCAGCGCCTGACGAGAGCGCTGGCGCAGCGAGGCCGCCTGGATCAGCGCCACGAGCTGGGCCGGGGGCGATGCGCGGACGACGATGCGCTGCGCGTCCACGATCGCCGCGTCCGCGTCGCCCGCGTCGACCGCGCGCCGGGCCGCGGTGGTATCGGCCAGCTCGTGGACGTCCAGGCCGATGTCCAGGGCCTTGGCGGCGACCACCACGTCCTGCGCGATCGCATCGGAGCCCTCCCCCACGACCCCGAGGTCGAAGCTGGTCGGCCGGTTGAACAGCGCCGAGATCACGATCACGCCGATCAGCAGCACCAGGGTGATCGACGTCGAGACCTGGAACCCACGGTCGCGGGCGCGCTCGACGAACTCGCGCCGCGCGACGATCGGCCACAGGCTCCGCTCCCGATTCATCGCGTCACCAACCGGCGGAAGATCTCGGAGAGGCTCGGCTGCACGACGCTGAAATGACGGACCGGGCCCACCGCGCGCGCCGCGTCGAGCACGTCCGACCCCGAGACGCCGTCCGAGAGCTCGACGATCCCGCCGTCGGGCAGGGGTTCGGTCACGCGGACGCCGGTCACGCGCTCGATCCACTCTTCCCCCGCGCCGGAGACCTCGACCCGCACGAGCCTCCGGGGGTCGGCCGCCCGCAGGTCGCCGATCCGCCCAGACGCGACCACCCGCCCACGGTCGATCATCACGACGGACTCGCACAGCCGCTCGACCAGGTCGAGCTGGTGGCTGGAGAACACGACCGGGACACCGGCATCGGCCTGGCCGCGGAGCATCTCGGACAGGACGTCGACGCCCACCGGGTCCAGACCCGAGAACGGCTCGTCCAGCACCAACACCTCGGGGCGGTGGACCAGCGCGGCCGCGAGCTGCACGCGCTGCTGGTTGCCGAGCGACAGGGACTCGGCGCGGTCGCCCCCGCGGTCCGCCACGCAGAGCGCCTGGACCATCGCCGCAGCACGGGCGCGCGCGTCCTCCGGCTCGAGCCCGTGCAACCGCGCGAGGTACACCAGCTGATCGAGCACGCGCATCTTCGGGTACAGCCCCCGCTCCTCCGGCATGTAGCCGAACCGCCGGCGCGTCTCGGCGTCGACCGCCCTGCCGAGCCACCGCACCTCGCCGGCGTCGGGCCGGAGCACGCCAAGCGCGATCCGCATCGCGGTCGTCTTGCCGGCGCCGTTCGGGCCCACGAACCCGACCATCTGTCCGGCCTCGACCGAGAAGGTGACGTCGTCGAGCGCGACGACGTCCCCGAACCGGCGCGTGAGCCCGACCAGCTCCAGCGCGCGGGCGCCGGCGGCCGCGTCACTCACGCCGAACCGATGAGGAGCACAGCCTTGCCGCGCACCCGGCGTTCGAGCAGGGTCGTCACGGCGGAGGCGGCGTCCGTCCACGCGACCGAGAGATCGACCTCCGTTCGCAGCTTCCCGCCGACGGCCAGGTCGGCGAGCTCGGCGAGCTGCGGGGACCCCAGCCGGCCCTCGAGCAGCTCGTGGGTCACGAAGTAGCCGCGCATCGTCGGGCCGCCCCGGCGGTAGAACCCCCGCGCGTCGAACGAGGTCTGCCCGTTGGAGGAGTTCCCGAACGAGACGACCGTCCCGTCCGCCGACACGCGGGTGAGCGCCGTGGCGAGGCTCGAGCCGCCGACCGACTCCAGGATCAGGTCGAACGGCTCGCCCTCGGGCTCGAGCGCCGGCCACACCACGTCGTCGGCACCCAGCTCGGGCAGACCCTCGCCGCGTTCGGAGCTGCCGACGACCGCGGTCACCTTCGCGCGGCCGGCGTGCGCGAGCTGCACGGCGTATCGCCCGACGCCGCCGGCCGCCCCCGTGATCGCCACGCGCCGACCCTCGAGGGCACCCCCGAACCCGAGCGCCCCCGACGCCGTCAGCCCGGCGACCGGCAGCGCGGACGCGACCCCGAACGAGAGCTCGTCGGGGATCGGCGCGAGATGGTCCGAGCGGACCGCGACGCGCTCGGCCCACGCGCCTCCGTTCGACCAGCCGAGGACGCGCGTCCCGGCCTCGGGGCTCGACCCGTCGGCCGCCGGCTCGGCGACCACGCCGGCCACGTCCCAGCCGGGCCGCCAGCCGTCGGCCGCACCCTGCAGGGCCGTGCACTCCCCGCGGTTGAGCGAGGACGCTCGCGCGTCGACGACGGCCTCGTTCGGCGCCGGGTGCGGTTCGTCCACCTCTCGGATCTCGATGCTGCCGGGTCTGCCCGGCGCGGCCACGAGCGCCCGCATCAGGCGACGGTCGGATGGGCCATCGAGAAGCCGCGCTGCTGGCGGAGCTCCGCCTGGATCAGGTGCACGACCGCGTTGATCTGCGCCAGATGGGTGAACGCCTGCGGGAAGTTCCCCAGGTGCCGCCCGGTCATCGGCTCGATCTCCTCCGCGTACAGGTGGAGGGGGCCCGAGAACCACAGGAGCTTCTCGCACAGCGCCCTCGCCCGGCTGAGCTCCCCGATCTCGACCAGCGCCGAGACCAGCCAGAACGAGCAGATCGCGAACGTCCCCTCCTCGCCGGACAGCCCGTCGTCGGTCTCCTCGACCCGGTAGCGCAGGACGAGGCCGTCGACGGTGAGCTCGTCCGCGATCGCCAGCACGGTCTTGCGGATCCGCTCGTCGTCGCGGGGCAGGAACCGCACGAGCGGCATCAGCAGGAGCGACGCGTCGAGCGCAGCGGCGCCGTAGTACTGCGTGAAGACGCCGCGGTCGTCGACACCGTTCGCGCAGATGTCGGCGTGGATCTCGTCGGCCACGCTCGCCCACTTCTCCTGGAGCTGGGTCTCGCCACGGCGGCGCGCCAGGCGGGCACCGCGGTCCAGGGCGACCCAGCAGAACAGCTTGGACGAGGTGAAGTGCTTGGGATCGCCGCGCACCTCCCAGATCCCTCGATCGGGCTCACGCCAGTGCTCGATCGCCTTCTCGACCTGGGATACCAGGATCGGCCAGACGCGTTCGGGGAGACGGTCGCGGGACTTCGCGTGCAGGTAGACCGAGTCCAGGAACACGCCCCACACGTCGTGCTGGTTCTGCTTGTACGCCGCGTTGCCGATCCGG
>Ga0114129_10006384_pt1 | contig 16716 bp, 13 predicted proteins | sample RhiMetdeltSRZDD1_FD_80071 | JGI IMG/M metagenome (GOLD analysis project Ga0114129, IMG submission 80071) | Populus rhizosphere microbial communities from Tennessee, USA - Rhizosphere MetaG P. deltoides SRZDD1 (version 2) (version 2) | ecosystem: Host-associated > Plants > Roots > Rhizosphere >... | reverse complement strand
GTGCTGGGGGAGGATTGCAGGTGAGTCTGCTGCTGGGCTGGCTTGGGCTGGCTGGCGGCCTCGGCTGGCGCTATATCCGGCAGCGGCGGGACTGGACCGTGGCCCGCCTGAGCATGACCCACGCGCTGGTCGAACGGCTGGTCGGGCATCGCACCCGCCTGGCCCAGGAGGCTCCCAGCACCTGGCACACGACTGAAGACCAGGAACTGGCCGCGTATCTGACGCTGTCACGCCGCCTGGACCGCAGCGCCGCGCTGCTCACAGCGCTCGTGCCACGTGGCTGGCTCCTGGTGGGCGTGCTCGGCCTGGCGCCCGCGCTCGTGGCCGGCCAGGGCACAAGCGCCGCGGTGGCCATTGGGGTGGGGGGAACGCTCCTGGCGTATGAAGCCTGCAAAAAACTGGCCACGGGCCTGGGGCATCTGGCAGGGGCCGGGCTCGCCTGGCAGCAGGTAGCACCTCTGTTTGCCGCCGCCACCCGCCTGCAGGTGGCGACGGCGCCAGCCTATGCCGCTCCACCAGACGGACACCTGGACGGGGCCGCTGCCCAGCCTCTGCTGCAGGCACATGACCTGGTCTTTCGCCACCGTGCGCGCAGTATCCCGGTGTTGCAGGGGTGCAGTCTGCATATCCGGACGGGAGAGCGCCTACTCGTCGAAGGGCCGTCGGGCGGTGGGAAATCCACCCTGGTGTCGCTGCTCACCGGCTTGCGTCACTCCGAGTCCGGACTCTTGCTCCTGCATGGCCTGGACATGCAGACCCGTGGGGCCGCGGGCTGGCGGCGCTGGGTCGTGGCAGCGCCCCAGTTCCACGACAATCACGTCTTCACCGCCACCTTTGCCTTCAACCTCCTGATGGGCCGCCGCTGGCCACCCCACCCGGACGACCTGGTGGCGGCTGAGGCCCTGTGCCGTGCTCTCGACCTCGGGCCGCTCCTCGACCGCATGCCCGCCGGGCTGTTACAGATGGTGGGTGAGACAGGCTGGCAACTCTCACATGGAGAGCGCAGTCGGCTCTACATTGCGCGCGCCCTGCTGCAGGGTGCCGCGCTCATCATCTTGGACGAGAGTTTCGCCGCCCTGGATCCGGAGACGTTGCACGGTGTGCAGCAGTGCGTCCTGGCACGCGCGCCAACCCTCCTGGTGATCGCGCATCCCTGAGCCCTGTCGGCTGTTCCTGAGCGTAGTGCGGCAGAGGAGGTGCGCCTATGTGAGAGGCAATGTGGACGAGCGGCGCTATCCTGGGGGTTTGCACCGCAATGCCAAGCATGAGCCGCTGCCGGATGCTGAAGCGCAGCGTAAGCTTCAGGCTGTTGGCTCCATGCCCTCGTTAGACCTCGCTCGGGTGCGCACCAGACGTACTTCAAGACGGCAGCCTACTGCCTCGGCATACTTCTGCAAGGTGGCTAGCGAAGGCGAATGCCTGCCACTACTCAATGACGCTTCCAAGCGCGTCACGGCAGGTGGTTTTGTGCCCATACGCTCGGCTACCTGCGCCTGGGTGAGTCCAGCTGCTTGGCGGGCTTGCAACATTTGGCGCAAGATCTCGAATGTAGGGCCCAGTGCTTCATAGGCTGCTCGCACTGCTACATTTTGCAGGGCTGTATGTTTCAATTCACTGTGGGGCATGGCGTAACACCCCAGAATACTCTGGCGATCCCTTCCTGCCTTTTGACGCGTAACTCAAAAAGCCCTTCTCCTGGAGCGCGTGTGTGCGGCCTACTAAGATTGGAGCCAAACTCAAGCATTACATCGGTGAGCCGCAAATATCGGGCGAGGACGCCAGGTGGTAGGCGCAGGATCGCGTGATAAGGTTACCCTACGATAGTCGAGGCTCTTGTCCTCCTGAAACGTTCTCGGGCACACTGCGACATTACGGGTATTCAATAATGGCTGCGATCGCCAGGACAATCGCCTCCATGGTGGCGGGCGCGACGTCCCCGAGCTTGCGGATGAAACGTTGTCGATCCATACCGCGCAATTGCAAGGCATCGACTGCGGAGACTTTGGTGAGACCATTGATGGGGGCGGGATCAATCCGCACATGCCAGAGGTTCGGCGCAAAATACTCCTTCCAATCTGTCAGTGGGGCCACCAACTTAATGGGAAGACGCCCGACTGCATCGGAACTCACCACCACCGCAGGGCGCGTCTTTTGGATCTCTGTGCCCACGGTAGGGTCAAAATTGACGAGCCAGATTTCTCCGTATCCCCTCCTTGCCAGGCGAGGCGTTCGGTCTGCTCGGGCTCTTGCTCGTAGTATTCGGCCATCCGCTCGGCCTGCACGACGAGGCGCTTGCGCCGCTCTGCCAGTGGTAATGTCATGTGGGCGCGGCGCTGGATAAGGGAAATCTCCTGGTCGACTTCAGCGGTTTTCTCCGGCGTAGCCATAATCGTTCCTCCTGTGGCGGTGAGTCTACGACATTTGCTGACCACCGCCAAGGGCAGCAGGGACTCTTTTCTGGAAGACTCCCAGGTTTTGGGTTTTGCCTAACCATGTCTTGAATGGCACCGTCGTCTTTAACCTGCTCCTGGGCCGCCGCTGGCCGCCACTCCCCGAAGACCTGGCGCAAAAGCCGAGACCCTGTGCCGGCTCCTCGCTCTGGAAGCCCTTCACGAGCGCATGCCGGCTGGACTGCTGCAGATAGTGGGGGAAATGGGCTGACAGCTGTCGCGAAGCGCGCGCATGTAAGAGGAAATGTGGAAAAGAGGAGCTATCTTGGATGCTGGCACCGCAACTCGGCCAGGTGTTTCCCGGCAGGCGAGGACATGGGGATGCGCGTCGCGCAGAGTGCGCGTGAAGATGGCCAGGGCACGCTGCAACAATGCTGCTGCCTCATCCTCACGGGCCATGGCTGTGTAGAGTACGGCCAGATTGTGCAGCGTCAGAGCGATCTCGACGTTGTCAGCATCGAACAGTTTCGCTTTGATCGCCAGGACCTGACGGTACAAGTCTTCTGCCTCGGCAAAGCGCTCCTGGGCCTGGCGGATCGCGGCCAGGTTGTGCAGGTTGACGGCGATTTCGTAATGCTCCTCGCCGTAGGTGCGGCGGAAGATGGCCAGCGCCTGGTGGTACAGGGCTTCGGCCTCGTCATATTTCCCTTGCCCGTCCAGGAGAGCAGCGAGGGCCGCCATATCCGCGGCTACGTCGGGATGGTCCGGCCCCAGAGTACGGGTGCGTATTTCGACGGCCCGACGGGCCAGGGGTTCGCCGGTGGCGAAAGCACCGCGGGCGTGTTCCAACCCGCCCAGATTGTGATACAGGGCGGCCAGCGCGCTATCATCCGGGCCATGATGAGCAGTGAGAATCGTGAGGGCACGTGCGTACCACTGCGCCGCGGCCGTGAAGTGCCCGGCGAACTTGCCCACCATGCCGAGATCGTTGCAGACCCAGGCTGTTTCGTCGCTGTCGGGCCCGAAGAAGGCTTCGGCCAGACGGAGGGCCTTGTGGAACAACTGTTCGGCGTCGTCGAAGTGGCCGGCGATGCGGCGTAACCACCCGAGATTGCGCCAGGCATCGAGCCGGAGCCGCACGACCTCCTCGGGCATCGCACGTGCCGTCTCGTCGTCTTGGGGGTCGTAGGTGGTGTTGTGGTCCACGATGGTGACGGCACGTTGGTAATACGCAGCGGCTTGTGCATACGCGCTCTGATCTTCAGCTATGGCGCCCAAACAGTTGAGCGTCGCCGCGGCGTTTAAGGACGCAGGACCTTCGGCCGCTTCAAAGAGACGCAGGGCCTGGCCAAAGAGCGCGCCAGCGGTATCAGCGTCGCCAGCCGCGTGCGCGGCGGTCGCCTGTTCGTACAGGGCGCAGGCTGCCTCGACGGGATCGCCCGGGCTGGTGGAGTCTGTCATGGGTCTTGATCCTCCGCAATGAACCTGTGCCGGCGTTCTGCCAGGGCACGTGCTAGGGTAGGACGCGCTGGGGTCGCACGCCAGTATACTGCCCCTGGTGTGCGGTTGTGCTCACAAATCTGTACCAGGCGCAGGGTACCAGTGCGTCCGTCCCTCGCTCTCTCGCGCTACTGGTGGACGAGGCTATCGTGCCACCTGAGAGGGGAGCCTATCCAGGCTACGCCACCGAGGCTACCGTGCCCGCATCAGCGTCTTGTTGTGGTTCATGCTGACCAGCCCGGCTTTGAGGTGCGTCTTCACCTGGAGCGCCGTGGGACGCATCAGCGTCTGGCTGTGGTTCGCGGAGAGGAGCCCCGCCTGGAGATGCGTCTTAACCTGCAACCTGGCGGGGTACGCGAGCGTCTGGCTGTGGTTGTGGTTAATGCCGCCGGCCTTGATATGTGTCTTGACTCGCAGCGTTGGCACCTGGAGAGAGGTCTGAGGCCGAGTCGGGGTGGTGGGCGTGGGTAATGGCATAAGGAATCCTCCTAGGTGGTGCGCTGGGGGAGCAGCCGGCTCCCCGGGGCGCCGTGGGCCTTGCTGTGTGTCTGCGTCTATGGAGTGTACCTGCTTTTCCCCGTGCGTTAGGATCAGTAAGGACCGGGTGGATACCCCGCCTTGATGTGCGTCTTCACCTTGAGGCCGGTCGCAGGGCGGGGTGCCTGCACCAGCGTCTGGCTGTGGTTAAATGTGATGCCGCCCGCCTTGACGAGCGTCTTGACCTGCAGCCCCGCCGGGCGCGCCAGCGTCTGGCTGTGGTTCGCTGCGACGGCGCCGGCCTTGACGTGCGTCTTGATCGTCAGTCCAGAAGTCTGCGCGAGTTTCTAAGGCTGGGTCGGGGTGGTGGACGGTGTGGGCGATTGCGTGTGCATGTCTCATCCTCCTGGGTAGTACGCTGCGAGAGCACCAGGCTCCACGGCACGCTGCGGTCATGAGAAGCAGCATCCAGTGTGATGCCCCCCGGACTCGCTCCGCCTGAGCCCGCCGTTGTATCCTGTCTAGAGGGCACAGACCGTGCCAGAGGCCGGCGCCTCATGGCACGCGTCGTCAAAAAGCCTCTCATGAACACTAGCCTGGAGGATCGGGCTGTGGGTTGAAGCGTGCACCGGCCTTAATGTGTGTCTTGACGCGCAGCGCCGGCGCCTGTACGGGTGCCTGGGGCCGGGTTGGGGTGGAAGGCGTGTGCGATGGTGATTGCGGTTGCATGACGAATCCTCCTCTGTCATGTGCTCGGAGAGCCACCGGCTCCCCAGACCGTGTCATTGTGGCGAGGGGCTTCTGCCACGAGCCTCCATGGGCCAGCTCTGCCGGAGCCAGTTGCCGTTGGCCTTCTCTGCTACTCGTGGACGACGACTCCCCCCAGCCTTGACGTGGGTTTTTACCTTGAGCCCGCTGAGCGCGCCAGCGTCTCGTTGTGGTTGACCAGTACGCCACCGGCCTTCACCTGCGTCTTGACCTTGAGGCCGGTCGCCGGGCGGGGTGCCCGCACCAGTGTCTGGCTGTGGTTCGATGTGAGGCCGCCCTCCTTGACGTGCGTCTTGACCTGCAGCCCCGCCGGGTGCGCCAGCGTCTCGTTATGGTTGAACTGCATGCCGCCGGCCTTGACGTGCGTCTTGATCGTCAGTCCAGAAGTCTGTGCGGGTTTCTGAGCCTGGGTCGGGGTGGACGGTGTGGGCGATTGCGCTTGCATGTCTCATCCTCCTGGGTAATACGCTGCGAGAGCACCAGGCTCCGCGGCACGCTGTGGTCATCAGGGGCGGCATCCCTTGCGATGCCCCCTGGACTCGCTCTGCCTGAGCCAACCGTTCGTACCCTTTCTAGAAGGCAAAGACCGTGCCAAAGAGCCGCACATCATGACACGCATCGTCAAAAAGCATCTATGTTTCTGTATTTGTTTGACTTACTGCTCCGACACAGACGTGCGTCAGCCCTGGGTTGAGACGGGAGGGTGCAGATGGGGTACCACATGTCCCCACATGTGGGCACCAGAAGTGGGGAATTCCCCACATGTGGGGAATGACCCCATATAGAGGGCATGACCTCCTGCGCACAATGTGCGACAGCATCTCCTACTATCCGGCCGTCCCAAGCTCCTCCAGCAGCGCCTGCGCCTCCTGCAGGTCGGCGGTGTCAAAACCCTCGGTGAACCAGTCGTACACCGGTGCCAGCAGCGCATGGGCCTCAGCCCGCTTACCCTGGTGCTGCCACAGCCGACTCAGGCTCATGGCCGCCCGCAGTTCCAGGGATTTTGCCTCCTGCTGGCGAGCGATAGCAAGGGCCTGGGAAAAACAGGCCTCGGCCTGCAGCATGTCGGGCACACTCTGCCGTTGGAACCCCTCCCCCTGGAGCCGCACAAGCTCGGCCTCCCACCAGTGCTCCCCGGTGGCGCGGACCCCGGCCAGCGCCTCGGTCACGGCCCCGAGTGCGGCGTCGACCTGCCCGGTCTGGAGCGACGCCTCGGCCAGCAGAGCAAGAAAAAATGGCGACCAGACCTCGGCCCCGGTACCCCGCCAGTCCGCCAGCCCCTGGCGTATCTGGGCCAGGCCCGCCTCCCACTGCCCCTGCGCGGCCCGAGCCCAGCCCTGCAGGCACTGGCCCGCAGCCATCCATAACCCAAAATCCTGCTCGCGACACAGGGCGAGCAGGCGCTCGGCCCACGCGGCGGTGGTCGGCACGTCCCGGCAGAGCAGATACCCCAGCCCCCCGAAGAACAAGACCTGGACCCAGCTATAGGGGTGCGCCAGGTCCGCCGCCAGGGTCTGCAGGTCACGGATGGTGTGCACCGCCTGCGCTGGATAGCCTAAGCACCACAGGGTCTACACGGCAAATACCCGGCAGCCGATGCCGGGGTCCTCGCCGTACACCAGGGCCAGAGAGCGGTGCGCCTGGGGGTCGTAGAGGGCGCTGCCGTGCTCCAGATGCGGGCGGGCCACGGCCATCTCGCCGCGCAGGAAGCGGGTCTGCCCCAGGGCATTGTGGGCCTCCATCAGGAAGACTATGTCTTGTTCGCGTTCGGCCAGAGCGGCAAGCTGCTGTGCCGTCTCCAGGGCCGTCTGCAAGTCGGCGCGTGCCAGATAAAAATTCCACAGGCTATAGAGCACCGGAACGAGCCGCGCCACGTCCCCCACCTGCTGGCACAGCACATGCGCCCGCCTATAGGCCTGCTCCACCTCCGGTGCCGCAAAGCCCTGAGTGACGCTCAGTGCCACGCCCAGGTCCATCTGCAGCGCCAGTTCTTCCTGGGCGCGCTCGGGCGTGTCTGGCAACGTGCGGAGCACCTGCACGCCCTGCGTCACATGGCTCACCGCTTCCGCGTTGGCCGAACGCTCCAGGGCGCGCTGCCCAGCTTGTCGCCAGTAGGGCAGGGCCTGCGCCGCCACACCCGCTCTCGTGTAGTGCTGGGCCACCAGCTCGGGCTGGGTCTCCGCAATGGCGGGAAAGCGCTCGACCAACACCTGTGCCACTTGCTGGTGATCCTGCTGCCGCATCGGCGCGGGCAGCGAGTGATAGGCGGCCTCCTGGACTAGGACGTGCTTAAAGGTATAGGTGAGGGTAGGGACGAAACTCTTGGGAAAAAACAGCTCCGCCGCCTGGAGCTGCGCCAGGCCGGAGTGCAGCGTCGCCTCCGGCACGGCCACGAGGGCCTGCAGAAGGGGGAGCGCCACGTCCTCGCCGATCACTGCGGCGACTTGCGCCAGGCGCTTCTCGAGAGCTGGTAAGCGGTCGAGGCGGGCCGCCAGTACCACCTGGATGGTGTCTGGCATGACGGGAGCCTGCTGGCCCTCCCCTTGCTCGCGCACTGTATGGGCCAGTTCCTCCAGAAAGAAGGGATTGCCTTCGGCCTTCGCCAGCAGCTGCTGTTCCAGAGCCGGGGCGAGCGCCTGGTGGGCCAGCCTATGACGGACCACCTGACGACTCGCCTCGGCGTCCAGCGGTGGCAGCACAAGCTGCGTCACATACGACCGGTCCACCCAGGGCGCACGATAGCCAGGCCGGGTGGTGGTCAGCACCAGCAGTGGCACCCCCGCTATCCGCTCGATCAGCAGCGCCAGAAACGCCTCTGAGGTCGGGTCGATCCAGTGTAAATTCTCTACCGCCAGCACCCGCGGCTGCCGTTGGCTACCGGCAAGAAACAGCTGCGCCAGGGTCTCGAACGTCCGGCGGCGGCGCACGTCGGCACTGGAGTCAGCCAACTGCTCTGTCTCCCCTGGGATACCCAGGAGGTCAAGGAGCCACGGGGCTCCTGCCTCCGCGTCACTCCCGCTGGCCTCGAGGGCTCGATGCACCTTGGCCCTCAGGGCCTCAGGACGGTCGCCCGCACTGAGGCCGCAGTAATCCCGCAGCAAGTCCAGAATAGGACGATAGGGTGTGGCGCTACGGTACGCCAAACACTGCCCTTCGCAATAGGGAATCCCCAGAGTGTTGAAGCGATGATGCAGCTCCAGGAGGAAGCGTGATTTGCCCATCCCAGGCACTCCCACCAGGCCAACCACCTGCCCCTGTCCCGCTTGCACTCGCGCCCAGCCCTCCTCTACCAGCGTCACCTCCCGGGTGCGCCCCACGAATGGGCTGAGTCGCTGCTCCTCCCCAGGCGTCGGCAGGTAATGTCCCGGCCGTGCTCCCACCACGGCATACCCACCCAGGCTCACAGGGTCCTCGCCCTGCAGCTGTAAGCGCCGGGGCTCCAACGCCACCCAGCCTTCTACCAGGCGACCCACCTCTGGTGAGATCACGATTTCGCCTGGCCCCGCCTGCCCGAGCAGCCGCATAGGCAGCGCGAGCGTGTCCCCCACCGCCAGCACCCGTGTCGGGGGCACCTGCTCCGGGTGCTCCACCTGTACGGTCCCCAGGTGCACGGCCAGGCGCACGGTCGGGCACGGGCCCAGGTCCGGGGCCTGTGCCGCGGCCACCATCTGTCGGAGGGCCAGGGCGCTGTGCACGGCGCGCTGCGGCAGTTGCTCGAGCGCCTGGGGCAGCCCGAACACCCAGGTCAGAGATGCTGGGGTACGGTGCAAAAGAATTCCGCCAAAACCCTGGACCGTGTCCATAGCGACCTGCTCCCAACGCGCCGCCAGGGTCCAGGGATCATAGGACAGCGGCCACACGTCAGGCCGCTCGGGCCAGGTCAGTTCCAGGACCAGCACCACCACCGGCTTCTGGGCCCAGGCCGCCCCTGCGGGTGGGGTATCCCAGGCCACGACGGGGTCCTGCCCGACGTCGCGCTGCGTGCCTTCCGCCGCAGCGCTGGGTTCCCGCTCCGACTGGGAGCGCGTTTGCGCAGGGGAGGGCACCGGTTCGGCGGACGGCTCCTCCTCTAGACTTGCTCCCCGCCGTCGTGTCCTGGCAGGAGGCCCTTCGGTAGATAACAAGGGTACGAGGGGCGCCAGGGGCGCCCCTCCTGGTGGGGCTGGCGCGCCGAGCGCTGGGCGGGCAAGGTCATAGCGCTGCATACGATAACGTAGCATATCCCGACTCATCCCCAACAGGCGTGCCGCCCGCGCCACATTGCCCCCCGTTTGGGCTAAGGCCTGCCGAATCTGGTCGACTTCGGCCGGCTGGGTGAGCGGGACCTCCTCTTCCTGAGGCTCTGGCGTCGCCGGTGCAGCCGATGTCTCCAGTGGCACAGGCCGACAGAGCTGCGTCAGCGTCCCGGCCTCGATCTCCTCACCGACGTGCAGCAGCGTTACCCGCTGCATCATGTGGCTCAGCTCGCGCACGTTCCCCGGCCAGGCATAGCCCTGGAGCCAGGCCACCGCCGTCGCCCCGAGGCGCTTCGGGGGTACCCCATGCGCGGCGCTATACTGTTGCACATAGGCTTGCGCCAGCGCCACCACATCCGCCCCGCGCTGGCGTAGCGGCGGCAGCGTCAGCTCCACCACCGCCAGCCGGTGATACAGGTCAGCGCGAAATCGCCTCGCCGCCACCGCCTCGGGCAAGACCGTATTGGTGGCAGCGATGAGCTTCACGTCAACCGTGTGCGCCCGCACCGCCCCGAGACGCCGCACCTGCTTCGTTTCAAGCGCCGTGAGCAGCTTGCCTTGCAGCGCCAGCGGCAGTGCCTCGATCTCGTCCAGAAACAGCGTAGCGCCTGCCGCCGCCTCGAACAGCCCCGGCTTGGCGTGGCGGGCATCTGTAAAGGCGCCGGCTTCGAAGCCGAACAGCTCGGCTTCCAGCATGGTGTCTGGAATCGCTGCGCAATTGACATCGACAAACGGCCCGGCTGCGCGTGGCCCGCTGTCGTGCATGATGCGCGCCACCAGGCTCTTGCCTGTACCGGTCTCGCCTTGCAGCAACAGGGTGGGGACGAGAGCACTCCCGAGGGTGTCGAAGGTGACGAGGTGGCGAATCTGGGCTCGCAGCGTCGCGATAGCTGGGGTGGTTCCCAGCAGGCGCTCAGTGGGATGAGGGGCAGAGGCCAGACCTGGGGAATGCATAGGGTTGCCTCCTCTCTGCGCTAGCAGTGCTATGCACTACGCGGCCAGACATCGGATACTGTGGAGATGAGGAAATCAACAAGACGGCAGCTCACTGTAGTTCCCAGCGCCCCAAAAGTAGTAAGACACCCAAAGATGGTACCGATTATTAAGGCTGGTGCTAGAATATGCAAGAGCAAATTCACCATAAGTGCGGCATTAGAGTAACAAAAAAGCGATCGGCATCACCGCTATCGTGTCCACCGCTCTGAGCATCCTTGTTGCCTTTGGACCGTCGCTACTTTGGCCGGTTCTACTGACGTCGACGTCATGAAGCAAGGCAGGTCGCCATCAGATGCTCCTTGACTTGCAAAGTGTAGAGGCAATGCCTATCCTCCAGACGAGCAGATCGTCTACGACCGTGAGGAGGGGCTATACCTGAGCAAAGTCCGGTAATGCATCGCCGGAGCAGATCTTGGATTGTTACCAAAATGGTATGGTCCGAGATAGAATGAGAGGATTTTCGGTTTTGGTACGAGGATCTCACGGCCTCGGTGTGCACGCCGTCGCTGTCGACCATGCTCTCGAAGGGAACTACCAAAACTCTACGGAGATAACCCATGGCAAAACCCACCAAGATTGAGCATGTCGAAACCCTCCTGTGGAACCGCTGGCTACTCATTCGCATCCATTGTGAGGATGGTACAATCGGCATAGGTGAGGGCGGGGTGCATGGCTGGCAGCGTCCGACCAAGACGATGGTCGAGGTCATGACGCCGTACTTGCTCGGCAAGAACCCCCATCACATCGAGCACCATTACCAGTTCCTCTATCGCTCATCACACTTCATGGGGGCTGTAGTGCAGGGCGCCCTCTCGGCGATCGATATTGCCCTGTGGGACATTAAGGGGAAGCGTCTGGGTGTGCCCATCTACGATCTCATGGGTGGGAAGACGCGCCAGAAAGTCCGCTGCTATATCCACGTACGCGGTGACACCCTCGACAAGCTGGTGCAAGACGCGGTGGCGAAAGCGCAGCAGGGGTTCACGGCGGTGCGCTTCTCGCCCTGGAGCCCGGACTTCTACCTCCACAAGTCGTATGCCGAGTGGGCACAGGAGGCGGTACAACGGGTGGGAGCCGTGCGCGAGGCCGTCGGCCCGGACGTGGACATCTGCGTCGAAATCCACCGGCAGATGAATCCGGCAGAAGCGATTGCCCTGGGGCGCCGACTGGAGCAGTTTACCCCGTTTTTCTATGAGGATCCTATGCTCCCAGATTCGCCGGCACGCATGGGCGACGTGCAGGAGCGCTGTAATGTCCCCATTGCCACCGGCGAACGGTTCACCACGATTTTTGAGTTTCAGCAGCTCCTGGAGAACAAGGGCTGTGCCTACGTCCGTCCGGATGTGTGCCTGTGCGGTGGCCTGACCGGCTGCAAGAAGGTGGCCGCTCTCGCCGAGGCGCAGCACGTCAAGGTCATTCCGCACAACCCCCTCTCACCGGTCAGCACCGCTGCCTGCGTCCAGCTTGATGCCTGTATCTCGAACTTTGCCCTGCAGGAATATACGGGCGAGTCGGAACCACCCAAGAGCGAGCTCCTGCAGCAGCCACTCCGGCTTGAGCAGGGCTATCTGGTCGTCCCGGAGGGACCAGGCCTCGGTATTGAGCTGCGGGAAGAGGCGCTTGGGAAGTACCCGCCTGTAGATAAGGTCCTCGACACCCCACTCGGGTATGACGGCTCTGTACAGGATAGGTAGACAAGGAGAGAACTGGAGCGAGCAGTACGACGCCAGGAGCAAGAAAATCTGTGCGCATCCTGTAAAGCCCATCGAGGGTCATGTGATGCAACTTCCACCCCAGCTCTGCCATGCCATTGAACTGGAAACCGCTCAGCACAACCTCCAAGCACTGACGCAGGCGGCTACCAAACTGTCTGAACATTACCGCTCTCAACGGTCAACAAGAGGCCTGTGCATGGCCACAGCAGCACACCGCCTGGCATACGCCGCAGTGCGTATGCCGGCGACATTCGCGGCTGCCCACTCAGTCTTCACGGAAATACGGCGGTTGATGCCAGATAGACACATAACCAGCCTGCTCGATCTTGGCGCTGGTCCAGGCACTGCCGGTTGGGCCGCAACGGAAGTCTTCGATGAGGTGCAACAGATCACGCTCGTCGAACAGGATGAAGGGTGGATTCGGACGGGAAAGTCACTGGCTCGTGCCGGAGAAAATGTCGTGCTTGCCCATGCCGATTGGGTGCATGCGCATGTGCGTGCTGTTACGTCCTTCCCAGCACACGACTTGGTTGTCAGCTCCTATGCGCTCGGTGAGCTTGCACCCAAAGTCGCGCGTGCGATTGTGCAAGCGGCTTGGGCAGTAGCACGCACTGCCGTCGTAATCATCGAGCCAGGAACGATGCGAGGCTTTGAGCTGGTTCGAGTGCTGCGCGATGATCTCATCGTACTCGGCGGTCATGTGCTCGCCCCGTGTCCGCATCAAGACGCTTGTCCGATGCCCACAAACGACTGGTGCCATTTTGCGCAGCGTTGCGCTCGGTCATCGCTCCACCGACGCCTCAAAGCCGGTACACTCGGATACGAAGACGAGAAGTTCTCGTACATTGTCGCCTCGAAACACCTGAGCAAGTCTGTCAACGCCCGCGTTCTTCGCCACCCGCTACGCCATGCCGGTCACACCCGCCTGCAGCTCTGTACCAGAGACGGGCTGCAAACCATCACGGTGACGCGCAGCGATAATGAGCATTGGCAGCGCGCGAGAAAAATCGCCTGGGGTGACCAATGGCCTTAAAGTCGCTTTGCAAGGTACAGCAGTTCAAGGCTGGCCGGGTTTGCTGACTGCCCGGGCTCTTGGCCGGCGTGGCAGGAAAAAAAGCAAAGGCAGCGTAGCGAGAAACATGATCCCAAAGAGCCAGGCCAGATCATTATAGGCCAGTATCGCCGCTTGCCGGTGCACCAAATTATCCACCAGGGCGAGGGCCTTGCCCTGGGCGGCAACCGGATCACCCGTCTGGCGCGCCAGACGTGCGGCCAGCGTGCCATAATAGCTCGAGTAGGCGCTGTTCAGGTTACTGATATGGGCGCTTAAGTGGGCCTGGTGGATCACGGTGAACCGCTCTACCAGGGTCGCTACCAGCGCATACCCGAGATTCCCGCCTACCCGGCGCGCTACCGTATAGAGACTCGTCGCAGCCGTCATATCCTCCCTGCGGACGGTGCTGAGCGAGGTCGTACTCAGGGTCACGAACATCAAGGGCAGGCCCGCCCCCATGATCAGCATGATCGGGACCAGATTCCAGAACCCGACATTGAGCGAGAGATGGGCGAGCTGATGGAAGGCCAGGTAGGTCAGACCAATGCCCACGGCAATGAGCAGCCGCGGGTCCATATACTTGATGAGCCAGCCGGCCACTGGCATGACGAGAAAGAGCGTGATTGCGCGCGGCAGGAGGACCAGACCAGCCTGATAGGCCGGATAGCGCAACAGACGCTGCGTCAGCTGGGGCAGGCTGAAAGTTGTACCGAAGAGAACCATGCCAAAGAGCAGGCCCATGCCTGTGCCGATACTCAGCGGGATGTTGCGCAGCACCCGCAAGTTGATAATCGGCTCTTTGGTATGTAACTCCCAGAAGACCAGGACCGTCAACATCAGGACGGTCATGATGGCGCCAGCAGTGATCCAGCTCGAGTGAAACCAGTTGCTCTCATTGCCCCGCTCCAGAACGATTTGCATCACCGTGAGGCCGAGCGTGAGCAGGGCTATGCCCATCCAGTCAACACGGGCGATACCGCGCTGCAGATACGGCGGGTCCTCCACAAACGCGCTGACCATCACCATGCCCACGATGCTGATCGGGATGTTAATATAAAACACCCACGGCCAGCCGTAGTTATCGGTCAGCCATCCCCCCAGAATGGGGCCCATAGCCGGAGCGAGCACCACACCCATGCCGAAGATGGCCATGGCCATGCCCTGCTCCTCGGGGGGATAGGTCTCGCGCAAAATAGCCTGAGAGAGCGGCACCAGACTCCCCCCACCAAGACCCTGCATGACCCGATAGCACAGCATCTGCGTGAACGTCTGGGCCGTTCCCGCCAGGATAGAGCCGATGGTGAACAGTACACATGACATGAGGTAGAGACGTTTCCTCCCGATCAGAGCACTCCACCACCCGGCCATGGAGACCATGACCATTTCGGCAATGCTGTAGCTGGTGGCCACCCATGTGATGGCCGACTGGGTCTGCCCGAAATTGCCCATCATGTGCGGCATGGAGACGTTCACCACACTGACGTCCATCACGGCCAGAAAGGACCCTGTCATCACGGCCAACGTGACGAGCCACTTCTGTCTGGCTGACACAGTCGGCCCCGGACTTCTGGGAGCTTGAGGGGGAGTGGTCGCACGCATGGCCCTGCATCCTTTCTCAGTTCATTGCACCTGCACTACTGGTACGACGGACATGCCTGGACTGAGCGGATGGTCGGGATCTGGAGCCGTATCGAAGATAATCTTCACTGGAATGCGCTGCACGACTTTGACGAAGTTGCCAGTGGCGTTCTCGGGTGGGAGCAAACTAAAACGTGATCCGGTACCTGCCTGCATGCTGTCAACGCGCCCCCTGAACACTTTGCCGGGATACGCATCAACCTTGATCTCCACGGGCTGCCCCGGTCGCATGTGCGCGAGCTGCGTCTCCATGAAGTTCGCGACGACCCAGACGTCGTGGGACACAATGGCCAGCACAGTCTGGCCAACCTGGACATACGCCCCGGCTTCCACGGTTTTGCGGGTCACCCGCCCGGCTTCCGGCGCATAGAGTTTGGTCGAGGCGAGTTCAAGTTCGGCATGTTCGACTGCGGCGCGTGCCTGGGCCACCTCAGCGCTGGCGGTGTCGGCCTGGGAGCGGCTCATCGCCACCTGGTATGGGGCAGCGTTGGCGGCGGCGAGACGTCCGAGGGCCTCGTCCACGCGGGCCTGGGCTTCGAGTACCTGTGACTCCATGTAATGCAGACCCTCAGCGGCGGTCTGCTGTGCCGCACGCGCTTCCGCCACCTGGGCCTCAGCAGCAGCCACCTTCTTGCGGGCGGCTTCGAGCTGTGCTGCCGCCACACGGGCATCTTTGGTGGCATGGTCGAGATCCCGACGCGAGACAATCTGGTCGCCTCTATAGAGTTCCTGGGCCCGCTTCACGTCGGCATCAGCGCGGGTGACTTCGGCTTCAGCCGCTGACACCTGAGCACGCGCCTGCGCGGCGTTGGCCAGCGCGGTGTCGACTTGTGCCCGCGCTTGCTCGAGCCGACTGCGTGCCGTGACCACCTGCGCATGTGCCGTCTGCACCGCCGATTTCGCTAACGCGACGCTTGCCGTGGCCTGCTGCACACCAGCATGGGAGGTGACGTTGACCAGCTCCGCGCTGCTCTGGGCTGCCTGCTGTTTGGTCATAGCCGCCTGCAAGACAGCCCGAGCCTGCATGAGCCGCGCGTTATAATCACGGGGGTCGATCTCGAGCAGCAGGTCCCCCTGCTGCACCTCCTGGTTATCAGTCACATAGGCCCGTAAGATATGACCAGCCACTTTGGGGCTGATCTGGATGATGCGTCCCTCAATGAAGGCGTCATCGGTCCATTCGTGCGCGATGAAGTACGTGTAATACCGCCAGCCAGCCACAGCCGCAACCCCGAGCAAGACCACGGCCATGAGGAGCAGGAATGGCCGTTTGAGTACAGACCGTGCCGGTGCTACCGACGCCTCCGGGGTCGTATCTGCGACGCGTGTGCCGGCGTGCCGGCGCGACTGGCCTGGTATCTCTGCATCGGCTGCATATGTGGAGTCTGTAGTAGTGGGCTCAGATATCCCTGCGCCAGAGGGCTGTGCCTCCTCTGACCGATAGAAATCTTCTGCCATACGCTCCCTTCCCTCGACTGGCTACGCACCTACCGCGGCTTGCTTACCTCGCACTGTACTGCTTTGATTCCCGCGCCCCAGGCGCTGGTCTTCCCGTCTCGCCTTGCAGACCGTCAGTCACAGCCTCAACAAATTTTTCGAGCCCCTTGATGAGGTGGTCACGATCACGCGCCGATAGGCGTTGCAGCACTGGTTCCAAGACCTCGACCTGCAACTTTTCGAGTTCTTGCACGAGGGCCTTCCCCTCAGTGGTCAGTTCCAAGATGGACACACGACGGTCACTAGGGTTGCTGACGCGCGTCAGAAACCGCTTCTGCACCAGGCGGTCTACGATCTGGGTGATGGCTGAGAGCGTGACGTTGAACGTTTTCGCGACCTGACCCATATGACAGCCCGGATGCTGCGCGACATAGAACAGCACCTGCGCCTGGGCGTAGGTCAGTTCGAGTTCAGCCGCATTGCGCCACAGAATCTGGCGGAAGGTC
>Ga0114129_10006383_pt1 | contig 16716 bp, 17 predicted proteins | sample RhiMetdeltSRZDD1_FD_80071 | JGI IMG/M metagenome (GOLD analysis project Ga0114129, IMG submission 80071) | Populus rhizosphere microbial communities from Tennessee, USA - Rhizosphere MetaG P. deltoides SRZDD1 (version 2) (version 2) | ecosystem: Host-associated > Plants > Roots > Rhizosphere >... | reverse complement strand
TTTCCTTTTTTGGCCGGCTAGGGGAGTAATCAACACTTTCGGTGGGTTTCACTAGGGTTGCACCTTTTTGGATCTGATTTTCGACAAAACCCCGGTTGTCATCGGCCTCTTTGATGTACTTCGCATAGTCGCTTTCCAGTGGACGCGTGCCCGGCCAAAATTGAAAGAAGACGAACCAGTGGTAGTGCGGCCGTTTCGGCGTTTGTGCAGCAGCAGGTACCGACGCGATCGATACAAGCGCGATTCATCTGAATCCTCCTTACCCATGCGCGGCATTTCTACCCGTGAGAGATGGAAAGGGCCTTCTGTGGCGGATTATAGGCGAGAGCGCCCCAAAAGCGTCAAATGGCTTCTGGATCGACAAAGTGGTTGTACTGAGGATGAGAAAAAAGGTGCAAAGCGTACATCTGATCTGCCCAATAACACCGAGCAATGCGCTTGTGTGCCAGGCCGTGTAATTTGGCTATCTTTCTATCTTCTGCGGCCGAATTGAATTGGTTGATGGCAAGCAGTTCACCGTCATACTCACTGTGGCACGCTTCATCGGCCCCAACGATGTCGTCAAAATAACAAAGCGTTCGCGGGAGAAACCGCTCGATCTGGGTCGTTCTGAGCATCTGAAGAGCCGAGAATGTCGATGAGTAGTAGTCCATATCGAAACAAATGAACCCGATTGGCGGCGGGGAATAGGCGCTGAAGAAGCGTTCCACCGTATCTTTCACATCGCCGAGAATCAACGTCGCGTGTTTCAGTCGCTTTTGCAGAGTATCTTTTTCCATCGGGAAGAGCCCGCGCCTCCATAAATAGGGACAATCTCGAAAGTCTTTGGGAGCAGGGAGACCATCGCCAAGATCAAAGCCAAAAACTCGCAGCGCAACGTCGAATTGACCCGTTATCTGCTCTTGAAGTGATTCAAGCTCAATAAGACCGTCACCTCTGCCCACACCAAACTCAATAACTGCGATTTCCTTAATGTGGAGCTTTTGTGCAAGGCGCGCAGCCTGAACGACGCCGTATGCGTATTGCGGACGAGGAAAGGCATCAAGCGCGCACTTCAGCGAAAACGGCATGAATGGTGTGACCTCCACCAGTTTGGATACTAGTCTTCCAGGCGAATAGAGCGCCTGGAGTCCACGCCAAAGCAATGACCTTCTGACAATCCGCTTCATCTCCAAGTGAATACCTTTTGCTGCCTCAAACCAGGTGACGCTTATCATCGGGTGATAGCAATTTACTTTTTGGAACTCGACGCGAATAACTGAAAACCGGCTCCATCAGCCGCTTGCGAGCCAGCTATCAACAGCTCAATAGCGAGTCGGACAAACAAAAGCAGCCTCCATTCGTCATTTTGCCGGAGAGTATCCGATAGGTTAATGTTGCGTCAACTTCGCCCTTGGCGACGGACAGACCTGAACGTCTGCCCGATTTCGATACGAGGCTTTTAAATTAGCTGGCTGTCTCTCGATCTTCCTTGGGACGGTGATTTTATCGAACCGTAGGAGGGATCGAAGGTAATCTCTTTTATCTCTTTTCTGGGAGGCTCGCTTTCAGGAGGGGCCTGGGATTCTTTGGATAAGGGCGGGGCGGCGATCTCGCTAATCTCGGTTTTCTCTTCGCGCTTACGTGCTATAGCGCTGACCGTAATATCTTTAAGTAATTCCTCGTGCCGTGCCGTCGAGCCTACGAAGAGGTAGAATCCGGCGAGTGCCAATACGTTCACGATCATCCGTGGGGAAAATGTCCTGAGTGCGAAGACAATTTCGCCGTTACCAAACCAAACATTAGAGTTTTGTAACCGCTGGGCTGGCGGCTCATAAAAGGAGAGTTCGAGCGCGGCTAAACGCTCGTCGAGCTGTTTGCTGCGGCTTCATCAGACCCTCAAAAGCCCGCAAGCAGCAGCGCGACGCCACATAGAAGAGCCGCAAGAAGACCACTTGCTAGAGCAGAACCGACGTACGATAGAAGCCGTGCGCTGTTGTCTTTGACTGCTCCTCTCTTGACGATTAAATCCTTAATTTCTACGTTGATAAACTCCGCTGCTGGCGTGTCCATGTTTTACTCCTTTTTGCCTCAGTGTCATTTAAGATTCAGAGACACCGCAATATGCGGCGAAAACTTTATTTCCGTGGGTAAGCAGACCGAGCAAGGTGCATACCAGTTCGGGCAAAACCAACGATATTGATACCTTGTAGCAACCGAGCCAGAGTCGCTTGTGGCGAAGTGCTGTCACTTTGACAGTGTGATGACGAATGTTTGCCAATGGTCATTGAACAACGGTTTGATCGTCGCTACGGCAAGGGAGCATTCGACCGCCTCCGCTCGATGCTCAACGACCCACAATTCCGTTACCAACGTATTGGTGAAAGTTCGGGGTGACGAGACAGTATATCGCTCAGATCGCTACGGGGTTAGGCATTGACGGCGAACAACGGCGACGCCAACGCGAGCGGTCGCGGATGTTGCGACGTGAGCCTCGGATCATAAAATTGGAATACCCACCAGACATTCGATCTGTCATTGACAAAGTTAGGCGATCAGGGGTTCAGGTAACACCGTATGTCTTTCCTGCTCAACAAAGCGCTCCATACTTAGCTCGCAGATCACAGACAATGGTACTTGTGAATGGCAGGCTTTGCTGCATCCAATTTTACCACGGACGCAAACTGCGACCCGACGGGCGTGAGTATGCGCGTTTTGATAATAACGTTCGATTAAAGAAAGCAAAGTTTGCTTTGTGGGCAATGAGAAGCGTCGCCTGTTGAGGGTGTACGTCGTTCCGCTAGCCATTTGAGAAAGGTCTCCTCTGTCTATCTGCCCGTGGAAGGCAAGTACGCCGTGCGTAGCAGCAGGAAGCCGCGCAAGGATTGGACCCTTTACGAGGACGCGTGGCACCTGCTTGACTCCTCCAAAAGAGTGGGGCTATAGGTGCGTGTACGCCGGAGAAATCCCATGCCGACATACGAAATCTCTTTTCATTGCAATGATTGTGGCTTCGATCATCCAGTTCTCTTGAGGATCTACGTTGAAGATGGCCTAGAGCGTAAGCAAAGCATTGCTGAGTTATTTCATGGACGTTCTGTGCCTCCACAAATTGCTGCCATTCGAGGGCACACGGCGTTCTGTCACAAAACAGGTAGAAGATTCCAGCTCGAAAATGATGAGCAGATTTTTTTAATGCCGCCGTCGTCTTTGAAGCATCGTTCCCTCATTCGATCTAGATCGCCGCATGACGCTTGACGAGATTCACGCACTAGAACAACGAATGGATGAGCTGGCTCACGAGTATGGCACAACGCACGATCGAGAGATCCTGGCGGAACTAAAAGAACTGAGTCGCCAAGTGCGCGAGCTTGAAAACATTCTGGCGGTAAGAAGGAGAAATAAAAACTCAGGAGTACCCGACGAACCAGGGCTGATTGACGGCAGTATGCGCTTAGAGCAGGTTACGGCACGCGCCACACCGTTTTGTATCGGCCATCGATGAGTAAGAGGATTTCTAGGATGTCGGCGTCGATAAGTTTGTGCCAGCGGACGTTTTGAACGTCCCACCTCATCCAGGCGAAAACATAATATTGCCCGTAGCGGATCATCCCGACGTACTTGATTTCGCCGTCCGCGACTAGCTCGGAGTACTGTACGATCTCTCCGCTAAAGAAGGTGTCAGTTATCTCGGTTGGTGGAGCATTCGCAGAAGCCCCATTCGTCAGGCAGAGATTCACAACAAGGACAAACGAAATCAATAAGGTCTTCACAAATCGAAGTCCTCCGTCCAAAGGTCGCGAGAAGCTGTATGCCGCACAGTTGGATCTGGCGACGGTCTGAAATGGATTTTGGGCATTGGGCCACTTGGGAACTCCTTCAGCACAGTAGCCGAAGGCTTGAGCAAGGGTCGTACCCTGATTTCGAAGGACGGTTCTGTAATTATGGAGGAATCAGAAACCCCTGTGAGAGTTGCATTCTCGTGGACTGAACGGCACTTTTGCCTGCTAAAAGTGATCACCTATATAATCAGGTCAGATTGTCAATCATTGTATCGCCGCATCTACGAACGGGCTTGTCTCGATATATTGAGAAAGGATGATTCTCCTGGTCGAAGACGAAGCCATAACGCGCTTGCTGACGCGCTGCGGAAGCGAGGGCCATAAAGTCATCCAAGCAGCAGACGGAAACAAAGCGTTGGCGTTACTTCAGAAATCGCGCTTCGACTTGGTTATCACAGACCTTTTGAGACCCAATCAAAGTGGCTTCGTTCTGGTCACCAGCATTCGCGTCATGTGGCCCCATATGCCGATACTTCTCATTTCCGGCCATCTCTCGCCGGAAGTAGGTAAACTTGTTTCGAAGGGGTTTACGCAATTTATTCAGAAGCCGATCGATCCGGTGGAGTTAGTCGCGTCTGTTAGCGGCGATACTCATCACTCATAGGCGAAGGAATTTTCGACGCTTCCGAGTCTCATGCATCGCCCCTTGCCGTTGCTCGCGGCTGATCGTTCGGCACCATCCAAGCTCGTCGTTTCAAGCAACTCGCTGGCTCTTAAATTTCCCCTTGAAAAGCAGCCTGTCTGAATCACGCCATCCTGAATGAAGGTGCCCGTTAGGCTTGTAATCTCGCCGGTGGTTCTGTTGAATTTAGCCTGCCCTCGATAGTAGCAAACGAGTTGTCAACAAAAAGCACCCCACCAAAGTAAAGTAAGCTTCAGTTGCTTCGTTGGTGTCCAGTCTTGTGTTTTGATTGGCACTTTGCCTAGACTACAAATATGGCGAAGAGCGTCCTCATAGTCGAAGACAATGAACACCTGCGACAAATTCTCGCGTCGATCCTGGGCTTTTCTGGCTACGAAATATTCGAAGCTGGGACCGGCACTCAGGCAATAGAAAAAGCGCTCGCCGCCAAACCTAAGCTTATCCTATTGGACCTAGATCTTCCCGACATGACCGGTATAGCTACAGCCAAAGCAATAAAAAAAAACTCGACGACTGCCGGCATCCCTATTATTGCGTGCAGTGCCTGGACTATGAGAGAATTAAGAGAAGATGTGCTCCACGCAGGAATCGTCGATTACTTACAGAAACCAATCCCGTCGAAACTCATCAAAGCAAAGATAGAAGAATTTATCCTGCCCTAATTAATGCCGAAGTGAAACGTCGACCTACATGATCACTGGCGTGAAGCGACGCCATCATCTGTCGACGATTTTCCAGTAAATCGCGCCGATCTACAGCTCCGCTAATTCACTCTCACGTAACATTTCCCGAAGCTTTCCAAATACATTTGGCGGTCGAGATAACAGTTGCTAAAATTTCTTGGAAGTGTGGGCGAAATTACTTGACATATGAAATATTTGGCTATAAAGGAATATTTATCCAGCCAACTTTCTTAACTCTCAAAACAATGAACTCGCCGTCTTTTTCGGCGGTTTGGTTCAGCGTTCTGAAAGGAATCGATTCGCATGCCTCGAAGCTATTACGGTGACTTTCGTGATTACGTCGATGAGCTGCAGACACGCGGCAAATTGTATCGCTGGCGGCGGCCGGTGAACAAAGACACCGAATTGATGCCCCTGATGCGGCTTCAGTATCGCGGCATCGAGGACCACAAGCGTCAAGTATTTTTGTTTGACAACGTTCGCGATGGAAGCGGCAAACAATTCGATCTGAGGGTAGCCACCGGCATGTACGGCTCGTCGCGCGACGTGACGGCGCTTGGATTAGGTTGTGAAGACGCGCGCGACATTTATGAAAACTGGCGTCACGCGCTGGCTCACATGTACGAACCTACAATCGTCAACCGCGCGCCGGTGCAAGAGGAGGTTTATAGCGGCAGCAGGCTGAAAGAATTTCCCGTGACACGTTTGCCGTCGCCGGTGGAGGAGCCGGGATTCAGCTGCGGTATTCGCGTGACAGCGCCATTCATCACCAAAGATCCCGAAACGGGAACTCGCAACGTCGGCATGTACAGCGGGCACTTTCGCGGCGAGCAAAAACTGATCGCCGGCATCGCTCGAACTCACCACGCGTTGCTCTACCATCACCCCAAGGCGGTGCGCCGCAAGGAGCCCCTTCCGGTCGCGATCGTGTTGGGTTGCCTGCCGGACATTGTCTACGTTTCAGCGGCCAACTTACCGTATGGCATCGATGAAATCGCCGTCGCCGGCGGCATTCGTCGGCGGCCGGTCGACATGGTCCCCTGCAAAACGATTCCGTTAGAAGTGCCTGCGGATGCCGAGATTGTGATCGAAGGGGAAATCTCCATCGACGCCATGGAGCGAGGCGAGCCGTTCAGCGACTACCCGGGTTATCTCATGGCCGAGCGCGGCTTGCGCCCGGTGATCGACATCAAGGCCATCACTTACAGGCGCGATGCGATCTTCACGGCGATTCTCGTTGGTCTGCCGCCCAGCGAGTCCAACGGCATATCCCGCACCTGCCGCGAAATGATGCTCTATAATTTTCTCAAGTATAGCTGCAATATTCCGGAAGTATTGGAGGTCTGTTGTCCCGAGATGGGCGGTGGCTGGAATTGGTGGGTGATTCGAATGGCGAAGAGCCATCCGAGCAAGCCCAAGCAAGCCCTGCAAGCGGCATCGGGCATGGACACGACCAACAAGATCATTATCACCGTGGATGAAGACATCGACCCCAAGGATCCTGAAATGGTGATGTGGGCGATTAGCTTCGCTTCACAACCCCATCGCGACGCGCAGATCGTGACCGGTAAAAGTCCGCTACTCGATCCATCGGCCTATGCGCTGATGAGCAATCCTGAAGAACGTTTCTTTCCACCGCCCGTGGGTTGTTCGGGGTTGCTGATCGACGCTACGCGCAAGGGCAAATATCCCCCTGTGGGTTTGCCAAAAAAAGAATTTATGGAACGGGCCCTGGAGATTTGGCGAGAAGAGGAGATGCCAGAGCTCAAGTTGCGCGCTCCGTGGCACGGTTATCCCCTGGATCTTTGGACTGCGCAAGACGACGAATTGGCCACCGCCGTGGCGCGCGGCGACTATTTTTACTCCGTGAAGAAATAGAAAGGAATCAGGCGTGGCGAAACGAGCAACCAGCTATGAATCGTGGCTCAGGGACGAAGGCATTCCAGTCATAGGAGGTTACGGCATTGAGGACGTGACCGTACTGCCGCGCAAACCATGGAAACGCACGAGTGGCAAGGGCGCCTACATCGATCTCAAAGGCATGGAAGGCTTCACCGGCATGTACGTGTGTGAAATTCCCGCCGCCGGCGCGCTCGAGCCGGAACATCACCTTTACGAAGAATTGGTCTACGTCATTGAAGGCGTGGGCGCGACGGAGATTTGGTCGGCCGGTGAAGACAACAAGCGCAAGATGCACTTCGAATGGCAGCAAGGAAGCTTGTTCGCCATCCCCCTCAACACGCGCCATCGCATGATCAACGGTAGCAACCGGCCGGCGATTTTCCTGGCGGTGACGAGCGCGCCGTTGATGATCGATCTGCTTCACAACGTGCTGTTTGTCATGGGTTGCGACTATAAGTTCGATGACCGCTTCGACGGGCAGGCGGACTATTTTGTTCCGACCTCCGACCGCAAAGAGGTCGGCGGCTTCGTTAACTGGGAGTCGAATTTTATCGCCGATGCGCGCGGCGCATTAGTCGATCCGTCGGAAGCCAAGGGTTTCGGCGTGCGCATCACCTCCTTCGACATGGGCGGCAGCACATTGGTCGGTCATATCGCCGAATGGCCCGTCGGACGTTATCACAAGGCGCACTATCACCAGGGAGGAGCTATTTTGCTGATCCTTCGTTCCGAAGGTTACACTTTGATGTGGCCGCCGGAAGCCGGCATTCGTCCTTACCGCTCGGGAAACGCCGACCAAGTCGTGCGCGTCAATTGGCGCGAAGGTAGCGTTTTCAGTCCGCCCAGCGGTTGGTTCCATCAGCACTTCAATACCGGCAGCGAGCCCGCACGACAACTGGCATTCCGGTATAGCGGCGAGTCGGGAAAATTTCTTCTCGGTTGCTGGCGCGCGATCAACAAGGAAGGCGTGCGCAGGAGCATTCGCGAAGGCGGCACACTGATCGAATACGAAGACGAAGATCCGCAGATTCGGGTCGACTTCGAAGCGGCGATCGCCAAGGTTTCGGTGCCGATGGAAATGCCGCGCTTCGAATACGCAGAGTTATGAAGTCGGTTTGGAGCGGTTAGCGCGATGGGGATTATGAATATATGTCCTATTAGACCTATAGGACCTATATTGAAGAAAAGCTCTGTGCTGATGACCCTCGCAGTCGCTTGTCTGAGCGCCGGTCTTACTTTCGCTCAACCCCGCTCGGCCGATTGGGAAAAAATCGTCGAGGCCGCCAAGAAAGAGGGCAAGGTCGTTGCGTCGATTCCGCCCAGCCCGGAGCTGCGGAAATTGATGGAAATTGCCTTTACCCGGACTTTTGGTATCGGTGTTGAGTTCGTCCCGGCGCGTGGCGGTGCGATCATTCAACGAATGGTGAGCGAAGCCAAGACAGGCGTCCAATATTTTGACCTCCACATTGGCGGCACCGAGTCCGTCGTGACGGGCCTGTTGCCGGAGAATATTCTTGAGCCAGTAGAGCCTTATTTCATTCTTCCCGAAGTGAAAGATCCCAAGCAGTGGTGGGGCGGGCATATCTGGATTGATAACGCCAAGCGCTTTATTTACAACTTCGTCGCCTATCAAACCGTCAGCCTGTGGACCAATCCGAACGAGTACAAACCGGCGGAGTTCAAATCGTTCGACGATCTGCTAAATCCCAAATTGCAGGGCAGGATCGGCATCAGCGACCCGCGCACCCCGGGATCCGGCTCTTCGATGTGGTCTTACATGCACTACATCAAAGGAGAAGAGTATTTAAGAAAACTTGTCGCTCAAAAACTTTTCGTGACGCGCGATCTTCGCTTGCTCGCCGACAATTTGGCCAAAGGCAAGATCGCGATCACCTCCGGCATTGGCTATTCCGAATTCTATCCGTTTATCAAAGCCAACCTACCCGTAGTGCCGCTATCCGTGCCGAAAGAAGGCCTCTATGTCAGCGGCGGTTACGGTCATCTGACGATTCTAAAAAACGCGCCGCATCCGAATGCGACGCGCGTTTTTGTCAACTGGCTGTTAGGTCGAGACGGTCAGGAAATTTTTTCGCGAGGGATGGGAGTCGGCACCCGTCGTCTGGACATCGATACGAAATGGCTCACGGAATTCGGCGTGATCGCGTCGAAGGACCGGTTGACCCTCGATCAGTTTTATAAGCTCGAAAATCAATCCGAAGAAAAAATCCACAAGATCCGGGAGCCGGCGGCAGTCGTGGCGCGCAAGCTTCTGGGCTCATAGAGAATTGGAGTGTGGAGTAATGAAAAATCCCGGCCCGCTCCTCAAAACCTAGGAGTGGCTCTTTCGTGGAGAGTGTTAGCTTTTAAGACCCCAACAGTCCATCGCTCCAGCACTCCAGTACTCCAAATTTTGATCTGCTTGGCGGAGCGAAGCTGTGACAGGTTTTTAACGTACTTACGGAGGATAACCTACCTTGGCATTCGCCGACCTGCGTGACTGGATCAACGATCTCGACGAAAGGAGAGATCTAAAGCGCATTGGCGCGCAAGTCGACTGGAACGAGGAGATTGGCGCGGTCACGCGGGAGATTTCGAGTCAAGGCGGTCCCGCTTTGCTCTTTGAAAATATCAAGGATCACAAGAGCACCGTTTGCCGCCGCTTGTTCACCAACGGCACCGGCACGCGCGAAAGAGTCTGCCGTTTCATTGGCGTGCCGGAATCGACATCGTACCGCGAGATGGTGCCAATTTTTAAAGAGCGGTTTTCTCATCCCCTGAAGCCGATCCATGTCGGTAAGGGAGCCGTGAAAGAAAATATCTTGCGCGGCGCTGCGGTGGATCTTTTTCAAATTCCGGTGCCGAAATGGAACCCGCTGGATGGCGGCCGCTACATTATGACTTCAGCGACGGTCGTTACCCGCGACCCGGATACCGGCGTGCTCAACGGCGGCACCTATCGCGGCATGATCACGGGACGGAATACCGTCGGGGTTTTGCTTGCGATGACACAGGGTTGGGGCAAACATTTCAGCAAATACAAAAGCCGCGGCCAGGAGATGCCGGTTGCCGTCGTCATCGGTTGGGATCAAACGCTTTTTCTAGCGGCATCGACGCCGGTGAACTATCCCGAATATGAAATGGCGGGGTCACTTCGCGGCGAGCCGGTGGAGCTGGTGAAATGCGAACTGAGCGATCTATTGGTGCCGGCGTCGGCGGAAATGGTCCTCGAAGGATATATTTCACACGATCCGAGCACCTTTACTTTGGAAGGGCCGTTTAGCGAATACCCGGGCTACTACGGCGGCAGTCAATCGCCCAAGCATACGCTTCGCGTCGAATGCATCACCCATCGCAACGATCCGATTTTTCACGGCTGTCTCACGGGCTCGAGCCCGGGACGAACCAACGAAGGAACCACTTGGACGCCGGCAACTTTCTCAGCGATGGCCTGGCATTATCTAGAACAGGCGGGTGTTCCCAACATCACCGGTGTGTGGCGCGGGAAATGGCCGGAGACCATGCGTGTCCAGATTCGCAAATCCCATCGCGGACACGCCCAACAAGTCGCCGCGGCTCTGTGGGGTTGTCACCTCGGAAATTATGCCGCCAAGCATGTGATCGTCGTCGATGACGATATCGACATTCACGATTGGGAAGCGATCGAGTGGGCGCTTTGTTACCGCGTAAACGCGGGTCTAGGGGACATCTCGTTCTTCGCCGGAACCAGCGGCTCGATGCTGGATCCCAGCGTGCCGTTGGAGGATCGCAATTCAGTTAAATACGGTCATGGGTCGTGGACGCGCGTGCTGATCGACGCAACAATCAATTGGCAATTGCAGCCGCAAGAGCAGTACGGCGGCGATCGCTATCCAGCCATTGGCACGGCGATCTCCAGCGAAATGGCCGAAAATCTCAAGAGGAGATGGAAAGAATATGGATTCTAAGGTTATCAACATCGGGGCGGCCCGGCCGCGCGCGAAGACTTATTACGAGCGTTGGATGGAAAAAGAAGGTGTGCCGATCGTCGAGGGTTTCGGCGTCACCGATGTACGAAACATCGCGCTCAAGCACTGGAAGCGCCTAGGCTGCGAGGGCGCATATCTGCAATTGCGTGGTCTCGAAGGCATCACCGGCGTCTACGTCGGCAAGATTACCCCGGGGACTATGCTCCAGCCCGAACGACACCTCTACGAAAAGGTCATTTACGTCATTCAAGGAGAAGGCGTTGCTGAGATTCAGCAACGCGACCGAGTGCCGCAAAATATTCGCTGGCAGAGCGGCAGTCTGTTCTCCCCGCCGCTCAACTCGCTTCACCGCCTGATAAACCATGCCAACGAGCCGGCAATTTTTCTGGCGGTTACTACCGCGCCGATGGTGCTGGATCATTATCACAACGAGCAATTCGTTTTTAGCAGCGATTTCTCTTTCAATGATCGTTATGACGGCGAATCGGCGTATTTCGAGCCGGCTAATGAACGTTATCTAGCTACCAATAATCGACAATGGATTTGGGAAACCAATTTTATTCCCGACGCGCGCAAGACGCAGATCGACGCGCAAGAACAAAAGGGCGCGGGGGTCAACATCACGCAATTTGAAATATCCAATAACACGTTGATCGGCCATTTGGCCGAATGGCCGGTGGGGCGCTACCATAAGGCGCATTTCCACGGCGGCGGCGCTGTCCTTGTAGTGCTGCGCTCGGAAGGATACTCGCTTCTATGGCCTAATCATCTTGGCACGCGGCCTTACGAAAATGGCTTTGGTGAGCAGGTTGTTCGCGTGGACTGGGTGCCCGGCAGTGTTTTTAGCCCGCCCACCAATTGGTTCCATCAGCATTTTAACACGGGGCCGGAACCGGCGTTGCAACTGGCGCTGCGTTGCGGGAGCCAAAAGTTTCCGCTGGGAATTCGCGTGGCGCCGATCCGGGCTGGAGTGTATACCTCGGTCAAGGAAGGTGGAACGCTTATCGAATATGGCGATGAAGATCCCTCTATCCGAAAAACCTATGAAGCGGAGTTAGCGAGCAAGGGGATCACACCGAGCGTGAACTACGACGCCGCCGCCAACGACGATTGACGAATGCAGCAAGCCTACGTATAAGAGCCACGTGGCGCGGGCTCCATCATGAGTGAAAAATCGCAGCTGATGGATCGGGCGGTAACGTTCGACCGGTCGTCGGTTTTTTCCTTTCGATCACTCCACCTACCGTCCCTACCCATTGTCATTTTGATCGTCGTCGTCGCGTTTCTGGTGCTCACGCCGTTATTCTTAATGATTCTTAACAGCTTCCAAACGGCTCGCCCGGGCCAGGCCATCGTGTGGGGTATGGAAGGATGGGTCAAGGCTTTCAGCACTCCCGGAATCGTCAAGGCGATGACCAACACGTTTACGCTTGCGATCACGAGACAAGCGATCGCTCTTCTCATCGGCGCGTTTTTCGCCTGGCTCGTCGCGCGCACTGATATTCCGATGAAGGGGACCTTAGAATTTTTTTTCTGGTTGTCCTTTTTCCTTCCCGCGCTCCCCGAGACGATGGGTTGGATTCTGCTGCTCGATCCGAAATATGGTCTACTGAACCAAGGATTGATCAGTCTCGGCGTCGTCAGTCAGCCGTTGTTCAATATCTACTCCTTTTGGGGCATTGTCTGGGCGCACATGGGCGGCACGGTGAGCGTGAAGGTCATGCTGCTGGCTCCGGCGTTTCGCAATCTGGATGCGGCATTCGAAGAAGCATCGAAGATTTCCGGCGCCAGCGGCCGGCATACCTTCTTTCACATCGTTATCCCGGTTATGATGCCAGCGATCTTGGTGACGACGATCCTTGGCATCATCCGCTCGCTCGAGGCTTTTGAGATCGAGCTTTTGCTCGGCACACCTATTGGTTTACAGGTTTACTCGACGAAGATTCACGAGCTGGTGACTTGGGAACCGCCGCAGTTCGCGCCGGCAATGGCCCTCAGCACCGTTTTTCTCGGTGTCCTGTTGGTGATGGTGGCACTACAGCGGCGCTACATTGCCAATCGAAACTACGAAACAATAACCGGTCGGGGGTTTAGTATTCGTCCCGTGCAGTTGGGCCGCTGGCGTTATCCAGCGTTTGCGCTGATGCTGTTTTTCGCCGTGGTCGTCACCGTGGTGCCTACCGCTCTGTTGCTGATAGGCACTTTTATGAAACTGTTTGGCTTCTTCAACATCGCCGAACCCTGGACCCTCGAGAACTGGCGCGCGACGCTGAACGACCCGGTATTGCTGCGTTCGTTATGGAATACTTTGGCGATTGGCGCCGGCTCGGGCTTGATTGGTGTGTTGTTTTTTTCGTTCATCGCTTACGTGATCGTCAAGACCCGCTATTCCGGCCGCTGGCTGCTCGATTTTCTCTCATGGCTGCCGTGGTCTATCCCGGGGATTCTTTTGGGTGTGGCTTTGCTCTGGACTTTCCTTCAGACAAGAATCTTTTTGCCGATCTACGGGACGATATATCTCTTAATGATTGCGATGGTGATCAAAAGCATGCCATTCGGCACGCAGATGATCAAAACTGTCCTAATTCAACTCGGCAGCGATCTCGAGGAGGCCTCCAAGGTTTGCGGCGGCACCTGGGTTCATACATTTAGACGGGTGATTCTTCCCTTAACCATGCCTGCGTTGATTACGGTGGGGCTGGTTGGTTTCATCTCAGCTGCCCGCGATATTAGCACAGTCGTCTTATTGGGCTCGGGCAAATCGCGTACGCTTTCTCTATTAATGTTGGACTTCGCTGCCGGCGCTGAGTTCGAAAAAGCCACGGTGGTCGCGGTAATCATCGTCGCTCTGGTGGTCGGGGCGGCGCTCGTCGCGCGCGGCTTAGGTGGGCAGGTCGGCGTGAGGGAATAGAAACGTTCCGAGTTTCGGGTCTCGAGTCTCGGGTTAGCTCGGAACAGGAAACTCGAAACCGGAACCGATTCATATCTGAGGTGTGTCAATGCCACTTGATGAGGCGTCAGCAAGACGATACGCGCGTAAATCGGCATTTCTCGAATTCTGCGAGAAAGATGGTCTTTCGATCATCAACGGCTATGGGGTTGACGATCTAAAGACCGCACCGCTCAAGCATTGGGAACGCTGGGGCGGGCCGGCGGCCTATTGTCACCTGGAAGGATCGCAAGGTTTCGTTGGGGTGCTGATTGCGGAGATCCCGCCGGGCAAAAGCCTAAAGCCGCTACGCCACATGTACGAGGAACAGGTGCTGATTCTTTCGGGTAGGGGTGCGACCCAGTTTTGGAGCGACGCGAGCACAGAGCCGATCACGCTAGAATGGCAAGCGGGCAGCCTGTTTTCGCCACCGCTCAATGTAAAACACCAGCATCACAACGGTTCAGCGGCCGAACCTGTCCGCTTCGCCACGGCGAACAATTTACCGCTCATCATGAACGTTTATAATTCACCGGATTTTGTCTTTAACGTGCCCTATGAATTTATCGACCGCTTCACCGGCCAAAAGGATTTCTTCAGCAGCGATATGAAGCCGGGTGAGCAAGAAGACCGCGTGGTCAATTTTATTCCAGATTTAAGGGCAGTCACACTGGAGCCTCACCCTGAGCGCGGCATCGGCTTCAGCCGGTTGGGAATTCACCTTTCCGGCAACTCTATGGTTGGCCACATCATGGCGGTAGAGTCCGGCACCTACAAGAAGGCGCACCGGCATGGGCCGGGCGCGCAGGTTATTGTCCTCGCGGGTAAAGGCTATTCGCTCATGTGGTATCCGGGAAAGGAAAGTAAAATGGTGCGGGTCGATTGGCGACCTGGAAGCCTGCTTGTCCCACCAGAGGGTTGGTATCATCACCATTTTACCACCAGTAAGGAAGCCGCCCGCCACCTGGCGTTGCGCCGCGGCTTGCGCCAAGTCGGCCATCCTTGGCGGCCCAATTTGAGTGAACACGAAGGCGGCCATTTGCTCGAACACCAAGACGAGCCGCCGCAGATTCGCGCCATGTACGAAGCCGAGCTCAAAAAAGAAGGAATTCCGTTTCGCATGGGACCCGTCGACGGGTCCAGATAGGGGCAGTGTCTCAGACATTAGGGTCTCACGTTATCCCCGCATAGCCCGCCACAAAACCGCAATAACGCAACCAGGGCGGTGCATTGTCTGGCACTCCTGAGAAAAAAAGCGATTGACATTCTTTCCACCACTGATAGGATCGCCCCACGATGATCCGGCGTCTGACAGGAGCGCTCTTGTGCTTTGTCATGATGAGCGCAGCCGTTTCCTCGGCCTATGCCGAGGCGGTCAAGAAGGATGGTTCTTTCGAGTTACGCTTTGAGACATCCTATGTTTCGCTGGATCCCCCGGATGATTTTAGCGACGCGCCTTATCCGGATGGGATCATAAGCTGGTCGCCCCGGGGAAATTCAATCCTAAAACTCCTGCTCGCTTCCAGCATAAGCAAGGTTCGGTTTACTCCTCCAGCGATTGTTTTATTCGAGCGCCCCGCTCATTCAGCACTGACCAGCCAAGATCTTTTCCGCTTCGAAAAAGTCTTCCGCATTTAGCAAAGCTGCCCAATTCGCCTTTGGCCCGATATTCCGGAGCCGAGTGCGACTTTCCAGGTCGTACAGTATCGGTTCCGGCCAATTTCATTTTAACACGGTTTACGGGGGTTGGATTTCGAGGCAGTTCTTTTTAGTGGCATTGTTGGATTCCAGTCCCGGCTATGCCGCTGGAAGAGCTGCCCAGCATCATCGATATGAAGAGGACAAAGACATGGAAAATAGCAGCCGACTTTTTGAAGGTGATGTCATCGCGCCGGAGCAGTACCGCGAGATATTCAGCCGGAGCCGCCACTTAGAACCGGAACAGGAGCTCATGTTGGCGATTCTGTGCGATGCCATCGAGTGCATTTTTAAGTATTGCGACGAACCGGTGCCAGCGCGCGCGAAACTTTTTCACGATGCCCAAGAATGGCTATTCGATGAGGAAGAGAAGGAGCCTTTCTCGTTCTTGAATGTTTGTGACAGTCTGAATTTCGATCCAAGCTATCTCCGACGAGGCGTGCTTGAAAAAATGCGAGCGAAATCGGTACTAACGTTGGCAAATCCGGGTCGAAGAACCGACCGGCTTGCCCGCATCGGTGGTGGCCAGCTCAAAATATCTCCACACCAGGGCGGAAAAAAGCGGATTAGCCTGTAAAAACCTCGGTGCAGCCGGGAACTCTGGGAACGCGGGATTTACTCGCGCCAAGCCTGCCCTGAGCAAAGTCGAAGGGACACGAGAACGCGAAGGAACAGCCGACCTGTCATCCGAGCACGTGCTAGGGATCTAAGAGATTTCTCCCTTTGGTCGAAATGACAAGCATTTTTCTTGGCGGCCTTTGCCCTTCGGCCCAGCTCAGGGGTGGTGAGCTTGTCGAACCACGTCTTTGTGGGGGCCAAAACTCTGACTCGGTTGCGGCTTTAGAAAAGCCTAGTTGGCGCTCCGTTTGAGTTTCTCTTTGGCAACCTTGATGATCGCCGGCAAGAGTGAAAGGACGATCACAACCGCAATGACCTTGTGAATATGGTCATGGATGTTAGGAACCATTTGACCGAGAAAATAGCCGCCAAGGACGGTTGTCACCACCCAGCCGATGCCGCCGGCGACGTTGTAGACGATAAAGCGTTTATATTCCATCGCTCCGACGCCGGCGAC
>Ga0114129_10006382_pt1 | contig 16718 bp, 13 predicted proteins | sample RhiMetdeltSRZDD1_FD_80071 | JGI IMG/M metagenome (GOLD analysis project Ga0114129, IMG submission 80071) | Populus rhizosphere microbial communities from Tennessee, USA - Rhizosphere MetaG P. deltoides SRZDD1 (version 2) (version 2) | ecosystem: Host-associated > Plants > Roots > Rhizosphere >... | reverse complement strand
TGCTTCAGCTCCTCACTGAGGGTTTTGATCCGGATGCCGATGCCAGGCGGAAGCGTTCGCGCCTGCATCGCGGCACCGACTTCGTCGGCTGCGCCGTGCGCAAACCGATCCTCCTCATCGTCGGGCCGATTGCCGAATCCATCTTCGAAGTCGATACGGAAATCCTCGACCGGCTCGCGCGTCAGCTTATCGACGAGGCGCGGATGGATCCGTCGGGCGAGCGCTTCAGGCAACTCGAACGCGGTGGCAAGCGCCGGCGCGTGCGGTGCGTACTCCTTCAGCGTGGTGAGCGCTGCCGCGCCAAGCTTCGCGGTGAGATCCGACGTGAAAAGGTGAGCGCCACCGTAGACAGTGTGCACCGGCTGCCGTGTCTCGGGTTCGCCTGGGAAACGTGTTGCGACGTCGACGTTCGCCCTGGTCAGGTCGTCGAGAATGGCAGCGAAGTTCGCCTGTGGGATTGTGGCGTCCGCCATGAGGTCAGGAACATCGTGTCCGCGTTCAGCCGGACCGTGAATTGCTGCTGATTATAGACGCGGGTCGGACCGCAACGGCCGTTGGTCGGGCCGGATGGATCGACTCAGCGAATGGCCCGCGGTTCGGACGCCGTATAATCCGCCCACGTCCTGTTCATCAGGAGGCATCATGGCCAGCAGACTGTTCGCGATCGGTGCGGTGGTCGCCCTTGCATGCGCAGCTGTCGTTGCACAGCAGTTCCCGCCAGGCTATGTCGATCCCGCGCCCGTCCTGCAGGCGGCCGCGAAAGCGATCGGCACCGACAACCTTCGGTGCGTCACGCTCTCGGGAACCGGCTATGCCGGTATGGTCGGCCAGCAGCGGCTGGCGGAGAAAAACGTCGACTGGCCGCGCGGCGAGGCGCTGGCCAATTACACGCGGACGATGAACTGGACCGCCGGCACGATGAAAGAGGAATTCGATCGCAAGCCCGGCGTGAATCCGGCGTCGTGGAAGTACGGCCCCGGCTGGGTCGACGGTTCACCGCCGCAACGCAATCCCCATCAGATCTTCATGGTCAACGGCAAGTACGCCTGGCATCTCGACGGCGCCGGCACCACGGCGATTCCTTCCTCGCCCGACGACGCGGAGCGCTGGCAGGTCGAGATGTGGCTGAACCCGCACGGCTTCCTCAAAGCTGCACGGTTGCCTGGCGCCAACCCGGTGGCCGTCTGGCGCTGGGAACTGGGAGAGATGGGACGCGACGGTCCGACGACGGTTCCGGAAAAGGTCACCGTCGTGTCGATTCAGTTGCTGGGGAAATATCGCGCCGACGCGACGATCAACAAGGAGAACATGCTGCAGCGCATCCACACCTGGGTGCCCGACCCGGTGCTGGGCGACATGAACTACGAGCACGAGTTCACCAACGAGAGCTACATCGACATCGGCAACGGCGTCAGGTTCCCGACCGGCTGGCACTCGCACAACGGCTGGGACGACAACTACAACATGCAGACGATTTCGGCTGGACACAACGGATTCGGCGGGACGTTCAAGGACGTGAAGGCGAACGTCTGCGACGATCCGGTCACGGTTCCCGACCCGGTGCGGCAGGCGACGTTCCCGGTTCGCGTCGAGACCCAGAAGCTCGCCGACGGTGTGTATCTCCTCGGCGGCGCGACGCACAACAGCGTCGCCGTCGAATTCAGGGATTATTCGGTGGTCATCGAAGCGCCGCTCGATGAGCAGCGGAGCCTCGCCGTGATCGAAGCCATCACCAAGCTGATTCCGAACAAGCCGATCCGGTTCCTCGTCAACACGCACCAGCATTTCGATCACATCGGCGGCTTGCGAACGTATCTGCACATCGGCGCGACGATCATCACGTCCTGGAAGAACTACGACTTCTACAATCACGACGTACTGAACTACACGCCGCGAATGGTGCGGCCCGACATGGTGTCGCTGTGGCCGCCGACGGAGCTGACCGAGGGCTACAACATCGAGACGGTCCGTGAGAATTACGCGATCACGGACGGCACCCGCATCCTGAACCTCTACTACGTGCAGCCACTGCAGCACGCCGAGGGGATGCTGATGGCGTTTCTCCCCAAGGAGAAACTGCTCGTCGAGGCCGATCTGTTCGACACGCATGTGCCTGCGCCGGCGGCGCCGACCCCGGCGATTCGCAGCTTTGTCAACGAAGTCCGGATGCTGAAGCTGGATGTCGGCCAGGTCGTGCCGATTCACGGCAAGCCGGTGGCGTGGGCGGACGTTCAGAAAGTGATGGGCGCCCCAAGGCCCTGAGATGACGCCGTCCAACGAACGCCGGCTGGCGGACGGGCGGGTCGAGCTCGTCGACACGCACCACGTCGAGGCGAGCCCGCTCTACAACGAGGATCTGGCGCCGGTGCCGCTGGTGCGCCGCACCTGGTCCACCTACAACTACGCCGCGCTCTGGGTGAGCATGGCGCACTGTATTCCGACCTACATGCTGGCGTCGGGGTTGATGACGTCGGGTATGAACTGGTGGCAGGCGCTCGTCACGATTCTCCTCGGCAACACCATCGTCCTCGCGCCAATCCTGCTGAACTCGCATCCGGGCACGAAGTACGGCATTCCATTTCCGGTGTTCGCGCGTGCGGCGTACGGCACCCTCGGATCGAACGTGCCCGCCCTGATGCGCGCGCTCGTCGCCTGCGGCTGGTTCGGCATCCAGGCGTGGATTGGCGGCGAAGCGTTGCAGACGATGTTCAAGACGATCATTCCGGGCTGGCCGACGCTCCTCGGCGCCGGCTTCGCCGGGCATACGAACACGGAATGGTTGTCGTTTCTCCTGTTTTGGAGCCTGAACATTTTCATCATCTATCGCGGCATGGACCTGCTGCGCGCGGTGGAGAACTGGGCGGCGCCGTTCGTACTGGTGATGACCGCGGCGCTCCTCTGGTGGGCGATCGTGCGCGCCGACGGTTTGGGTCCGCTCCTGTCGCAGCCGGGAAAGTTCAGCACGTTCGCTGAGTTTCTGCCGGTGTTTGCGCCGTCGCTGACCGCCATGATCGGCTACTGGGCGACGCTCTCGCTCAACATGCCCGACTTCACGCGCTTCGGCCGGAGCCAGCGCGAGCAGGTCGTCGGCCAGGTCGTGGCGCTTCCGACGACCATGTTCCTGTTTGCGGCGATGGGCGTGATGATTACCAGCGCCACCGCGATCATCTACGGCCAGCCGATCTGGGATCCGGTCCAGCTCGTCGGCCGGTTCACGTCGCCGCTCATCGTGGCCTTTGCGATGTTCACAGTGGTCGTCGCGACACTGGCCGTGAACATCGCCGCCAACGTCGTGTCGCCTGCCAACGACTTCGCGAACGCTTTCCCGCGCGTGATCGGATTCAAGACCGGCGGCTTGATCACCGGCATCATCGGTATTGCGATTCAGCCGTGGCGGCTGCTCGCTGATCCCTCCGGCTACATCTACACGTGGCTGCTGGGCTATTCGGGCGGGCTCGGCTCGATTGCCGGCGTGCTGATCGCTGATTACTGGATCGTCAGGCGGCGCGAGCTCCGGCTCGAGGATCTGTATCTCGAGCGCGGCGTCTACGCTGGATGGAACTGGCGGGCGATCGGCGCGACCGCGCTCGGCTGCGCTCTCGCCTGGGGCGGTCTCGTGATTCCCGCGATGAAGCCCCTGTACGATTACGCCTGGTTCGTGGGATTCCTGGTTGCCGCGCTCGCGCACGCCGGCCTGAGCGCGACGGGTCCGCGACCCGCCGACGCCGCGCGGGTGGCGCAGGACCTCACATAAGCACTTCGAGGAAGCGAAGGGCCATCCTCTCTACGGCCTTGTCGCGGGATCCCAATGCTCGTCGGCCTTGCCGTCGACGAACCGCCACATATCGAACCAGGTGGACGTGTAGGCCTTCGACGGATCCTTCGAATCCTTGTACTCGCGCGCGATCACGACGGTTACCAGATCGCCGTCCGCCAGCACGGCAACGACCGGCGTCCTCAGCGTGTCGCACGTCGGGGTTTTCGGCCGGCTTCCGAAGAATTTCACGACGGCGTCGCGCCCCGAGGTGACGTTGGGATTGTGCTGGAGGTAACGCGCCGTGAGCCACTTGTCGGCTTCGTCCCAGTGGTTGCACTGCAGCAGCTCCTTCATGATGTGGAGTGCCGCCTGCTTGTTCGCGTTCAGCTTGGGATTGGCGTCGCGGAAGAGCGCCTCCGGATTGGCGACGCCTCTGACAGGTTCCTGAGCAACGACCGGAAGGACCGTCAGCGTGGCCAGCAGCATGAGGGGTGCGGCGTATCGCGTCATTTTTTGAAGTAGACGTTACGCGGATCCTTGCCGACGATGTGCTCGAGATCCTTGTTGTTCTCGTTGCAGATGTACTCGATCAGCTCGTCGCCGTGCTGATATGCCGAGTGGCCTTCCAGAACGAACGGCCTCGTATACGCTCCCGGATCGTCGATCGTGATCTCATAGTCCAGGTGATCGAAATCCGAACGGCGGTAACGCTCGACGACGTGCATCTGTTGCGTGTGCGGGTGGCCGGCAAAGTCGAACCAGAACCTGTCGTTGAATCCAACGGTATCCACAATCAGTGAATCGCCTTCCCACCGGCCGATCGAGTGGCCGTACCACGTCGGATCGGGGTCGTCGGGATGCTTCCGGCCGTCCAGGAAAATCTGGCGATAGCTGTGGATGTTGCCTTCGAAGAGGAAGAACATGTGCGTCGGGGTCTGGAGAATCCGCCACGGGTAGGGAGCCTGCCGAGGGACGCCGGTTGGCAGACAGTGAGCCTCGGGATCATCTTTGGACATGCGCTCGCGTGCAAGCTTTTCAGCCCACGGCTGAATAGGAAGCTCCTCGCCTTTTTTCAGCGCGTCGTGGATGTCGTAGATGAAATTCCGATCGGCGCCCCAGATCCCGGACAAGTCCACTCTGCCTTCCGGCGTGCGTGGAGCGGGCCCTGGCTTGGCCTTCTGAGCGTCTTTGGCCTGTGCTCGACCTCCGGCAGCGGCGCCGGCCGCGGCCAGACAGGCGATCGATACCGCCACGAGGATTGGGCCCGTGAAGTGTTTGCTCAAGGGGCGGCTCCTTCGTCTGCTTCGAAGGTTGTATCACACTATCCGCCCGCCGCGAGGATCCACCTATACTGCCATTCGCGATGGACCTCAGACAGCTCGAAATCCTTCAAGCGATCGCCGAGACCGGATCGTTCACCGCCTGCGGAAAGAAGTTGAACGTCTCGCAGTCGGCGATCAGCCGCCAGATTTCACTGCTCGAGGAAGAGCTCGGCGAGCCGTTGTTTCAGAGAGTCGGCCGCCGCGTGCTGATGACCCCCGCCGCGGAGAGCCTCGTCCAGCTGGGCAAACGGGTCTTCCAGGACGTGCGCGACACGGTCGGGACGATCACCGATCGGACGCGCGCGTTGCGTGGCACATTGCGGCTGGCCGGCGGCATGACCGTGTGCCTCTACGTGTTTCCTCCGCTCCTCAAACAGCTCAAGCGCGTCCACCCGCAGCTCGACGTCCGCCTGTCGGTTGCCACCGCCTTCCGATCGGTCACCGAAATTCGCGGCGGACGCGTCGACGCCGGGCTGCTGACGCTGCCGGTGGAGGAGTCGGACCTGGTGACCGTGCCGGTGATGCGCGAAGAGCTGCTGATCGTCACGATGCCGACGCATCCGCTGGCGCGGAAGAAGAAAGTTCAGCCGGCCGAGCTCGCAGGCGAGCCGTTCGTGCTCTTCGAGACCGGCTCGGCGACGCGGCGCGTGATTGACTCGTTCTTCGTCACCGAAAAAATCGAGCCGACCGTCGTGATGGAGACCGAGAACGTCGAGATCATCAAGGCGATGGTCAAGACCGGCATCGGCATTGGCATCGTGCCGTACCAGGCGATCTCTCGCGAGGTCCGGGCGGGGCAGTTCTTCTGTTCCCGGATCGAAGGGCACGAACTGATCCGGGAAACCGGATGGGTCTACGCGAACGCGAATCGCGTGCCCCGGGTCATTCACGAACTGCTGACCGCGTTCGACGCGATCAAAGGCAGACTGCAGCTGTCGCCGACAAAGACCTGAGGACTGAAATTAAGAATTAGGAATTAAAAATTAAAAACAGTGGGGTATCTCCCATCGACTCAGCCGCCGGGTGATGCTCCCATCGACTCAGAACCGCCGGGTGATGCCCCTCTTTTTTTAATTCTTAATTCCAAATTTTTAATTACGGAGTTTTAGTTCAAAGACTGTCTTGCCAGGTTCGCTCTGCACCGCGACCGTACCGCCGTGCCGCTCGACGATTGCCTTGACGATCGACAGGCCGAGGCCGCTGCCCGACAGGCCGCCCTGTCCCTGGGCGCGCGACGACTCCGCTTTGTAGAACCGATCGAAGACGTGCGCCACGTGCTCGGGGGCGATGCCTTTGCCGGCGTCGGTCACGGTGATTGTGACGCCGGACTGCTCGAGCTCGAGCCCGAGCGCTTCGGTCTCGTGAAATTGTCGCGCGCGGAGCTCGACGGTCGTGCCGCGAGGTGAGTAGCGCAGTGCGTTGGCGGCCAGGTTCTGGAGGGTCTGCTCGAGGCGATCGCGGTCGCCTCGCACGAGCTCGGCGCCCGGCTCGATCACGGTCGAGATCGTGACGCCCGCTTCCTGGGACGCGCGCTCGTGACGTGCGGCCACGCGCGCGAACAGCTGCTCCACCGGAACCGACTCGATCGCGAGCTCGCCCCCGCCGCCCTCGAGACGGGCGAGGTCGAGCAGGTCTTTGATGATGCGCTCGAGCCGCGACGTCTCGTCGCCGACGATCGACAGGTAGCGCGAGCGCGTCGTGTCGTCGAGATTGAATTCCGGCATCCGCAGCGTTTCGAGGTATCCACGCATCGCGGTCACCGGCGTCGTCAGCTCGTGCGAGACGTCGGCGAGCAGTTGCCGGCGCGCGCGATCGGACGCCGTCAGCGCGTCGGCGCGCGCGGCCAGGTCGTCCGCCATCGCGTTGAATGCGGTCGCGACGGCTGTGACCTCGTCGCCGCCCACCACCGGCGCGCGCGCGGCCAGGTCGCCGCCGCCCAGACGGCGCGCGGCGTTCTCGACGCCGCGGAGCCGCCGCCGCGCCGGGCCGAAGATGATCACGGCCGCCATCAGCGCGCCGCACACGAGCACGCCGCCGGTGACGAACGCAAACGTCGGCGCGTATCGCCGCAACAGAAATCCGAACGGCGCGCGCGGCGGCACGACGACCACGCCCAGCACCTGATCGTTCACGAAGATGTAGGCCGGCCGCATCCGGTAGCCCGCGCCGCCACCGCCGCCGAATCCAGGCGCCGGACCGACGCCGCGGCCGCGGCCGAAGCCGCGCTCCGGCCGATCGTTCGAATCGCTCGAGTCGCTGCTCGAACTCGAATCCGAGCTCTGTCCGGAAAAACCGAAGCGGCGATCCGGCCCGAAGCGCCCGCCGCGCACCGCGGACGCCGACAGCGGACGCCGATCGAGCATCCGCTGCGCTTCGTCGACGAGCTCGTCGGGAAATCCGCCGCCGTTTTCGATGACCTTGTCGTCGGTCATCATCACGAGAATCGGATGAGAGTCGCGTCCGTACTGTTCGTGCACGTAGCGTGCGACGTCCACGGCGGCGTCGCGCTCGAGCGCCAGCGCAATTTCCTGCGCGACGGTTTCAGCAAATCGTTCCGGCGGCTGCCCGGGCATTGTCGGTCCGGTGCGCGACGCCACCCAGATGAAGAGCATCGCCTGGACGACGAGCATCGCCGCCAGACCGAACATGAAGACGAAGGCTGTGCGCCAATAAAGACTGCGGTACCAGCTCATGACCGTGGCACTTGATAGTGGCTGGGGATTAGGGATTTGGGATTAGGGATTTCGCGAACCTCGAAGAGGGCTGCGCTCGATGGATTCCAGCTTGTGAGACTTCTCTCCAGCCGAATCTCTGATCCCTAATCCCTGCTGTAAACCTGTAATCAGACTAATCCCGAATCTCGGATTCCCCGGTTCCGGCTCGAGCGTGTCACACAACTTTCACAGTCGGTGTCGCGCGCCGGTTACCGGCGCGGCTTCTTCTTGATGTCCTCCTCTTCTTCCTCTTCCTCCTCGCCGAAACCGGCGACGATGAAACGAATCGACGTGTCGCTGCGCTTGAGCCGGTACAACGCACGCTCGAGGGCTTCCTGATAATGCGTTTGAATGTGGCGGCGGATCGATTCCGATCCAATCCAGACGTTGATTTGATCGCCCGAGTCGCCGGCGTAGCTCGTCGAAGAGAACCAGCGGCGGAAATCCTCAGCGTCAAGCTCGCCACGCACGTGGGCGAGGATGCGTTCCCAGGGATTTTGAAGGTCGTCGTCGACCACTGAGGCGCTTTACTCGTCTTTTTCTTCGTCGGTCTGAGGTTTGCTCGTGGCGAAATTGTCCATGTCCGGCAACGCCTCGTCCGGGGAGTCGTCTTCGAGGTTGAAGGAGCGGCCGGTGACCTTCATCGGGATCGGCCCGCGCGGCCGCTCGGCTTCCTTCTTCTTGGCTTTCGCGTTCGGGCCGCGCTGCGGCTTGGCGTCCGGTCCGAAGTTGCGGCTGCGCGGCGGCGCCGGCGCGTTGGGATCGAACGGACGCGGGGCGCCGAACGAACCGGGCGGTCTCGGCGCGAACCCACCGGGCCGCGGTCCCGAGAATCCTCCGGGGCGCGGAGCGCCGGGCCCGCGATCCTCGCGCGCCCGCGCTTCGCTGACGGCGAGCGGCCGCCCGTTGAACACCTGGCCGTTGAATTTCTGGATCGCCTGCTCGGCCTGAGCCCTGTCGGCAAACTCCACGAAGGCAAAACCGCGCGGCCGGCCGGTTTCACGGTCGACCGGCAGGACCACCTGCGACGGCGGGGCCACGGTGCCGAAATACGCGCGCAAATCCGCTTCGGTGGTGCTGTACGACAAATTGCCGACGAACAAACGGACAGCCAATCAACTCTCTCCTAAGTTGTCAGATCTGGGGGAACCAGAAAGAAGGGTAGGGCGCACACACACGCAGGCAGCCGGATTCCAGTGAGAAAACCTTACCTGAACTTGCCAATCATGGCAAGCGGCAGGACCTTTACGTGGGGCTTGTCCCTTTTGAGTACGTAGGCCCGACCTTTTCGCCTCCGCTCGCCCGGACCGCCAGGCGAGCTACGGCGCGACCGCGCCGAAGCGCTGAAAAGCGCGAAGGCGGGCAGGTCGGGCGTCGCACGTTCAGCGTGACGGTATAGTAATCACCAATGATCAAACGTCGGCGCGTAGCTGCACGGATTCTCGCCGTAGCGCTTTGTTTCGTGGCGCTTCCCGCGCTCGCGGCGTCGCCCGGTCTGGCGCTCATCGGCGTGGACGAGCTCAAGGCGTGGCTGTCCTACATCGCCTCCGATGAACTTCAGGGCCGGGAGACTTACTCGGCTGGCCTCGGTCTCGCGGCTGGCTACATTCAGGAGCATCTCCGCGCGTGGGGGGCGAATCCGGTCGGCGACGATGGCACCTACCTGCAAGTGGTTCGTGTGCTCGGCGTCAAGACAACGTCGCGTTCGTCGGTGACGGTGAAGGTCGGCAACGACTCGCGGACGTTCAAGGACGGCGAAGGCGTGACGTTTCCGAGAAACTCAGGTGGCCGCCGGACGCTGACGGTCGATCGCGTCGAGTTTGCTGGATACGGCCTCGACGTGCCCGCCGTCAACCACGTGGACTTTCGCGGGAAGGACGTCAAAGGCGCGGCGGTTGTCTGGCTCGGCGTCAACGGACCGCGCAGCGTCGACTCGACGACGTATCGCCGGCTGTTGACCGGTCGCAACCGGTACGCCACCGATCAAATGCAGGCTGCAGGAAGCATTGGTCCGGTTCTTCCCCAGACCAGTGGCCGCGGCGCCGGATCGACGCAGGACCAAGCGGCTGGGCGAGGTCGTGGCGGAGCGGTCAATCCCGACTTCACCACCGCACAACGGCTCGACCAGCAGATTCCTCCCGCGGTCTCTGCGAGCGATGAGTTCTTCGCGTATCTGTTCAATCGCGCGCCAGTGCTGTACGACGAACTGAAGCGCAAAGCGGAAGCGCGCGATCCACTGCCGTCGTTCAGGCTTGCCGGCGTAACCATCACGTTCAACATCGACATGGAGTACGAGGTCGTCCGTACGCAGCTCACGCACAACGTCGTGGCGGTCCTGGAAGGCAGCGACCCGCAGTTGAAAAACACTTACGTCGCGTTCGGTGCGCACTACGACCATGTCGGCTATCTCGACGGGCCGCCGGGCAACGGCCGTCGTCCTCCGGGACGGGTGAAGTCTGGCGTCGAAGACGATCGCATCTGGAATGGCGCCGACGATGACGGTTCGGGGACGGTGGCTGTGATGGCGATCGCCAGGGCGTTCGCGCTCGGTCCGCGTCCGAAGCGATCGCTGCTGTTTGTCTGGCACGCCGGCGAAGAACGCGGCCTGCTCGGCTCTCGCTACTTTGCGGACTATCCCGAAGTACCGATAGCGAATATCGTGGCGCAGCTGAACATCGACATGATCGGCAGGAATCGCGACGACAAGGCGACCGAAGCCAATACCGTGTACCTCGTCGGCTCGGACCGCATCAGCAGCGAGCTCCACGACGTCAATCGCGAGGCGAACCGATCGCTGCCCGAGCCGCTGACGCTCGATTACGAGATGAACGATCCGGCCGATCTCGAGCAGGTCTACTACCGCAGCGATCATTACAGCTACGCCGCGAAGGGCATCCCGATCATTTTCTTTACGACCGGGCTGCACGACGACTACCACGCGAACACCGACGAGGTCTCGAAGATTGAGTTCCCGAAACTGGCGCGCATCGCCGGACTCGTGTACGAAACGGGCCTGCGCGTGGCGAACCTCGATCATCCGCCGGCGCGGGACAACAAGGGGCCGCGGGCGGGTAGGGGCACGCGGTGAATTCAAGCGGTCTCGTCCTTCTCGCGATTGGCTGCGCGGTCATCGATCTCGCCGCTCAGGCCAAGCCTCGCGCGCGCGACCTGGGCGTCAACGTCGGTGCCACGCCTCCGGGTCCGCTGAACGCGATCACCGACGTTGCAGGCGTCCGCGTCGGCCACACCACGATCGTGCGAGGCGACGACGTCCGCACCGGCGTGACGGCCGTCCTTCCGCACGACGGCAACGTCTTCCAGGACAAGGTCGCCGGCGCGGTATTCGTCGGAAACGCATTCGGCAAGCTCGCCGGTTCGACGCAGGTCAACGAGCTCGGCACGATCGAAACACCCATCGTCCTCACGAACACGCTCAGCGTCGGAGTCGCGATCGATGCGGTCGTCCGCTACACGCTCGCGTACGCCGGCAACGAGAACGTCCGCTCGGTCAACGCGCTGGTCGGCGAGACCAACGACGGCGGCTTGAACGACATCCGCGGGCTGCACGTGACGACGGCGCATGTGCTCGAGGCGATCGAGCACGCGGCGCCTGGCGCCGTCGCTGAAGGGTCCGTCGGCGCCGGAACCGGCACGGTGTGTTTCGGCTGGAAGTGCGGCATCGGTACCGCCTCGCGCCGGCTGGCGAGCGGCTACACGGTCGGCGTGCTGGCGCAGACGAATTTCGGCGGCAGGCTGACAATCGGCGGCGTCCCGATCTGGCGAACGCTCCAGCCGCCGCGCGCCGGCGGCGGTGTGCCGGGTGGCGACGGAGACGGCTCCTGCATGCTCGTCGTCGCCACCGACGCGCCGCTCGACGCCCGCGACCTCGGCCGGCTCGCGGCGCGCGCGGTGTTCGGTCTGGCGCGCACCGGCTCGGTCTACAGCAACGGCAGCGGCGACTTCGCGATCGCGTTCTCGACGTCGCCGGAGATGCGCAGCCGGTTTGGCGATCAGACGCCGCGCCCCCGCCGAATCCTGCCGACCGATGCGACCTCACCCCTCTTCGAGGCGGCGCTCGATGCGACCGAGGAAGCCGTCTACAACTCGTTGCTGCAGGCGACGAGCGTCCACTCGAAATTCGGATCGGCCGAGGCTATCGCGATCGAGCGGGTCCGGGGGCTGCTTGCACGGTGACGGTATAAAATGAACCGACCATCGTGACGCGGCCGCTCCTCATCATCTTCCTCACGATCTTCGTCAACCTGGTCGGCTTCGGCATCATCATTCCGCTGCTGCCGTTCTACGCGGAAACGTTCGGCGCTTCGCCGCTGGCGATCGGTGCGCTGTTCGCAATCTTCTCCCTCTGTCAGCTGTTTGCGGCGCCGGTGCTCGGCGACTGGTCGGATAAGTACGGCCGGCGTCCGATCCTGATTCTCAGCCTGGCCGGAACGGTCGTCAGTTTCGTGATGCTGGCGCTCGCGCACAGCTACCTCATGCTGTTCCTCGCGCGCATCGTCGATGGATTGTCGGGAGGGAATATTTCCACCGCGCGCGCCTACGTCGCAGACGTGACGGAACCCAAGGATCGCGCTCGCGCCTACGGACTGATCGGCGCGGCATTCGGGCTGGGATTCATTCTCGGGCCGGCGATCAGCGGCGCTCTGGCGCACATCAGTTATACCGCGCCGATCTGGGCGGCCGCGGCCATCACGCTCGTCGCGACCGCGATGGCGTGGCTGTGGCTTCCCGAAACCGTCCACCGCGCGCACGCGGGGTCGGGAATGCCGTTCAAGAATCTGGCGGCGCTCATGAAGCGTCCGCAGCTTCGCCGCATTCTCGTCATCGATTTCGTGTACTGGTTCGCCTTCGCGATCTTTCAGACCACGTTCGCGATGTTTGCATCGGCCCGGTTCGATTTCGACGCGCCACAGACCGGATATTTCTTCGCGGCGTTCGGCATCCTCGGGGCGATCGTTCAGGGCGCCATGATTCGCCCCATCGTCAACCGGTTCGGCGACAAGCCGACGTTCATGGTCGGCTTGTTGTGCGGCGCCGTTGGTCTGGTGTTGACGGCCCTCACGCACTCGGTCGCGCTGTTCGCGTTGACGCTCGTGCCGCTCGCGCTGGGGATCGGCTTCGGACATCCGACGATGACGAGCCTCGTGAGCCGTGCGGCGCGGGGCGACGAGCAGGGGCGCGTGCAGGGCGCGGCGAGCGCGGTGGAAAGTCTGGGCCGGACGATCGGTCCCGTCTGGGGCAGCGCGTCGCTGCAGCGCTTCGGCGAGGCGATGCCGTACGTGACGGCAGCGGGCTTCTTGGTTATGACGCTGCTCCTGAGCGTCGGCTACAGCGTTTCAGACTCCGACTCCGTGATCCGTACGTAGGCCCGAGTAGTGATGCGTACGTAGGCCCGACCTTTAGGTCGGGCGCTCGGTGGCGGCGGCGAGAAGGTACGTAGTGTCCGCCTTTAGGCGGACTCCCTACTTGACCGGCACTCGCTGCTTCAGTTCCTCGAACCAATTGAGGACGACCTGGATCGTCGTGCCGGATTGGTTTTCAACAACTTCTCCAAGTACAAATCCAAACACGCCGTTGTCGTTCGGAGCCGGATCGTAGGACCTTCTCCCACCTGCGCCGCCGGGGGGCCCGGTTAGTCCACCCCTCGGCACCGCTGTGGGATTGCCGAACGCGACTGTCGCTCCTGCGGAGACCGTGACGGCGCTGAGTTCAGCTGCCGCTGGAGCATAAATCAGTCTTGTGCCGTCTGCCGACCAGAACGGATTGCGTGCCTGGCCAGTCAATTGGTAGCGACTGTCGGTCCGGGATGGAAACGCCTCGACAAAGACGCGGGACAAGCCTGCGTCGACTGCATCGTAAGCAACCCAGTGTCCATCGGGTGAGAACACGGGATCCATCGATTCCAGAGACTCCAGTCTGCCAAAGCGCTCAATTTTCTTTTCGGGAAGCGTCAGCGTCCACAGCGACACATGTGAGTCCTTCATCGACGAAAACAACAATGTCTGACCGTTCGGGGACCAGGACTCAGGGGCGTGTGACGTTCCCGCCTCCGATGTCGTGAGCTGCTCGAACGTGCCACTCCCGTCTACCCGCTGACGGAAAATCCCGCGATTGCCGTCGCGATCCGATTGGAAGGCCACACTCCGGCTGTCGGGGGACCAGACTGGAAAACGGCTTGCTCCGCTCAACGTGAGCCGTCGCATCTGCGCCTTTCCGGATAAGTCATAGATGAAAACTGCGACTTCCTTCCCGTCGTCGGATCCGAAGGCGACGTATGCGCCGTCGGGGGAGACACGCGGGGAATCGTACGGCCCGGCAGGAAGTTTCAGAACCGTGACCACGCCGTTTCGATCGACGTGCGTGAGACTGCGACGGGCGACGCCCACCGATGCAGGGCCCGGAACGTAAACCAGCGACCCGGTCGCGGAGACGCTGAACTGCGCAGCGCCGGTCGCTCCGCCTGCCCGCCTCACGCCTTCGACGACCGGCGCCGCGGTACCGATGGTGGCGATCCGTTCCGGGTCGAATCGAGACGCGAAGAGCACGCCGCCAACGGCATACACGAGGTGCCCGGTCGGCAGATAGCGAGCATCGCTGCCGCCGTCGATCAGAAGCCGGCGCTCTCCGGACTTCAGCGAGTAGGCAACGACCTGGGCCGTGTCCCAGTCGGCAGCATTCCTGGCCAGCGTGAAAAGAATGGTGTCGCCGTTGGGCAACATCTGAGGGCCGTGAGTGACTTCGCCGTCCTTGACCGGCGCGAGCAACTCTGGCTTTCCTCCGCCCTCCGACACGCGCATGATGCCGCCCGGATTTTGGGCGAAGACGATGCCATCAGGGCCCCAGCTCATCCCGAATGGATTGGTCGCCGGACACAGCGTCGAAGGATTTCCGCCGTTCACTCCAACTTTCTTGATGAGGCTGTCGGCGAAGAATGCGACCGACAGCCCATCCGGCGAAAACACCGGGGAATTCACCACTCCACCCTGGGTTCCGGCAAGCAGTCGCGGCTCGAGGTCTCCGATCAGGCGCAGCATCAACCGCTGGTTCGCGACGTAGACGATCTTGGTGCCGTCCGGCGAAATTGCCAGAGAATGCCGCCCGGTGTTGGTAAAAACCTGTCCCGATCCGAGCGCGACGGAAAACCTTGTGACCCACGGCACTGGCGCTGGAGGCCTGAGCGCCCACACGATGCCGACGATCGCGGCGCCGGCCAGGATGCCAGTCGTCCACGGGACCAGCTGTCGCCAGAACGGTCTTTGAGGCCCCTTCGCTGGTTGAACGGCTGGAGGAGCGTTTTCGAATCCACCGTCAATGGCGATACGCACGTCGCCGATGTCGCGCACGCGGCGCTTCGGATCTTTCTGAAGGCACAACTTCAGAGCAGACAGCACGCGTGGCGGGAAATCAGGCGGCAACGCTCCCAAATTCGGCTCGCTCTTCATCACCTCAGCGAGCGTGAGCGAGACATCCTCGCCCTCGAACGCTCGCTTTCCTGTCAGCATCTCGAACAGCACACAGCCGAAGGCCCAGATGTCGGCACGCTTGTCGACCGGTTTGCCACGCGCCTGTTCGGGCGACATGTAGGCGGCGGTGCCGATGATGATGCCTGCCTGGCTCATCGCCGGACTGCTCAAGGTCGGCGACATCGACACCGACGCGACGCCGGACGCTTCCGGCTGCATCGCCTTGGCGAGTCCGAAGTCGAGGACTTTAACCACGCCGTCGGCGCGCACGCTGATATTGGCCGGCTTCAGATCCCGGTGGACGATGCCGTGCTCGTGCGCCGCCTCGAGCGCGTCGACGATCTGTCGAGCAATGGCCAACGCTTCGTCGGTTGGAATCGGACCTTGTGCGACCCGGTCGGCCAGCGTGGATCCTTCGACCAGTTCCATCACGATGGCCTGAATCCCATCGGCCTGTTCGAGGCCGTGCACGATCGCGATGTTCGGATGATTCAGGGAGGCCAGGACTTGTGCCTCGCGTTTGAAGCGCGCGAGGCGTTCTGGGTCGTTGGCAAAGAGAGCCGGGAGAACTTTCAGCGCGACGTCCCGGTTGAGCGACGTGTCGCGCGCGCGAAAGACCTCGCCCATGCCGCCCGCACCGAGCGCATTGATGATCTCGTACTGGCCGAGACGCGTTCCTGCAGTCAGCGGCATGGGCTCGAGGCCAACTTTTTTATACCGGCGCTGGGGCCCCACCCCCAGCGCGTTCTGACGCTGATGCATCCTCGCGGGTTGCTTCGCCCCGCGAGGACGCATGGCCGCAGGCGCTTGCCGCCTGCACCGAGCGGCGAGAGAATTTCATAGGCGCCGACCCGTGATTCGGCGGCGAGAGACATCTGATGCTTGGGTCGGAGCGATTATAAGGCTTGAAACGTCAGCCTTCGTACGTCGTGTCCGCCTTTAGGCGGACCGAGTTCGTTTGGTGTATCGTGTCTGACCGAGGAGCGTCGACGTGACCGATCAGGAGAAGCAGAAGGCAGAGGACCTTATCAGCAAGCTCGAGCTCGAAGTCGGCCAGATTTTTCCCCGCGACAAGTCGAACGCCCCGCTCATCGCCAGCATGATCCAGACGCTCAACGGTCTGCGCAGTCTGCTCGGATTAGTGCGACCGCATTAATAGGCAGGCCTGAAGGCCTGCACTACAAAAGCGAATCGGATCGCCAGCGGCTCAATGCGGATAGATCCGATTGCTCCGGATCAGATAGTCGTTCAGCCGACGCTGTTCGTCAGCGCGCTCGAGCATCTTCGGCACGAACCCGGGAGGCATGCGGTCGGTGAGCTCGTGGTGCTGCAGTGGATCGCCAATCGCGTCGAAGACGCGAGGGCGCTCGGTGTCGGGATCGACAACGACTGAAAACTCCGGCGTCTCCGCGAACATGACATCCGCGCGCGCAAACGCCACGCT
>Ga0114129_10006381_pt1 | contig 16719 bp, 11 predicted proteins | sample RhiMetdeltSRZDD1_FD_80071 | JGI IMG/M metagenome (GOLD analysis project Ga0114129, IMG submission 80071) | Populus rhizosphere microbial communities from Tennessee, USA - Rhizosphere MetaG P. deltoides SRZDD1 (version 2) (version 2) | ecosystem: Host-associated > Plants > Roots > Rhizosphere >... | reverse complement strand
TGCTCGTAGTAACCGTGCATGGCGCACAGCACCAGTCCCGCGACGTAGCCGGGCACGTAGACCGAGAGGAAGAAGGACGGCGCGCGCGATGCGATCGCCAGCCACAACGACAGCACCAGTGCCGCCTGCACGGCGAGCTCGACGGAGATCCGCGTCCGCCGATGGACGCCGGCGTGGTGGGCGAGATGGCGATCGCGCCACAGCGTCTGAGGGATGCCGAGCAGGACGCTCTCGTACGCGGCGAACAGCGCGTTGGCCGACCGGCGCCGGAAGAACGGCCGGTGGATGAAGTTGTGCGAGATCGTGTTGGCGTTCCACCACAAACCGATCGCGATGACAGGCGCCGCCGGCGCGGCGATGAGCAGCGCCGCGTGTACTCCGGCGAGCGCCACGAGCATCACGTCCCCGCGGCTTGCCACGCCGAAGCCCCGGCCGGGCGAAGGCGGACGCGGCTGGGGAATGGCGATCACGGCCGTGCGTCGAGGAGAGCCTTGACCGGTGCGTAGTCCGTCCTGCGGATCTTCGTCACGCCGATGCCCAAGGCGTATGCATCGGCCTGGTCCGGCTTCTCGTCGCCGGTCCGCACGCGCGCCTTCAGCTCCCAGCGGCTGCCGAAGCCCACAATCTGACCGGTGCCGGCGACGGACTGCAGATCCGCCCACTCTTTCTGGGCGGCCTGCGGGTTGGCCGCGAGCGCGAAGTACAGATAGCCGCGCGCCGGCGGCAGGTAGTCGTTGGCGTCGTTCGGCTTCGCCATCGCGAACACGCCCCAGACCTGCACGCGCTGCGCGGCGTCTGCGGTCGGCTCCAGAACGACCTTGTCGATGCGCGCGTAGACCGCGGTTCGGTCGCTGGCCGACAGCGCGGCCACGGCGGTCCAGACGGAAAGTACGGTGAGCCCGACGAGCCGTTTCGTGGTGTGCATTGCCCCTCCGCTAGGGAGGACGTCGGGGCCTGGGTGTTTGTTAACCCAAAACGGTCCGTTCTGCGGGCTTCTGCGCGGTTTAGCTTCCACGCCACCTCGACCTTGGGGGCATATAATTCCCGGGTGACGAGCTGGATGTGCACGCTGCTCGCGATCGGAACCATGCTCGCGGGCCTCGACATGGGCGCGCGCGAGGCCCGTGCGAGCGAGCAGACGGTTCTCCAGCGCTTCCTCGCCAGGGCGGAAGAGCCGCCCGCCGAATACCGCGCCCTCCGCCACCTCGAAGCGAGTAACCATCATTTCCATCAAAGCGCGACGATGGACGTGTGGACCGAGTACGACAGCAAGAACGGGTTCCGCTACCAGGTCGTTTCTGAAAACGGGTCGGGTTACATCCGCAAGAAGGTCTTTCTCGCCGCGCTCGACGGCGAACAGAAGATGTGGACGAACCGCGAGCCGCAACGCGCTTCTTTTTCGCACGAGAACTACACGTTTCAGGATGGCGCGATGGCCGCCGACGGCCTCGCCTCGTTGCTCGTCGCCCCGCGGCGCAAAGACGTGCTCCTCGTCGAAGGGTCGCTCTTCGTGCTGCCGAACGAAGGGGATTTGGTGCGGATCGAAGGCAGGCTGTCCAAGAATCCGTCGTTTTGGACGCGTCGCGTCGACGTCATCCGCCGGTACGCGCGGCTTGCCGGCGCCCGCGTGCCGATCTCGTTCGAGTCGATCGCGAACGTGCTGATCGCCGGCCGGTCGACGTTCACGATGACCTACGATTACGAGATCATCAACGGTCATCGGCTGAAGCCGCAGACGGCGCCATGACGAACCGGTGGCTGCCGATCGGCGGCGGCATCTTGATGAATCTCGCCCTCGGGTCGCTCTACGCCTGGAGCGTGTTCGTCCTCCCGCTCGAGAAGGAATTCGGCTGGACCCGCGCGCAGACGTCGTGGGTCTTCACGATTGCGATCGTCTGCTTCGCGCTGTCGTTCATCGTGGCGGGACGGATTCAGGATTTGAAGGGGCCGCGCATCTGCGCGGCGATCGGCGGCATCCTGGTCAGCGCCGGCTTCGTCCTTGCGAGCTTCACGAGCTCGCTGGTCGGGCTGTATCTCTCCTTCGGCGTCGTCGTCGGTCTGGGCAACGGATTCGGATACGCGACGCCGACGCCGGTCGGCTCGAAGTGGTTCCCCGACAAGCGCGGGCTCGTGATCGGCCTGATGGTCGGCGGCTACGGCGCGGGCTCAGCAATCCTCGGTCCGCTCGCCACGCAGATGGTGGCCGACATGGGGTGGCGTCCGACCTTCCAGCTGCTCGGCGCCGCCTTCTTCGTGATGACGATGGCGGGGACCGCACTCCTGAAGAACCCGCCGCCCGGGTATCGTCCACCGAACTGGCGCCCCTCGGCGGCTGCGGTAACCGGCCACGACATCGCGACGCGGGACATGCTGGCGACGCCGACGTTCTACAGTCTGTGGGTCGCCTTCTGTCTGGGGACGACCGCCGGGCTGATGACCATCAGCCAGCTGGTGCCGTTTGCGCGGAACGCCGGCATGACGGCGACCGTCGCGACCTTCGCGATCACGGTCGGCGCGTTCGGCAATGCGGGCGGCCGCATTCTGTCAGGCTGGATCTCGGATTCGCTGGGTCGCATCCGAACGCTGCAGACCATGATCCTCATCTCTGCTGTCGCGATGCCCATCCTCTTCCTTGTGCGCCATCAGATCGTTCCGTTCTACGTCCTCGTCGCCATCGTCTACTGGTGTTACGGCACGCAGCTGTCCGTGGTCGCCTCGACGATGGCCGATTTCTACGGGACGAGGAATCTCGGGATGAACTACGGCGTGCTGTTCACCGCCTGGGGTGCCGCCGGCATTCTCGGCCCCGCCATCGCCGCGCGTGTCTTCGACCGCTTCGGCGATTATCGATACGCGTTCTTCATTGCCGCGGCGTTGTCGCTCGTCGCCTTCGGATCGCTGACCTTCGCGCGTCCGCCCGCGCGCGCGGCTGCTCACGTCTAACCGACCTCCGTCCCTGAGAGCATTCTGGAGGGACCTCCGTCCCTGGTCTGTCGACGCGTCGAGGGACGGAGGTGAGCACGGCCGTCTGTCCAGGGACGGAGGTGGCGACGTCTCACGCAAACGGATTTCGCACTTCCAGACCCGCGATCGGCCGGAACGGTTGAAGGTGCTCGGACAAAAGAAGCGTCGCGTGCGACTTGCGTGCGGCGACGACGATGAGCGCGTCGCGAAACGCGAGCCGGTAGCGCTCTTCGAAATCGGACGCCGTGAGGAGATCGGCCACGTCGAGTGAGACGCTGGGCCACACGGCGTAGGCGCCGACGAGATCGCGCGCGGCGCGGCGCGGCACCGGCGAGGCGCCGCTGGTGAGCGCGGCGTAGAACTCCTGCAGCACCTGGCTGCTCAAGACGCCGGTCTCGTCCTCCCACAGCTGTCGCAGCACGTGTTCGGCGATGGCGCGTTTGACTTCCGCGTCGAGGTCGTGCGCATAGAGCAGGACGTTCGTGTCGACGAACACGCGCTCGGTCGTCATGAGCCTGCCTCGCCGAAGCGCCGCAGGGGCGAAGGCGGGCGTCCGCCAAGATGCCACCCGTGGGCGAGCCATTCGAGGGCACGGCGGCGAGCGGCCTGGTATTCGGCATCCTCACCCACCAGCTCTTCGAGCTTGGCGGTCAGCAGGCCGCTGATCGACGCGCCTCGTTCGGCGGCGAGCACTTTGACCTTGCGGACGGTGTCAGCTGACAGCTTCAAGGTCACGTTCTGCGATTTCACAGCCGAATACTAGCACGTAAATGCGTGCGACACGCAATAACGTGCAGAACTGTGCAGAGGCCAGGGACGGAGGTTGGTGGCGGGGACGGAGGTTGCTAGCGGGGACGGAGGTGCAAACACGCCTCGCTATGCGGACCGCGGGAGCTCAATCGCGGTGAATCGATAGCCGACTCCACGGACCGCCTGGATCCGAGCGGGCCGCCCGGCGAACTCGAGACGCCGACGAACGCGCTTGACGAGCGCGTCGACACTGCGTGTGCTCACGAACGTGCGACCCCAGACGTGAGACAAGAGAGCGCCGCGTGACAGCACGCGACCCGCATTCGCCGCCAGCACGTAGAGAAGCTGAAACTCCTGTTCGGTCAGGCGCACATCGCGCCCGTCCACGCGCACGCGACGCCTCGCGGGATCGACGTCGAGCCCGTGGACGAAGATGCGATCGGGGTCGCTCCACGGCGTGGGCGACGGATCGCGGACACATCCAATCGGCCGTGTCCGCAGCAGCGCGCGCACCGACGCGACGAGCTCGCGGAACCCGAAAGGCTTCACAAGGAATCCGTCAGCGCCCCGCTCGAGGCCGACAATGGCGGCAGCGCGCGTGGCGTCGGTGGCGAGCATGAGAATCGGGACGTATCCCTCGCCGCTCGCGCCGCGAACGGCGTCGATAATGTGCTGCGCGTCGAACAGCCCGGGTGTCAGGCCGCACACGACTAGGTCGAAGCTGCCGAGATCGTCGCGCTGAATCGCGGACGTCACGTTCGGAGCCGTGTAGCAGGCGCACCCCTCGAGCTCGAGGTGCAGGCACACGCCGTGACGCAGGGCGTGTTCATGCTCGACGATCAGGATTCGCGATGAACGACTCATTGAATCCTCCACGCGCCGGTCGCCGGGGACTGTCGCCAATCCATGACAGATGCTGAACCTGTCAGAGGACAGCGCCCCCCTCGTGATGGCCATCGACCCCGCATCTCCTTCAGGCAGAGCAAGAGGTGAGCCGGGCTATACTGCGCGCCTGCCTGGAGGGTGTATGCGAGTCAGACTCCATTGCCGTTCGTCGCTCGTGCTCGTGTTTCTCGTATGTCTGGGAGCCCCGTTGCTCGCGCAGGGGCCGTCGCAGAAAAAAACCATAACGCACGACGTGTACGATTCATGGAAATCGATTCAGGGCACGAAGATATCTGCGGACGGTACCTGGATCGCGTACGCCCAGACGCCTCAGGAAGGCGACGGCGAGCTCGTCGTCCGCAATCTGAAAACGAACGCCGAGATTCGCGCGCCGCGCGGGCGCGATCCGCTGATCACGACCGACAACCATTTCGTCGTGTACGCGGTCGCCCCGTTGAAGAAGGATGTCGACCAGGCGCGCAAGGCGAAGAGGAAGCCTGAGGACATGCCGAAGAACGGTGTGGGCCTCGTCAACCTCGCCAGCGGCCAAGTCACTGTGATCGCCGAGCACGTCAAGAGTTTCCGTGTGCCGGACGAAACGCCGCAAGTCGTGGTCTTTCTGACCGTCGCTGCGGGCGCACCGGCTGCCGCAGGTTCGACGACACCAAAGACACGCGAGAAAAAGCCGCTCGGCACCGATCTCGTTGTTCGTGATCTCTACACGGGAACGCAGACGACGATCGCCGAGGTGAGCGAGTACGCGGTGAGCAAGAACGGCGCGTGGCTGGTGTACGCCGTGGCGTCGAAGACGCCGTCGAACGACGGCGCCTTCGTGCGCGGCCTTGGCAACGGCGTGAAGCGCACGCTGCTCGCCGGCCCGGGCAACTACAAGGGCTTCGTGTTCGACACGGCCGCCGGACAGGCCGCCTTTATCAGCGATCGCGACGACTTCACGTCCGTTGCACCGCGCTTCAAGGTCTACCAGTGGACGACGTCGGCAGAGTCGGCGACGGAGCTGCCGATTCCCTCTGCCGCACCGATGATCGCCAGCGAGAACGGGCGGCTGGAGTTCTCGAAGGATGGCGGGCGCCTCTTCCTCGGCACGGCTCCGCCGCCGGTACCCGAAGCAACCGACGAAGCCGAGGACACGATCAAGGTCGACATCTGGAACTACAAGGATCCCGAAATCCAGCCGATGCAGAAAGTGCGCGCGGATCAGGAGAAGAAGCGCACGTACCGCGCCGTGTTTCATCTGGCTGACAAGCGCTTCGTGCAGCTCGCGACTCGTGACGTGCCCGACGTGAGAACGAACGAGAGCAGCACCAATGCGCTCGGCGTGAGCAACGTGCCCTATCGCCAGCTCGTCTCGTGGGATGGCCACTACGACGACTACTACCTGGTGAAGCTGAACGATGGAACGCGGCAGAAAATTCTCGACAAGGAGCACTTCGGCGCGACGGTGTCGCCAGGCGGGAACTACGTCCTCTACTTCGACGAGGACGACGACAACTGGTACACCGTGCGCGTCAGCGATGGACTGAAGACCAATATCACCAAGGGTCTCGGCGTGAGATTCCAGAGCGAGACCGACGACAGGCCAGAACATCCGGCGCCCTACGGCCAGGCGGGCTGGACGGAGGGAGACCGGTCTGTGCTGCTCTACGACCGCTACGACATCTGGGAGGTGCCTCCCGGCGGCAGCAGTCCGCGAAACCTGACGGCTGGCGTCGGCCGCAAACAGCAGATCACATTCCGCTATCGCCGCACCGAACCGGCTGCGAATACCCAGGAGCCGGGCGAGGAAGCCGGGCCCGCTCGACAGACGGAAGAACCGGTCATCTCGACGTCACGCCCGCTGCTGGTGTCGGCCGTGGACGAACGCACCAAGGCCAGCGGGCTGTATCGGGTGTCGTTCTCCGGAAACGCGGAGCCGGCCAAGGTCGTGATGCTCGACAAGTCCTTCGGCGTGCCGATGAAGGCGCGAAATGCCGACGTGTTCGTGTTCACGTTGTCGCGATTCGAGGAGTTCCCGAATCTCTGGACGTCGAGCGGCGCGTTCACCGACATGAAGAAGGTAAGCGACGCGAACCCGCAGCAGGCCGACTACAACTGGGGACGATCGGAGCTCATCGAGTACGTGAACGCGGACGGCAAGACACTGAAGGCGCTTCTCACCAGACCGGAGAACTTCGATCCAGCGAAGAAGTACCCGATGCTCGTGTACATCTACGAGCAGCTGTCGAACAACCTTCACCGCTACGTCGCACCTGCGCCTCACGGCAGCAGCATCAACGTCACGCGCTACGTCAGCAACGGCTACATCATTCTGCAGCCCGACATCGTGTACGACTTGGGCTACCCGGGAGACAGCGCGCTGAAATGCGTGCTGCCGGCCGTCCAGAAAGTCCTGGCGATGGGATTCGTGGATCCGCAGCGCGTCGGCATCCAGGGGCACAGCTGGGGCGGCTATCAGATCTCCTACATGATCACGAAGACCAACATCTTCCGCGCCGTGGAGGCCGGTGCATCGGTGGTCGACATGTTCGGTGGCTACGGCGGGATTCGCTGGGGGACGGGCATGTCGCGGGCGTTCCAGTACGAGAAGACGCAGAGCCGCATCGGCGTGCCGCCGTGGAAGAACCCGCTCATCTACATGGAGAACTCGCCTCTGTTCTGGATCGAGAACATCCGCACACCGTACCTGACGATGGCCAACGATGAGGACGATGCGGTGCCGTGGCAGCAGGGGATCGAGTTCTTCACTGCGATGCGACGGTTGGGCAAGGAAGCCTACATGTTCACGTACAACGGCGAGAAACACGGCCTGCGGCAGCGCGAGAATCAGAAGCACTGGACGGTCCACCTCGCCGAGTACTTCGACTATTTTTTCAAAGACGCGCCGAAGCCAGAATGGATGGAGAAGGGCGTTCCGTATCTGGAGAAGGGCAAGCGGGACGTCTCGGTGTATTTCAAGAAAAGCACAGATCAGAAGTAGGGGCTGGAGGCTAGGGGCTCGCTGTCAGGAGCTGAGTCGGGGCTAGGGGCTCGGGGCTAGCTGTCAGAAGCCGCGTCAGGGCTAAGAGCTAGGTGAATGATGAAGAGCAACTTGTTCGTCGCGAGCATCGCTGCTGTCACAGGAGTACTCGCCGCGCAGGCCTTTGGGCCTGCCCTGGCGCAGGCGCCGCGAGGCGTGGTCTCACCACTGTCCTCGTTCGCCGAGCCGGGCATCTCGCCCGACGGTTCGACGATCGCGTTCGTCAGCGGCGGCGACATCTGGGAGGTGCCAACCGCCGGCGGCGACGCGCGGCTGCTCGTGTCGCATCCGGCCACGGAGTCGCGACCGCTGTTCTCCCCGGACGGGAAGCGTCTGGCCTTCACCTCGACGCGAACCGGCGCCGGGGATGTCTATCTGCTCACGATTGCCACAGGCGATCTCGCCCGACTCACGTTCGACGATGTGGCCGAACTCGTCACTGGCTGGTCGGCCGACGGCCGGTGGATCTCCTTTTCGTCGAACAGCCACGAGTTGTCCGGGGTGACCGATGTGTTCCGGGTTCCCGCGGACGGCGGCACGCCGATGCCGGTCGCGGCCGATCGCTACACCCCCGAGTACTTCGCGGCGCCCTCACCGGCCGGCGACGTGATTGCGATCACGGCGCGCGCCAACGCAGGCTCGCAGTGGTGGCGCAAAGGACACAGTCATCTGGACGAGAGCGAAATCTGGCTCGTCCGCAATACCGCGTACAGCCAGGTGACGAAGGGTGGCGCGAAGGATGCCTGGCCGATGTGGAGCGGCGACGGCAAGACGCTGTTCTTCATGTCGGACCGGAGCGGGGCACAAAACATCTGGAGCATCGGTGGTGCTACGGTGCCAGGTGCGACGGTACCGAGTGCGTCGAAGCAAATCACGTCCTTCAAAGATGGGCGCGTGCTCTGGCCGTCGATTTCGAGAGATGGCAAGACGATCGCCTTCGAGCGCGATTTCGGTGTCTGGACCGTCGACACCGCCACGGGTCGGGCGCGGGAAGTGTCGATTGTGCTGCGCGGGGCGCCGTCCGCGGCCGCCATCGAACACCGGGCCTTCAGCGATCAGATTCAGGAGCTCGCACTTTCGCCGGACGGCAGAAAAATCGCGTTCACGGTCCACGGTGAGATTTTCTCCGCGTCCGCGAAAGACGGCGGCGACGCGGTCCGCCTGACGAGAAGCGCTGGTGAAGAAGCAGAGTTGACGTGGGCGGCCGACAGCCGCCGCCTCGTCTATGTGTCCGATCGTGATGGTACGCGTCATCTCTTCCTGTACGACTTCGTCGCCGGGCGCGAGCTGCAGATGACTTCCGGCCCCGGGCGCGACGATGTACCGCGATTCTCGCCCGACGGCAAGTGGATCGCGTTCGAGCGCGATTCGCACGAGCTGCGCGTGATCGATCCGGTGTCGAAGGAGGAGAAACTGGTGGCGACCGGCGTCTTCGACACGCCGCCGTTCGCCGACTCCCGCGACGTGACGTGGTCGCCGGACTCGCGTTACCTCGCGTATCTGACGGCGTCCACGAAGACCTTCCAGAATGTCGAAGTCGCCGCGATACCGGCCGGCTCCGCGCCGCCGGCGGGCAGCGCCCGTGCCGTTAGCTTCCTGGCGAACACGAACGCGGGGTCGCTGTGGTGGAGCCCTGACGGCACCTATCTCAGCTTCGTCTCCGGCCAGCGCACCGAGCCCGGCTCCGTGGTCCGTGTCGATCTGCTTCCGCGGACGCCAAAGTTCCGCGAGGATCAGTTCCGCGATCTCTTCAAGGAAGAGCAGCCGAAGACGCCGGCCGAACCGAACCCACCTGCCCCACCTGCCCCGCCCGCCTCACCGGCCGCTGCCGCCGGCCGCGGGCGGCCCGTGGAGATCGTGTACGACGACATTCGGCGGCGCGCAAGCGTCCTGCCAGTCGGCGTCGACGCCTCCCGTCAACAGATCAGTCCGGACGGCAAGTGGCTCCTGCTCACGGCGTCGGCCGCCGGTCAGCAGAACCTGTACGTCTTTCCGATCGACGAGTTGTCCAGGGAGCCCGCGATCGCGCGTCAGCTGACGTCGACCCCGGGCCCCAAACGCAGCGCGCATTTCACGCCGGACAGCAAGGAGGTCTACTACCTCGATCGCGGACGCGTGTCGAACGTCACGCTCGAGCGCCGCGAACCCCGGACGATCGGGGTCACGGCGGAGCTCGACGTCGACTTCTCGCGCGAAAAGATGGAAGCGTTCCATCAGGCCTGGAGCTACCTGCGCGACCAGTTCTTCGACGAGAAGATGAACGGCGTCGACTGGAACGCGGTCCGCGCCGTCTACGAGCCACGCATCGCGGGCGTGCGGACGCCCGACGAGATGCGTCGCGTGATTTCTCTGATGCTCGGCGAGCTGAACGCCTCGCACATGGGCATCTCGGAACCGCCCCAGGGATCGCAGAACACGCTCGGACGCCTCGCCATCGACTTCGATCGTGACGAATACGACCGCACCGGCCGTCTCCGCGTCACGACGGTCGTCGCGCTGGGACCGGCAGCGATCGGTGGGATCACACCGGGTGAGTACCTGCTGCAGGTCGAACAGCGGGCACTCGGCACGCGCGTGAATCTCGACGAGCTGCTCAACCACACGATTGGCCGGCGCGTCGCGTTGTCAGTCGCCGCTTCGCCGACTGGGCCGTCTCGCGACGTCGTCGTCAAGCCGGTCGATCAGATCACAGAGCGCGGACTGCGCTATCGACAGTGGGTGGAGCAGAAGCGTGCGTACGTGGCGAAGGCGAGCAACGGCCGGCTCGGCTACGTCCACATGTACGACATGTCGGCCAATGCGCTGGCGCAGCTCCAGTTCGATCTCGACGCCGAGAACCACGCGCGCCAGGGCGTCGTGGTCGACATACGGAACAACAACGGCGGGTTCGTGAACGTCTACGCGATCGACGTCTTCTCCAGGCGCGGGTACTTCAACATGCACACGCGCGGCCTGGCGCCGGTCTCGTCGCGCACGTCCCTCGGACAGCGCGCGCTGGAGTTGCCCACGATTCTCGTCACGAATCAGCATTCATTGTCCGACGCCGAGGACTTCACGGAAGGCTATCGAACACTGAAGCTTGGAAAGGTCGTGGGCGAGCCGACGGCCGGCTGGATCATCTATACCGGCGGCATCACGCTCGTCGACGGATCCGTGCTCAGGATGCCCGGCACGAAGATCTTTGCGGCCGACGGCACGCCGATGGAGATGCATCCGCGGCCTGTCGACGTACACGTCATCCGACCTGTTGGGGAAAGCTACACGGGCGCCGACGTCCAGCTCGACGCGGCGGTTGCGGAGCTGCTCAAACAGATCGGCGCACCCGCGAAAAGTACTGCGGGCGGCCTCAGGTAGCCGCCCTACATTTCTAACAACCGTATCCGTACGGATCCGGACACGGCGGAGTCGGCGGCGCAGTCGATTCGTTGATAGTGCCGACCATCGACGAATGGATAGTGCAGTGGAACCGCGCAGCGCCCGCGTTTTTCAGCGTCACACCCTTGCTGGTTGCGCCGGGCATCACGTCGCCAAGGTCCGCCGATCCATCGTCCAGCACGACATGATGCATCCGCGTGTCGTTGTTTCTGAAGACGACCGTGTCGCCGGCATTCGCCATCACGGGATTCGGCTTGTACGCGCCGTTCCCAATGGAACTGACGATGCTGACGGTCACCGTGGACGGCGTTGGCGCGGGCGTGGGAGCCGTCGGCGGTGCCGCAGTCGACGAGCCGCCGCCGCCACAGCTCAAGAGCAGCAGCGCTCCGGCGACGGCGACGCCGGTCCCTGAGAGAAGAGAGGTGTTCATACGAGTGCGTGGAGCAACCTCTGGACCAGACTCAAAGTCAGTGTTCACAACAACTTGCGTAATTCTGGATTACACCGCAGGTAAGGCGTTTCGAAGATCGTCAGGGATGCCCGACGCTTCGATCGATGAGGCTGAAGAACGCCGGTGCCTCGCAGACTTGTGTAAGGGCCGAGCTTGCTCGGCCCAGCCCGCGTCTGTTCGTTAGCCAGAGGCGACGTGCGCGATCGTTTTCTGCACGAGCCGCAGGTACGCGCGGATGGTTTTCTCGAGGTAGGTCTCAGGGGTGTCTTCCTCCTTGCAGTGCGACAGGCCGTTCGAGGAATACGCGAACATCATCACGACGGGCATGTGCGGCACCATTTCGGCGGCATCGTGCAGCGGCCCCGACGGCAGACGCGGCGCGTCGCCGGTCTCTTCGCGCACAGCCTCCTCGCACAGACGGAGCAGCGCCGGGTCGAACGGGCGCGGATCGATCTGCCACAGCCGGCGCCATTCGACGCCGACGTTGTTGTCCCGCGCAGCCTTGTCGGATGCCGCGTGCGCCTCGGCGAGCATTGCGGCCAGCACCGTCGGATCGAGCGCGCGCTGATCGAGCGAGATCTCGCAGACGCCAGGAACGGCCGTCACGATCTTCGGCTCGACGTTCACGATGCCCACGGTGCACACGACGCCGGCGCCGGGCTTCGAATGGCGTGTCGCGATGTCGCGGCACTCGAGCGCAGTTTGCGCGGCCGCCAGAAACGCGTCACGCCGCATCGGAATCGGTGTCGAGCCGGAATGCGCCGCCTGACCGGTGAAGCGGAGCATGTGTCGCTCGACACCAAACGTCCCGAGCACGACGCCGGTCGCCTTGTTCATCGATTCGAGCACGGGCCCCTGCTCGATGTGCAGCTCGAGGTACGCGCGGGCGGGAATGGTCTTCAGCTCTCGGTGGGCATCGAGCATGCGGTCGAGCATGACGCCGTTTTCCGTGAGCGCGTCGACCAGCCGCGTCCCTTCGCGGTCTCTCAGCTCGCGGACGTCGTCGACGTTGAGGCTGCCGGCCGCCGCCGCGGACCCCAGGAGGCTGCGGCCGAATCGCGCCCCTTCTTCATCGGCCCAGTCGACCAGCGTGAGGGTCGCCGCCGGCTTCGACGCGGCGTGCATGCGCAGGGCCTCGAGACCTGCGACGACGCCGAGGCAGCCATCGAGCCAGCCGCCGTTCGGCACCGAGTCCAGATGGCTGCCGACGATCACAGTCTTCGGCGAGGCACCCGGCAGGGTGACCCAATTGTTGCCGGCGGCGTCGGTCCTGATCGCAAGGCCGAGCTCGTCAATCTTCCCTTTGAACCACGCGCGCGCATCGCGCCAGACCGGACCCCACGCAAGCCGCTGGGCGCCTTCTGGCGTGGACGTGCGTGCGGCGAGCTCTCGCAGATCTGAAATCACGCGCGATGCGTTCATGGGCGTCATTCTACAGGTGGGTCGAACCTCCGTCCCTGATGGCACAAGATCCGCGCTAGCGGGGACGGAGGTGCCTAGCAGGGACGGAGGTGGCCTCTCACTCGTTGCGGAGGACGACGATCGGATCGACCTCGCTCGCGCGTCGCGCTGGCACGAAGGCGGCGATCGCGGCGGTCGCGAGCATGATGACACCAGCAACGCCCAGCAGACGCGCATCCCAGGCCGCGGCGTCCAGGATCAGGCCCTGCATCAGCCGCGCGATGGCCGCGGACCCTGCGAGCCCGATCGCGGCGCCAGCGACCGCCAGCCGCAGGCCCTTACCGACGACGAGCCCGACGACGCGCGAGGCGTCGGCACCGAGCGCAAGGCGGACGCCGATTTCGCGGCTCCTCGAAGACACCGAGTAGGAGAGGACGCCGTACACGCCGATCGCGGCGAGCAGCAGCGCGGCGCCGGCAAACGCTGCGAGCAGCGCCGCATTGAAGCGCGGCCTGGCGACGGCGGCGCTGATGCGTTCGTCGAGCGTCATCACGTCGTAGATCGGCAGGGCCGAGTCCACTGACGCCACCGCCGACCGCAGCGCCGACAGGAGCGCCGTGGCGCCGCGCGCCTTGACGATGACCATCGTGTCGGGATACGCGAACTGCAGGTACGACGTGTAGAAATCGGCTCTGTCGGGCCGATCGGGCTGGTCGACGCCCTCGTACTTGATGTCGCCAGCGACGCCGACGATTTCCACCGCCCTCGACGGATCGGAGAACGGTCCCGTCGTCGTGCCGAACCAGACGCGCTTGCCGATCGGACTCTCGCCGGGCCAGAACCGGCGCGCCCCGGATTCGTTCACGATCGCCACGGGCGGACTGCCGGCGCGGTCCGACTCGGTGAGCGCGCGCCCGGCCAGGATTGGAATACCAAGCGTTCGGAAGTAGTCAGCGGAAATGTAGTGTCGACCGACGCCAGGTGCGGTCGTGGGATCGATTGGACGGTCCGGAAGGAACAGGATCGTTCTCGAACAGCCGCTGAACGGCACGCATCGGTTGACGGCCGCTGCGTCGACACCGGGCACGGCCTGGATCCGCGCCAGCAGACGGCCGACGGTGGCTGGACCGGCCGCCGGCGGATATCGCGATCCGGGAGGCCGCACCCAGAACGTCAGCACATCGTCCGACACGAAACCGGTCCGACGGCTTTGGATGCGCGCAAAGCTCTCGATCAACAGCCCCGATGCGGTGAGCAGCAGGCACGCGAGCGCCACCTCGCTCACGACCAGCATCGAAAGCGTGCGGCTTCCACTGCCGCCGCCACGGTCGTCCTCCTTGAGGGCCGTCACCAGGTCTGACCGCGAGGCCGCGAGCGCCGGGACGAGCGCGAACAACAGCGTGGTTCCGAGAGCGACGACGAGCGCGAATAGCAGCACACCGGGATCGAGCGCCGGCATGCCCAGCGTGCCGAGGGCGGCGTAGTTGTTCCGGCCGCTCGCGATCGCCGCCGGTGCCGTCCGGGCAAACATTCCGACGCCCCACCAGGCCAGCAGCGTGCCCAGGACGCCCGCGATCGCGGCCATCAATAAACCCTCGGTCAACAGCTGCTGGACCAGGCGCCGCCGGCCGGAACCGATCGCGAGCCGCACCGCGATCTCGCGGCGTCGGACCCGAGCGCCTGCGAGCAGGAGTCCGGCGACGTTGACGCAGGCAATCAGCAGCACGCACGCAGCCGCCGACAGCAGGACGAACGCCGACTGTCGCACCGTCGGATCAACTCGAGCTTCGCGCATCGGCACCGCCGCCGCGCCCCACACGGTGCCGGGCGTGGAACCATTGCCGATGAACCGCGATCCGATCGCGGCCAGCTCCGCGTTGGCCTGCCGGAGGCTCACTCCGCTCTTCAGTCGCGCGACGACGCTGATGAAGTTTTGGGGCGTCGTGAGGTATTCGGAGTAGTACAGGCGCGCGGCCATCGGCGGAGGGATCCAGAGCTCCGCCTTGCCGCTTAGACCGGCGAAGCCCTCCGGCAGTATCCCGACGATGGTCAGCGGGACGTCGTTGACGATCATCGTGCGCCCGAGCGCCGCTGGATCGCCAGCGAACCGGCGCTTCCAGAGCCGCCAGCTGATGAGGGTCACGGGCTGCGCACCGGCGGCCGAGCACTCTTCAGCGCTGAAGATGCGGCCGGCGATCGGGTTGACGCGCAGCGCCTTGAAATAGCCGCGCGACACTGTCTCGCCGTCGCTGTGCTCGGGATCTCCCTGACCACTGAGCGTGAATAGCGGTCCGCTGAACGACCCCACGCTGTCGAACGATGTCGCCACGCGCTCTAGCTCGACGCTGTTGGGCAGCGACCACCGGAGGCGCTGCAGGCCGTCGCGCGGGGTCACGCTGGTGTTGAACAGGATGACGAGTCGGTCGGGATCGGCAAACGGCGGGGGTCTGAGCAGCAGCGCGTAGACGACGCTGAACATCGTCGTCGTCGCGCTGATGCCGAGTGCCAGCGTCAAGATGGCCACGACCGTCACGCCGCGCAGCCGCGCCATCGCTCTCACGGCGTACCGGAGGTCGCGGGCGAACGTTTCCATGTTGTTACGACGGTACTGTCGGGCCGGATGTTAACATCGCGCCATGCGAGCCATCGGTTCGTTGTGCCTGTGCGGCCTGATCGGAGCCGTGGCGGCCGCCCAGCAGCCGGCCCCGACACCGGCGCCGCCGCCCCTTGTCTTGGTACACCCCATCGACCCGCCTGCGACGCCGCTTCCAAGCGAAGCGGCATCCGCCGGCGTCACACGGTTTTCGTTCATCGCGTACGGCGACACGCGCAGCGGAGGCGCGGCTGACGTCCCAGGCGACGGGCAGCTTGTCCAGGTGGAACACAGTCGCGTCGTCGATCGGATGATCCCGCGTATTCACGAGAGCGGGTCGACGCCGTTCCCCGTTCGTTTCGTGCTGCAGTCGGGCGACGGCGTCCTCCGCGGTCAAAACGGCGCGATGTGGAACGTCAGCTTCTCGCCGATCATCGAGCGACTCACGCGCGGGGCGAACATTCCGTTCTTCTTTTCGGTCGGCAATCACGACGTGACGACGATGCCGCCCGGCGATCCGGGCCGCGCACTGGGACTGCAGAACACGCTGACCGCGATATCGAAACTGATTCCGCCGGAAGGATCGCCGCGGCGCCTGAGCGGCTACCCGACGTACGCCTTCGGCTACGGCAACGCGTTCTTCATCGCGTTCGACTCGAACATCGCCAGCGACTCGTTCCAGCTGGCCTGGGTGACCGATCAGCTCGAGCACCTCGATCGCGGGCGGTTTCGACACGTGATCGCGTTCTTTCACCATGGCATCTTCTCCGCGGGGCCTCATGGCGGCGCCTCGGCCGACCCCGTACCCGGCACTGGCAGGAAAGCGGCCGATCGCGCCGAGCCACAGACCGTGTCGTTGCGGTCGCTGTACATGCCGCTGTTCCGGAAGCACAACGTGCGGATGCTGATTGCCGGCCACGACCACCTGTTCGATCACTGGGTCGAGTGGTACGCGGCCGGCGGGTCGACCTATCGGATGGACTGTCTGGTCACGGGTGGAGGCGGCGCGCCGATCTACACCTATGCCGGCGAACCCGATCTGCGCTCATATATCGCGAATGGCGCGCGCGAGGACGTCCGCGTGGAGCATCTGATGAAACCCGGGTCGACGCCGGATGAGAACCCACATCATTTCGTCGTCGTTCAAGTCGACGGCGATCGGCTGTCGCTCGAAGTGGTGGGTACAGGTCCAGGCGTGTACGCGCCGTATCCCGGAGCGCGATCGCGAATGGATCTGAGCGACGGATCGTCGTCCGCCCATCGATA
>Ga0114129_10006380_pt1 | contig 16720 bp, 15 predicted proteins | sample RhiMetdeltSRZDD1_FD_80071 | JGI IMG/M metagenome (GOLD analysis project Ga0114129, IMG submission 80071) | Populus rhizosphere microbial communities from Tennessee, USA - Rhizosphere MetaG P. deltoides SRZDD1 (version 2) (version 2) | ecosystem: Host-associated > Plants > Roots > Rhizosphere >... | reverse complement strand
GGCGGAGCTTGCCGGGATTGAGGAGACCATGCGGGTCGAGCGCGCGCTTGATCGTCCGCATGACTTCTAGCCCGCTGCCGTGCTCGCGCTCCATCAGGTGCGCCAGGCGGATTCCCACGCCGTGGCAATATTCGATCGAGCCGACCATCTCGCGCGTGAGCGAAAGTAGTTCGTCCACCGCACGTGACAATCGTTCTCGGGCATCGGCACCATCGGCCGTCATCGTCACGGAGAATAGCTCTGGCCAGCACCAAATGCCGTACTCGACGGCGCGCACGCCGTGCCGTTCGAGGATCGGACCGCAGGCCGCCCGATAATCGAGCACCCGTGCGCGCGGCAGTGTGACGTGGACGGAGTCGAACGCACCGCCCGCAGGGCTCGGTCGCGCCCCGCCCTTCCGCCTGCGTTCGGCAAAGCCCCTCGCGATGTCATGGCGCCTCTTCCAGAAAGACCGAGCCTCACTTTGCCGGATAGATCGGCCGCCCGCTTTCTCACAGATGCGGCGGGCACGGCGCTTCTGCGCAGCCGTCTCCTCCTGGAAGCCCTCGAAGGCCAGATGAAGGGTCGCAGCACCGCCCCCGCCTGCTGCCGGCCTCTCGCCGTAGTCGAGTAATGCCGGCACGAGTCCAATGCCGTGCATCTCGACGATCGCCGCGAAGCCATCTTCGAAGCGCGCGAAGCGGTACGCGCGCAGCATCCTCCGTTCGGGCTGTCGATAGACGCGTATGGTCGCCTCGGTCACGATGCCGAAACAGCCCTCACTGCCGATGAAGAGGCGCCGCAGGTCCGGCCCCACCGACGTCTTCGCCGGCGCCGTTCTCTCGAATACCCGGCCGTCCGGAAGGACAGCAGTGACCCCCAGCACCTGGTCGCCCATCGAACCGTATTTCGCACCGCGGTATCCGAGCGAGTCGGTTGAGATCGTCCCGCCGACCGTCGCGATTGGCAACGACCATGGATCATGGCCGAGGATCAGACCCTCGCGGTTTAGGGCCAGCTCCAGCGTCTCCAGCAGGACTCCCGCTTGAACTCGCACAGTGAGGTTCTGCGGGTTGATCTCAATGATCGCGTCCATCCGCTTGAGGTCGATGACGACGGACGGCTGAACGGCGATAGCGCCGCCCATGAGGCCCGAACCTCCACCGTACGGGACGACGCACACGCCTGCCTTCGTCGCCACTTTCACAATGGCCGATACTTCCTCCGTCGTCCGCGGACGGGCAACCACCAGCGGCTGAGGCGAAAGCGAGTCGTACTCCGGGTAGCCCCGCCATGGCCCGAGAGCGTCCCAGCGGAACTCCTCGACGGCGCCGCCGGACAGGACATTTTCCGCGCCCACGGTCCGCGCAACAGAAGAAGCGAGCCGCTCGTTCGGCGTGGTTTCGGTCGAGGCCGCGAGCTTGCTCACCCAAGTATTCTACGATTACGGAAGAGACATCTCGTCTGCCGCGCCACTTCCCTCTTAGATTTCCAGCCCGAGTCCGCTACTCTTCTTAGTGGAGACGTACATGCCCGACAACCGCGACATCCACTTCGAATCAGCCGCCATCTGGTCGATGTTGGCAATGCGTATTGATTGCTCTACTGTTGGTCGGGGCCAGGGCTTTATGCGTCGCTCGATCAAAAAACTCGTGCGGTTGGCACCTCCCGCCGAATACAGGAGGGACCAAAAGACACGAAAAACAGAGTACCCACAATCAACCAGTCGCCCAACAATCAGACACCGCGAACAAAATCGCCCTCGATTGTTGGCGGTTTTCGTTTAATTGCTGGCTCCTCGCCGTTTACGCTACCCCGATAGGCCCGTCGCGGGGGCTAGCCGTTCTCGATCGCCCAGACGCGGTACTCGACGCCACCCGGGACGGCCTTGCCTCGGCCAACGGCGATAAGCTTGTTCAGCCAGGCGTACTGCGATGCGCCCGTCTGGAACATCGGGTTGATGTAGAAGTAGTACTCCTCCTGCGGCACATCCTCGCCCCGAAACAGCCGTCCGAAGACAGCCGGCTCGGCGACGATCAGGCCGCCGTACGTGCCGTAGATCAGCGCACCGTCATCGGTCTGGAGCGTCGCGCGCACGTCGAGCTGCACCGCCCCGTCGGAGCGGACCGTCGCCCAATCGCCGCCGCCGGGCAGCAGCTTGCCCTTAATGCGCGGCCCTTCGACCGTCCCGCCCTTCACGATAAAGATTTGCCGCACGCCGGCCGGCGTCCCGGCGAGCACTTGCGGCGCCTCGAGGTCAGCATGCATGTCGTAGAGATGCTCTAGCTTCGGCTCTTCCAACCCAACGTTTCCCTCAGCTACGTGCGACTGCGGCTCGCGTCTCGAGCGCTGTCTTATGGACGCGGCCACCCTGCATGATCAACAACAACTTCTCTCGGTCTTTGAGGATGCTGATATCCGCCAGCGGGTCGCCGTCCACGATTAGCAGGTCCGCCAGCTTGCCCGGCTCCAGCGTGCCGATCTGGTCCGCCATGTGGATGCACTCGCTCGCCGTTTTCGTGGCCGCGACGATCGCCTCCATCGGACGCATGCCCGCTTGCACCATCAGCTCGAGTTCCTCAGCGTTCCGACCGTGCGGCCCTACGCCCATGTCCGTGCCGAAAGCGACCCGAACGCCGGCTTCCAGCCCTGCGCGGAAGGCTTGTTCTTTATGGCCGACAGCCTCCTGAGACTTCCGCATGGACTGGGGGTGGAGACTATCGGGCGCGCGCGCTCCATACCGTCGGACCCAGGTCCCGGCTACGAATGTCGGCACGAGGAACGTGCCTCCGCGCGCCATGTCAGCGATCACCTCATCGTCCAGAAAAGTCCCATGCTCGATCGATTCCACCCCCGCCTTCACCGCATTCTTAATGCCCTGCGTTCCCTGAGCGTGAGCCATGCACGTTTTCCCGCGCGCCCTGGCCTCGTAAACCATGATCGCTATCTCTTCCGGCGAAAATCCCGTATCTGTCGGCTCGTCCGTCGGCGAGAGCACGCCCCCGGTGGCATGGAGCTTAATGAAGTCCGCGCCCGCGCGCAGAAGCAGTCGCACCGCCTTTCGAACCTCGTTGGGCCCGTCGACCAACGTCTCCGGCCATTCGGCGCCTGCGCCGCTCGTCGAACGCAGCCGGACACCGGACGGCATCGTCTCGTCGCCGTGGCCGCCTGTCTGCGAGAGTGCGCCGACTGAGATCTTCATGCGCGGGCCCGGGATCAGTCCGTCCGCGATCGCCATCTTGAAGCCTTGTGGTGACCCGGCCGCGTCGCGCACGGCCGTGAAGCCGGAGTCGAGTGTCCGCAAAGCGTTCTTCGCCGCGTGAAACAACTGCAAACTGACGGGAAAGCGCGGCCGCTCATGCACCGGGGCGACCTTGCCGAAGAGGTGGACGTGGCAGTCGATCATCCCGGGCATGACGGTCGCCCCACCCACGTCGATGACGCTCGCGCCGCGCGGTGGGTCAATTGCAGCGCCGACGCGCTCGATGGTGTCGCCGTCAAGGATGACCGTGCCGTTGGGCACGGGATCGCGGCCGGTGCCGTCGAGGATGGTGGCGTTAACGATGGCGGTCGTCATGGAGCGGGCTCCTTCTTCGATTTGTCATCGGGCGAACGCGGCGCTGCCCGGGCGAGGCACTTACTGAAGCGACGCGAGCACATACTATCAGGCCTTGTGCGAAGAGCGGAGTCCTGCCCGTATCGATGAGTGCCTCGCCCCTACGCGAGGCTTTCGAGATACCGGTGGATCGCTTCCGACGCGCGCCTGCCGTCCGCCATCGCTGTGACGACTAGGTCCGCGCCATTGACGTTGTCGCCGCCGGCGAAGACACCGGGACGCGTCGTCGCGAAGTCCTCATCCACGCGCACCGTCTTCCACGCCGTCGTGCGTAGGCCCGGCGTCGTCTTCTCCATCAGCTCGTCGGGGCTGTAGCCAATCGCGAGCACAACGATATCGACCGGCAGCGTGAAATTCGAGCCGGGGATCGGCTCCGGCCGACGGCGACCGGACTCATCCGGCTCGCCAAGCCGCATCCGCTCGCACTCGGCAGCCGTCACGCGGCCGTCCTCGCCGGTGAAGCGCGTCGGGATCGTGAGGTACATAAACTCGACGCCCTCCTCGCGGGCGTGCTTGCGCTCTTCCTCGCGCCCCTTCTGCTCTGCCTCCGTCCGGCGGTACATACAGGTGACGCTCTTAGCATCGAGACGAATCGCCGTGCGCACGCAGTCCATCGACGTGTCGCCGCCACCGACGACGAGGACGTCCTTGTCCGCGCAGTTCATTGGCTCGCGCATGTTCTCCGGGAGCTGTTCCGGCTCCAGGTTGCCGCGCACGAGGAACTCCGTCGCCTGATAGATGTTTGCCAGCTCCTCACCGTCGATCCGCATCTGCCCGCCGACCGGCGCGCCGGTGCCGAGGAAGACGGCGTCGTAATCGCGCTCGCGCAGCAGCTCGTCGATCGTTACGTCTTTGCCGATCACGGTGTTGCAGACGAACTCGATGCCCATGCGCTCTAGGTACTCGAGCTTGTCCTGCAGAATCTCCTTGCGCATTTTGAAGTTCGGGATGCCGTACAGGAGGATGCCGCCCGGCACCGGCCACGACTCGAACACCGTGCAGGAATGGCCTTGTTTGGTCAGCTCCTCCGCGACCGCGAGCCCGGCGGGGCCAGAGCCGATAATCGCGACGCGTCGACCCGTCGAAGGGGCCATAGGCGGGATCGCCACGCCTCCGTTGCGCCGCTCGTAGTCGGCGATGAACGCTTCGAGCTTGCCGATCGCGACGGGTGGCTGCTTACCGTAGGGAGCCGGGCGGATCGCGAAGCCGACGACGCACGCGCCCTCGCAGAGGGATTCCTGAGGGCAAAGTCGGCCGCACATGTCGGGCAGGTTGCTCGTCTCGCGGAACTTGGCGGCCGCCGCAAAGACATCGCCTTCCTCGAGCAGGATCAGCGCGGCAGGGATGTTGTTTCCGGTGGGACAGGCATCCTGGCACGGCGCGGTGGGGCAGTGAATGCAGCGCTCCGCCTCGATGACCGCCGTCTCGAGGCTATAGCCCAGGAATGCCTCGTCCCAGTTGTGGACGCGCTCGGTCGGCTTCTGCTTCGGCACCGGCTGCACCGGTATCTGGAGCCGCCGAAGGTTATCGTGCGAAGTGTTGAGCTGCTCCGTTGTCATGGCGACCTCGATTGGCGTACCGATACTATAGCAAACGGGGGCAGTTTCGAGCGCACGCGATCGGCGATGAAAGGGCAGAGAACGGGCAGAGAACGGAGAGTTCCCTCTCTTGTCATTCCGAGCTTGCGGGGCGAAGAGAACGCGTAGTCCCGCCTTCTTGGCGGGAGCGGGTGGGGTGGCGAGGAATCTCTACGCGTGGCATAACAGTCCCGGAGCCGCTCAGGGACTCATTCCAGCTCGACGTCCCCGCTCTTTCCGCCTGTCTTCCGCACAAGCCTGATGTCGCCGATTTGCATGTCCTTCTGCGCCGCCTTCGCCATGTCGTACACCGTGAGCGCCGCAACCGAGACCGCCGTGAGCGCCTCCATCTCGACGCCTGTCTTCGCCGTCGTCCGCACCGTCGCGGTAATGTCGATCGCGCCGCGCGCTTCGTCCGGCTCGAGCGAGACCTCGATGCCGGTAAGCGGCAGCGGGTGGCAGAGCGGGATCAGCTCGTGCGTGCGCTTCGCCGCCATGATGCCAGCGATCTGCGCCGTCGTGAGCACATCGCCCTTAGCGCTTTTGCCTGAGACGATCAGCGCGAGCGTCTCCGCGGTCATGTAAACGCTGCCGCTGGCGGTAGCCTCCCGAGCGGTGTCCGGCTTGCCTGAAACGTCCACCATGCGGGGGCGGCCTGAAGGGCCGAGATGCGAGAGCCTTCGCGATTTATCCGCGCCTGTCACAGCCCCTCGATTTTACCGCTGGCTTGCCCTCTTTGCGAACGAGTGCACTGGCACTAAAGTCCGGCGGTCATCCGAGGGAATGCGCACGTCTCTCTCATGGCTGGTGATCTATGAGCACCATGGCAGAATTCTCGATGGTAAGTTCGTTCGGATTGTCAGACATTTCTTCCTACTTAAGTGATGTGGACGTGTTGTTCGTTGGGAGCTCAGAAGCCCAGCTTCTCTTTGACGAGGATGACGTGGACCCTGTCGGGCAAATATTCCCTGTAAAAGATCAGCTCCTTTCCGATGAAGCTGCCCTGGCCGTAGGCCAGCTGGGCGCGCTCATCCTCCAACGGCAAGGCATACTCCTCAATGCGACGCATTGCTTCGTCCAGCGTCGGCACGATCTTCTGGCTGCCAACCACCCAAATCACTTTGCCCGCGCCCGAAGCGTAGGGTCCGAGCTGGCTGCCGCTCGCCGATGCCACAACTACTGCGCCCTGCTCAGTGATCGCGTGAACGCTGCCGACCACGATGTCGGGTCGAGCACCGAGCGCGCGCATCTCATGCCACTGCGTCGCCATGTCCATCTGTCTGAGGATTGAGCGGACAGATCGCAGCCTGGGTGAGGCATCAATAGCCGCGGTCAGCCCGATCTCCTCGAGCGTCTGCGACGTGGCCGTAAAGACCTCCGCGCCGTCCGGGATCAGCCCCAGCGCCAGCCTGAAGGCATCGGCGCCGCTGTCAACGATGTGAGCAGTCATGCCGTTTTCGTTCAGGCGCCTAGCGGTAGTCTCGATAGTTGCTTCGGAAGCGAGGGCAGCGAACCTCACGTTTGGTATAACTTCCTGCATGAACTGAGTCCTCCTTTTTCGTTACTACTTGTGCCTAACAACATCATCTGTCACCATAAAAGAGAAGGGAAGAAGGCATTCGAATGTGCCCAGGTAACAACGAGGGAACCAGCGGCCAGCTTCACAGCGATGAGGAATGCGTGAGCATCAATGAGGTGCTCACGCGAGTCGGCGATAAATGGAGCCTGCAGGTGATCTCCCGGCTCGCGGAGGGAACTATGCGCTTCACGGAGCTCAAACGCTCCGTCGAGGGCATCTCTCAGCGCATGCTGACGCTAACGCTGCGGCAGCTCGAGCGAGACGGCCTCCTGGAGCGTACCGTTTACCCGACCGTGCCTCCGAAGGTGGAGTACAGCCTGACAGACCTTGGCCGCACCATTCGCATACCAGTCACAGCGCTCGCGAACTGGGCGCTCACCTACCGGCTGGATATCCAGGCCGCGCGGGAGGCGTTCGACAGCAGGCAGGCCGAAGTCTCCGGCGTCAAGTCAAGCTGGTAGTCCTCGCATACCAGCTTCGCCCAGTTTTCGGGTAGTGCATCTTCCGCGAAGCGGTTCGAAAATCGCATCACGATGCGCCGTCAGCACTCAGACGCCCTGACCGCCCGCGAGCGCGAAGTCCTCGACCTCATCCGCCGAGGCCTCACGAACGAAGAAATCGCCGCCCGCCTCGGGATCTTGTTGGACGAAGTACCACGTCTCCCAGATCCTCTCGAAGCTCGGCGTGAGCAGCCGGAACGTTGATCCAGCGGCGATGGACCTACTGACAACCTGGTGTCGTCTGCCTCCTCTAGAATACTCCCATCGCAACCTGGAGGTGGATCATGACAACAGCGGCCCAAGAGTTCATGCGTCATTGGGAATTCGTGAACATGATGACACGCGACTTCGCTAGCGGTGTTCCGGATGCTAACTGGAAGTTCTCGCCGCATGCGCGCTTCGCTCCGTTCTGCAAGCAGCTTCGCCACAACATCTGCGTACGTGGACTCTACAACGAGACTCTGGCAAGCGGACGAGCGGACTGGTCACTTAAACACGAGCAGTACGCGGGCGATCTAACACGGGCATCTCTCATCCAGGCGCTCCAAGCCAAGCATGAAGCCATGCTTGCCACGCTTGATCAGCTGGAGGACCAGGGCGGTGATCGGTTGGTCGAATTCATTGGGAGACAGATGCATCTGGGCGAATTCGCGCAGATTATCGTGCATCACGAAGCGTTACACCAGGGCCAATGGAGCCTTTATGCATCGCTGGCGGGGTTCGAAACGCCGCCCAGCTGGCGCCTCAATTGGGGACTCTGAGGGTGTTCAAAGTGACTGTGTCGCTTACCGCTGAACAGGTCCTCGCCGCGTGTCTGCGGCGTGGCCTCGTCGTTCGGCTTGACACGGTGGTCGAGACGGCGCCGGGTGGCCAGCACTGGCACCTTGCCTTCCCCGGCATTCCAGGTGTTCTGGAGGTGACCGATACCGGCAATGAGGTGTTCCTAAAGGTCGCCTCCAACCGGGACGGCGGGTGGGCGACCGACCTCGCCCGCACGATCGCCAGCGGGTCGCAGTAGCAGTCCTGATCGCCCACGGATTACCAGCTTTGCTTACCTTTCGGGTAGTGCGCCGGCCTTCACTAGGTGCGACAATTCTCGTACTATGCGAGCGCCTCTCGACTCCCTCACTCCACGCGAGCGCGAAGTCCTCGCGCTCATCGGCCGCGGCCTGACGAACGAAGAAATCGCCCACCGCCTCGGCATCTCGCCCGACGGCGCAAAGTACCACGTCTCGCAGATACTCTCGAAGCTGGGCGTGGCGACGCGCGAGGAGGCGGCTGGGTCGCGTCCCGAGGAACGTCCCGGCTGGTGGGCCCGCTGGCCGCTCTGGGCCAAGCTCGGACCTGGTGCGGCAGCAGCTGCCGCGGCACTCGGAGTTGTAGGAGTGATTGCGATGGGCTGGGGCGGCCGCGGTGATGTGGAAGATAGTCTTCCGGGCGCAGCGCAGGCGGTATCGGGAGGCGCTCTATCCAGCCAGACACCATCTGAGCCGACTATGATGCCAACGGTGAGGGAATCCGCTACCCCTACCCCTTCTGACATTGCCATACAACCTACGCCTTTAGCTACAGATCTAGCGATTGTCGAGGACGCTCCATCCGCGACTCCCGAGGACTCCCCTGCCGTTACTCCGACGCCAGCGCCTACATCAGCGTGTCCAGGGCCCGACTACCACCAAGGTCCGCTGCCGTGGGAGTGCATCCAAGGCCGTTGTTCTGGGCCTTCTGTTTCGCTGTCGCTGGATCAGGCGACCTACCGGTCCGGCGAAGTGATATCCGTGACACTCGACGCGGTTAATGACTCGCCGAACAGTACGGTACTGTGTTACTCAAGCGGACAGCAGTTCGAAATATTCATTGAAGACGCGGGAACAGAAATCACGAATTACTCGCGCGAAGAGTCTGTGCCATATACACAAGCATTCTGGAATGAGCAAGTGTTGCCAGGCTGGAGCCAGACCACACACTGGAACTGGGACCAAATAGTCGGAGCGCCGTGGGAGCAAGGTACTCCTTTGGCTCCGGGTACGTACGAGGCCCGAGGCGTCTGGACCGGAAACTGTCGTGGCTATTCTATCGCGACCGATTGCCCATCCTCGCAGCCCGTTCAGTTTGTCGTCGCGCCCTAGCGCGATGGGGCTTGTTGCCTCGGCTTCTTGTCGAAAGCTCGTCCGGCTCTCCCGTTTAACCCGCCACCCCTGCTAAACTCACGACCAATGACCCATTTCCCATCTGTCCTTGCTCATTTCTCATGGCCTACCGCATAGCCGTTCTCCCGGGCGACGGCACCGGGCCGGAGGTCGTGCGCGAGGGGCTGAAGGTGCTCGCGGCCACCGGCGTGACGCTCGACCTCACGGAGTTCGACCTGGGTGGGGAGCGGTATAAGAAGACCGGCGACATCCTGCCGGACTCGGTCCTCGACGAGCTGCGCGGGTTCGACGCCATCTACCTGGGCGCCATCGGGCACCCCGACGTGCCGCCGGGGATCCTCGAGAAGGGGCTCCTGCTCCGGCTACGGTTCGAGCTCGATCAGTACATCAACCTTCGTCCCGTCAAGCTATACCCGGGCGTCGACTGCCCGCTCAAAGACAAGGGCCCCGCGGACATCGACTTCGTCGTCGTCCGGGAGAACACCGAGGGGCTGTACAGCGGTATGGGCGGCTTCCAGTACAAGGGGACTCCGCACGAGACGTCGACGCAGGTGCACATGACCACGCGCTTCGGCGCCGAGCGGGCGATCCGCTACGCATTCGACCTTACCCGCAAGCGGAACAAGATGCGCCAGCTCCACCTCGTCGCCAAGACGAACGTCCTCACCTTCGTCCACGACACCTGGTGGCGCGCCTTCAACGAGGTCGGCGAGGCAGATTACCCCGACATCAAGCGCGAGTACGCCCACGTCGACGCGACGACGATGTGGTTCGTCAAGAACCCCGAGTGGTTCGACGTAATCGTCGTCGAGAACATGTTCGGCGACATCATCACGGACCTCGGCGCGATGATCCAGGGCGGCATGGGCATCGCCGCCGGCGGCAACATCAACCCGCAAGGCGTGTCGATGTTCGAGCCGATCGGCGGCAGCGCCCCGAAGTACACGGGGCAGAACGTGATCTGCCCGCTCGCCGCCATCGAGGCCGGCAAGATGATGCTCGCCCACCTGGGCGAAGAGGATGCGGCCGCGCGCATCGAAGCGGCGGTGGTGAAGGCGCTGGAGAGCGGGAAGATCCGTTCGCTCTCGGCGGGCCAGATGGGGATGAGCACTTCGGAGGTGGGGGATTTGGTGGCTTCGCTCGTCTGAATCTTGCGCGACACTCGCCATACCTGCGCACAGTCTTCGACGTTATATAGTTGCTGCGGTGGAATCGACCGATGTACGCGCGGGCCGTCGCCTTGCTTTCGATTGCTTTGGCGCTGGTTTGCGTCTCATGCGGTGACGATTCTGCCGAGCCTGCGGCATCTCCTACCGCAATGCCGACGGACTCTCTAGCTCCAGCGGCTATTCCGGAAGGGTCGATCACCTACGCTGCCGCCGACGGCACGATCTGGGTGATTAATCCGGACGGCTCGCAAGCGCGACAGCTAATCGCGGAGCCTGTTGGCCGGAAGCATATCATTGCCGAGGCGGCCCACTATGCCAGCTGGTCGCCCGTTGGACACTCGATCGCGTACCTGCATCTAATTGACAAGGGGCCACCCGCTAATGGGAAACTCAGTTCGTTAAACGTGCTAACCGGTGAAACTCGCGATATCGACGACGAAGTCTCGTCGTATCAATGGATCCCCGGCGGCGGGCAGTGGATTCCGGGCGCTGGCGGCGGCGCCTATGTCTCGTATCAGCGGCGAGGCGAGGTTTGGATGTCCGATGCGACCGGGCAGGCGAAACGCAGACTCTTCGATTGGGCGGGCGACGACTACCAACCCGGGTTATACGCTTGGTCGCCCGACGGCCGGCTTCTGGCCTACGATGACCCGAGGCCTTCCGGCGGGCCGGATAGTGTCCTGAAAGGCTATGCCCTCTTCGTGATGGACGCTGGTGGCGTAGAACCTAGGCATCTCGCAGACTACGCTCAGATTTCGTACTTCGGCTCCGGCGCGTGGTCGCCGGACAGCCGTTTGCTGGCGTACTGGAAGAATGAGCACGGCGGCAGCGCTCTTGCGGGGGACATATGCGTGATGAACGTAGCATCGGCTGTGGACCAATGCCTTGGTGAGTTCAGCAGTGACCAGCGGCCGCAATGGGCGCCGGATCAAGCCCGGCACATTTTTCAGAACTCTGAAGTCGACCCTGACAGCGGCGTCGTCAGAGAGTTGTTCCCTCTTCCGACCGCTGTCCTCAGTTGGGCTCCCGATTCCTCCCGGGTCGCTGTCGTCGAAGGCAGCGCGTTCGGCGAAGGACCCCGGAGCTTGGTCATAATCGAAGTGGCTTTCGGCGATCGGTGGACCGTGGACACGAGGCAGGCGAACATCCCACATGCCGGAAGTCCTGGCTATCTTGTTGGGGAGTGGAGTCCCGACGGGCGATACTTCGCCTTTGGCCCGGCTGAACCGGCGGACGGCGGACGACCCGGAATGTACGTTGCTGATACCCAAACACGCTCGACGTCCAGCGTTCTCGTGGACCGTGCAGGATTCGTGGTTTACCCTCCAGACAGCTCGCAGTTGTTGATTCAACGGATGGCCGAACCTCCTTCGATCTGGATATCGAGACCAGATGGATCAGCCCCGACGAAACTAGCCGACGGCGTGGCGCTTTTCGGATCCGGCGGCCCCGCGCCGTGGCGTCCAGCGAGTGGCTCGCCTTAGACCTCTGATAATGTCCGCAAGCAGAGAACTCCACACGCACACACGACCAGACGGCCGCACTCTGAGCATCATCGAAGGTGACATCACGGAGCAGGACGTCGACGCGATCGTGAACGCCGCGAACGAGATGCTAGCCCACGGCGGCGGTGTTGCCGGAGCGATCGCCCGAAAGGGCGGACCGGAGATCACGACCGAGAGCCGCCGTTGGGTCGAGCAGCACGGCCGCGTGCCAACCGGCAGTGCGGCGATCACACGTGGCGGGGACCTGAAGGCACGCTACGCCATCCACGCTGTCGGCCCGGTCTGGCACGGCGGCGCGCGGGGCGAGGAGCGCCTTCTCGCTAGCGCCGTGCGAAGCGCGCTTAAGCTCGCGGACGCGCACGGGCTCGCGAGCATAGCGCTACCGGCGATATCGACCGGCATTTTCGGCTACCCGATAGAGCTCGCGGTCCCCACGATTCTGAGGGCGATCCTCGATTATCTGGACGAGCATCCCGGCTCATCGCTCCGCGATGTTCTCCTCTGCGACATGAACAACGCGACGGTGGCGTCGTTTGCGGAAGAGATCAGGAGGCTCGAAGCAGAGAGCGGCCTCGAGAGCTGATCCGGCGGGCGGCACTAAGCGCCGCTTACGCCGATGTGTAATGTTGAAACCAAACGGTCAGGCTTCCGGGCCAGTGCTGTTTGATCTCTGCGGTAACCGTTCCGGGATTATTCCGCCTTCGTGAAACGGCTTAGAGCCGTCGGGAAGGAGTCCGGGCAGGAAGAACGGGAAGTGCCCGCTGATGACGTGCTCTGCCGTACCATCTTTCACGATCACGGCGGCGCGGTCGCCCTCTTTGAGTCCATCCGGCACCTTCACGCCGTCGGGGATCGAGAACGTCTTGTCCCCCTGGTTGCCGTTCACGGTCAGAGTGATCTCGTTCGCGCTGATGTTCTTTACCGTGCCCGCAGTTACCTCGATGGTAACAGTCTTGCCGTTCTCGTCGAGGTACCGGAACTGCCCGTCGACGAAGCGGTCGAACAGCTTGCCAGCCCTGTCGCCGACTTCGTGCTTGACGTCTGCCTCCGCCGGCCGTGCTTTAAGGGTGACCTTGAAGTCCTCGGCTCCCGCATCGGGGTGGTCCCGACCGTTCTTCACCACGCTCAGGGTGACTTCGTCACCGGCAGCCTTGGCCTCGACGGCTTTCTTGAGGTCATCGAGGTGAGCAACGGCTTGACCATCGATCGCAGTGATCACGTCGCCTCGCTCCAGACCGGCGTCTGCGGCCGGGCTGTCGGGCACGACGTGCTTAATCGCGAGGCCGGCAGGATTAGCGGACTCCTTCAGGCTGACGCCTAACCACGCCTTCGCTTCGGGGTCGGGTGTCGCTGTCTGCTCCTGACCGGTTGCCCGGCGGGGCCCATCATCGCCACTCCGCGTCGCCGCTACGGCGGCCACGCTGCCCGCCGCTAGGGCGATTACGGCAGCGGTCACCACAAGAACCTTCGTTAACCGCAATCGACTCATTTCTATCGCCTCCGCAATTGATGATACGAGCGCGAGCCTCATCGTGTATTGGAATTCTTTAAGCCTCCGACCGGGGATGTGCCGTGTCTAGTTGCGCCGCGTAACCTTCCGCGCATTTTCAGCGTCCGCTACACTTGGATTCACCATGAAAGACCGCGTCGAGCTGTACGACACCACCCTTCGCGACGGTACGCAGATGGAAGGTATCTCGCTGTCGGTGGACGATAAGATCAAGATCGCCCGCCGCATGGACGAACTCGGCGTTCACTACATCGAAGGCGGATATCCCGGGTCGAACCCCAAAGATATCGAGTTCTTTGCCCGCACCTCGGAGATGAACCTCAAGAACGCACGTTTGGCTGCCTTCGGGTCCACCCGAAAGTCGGGCGGACGAGCCGACACCGATCCCAACCTCAAGGCTTTGCTCGAGGCAAACACGCCGGTTGTCACGATCGTCGCCAAAGCACACGACCGCCACGTCACCCATGTGCTGGAGACAACGCTCGAAGAGAACCTCGCGATGATTAGCGATTCGGTACGTCATCTCAAGGAGGCGGGGCGAACCGTCTTCCTCGATGCCGAACATTTCTTCGACGGCTTCGAGGCGAACAGGGATTACAGCATTCAGTGCTTGAAGACCGCTGCGGCGGCCGGCGCGGACTGCGTCGTCCTCTGCGATACGAACGGCGGCACCATAACCTCTCGCGTTTCGGAAATCGTGCGAGCCGTCATCAAGGAAGTGTCGTGCGAGGTCGGCATACACACCCACAACGGCGCGGACGTCGCCGTGGCCGGTAGCCTCGCCGCCGTCGAGGCGGGTGCGACGCACGTCCAGGGGGCTGCGAATGGCTACGGGGACATGTGCGGAAACGCCAACCTCTTCAGCATCATCGCCAACCTAACGCTAAAGTTGGGGATCGATGTCGTGAGCGATGAGCAGCTCTCGCGGCTCACAGAAGTGGCTCACTACGTGGCCGAGATCGCTAACCAGCCGCCGAACCCTCGCCAGGCCTACGTAGGCTCGGCAGCATTCGTGCACAAGGCCGGGCTGCACGCGGCCGCCGTGGCCAAGGAAGACTGGTCTTATCAACACGTGGAGCCGGAGCGAGTGGGCAACACTAATCGTTTCCTGATTTCGGAATTGGCGGGTATCGGAAATGTCGTCCGTAAACTTCACGAGCGTGGAATCGAGGTCTCCCTCGAGCAGGCCCGATCGATTCGGGACCATATCAAGGAGAAGGAGGCGCTCGGCTGGCAATACGAGGGCGCCGAGGCGTCGTTCGAGATGCTCGTGCGCCGCATGCTCGGCGACTACAAGCCTCCTTTCGAGATTGCGAGCCATAAGGTTACGATCGAGCCCGGACGGCAGATCGATCCTCGTACCGGCGAGCGCGAATACATCGCCGCCGTCCGCATGACGGTCATGGTCCGCAAGAACGACCGCGAGTGGAAGGGCCACGCCGACCACGAGGGCGTGGGCCCAGTCGATGCGCTCGACAAGGCGCTCCGAGCGGCAATCGTGGGACAGTACCCGGGCATCGCCACCCTCCGTCTAACCGACTTCAAGGTACACATCATCGACAGCCACCACTCCACGGAAGCCGTCACACGCGTGTTGATCGAATCTGCAGCAGGCGAATTCAGTTGGTGGACCGTCGGCACGTCGCCGAACATCATCGAGGCGAGCCTGATGGCACTCGTCGACAGCTACGAATACTGGTTCCTCCAGTTCCAGAAGTAAATCCGGTCGTATCAGAAAGGGCCGGGGAGTGGTCATCTGCCGGCGATCAATGCGCAAATAGCCGACGTAATAGGTTGTCAAAAACCACTCAAAACTTTAGCGAAATACCTTCACTTTTTTACTTGTCAGTGTGTTTAATCCGCTGCTATACTTGCGCGACAAGACAGCATCCTATCGGCGGAGGTAAATGTGGTCGTGGTGAATAACTTCCCAAAGTGCCAGAAATGTGAACTCGGGGACCTGGTGCCACTATCAGACTTCGGCAGCCAGGGGGCTGCGATCTACTTCAAGGCTTGGGCATGCACCAACCCGACCTGTGGCTTCAATATTAAGATCCGCAACGGCGATCTCTACATCGACGAGCCAATATCGAGCGGCGCAATGCATACGCCGCGTGTCCGCGCCTAACGGCCTACTAGGCGATACAAGTTAAGCTTCGGCGCTGCTCTCAGCCCAGCTAACCTCGCTACTGTCACAGAATACTATCCCGGCGCGTCTCTGAATATTGCCGGGCTGCGACTTCCCCATCCCCGAGCTACGGCTTGTATGCTACTTTCCCCGCCATGTCAAAACTGTTGAACAGGTACACAACCGCACTCCCGCTGCTGTCTCTCCTCGGGGTTGTTCTCGTACTCGCTGGAAGGTCGCAGCCCACCTACGCCCATCATCTGTGCGGGAATACCGGCAGTCCGTACGGAGCCTTCGATCTCCAAACGTATGAGGCTGCTGACTATCGCAACGTTTACGCGCGGACGATGGAGCTGGCCGGATGGAACCAACTGTTCCCGGAGTATCCCACATTTGCCCCTCCCGCAATGGAGACCGGGGATCGCGGGGCGGGCTCGGGAGCGCTTATCGGCCCTTACATACCCCCGGTGCTTCTGAAGTCGATTGCATGGATAGAGAGCGGCTGGGCACAAGGCAGCTACGACCCGCCCGTTCAGTACGGTCAGATAGGGCCGGTACTTTCCTCGCACGACTGCGGTTACGGAATTATGCAGGTGACGTCGGGCATGCAGAACGTTTCCGGCGTACCCACGCTTGACCAAGCTATGATCGGCGGACATTACGCGTTCAACATAGCGCGCGGCGCTCGCATCCTTGCGGAGAAGTGGAACATGGCGCCCGAGTACAGGCCAATCGTAGGGGCCCGCAACCCTACGCTCATCGAGGACTGGTACTACGCGCTCTGGGGCTATAACGGCTTCGCCTTCAAGAACCACCCGCTTAATCCGGACTACGCTTGGCCGCGGCCTGTTTATGATTGCGGTTCGGCGCGCTCGTATCCGTACCAGGAGCTCATCCTCGGGTGCGCACAGAACCCACCGGCGCGGGGCGGTGCTCCGCTGTGGAATTCGCAGCCCGTAAGTCTGCCGAACTTGTCTGATCCCGCCTTCTACGATCACCTGAAGCTC
>Ga0114129_10006379_pt1 | contig 16721 bp, 13 predicted proteins | sample RhiMetdeltSRZDD1_FD_80071 | JGI IMG/M metagenome (GOLD analysis project Ga0114129, IMG submission 80071) | Populus rhizosphere microbial communities from Tennessee, USA - Rhizosphere MetaG P. deltoides SRZDD1 (version 2) (version 2) | ecosystem: Host-associated > Plants > Roots > Rhizosphere >... | reverse complement strand
TACGAAATGCTCTCCGGCCGGCGTCCCTTCGCCGGGGATTCGCAGATCGTCACGCTCGCGGCGATTCTCCGCGACCGGCCCGCGCCGCTCAAGACGGCCAGCGCGCGCGTACCGGCGGAGGTCGAGCGCATTGTCTTTCGCTGTCTCGAAAAGAAGCCCGACGACCGGTTTCCGTCGGGCGAGGAGCTGCGGGCCGCGATCGCCCGCTGTCGCGAACGAGTCGCGCCTCTGCGCGCTGGCGCAGCCTCCGTCCTCCGCCGACCAGCCGTTTTTGTCCCGGCGCTCGCCGTTCTTCTCGCCGTCGTAGCCATTGCGGCGTGGCTGGCGGTTCGTGCCTCGCGGGTCCGATGGGCGCGCAACGCCGCCATGTCCGAGATTTCGCGGCTGGTCGAGAAACAGCGCTACTCCGAGGCGTACCTGCTCGCGGAGAGGGCCCGGCGCTGGGCTCCCGACGCCGTCGATCGGCTCGAGCGCGACACCTGGGCCTCGGTTTCGGTGGACACGACACCGCCCGGCGCCGATGTCTCGATGCGGGATTACCTTGAAACGGATGCCGACTGGGTGCCGCTGGGTCGGTCGTCGGTTGCCGCGCGCGTGCCACTGGTTTATCTGCGGTGGAAGATCGCCAAGCCGGGATACGAGACCATCGAAGCCGCCGCGTTTGCACACTCTCTTTCGTACCGGCTTGATCCGGTCGGCTCGGTGCCCACCGGAATGATTCGCATTCCCGGCGGCCCGTATCAGCTCCGCGGACTTCCGACGGTCCAGCTCTCCGATTACTGGCTCGACCGATTCGAGGTAAGCAACGAAGAGTTCCGGCGCTTCGTCGACGCCGGGGGCTACGGCACGCGCATCTGGTGGAAGGAGCCGTTCGTTCGTGACGGGCGGACTCTGTCCTGGGAAGAGGCGATGATCGAGTTTCGCGACTCGACCGGTAGACCCGGACCCTCGACGTGGGAGCTCGGCACTTTCCCCACGGGACGCGCGCGTTTTCCGGTCGGCGGCGTGAGTTGGTACGAGGCCGCTGCGTACGCGAACTTCGTGGGAAAGAGCCTTCCCACGATTTACCACTGGTCGAATGCCGCCGGGAACGGAGGAGGAACCGACATCTTTTCGGACATCCTCCACCTCTCGAATTTTGGAGGGAATGGGTCGGCCGCGGTCGGGAGTCACCGCGGGACCGGCCCGTACGGCAACTACGACATGGCGGGCAATGCACGCGAGTGGTGCTGGAACGAGACGGACGGCCGCCGTTACATCCTCGGGGGATCCTGGAACGACCCGACCTATATGTTCGCGGAGCCCGACGCTCAATCGCCGTTCGACCGGAGCCCAACAAACGGACTGCGGTGCTCGAAGGTGAGCGCTCCGCCACCGCCGCAGCTGACCTCGCCGATCGCGAACTTAACGCGGGACTACTCGAAGGAGAAGCCGGTCACCGACGAGGTCTTCCGTGTCTACGCGAACTTCTATTCGTACGACCGCGGGGATCTCGCTGCGCGGACGGAGTCGGTCGATAAAGACGCGCCTTACTGGCGCCGTGAGAAGGTGAGCTACCGCACCGGCTACGGGAGTGAGCGGATCCCTGCCTATCTCTTCCTGCCGAAGAACGCCGCTCCCCCTTATCAGGCCGTCGTTTACTTCCCGAGCACGCACGCCCGCTGGGCGCGCTCGAGCGAGGGGGAGCTCGAGCTCCGCTTCCTCGACTTCCTGATCCGGAGCGGGCGCGCGGTCCTCTATCCGATCTACGAGGATACTTACGACCGACGCTCGGTCGATCCGAGGGCAGGTCCGAGCGCGCGACGCGAGCTCGAGGTCCGCTGGACGAAAGAGATCCGCCGGTCGATCGATTACCTCCAGTCGCGGAACGACATCGACCCGAATCAGATCGCCTACTACGGCTTCAGCCTGGGCGCGATCGAGGGCGTCGTCTTTCTTGCGCTCGAGGGCCGTTTTCGAACGGGCGTGCTCCTCGCGGGAGGCCTCCGCTTCGAAAAGGCGCCTCCGGAGATCGAGCCCCTCAATTTCGCTCCCCGGGTGAAGATGCCGATCCTGCTGCTGGGCGGCCGTGATGATTTCATACGGCCATATCCGACGGCGCAGGTCACCCTCTTTCGATTGCTCGGCACGCCGGAGAAGGACAAGCGGCACTTCGTCTACGACGGCGGCCACGTCCCGTCCCGGCTTCAGGGGGTGATCCGGGAGATTCTCGACTGGCTCGACCGCTACCTGGGGCCGGTGAAGACGAAGGCTGCGACCTAAGCTTCCGCCATCCTCTCGATCTCGAGCCACTCCGCGTCGGAGACCGGCATCACGGAGAGGCGGGAGATGCGCACGAGCGGGAATTCGCGGAAGAACGGCTTCGCCTTGATCTCCGCGAGCGTGACCGGCCGGCGGAGCTTGCGCACGGGAGCGACGTCGACGAGGCCGGCTTTCCACGTCTTGTCCTTCGGATCGGCGTAAGCATCCGTGATCGCCTTCGCGATCCCGACGACCGCCTTCTCGTCCCCCGTGTGGTAGTAGAGAATCCGGTCACCCTTCTTGACCGACCGCAGATGTTTCTGTGCGAGCGGGTTCTTGACCCCCGACCAGACCGTCCGCTTTTCACGGACGAGGTCGTCGAATGAGTAATGGGTCGGTTCTTCCTTGAAGAGCCAGTTCATCCGGGGCCGTAGTCTAGGCCCAGTTCGCTCCGCCGGCCCACTCCCGGAGGCTGGTCGGGCGGATGCCGAAGCGCTTCTCGTTGGCCGGAATGTCGGCGTCGTATCCGACGCGATCGAACCACTCGAGCATCGCGGCGAAGTCCGCGCTCCCCTTCCGGACCTCCTCGATGGGCGTCCGGAAGAACTGAATGTCGCGCCCCATCGCCTTCCCGAGGATCGCCGCGGTTTCCGGCATCGTGTGCTGGTCGCCGGCGATGTCGACCTCGGTCCGGTTCATCTCTTCGGATCGCTCGAACGCGCGCAGCGCGTACTTCCCGATGTCCTGGACCGCGATCATCTGGAGGACCGTATCCGGCCGGACGCCGACGGCGAGCTTTCCCTCCTTGAGCACCGGCAGAAACCAGGGGGACGCGAAGTTCTCCATGAAGAAGACCGGACGCAGGATCGTGTAGGAGGGAAAGCCGGCGCGGCGAACCGTCTCCTCGACCCTCCACTTGTTCTCGAAGTGCGGGATTCCCGTCCGGCGGTGCGCCGACCCGACGGAGCTGTAGACGAGGTGGCGGACGCCCGCTTTCTTCGCGAGCTCCGCGAAGCGCTTGCCCTGCTCCTCTTCCCGTTCGACCCCCGCCTCCCACGTGTTCTGGACGGCGAAGGCTCCCCAGGCGCCGGCGAGCGCGCGCTCGACGGAAGCCGGATCGTCGAGATCTCCCCGGACGACTTCCGCGCCGCGGGCTGCGAGGGCGCGGGCCTTCTCCCCTTCCGGCTTCCGCGTCATCGCTCGCACGCGATGACCCCTGCTCACGAGCTCGCGGGCCGTCGCGCCTCCCTGCTGGCCGGTCGCCCCCGTGACGAGGATGATCCGTTTTTCCGTCGACATGAGAGTTCCTCGTTTTTCTCGTGACCCTGCGCCGAACTGGCGGCGCCGATTCGCTTGGCTCCGGCGGGCGCTCGGCACTCTATACTACGCGGCGCTCATGAACCGGAAGGAGAAAACAATGAAGCTCGCAAAGCTCGTTTCTGCCACTATCGCGGTCTTCTGTCTCGCCGCTCTCGTACCCGCACAGGAGCGCCGTCCGCTCTCCCCCGCCGGCGTCGCGGCGACGCAGGTCGGAGGAAAGTGGAGCGCGCCCGACAAAGACGGCGAGCGCACGTACAGCGGAGGCAAGTGGATCGAGATCACTTACGGACGTCCGATGCTGCGGGGCCGCACGAACATCTTCGGCAAAGGCACGGACTATGGAAAGGCGGTCAACGCCTCCGCTCCCCTCTGGCGCGCGGGCGCCAACGTCACGACCACACTGAAGACCGAGGTGCCGCTCGAGATCGGCGGCAAGAGGCTCGAGCCCGGCGAATACTCCGTGTTCGTGGACCTGAAAGAGCCGGCGTGGACTCTCGTTCTCTCGAAGCAGCCGCGCCAGGAGAAGTATGACGCGAACGAAAAGAGCAAGACCTGGGGGGCATACAACTACGACTCCAAGTTCGACGTCGTCCGCGTTCCGATGAAGATGGTGGCACCCGCGTTCTCGGTCGACCAGTTCACGATCGCGTTCGTGGACATGACCGACGAGGGCGGCAAGATCGCGATGGTGTGGGAGAAGACCGGCGCCGTCGTGCCGTTCAAGGTGGTTTCGTAGACCCGGGTCTCGTGAGAAGTCTGCTCGCGGCGGCGGCGATCGTCCTCCTCTCGGGCGCCGCCGCCGGAGAGGACCGCGCGATTCCGTTCTGGCCGGACGCGATCCCCGCCGCGATCCACGCGCAGGTGGACGGGGGGGCGGCGCTCCAGACGGTCCGCGAGCTTTCGCGCTTTCACCGCGTCCAGGGCTCCCCGGGCTACGCCGCTGCGGCGGAGCTCGTGCGGGCCAAGCTCACCGCCGCCGGTCTGACGGACGCGGCGATCGAACGCTTCCCGGCGGACGGGACGACGCGCTACGCGCACTTCCGGAGCTACTACGGCTGGACGCCGGTCCGGGCCACTCTCGAGGAAGTTTCGCCCCGCTCCGGAGTCGTGACTTCCTTTCCGCAGCTCCCCGTCGCGCTCGCGGACTACAGCCAGGACGCGGACGTCTCCGCCGAGCTGGTGGACGTCGGCCGCGGAACGGATCCGAAGGACTACGCCGGCAAAATGGTCGCGGGCCGGATCGTTCTCGCCGACGGGCCGCTGCCGGCCGTGCACCGGCTCGCGTGCGAGGAGCGTCGCGCCGCCGGCTTCCTTTCGGCGTTCCCCAACCAGACGACGGCGTGGTCCGGAGAGGATCGTGACCTCGTCCGCTGGGGACATCTGTCCCCGTACCGCCTCGACAACCGCTTCGCTTTCATGCTGTCGAAGCGCCAGGCCGAGGAGCTCCGATCGCGGCTCGCGGCGGGAGATCGCATCGTCCTGCGCGCGAAAATCGCCGCGCGAATGACGCCCGCGACCTACGACGTCGTCAGCGCCACGATCCCCGGGTCCGACCGATCCGCCGGGGAGGTCGTCCTGACGGCCCACCTTTGCCATGAGTCCGCCGGCGCGAACGACAACGCGTCCGGAAGTGCGGCGCTCCTGGAGATTGCGCGAGCGCTCCGGAGCGCGATCGGGAAAGGGCTCGGAGCTCCCCGGCGGTCGATCCGGTTTCTGTGGCTTCCGGAGATTTCCGGGTCGCAGGCCTGGCTCGTCCGCCACCGGGAGAAGCGCTTTGTCGCCGGCATTCACCTCGACATGGTGGGAGGCACTCTGTCGGCCACTCGCGGGACGCTTCACATCTCGCGCTCGGCCGGGTCGCTGCCCCACGTCGTCGACGAGATTGCCCGCGCGTTCTTAGACGAGGTCGCGGCCGCCTCCGCGCACTACGCCGAGCGCGGCGGCGATCCCGGCCGTGGGTTCGTTTGGGCCCCCGGATCGCGCGAGGCGCTCGTCGCCGACCTGCGCGGAATCGAGCTCGGAAGCGACCATCAGGTCTTCGAAGACTCGAGCTTCGCCGTCCCGATGGTCTACTTCCACGACTGGCCGGACGTCACCATCCACACGAACAAGGACGTGCCCGAGAATCTCGACGCGTCGAAGCTCGGGCGCGTCGCGTACATGGCGTCGGGGATTGCCTGGACGCTCGCCGCGCTGCCCGAATCCGAGGCGCCGCGCCTGCTCGGCTGGGCGGTCGCGGGCCAGGAGGCGCGGATCGCGCGGGCGGCGTTTCACCCCGACTGGTCCGCGCGGGACGCGGCCCTCGCGCGCCGCGAGGCCGTCGAACAGGCCGTCGCGACGCTGCGGTCGATTTCGTCCCTCTGGCCGTCGATGGAGGGCGCCGTTCGCGAGCAGGAATCCGGGTTGCGTCGGCTCGCGTCTCCCGTCCCGCCCGAGAACGGCGCCGATCGCCGCGTCCCCGCGCGGAGTTCCGCGATCGTGGGACCGCTCGACGTCTACTACTCCGACTACCTGGCCGAAACCCTCGGCGCGGAAGCCGTCTCGAAGGCCACCCTGCCCGCACGCGAGGGTGGCGACGTCCTCGCGTGGGAGGCGTTCAACATCGTCGACGGGAAGCGGAGCGTTTCGGAGATCCGCGACGTGTTGACCGGCCGCTACGCGCCGGTGCCGCTCGCTGATATAGAAAACTATATCGACCTGCTCGCGCGCGCGAAGGCTGTCTCGTTCCGATAGTGGCGTTCGACTTCTCCCCCGAAAACCTCGATCGCGAGTTCCCGGTCCGCCGGAACCTCGTCTACTTCAACCATGCCGCGGTGGCGCCGCTGCCGCGGAGAGTCGCGGACGCGATCACCGCCCACACCGAGAACGTCCGCGACCGCGGGGCAGCGGACTGGCGCCGCTCTTACGCCGCGATCGACGAGACCCGTGCGAAAGCAGCCCGGCTTTTGGAAGCCCGCGCCTCGGAAATCGCCTTTCTGCCGTCGACGTCCTGGGCGCTGAACTCCGTGGCGCAGGCATTCCCGTGGCAGCCCGGCGACAACGTCGTCGGCGACGACATGGAGTTCTCCCCGAACGTCTATTCCTGGATGCTGCTCGAGAAGCGCGGTGTCGAGTACCGCCTCGCGCGCAATCGGGGGGGACGCGTGACGGTCGACGACATCGCGTCGAGAGTCGACGCGCGGACCCGCGTCGTGGCGGTCTCCTGGGTGGCTTTTCACAACGGCTGGGTCTATCCGATCGAGGAGCTCGGCACATTCTGCCGCGAGAAGGGAATCCTCTTCGTGGTGGACGCGATCCAGGGTCTCGGCGCCCTTCCCATCGACGTTGGCGAGGCGGGGATCGACGTCCTCGCCGCAGATTCCCACAAGTGGCTTCTGGGAACCGAGGCCTGCACGGTCTTCTACGTGGCGGAGGGAGCGCGCGAACGCGTGCCGCCGATCGCCGCCGGCTGGTGGAATGTCAAGAGCGACCACACATACCTCGATTACAAGCTCGACCTCTTCCTGAGCGGCCGGCGCTACGAGCCCGGGACGATTCCGACCGCCCAGATCCTGGGCCTCCGAGCCGCGCTCGACGTTCTCGAAGAGATGGGAGCGGAAGAGATCGAGCGACGCATTTTCGGGCTCGTGGAGGCATTGCGCGAGGGTCTCGCGGCCCGCGAGTGGAAGATCGCGTCGCCGGAGCCGCTGCGGTCCGGGATCCTGTCGGCGGTCCCTCCCGGCGGCAATGCCTGGAAGACGGCGAAAGCGCTCGAAGAGCGCGGGATCATCGTTTCGTCGCGGGAAGGCGCCGTGAGATTTTCGCCGCACGCGTACAACGACCGCGGCGAGGTGGAGCGGATTCTCGAGGCGGCCGACGGGATCGGACGGGGCTGACGTGCGAACTCCGCGGAACCGCTGGAAGAGGCTCTCGACCGAGCGCATCCATCCGAAGAGCGCGAGGCTCGACCGGCTCGGAATCGAGCGAATCATCGCTCTCATGCAGACCGAGGATCGACGCGTCCTCGAATCCCTTCGTCAAGCGCGGCCGGCGATCGTCCGGGCTGCCGAGGTGTTCCGAAGGACTTATCTCGGCGGAGGAAAGTGTTTCCTCTTCGGCGCAGGGACGAGCGGGAGACTCGCGGTGCTGGAAGCGGCGGAGCTTCCACCGACCTTCGGAACCGATCCGCGGAGAGTCGTCGCGGTCATCGCCGGGGGACGCTCCGCCGTCTTCCGCGCGAAAGAGGGTGCCGAGGATCGGTTCGACGAGGGCGCGCGAAACGCGGAACGCGTAGGACAGCCGGACCTCGTCATCGGGGTGTCGGCGTCCTCCGTGACTCCGTTCGTACGGGGCGCGGTCGAGGAAGCGAGGAGGCGCGGCGCCACGACCGTCCTCGTCACGGCGAGCCGGTCCCGCGAAATCCGTAGTCTTGCGCACGTCGTTGTGCGGCTCGACGTCGGCCCGGAGGTCATCGCCGGCTCGACCCGACTCAAGGCCGGAACCGCGACCAAGCTCGCCCTGAACCAGATCACGACCTCGGCGCTCGCCTCCGCCGGCAAGGTGTTCGGTCCGTGGATGGTGGACCTGAGAGCGGGCTCGGCAAAGCTGCGCGACCGGGCGCTCCGGATCGTCGCCGCCGCCTGCAGGGTTTCTCCGGAGAACGCGCGCCGTCTTCTCGCGCGAGCCCGCGGCGAGTTGAGGACCGCGATCCTGATGGGAAGAACCGGCGAAAGCTACGCCGGGGCGCGACGCCGTCTCGACCGCGTCGGTGGAGACCTGCGCCGCGCGCTCGTCAAGCACGAGGCGGCCTCGCGGTCGAGGAAAACCTCCAGGCGCGGGTGAAGGGATAGAAACGACGCGGGGCAGCGCGGCGTCACGGGCCCCTCGAGTGCCGCAGCGACCGCGCGGGCTTTGCGACGACCGTTCGCGACGAGCAGGATCGTCCGCGACGAAAGGATCGTCTCGATGCCGACGGAGAGAGCTTCGCGGGGCTCGGGGCGCACGCCGTCGGCGGCGAGACCGCGCCTCGTCGAGGCGGACAGGCGCACGAGCGACGTCCGGGGAGCGAGCGACCGACCCGGCTCGAGATACGCGACGTGGCCGTTGACTCCCACGCCGACGAACGCGACGTCCGCCGGCCCCTCGCGCGCGAGCACCCGTTCGTAGCGAGCGCACTCCCGCTCCGGATCGGACGCGTCGCCGCGGAGGAACCGGATCCGATCCCGCGGCAGGTCCACCTTCGAGAACAGCCGGCGCTCCATGAAGGACCGGAAGCTCTCCGGGTCGTCCGGGGGGACCCGCAGCTCGTCCAAGTTGAACGTCGTCGCGCGCCGGAACGATGCCATTCCGGCCGCGTGGATCCGCGCGAGCTCGCGGTACACCGGAACAGCCGTCTTGCCGACCGGGAGAAAGAGGACCGCTCCTCCGCGCTTCGAAAGTGCTTTCGCCAGCCGATTCGCAACGGCGTGCGCGAGCGCGGCGGGCGTCGGGAGAATCTCGATCTTCACAGATCGGCGAACGAGATGAGCCGGATCTCCGCCTCCGCGAGCAGCGTCCGGATCTCCCGATCGCAGAGGATCGCCAGCTCGCGCTCCCGCTCGCGCGCGTACGTGCTGCCCGAAAGGAGCTTTTCGTCCGCGTGCCCCGGGTGGCACATCAGCTCGCTCGATTCCTCCGCCAGCCCCGAGAGGATCGCGCGCAGGTTCTCCGCGGTCGCCCCCTCGCCGTAGAACCCGCCGAGGAAACGATCCGGCGTCGCCACTCCCGAGGCCCGTAGCTCGTCGCGCGCGCGCTCGCTCGAGGCGCGGACCGGAAGGCCCAGGCGGCGCGCGACTTGCGCGAAGACCGGCTGGACGGACGGATGGAGCGCGCTGTGGTGGTGCGAGTCGAGGTGAGACGGAAGACGCCCCGCCATCTTCGTAAAGAGAGAGATCTGCGCCTCGAGCTCGCGCGAGATCTCTTCGCGTGACAGATCGGGCGGAAGCGACTCCACGGTGCGCGGGAAGCGGCCGTCGAGGAGGAGCGACGGAATCCGGTCGGTCGGCGAGGCCGGCGGGCCGCCTCCGGTCAGGACGAAGTGCAGTCCGAGCGACAGGCGCGGGGTGCGCCGCGACGCTTCGGAAACTCCTTCTTCCGCGGCGGCCTCCAGAACCATCAGGGTCGCGGAGGTCACGATGCCGGAGAGGTGCGCTTCGAGAACGCCCGCATTGACGCCGCTCGTCCGGCCGAAGTCGTCGGCGTTGACGATCAGGCGTTTCACGGCGCGGACCCGCCGGTCGGCGGGACGTCGAGCGCTTCGATTGCAAGCTTCACGGCGCCCATCGCCGGCTCTTCGGCGAGCTTGCGGACGCGTGCGCGCGGCGTCTCGAGGCGGCGGGCGACGTCGGCCTCGAGGCTCGGCACCGCAGCGAAGGTCCCCCCGGAGAGGACGACGTCGTAGGGAGCTTCTTCGAGACGGAGCCGGTCGCGAACGCTCGACGCGGCTCGGACGAGCTCGGCTGCGGCGTCCGAAAGGATGGCTTTCGCGACGGCGTCGCCGGCCATCGCCGCCTCCTCGACCCGCGCGGCAAACTTTGCGACGCGGGTGCGCGGAAATTCCCGGTCGTAGATCGCGTACAGGATCTGCTCCGGTTCGGCGATCTCGAAGTGTTCCGAGAGAGCCCGATCGAGGCGGGTGGAAGGACCGCGGCCGTCCACGGCGCGGAGGACTTCGCGGATCGCGCGCTCCCCGATCCAGAAGCCGGACCCTTCGTCGCCCAGGTGCCAGCCCCATCCCCCGGAGCGCGCGATCTCACCGGCGCGATTCCGGCCCCAAGCGATCGACCCGGTCCCACAGACGAGGGCGAGACCCACGCGCAGCTCCGACCCCGCCACGAAAGCGATCCGGGCGTCGTTGGTCACGACGACCCGACTCTTGAAGCCGATCCTCTTCAAGATCGCCCGCAGGACAGCCTCGTCCGGCGGCCGGTCGGCGCCGGCGATTCCGAGCGCGACCGCTTCCGGCAGAGCGCGCCCGTCGGCGCACGCCTCCTCGATCACCGCGTGCAGCACTTTCTCGACTTCGAGCTCGCCGTGAGTTCGCAGGTTCGCGCCGCCGCCGAGGGCGCCGCCGACGACGCGCCCCGTCTCGTCGGCGAGAAGCGCGCGGGTCTTGGTTCCTCCCGCGTCGATCCCGAGGACGTACCGCATCGCGAGAGAATTATGGAGGAACGCTTCCGTTGCGACGGACGGAGGCTACTTCGGAGGGCCCGAGGGCGGATCCAGCAACTCGACCTGACCGGATGGAGTCACCTCGGCTATCGACCAGATGTCCCAGCCCTGGGGGCCCGGGAGAGCGATCTTGCCGCCTCGATGAAGCAGCCGAATTTCGGCGGAAATGAATTCGGGGGGCACGCCTTTTCGCGCGAGACGTTCATACAGACCCTTCTCCGGGAACCGGAAGTTGTCTCCGGGCGGGTAAAGACGTTCGAGATCGGAAAACGAATGATCCTTCGTCTGGAAAAGAGCGATGAGCGTTGGTTTGTCGGGCCGGACGTCGTACGTGATGGCGCGTGACCGATCTTCCTGGACGGTCTTGCCTTCGGCGTTCTTATCCTGCAAGACGGTGCTGTGTGTCATTCGACACGTGAAATCGAGGAAGGCCAGCATGTTCGGAAGATCTCCTCCGAACTCCTCCTTCTGAATGGTCACGGTTACGTAGCGATCCAGGTCCCGAGCGTTTAGGACGAGCGGGGTGCGACCAAGGACCTTCTGCGGCGTCGGGCTATCGCCGCTGTGGACCGCGAGACCGACGGGCACGGAGGAGATCCAGATCTGGCCGGGCGCGAGCCGGGGAATGCCGTAGTTCAGCGTCGGGCTCTTCGAAGGAGCGCGGGCGGGGGCCGGAGCTTTCGACAGCAACAGCAGCAAAACCGGCAGGAGAGCCCGCATCGTGAAAGCGATTCCCATCATTTCATCTCCTCAGTTCTGCGACCCGGCGGTCGACCGAATTCCGTGCCGCGCCGCAATGAAAGCCGCTGCCGCGCCGCCGCAAAGAAGGCCCGCGACGAGGATCCCCGCGAGACGCACCCAGCCGGCCGGTGAATCGGGAGATACCAGACGAACCACCTCCGCTGTGAAACCGAGAGGTGACCCGGGATTCGCGCGCGCAGACTTCAACGCCGCGAGAAGAGCGGAGACGGCTCCGGCGAAAAGCGTTCCTGCGGCCATTCCCGCGAGGGCCTCGACAGCGAGCGTCCCCTTGGTCACCGGCCGCCGCTCGACCGGCCGGACATCCGCGATCTCCGGCTCCCGACGGCCGAACGGCGAGAAGCGGTGGAGGAGAACGAGCCCCGGGATCGAGGCGAGCGTCGAGACCAGGAAGAACGGGGTCCAGCCGAGGGCGTCCACCAGGAACCCGGCGGGCGGTCCCGCGAGCGTGCGCCCCAGCGCGAAGATGCTCGAGAAGAGCGCGTACTGAGTGGCGGAGAACTGCTTCTGCGTCAGGCGCAGGAGAAGCACGCCAAAGGCCCCGGTCGCCATCGCCTGGCAGGCGTTCTCGACCGCGATCGCGCCATACATGGTGAACCGGTGCGCGAGCGGCTGCGCCGTCCCGAGCGGATGGACGCCGCCGGCGCAGGGAGCGCCGGGAGTCAACCGGTCGACCGCAACGTAGCCGAGAAAACCGACGGCCTGGATGATGCCGAAGAGCCAGAGAGCCCGCCCGAGCCCGATGCGCTCGGTCATCAAGCCGCCGAAGAAGGTTCCGATAATGATCGCGACGAGGCCGATCGTCGCGGTCGCAAGACCGACGTCTTCCGGCGAGTAGCACTTCTGGATCAGGAAGGGCCGCGTGAGCGCGGTCGCCAGGTTCTCGCCGAACTTGTAGAGCAGCAGGAAGCCGATGATCTGGACGGCGCGCGACCGGCGGAAGATGTCGAGAAGCGGATCGAAGACCGCGTCCCGGAGGGTCCGCGGAGCCGGGGCGGCAACGGCGGGCTCGGGAGACCAGACCACGATCGCCATGAGCGGCAGGAAGAGGAACGCGAGACCCCAGAACACCCGGCTCCACCCCATCCTCTCCCCGACCGTGATCGCGACCGCGCCGGCGATGAGAGTCGCGGCGCGATACAGCGCGACGCGGGCGCCCACCGCGAGTCCCTGCTCCTGCCGTTCGAGCACCTCGACCGCATACCCGTCGATCGCGATGTCCTGCGAAGCCGACCAGAACGCGATGAAGACCGCCAGGGTCGCGACCAGGGCGACGCTCGGGTCCGCCGCCTGGGAGGCGAGAAGCGCAATTCCCGCGAAGAGGAAGATCTGGGAGACGATCATCCAGGAGCGCTTGCTGCCGAGCACCGGCAACCGGTAGCGATCCATGAGAGGCGCCCAGAGGAACTTGAAGGTCCAGGGCGCCTGAGCGAGCGAGAAGAGCCCGATCGTCTTGATGTCCACGCCCCGGTAGGTCAGCCAGGCCGGCAGGGCGATCCAGATCAGACCGAGCGGAAGACCGGACGAGAAGGACTGGAGAGTCACCGCGGCGAGCCGGCGAGAACCCAGGGCCGCGCGAAGACTCGCGATGGTTCCGGGGCGCGCGCGCTTCCCCGCGATCGATCCGGTCATCTCTCGAGAAGTGTCGCATAGCCTTTCTTGACACGGGGCGGCGCGTCTGTTCTCGTTTTCGCGAGGAGAACCCATGAAACGAGCTTTCTCCATGGCACTCGCTGCCGGTTGCGTCGCTTTTCGTCTCGTCGCGGCCGAAAGGACGGCGCCGCCGAACGCGGCGCTCGCGGGACTCGACCCGCTCTACCCGGACCTGCAGAGGCTGTATCTCGACCTGCACCAGAACCCGGAGCTCTCGTTCCACGAGGAGAAGACGGCGGCGAAGCTGGCCGACCGCCTCCGTGCGCTCGGCTTCGAGGTCACCACCGGAATCGCGGGCACCGGAGTCGTCGGCCTGCTGCGCAACGGAAAGGGACCCACCGTGATGGTCCGAACCGATCTCGACGCCCTCCCTGTCGAGGAGAGAACCGGCCTCCCCTACGCGAGCAAGGCGACGACGAAGAACGACTCGGGAGCGACGGTCTCGGTCATGCACGCCTGCGGCCACGACGTCCACATGAGCTCGTGGATCGGGACGGCGACGCTCCTCTCGAAGACGAAGGACCGCTGGCGCGGCACGCTGATGATGGTCGGGCAGCCCGCGGAGGAGATGGGAGGCGGTGCGCGGAAAATGCTCGCCGACGGGCTCTTCACGAAGTTCCCGAAGCCCGACTTCGCGATCGCCTTCCACGACAACGCGGACATGCTCGCGGGCCAGATCGCGGCGGTTCCCGGATACGCGTTCGCGAACGTCGACTCGGTCGACGTCACGATCTATGGAAAGGGGGGACACGGGGCGTGGCCGCACAGGACCATCGACCCGATCGTCATCGCCGCGCGCACGGTGGTCGCGCTGCAGACGATCGTGGGGCGCGAGAACAACCCGCTCGACCCGGCGGTCGTGACGGTGGGATCGATCCACGGCGGGACGAAGCACAACATCATTCCGGACGAGGTGAAGCTGCAGCTGACGGTGCGCTCCTACAAGGACGATGTGCGCAAGCACCTCCTTGAGGCCATCGCGCGGATCGCGAAGGGCGAGGCGGCGGCGGCGGGCGCGCCGAAGGAGCCGAAGATCGAGGTGATCGACGGAACTCCGGCGACGTACAACGATCCGGCGCTGACGAAGCGGCTGGCGGAAATGCTCACGCGAAACCTCGGAGCCGCACGGCTCGAAGAGTTTCAGCCGGTCATGGGCGCGGAGGACTTCTCGGAGTACGGTCGAGCCGGCGTCCCGTCCGTGATCCTCTGGGTCGGCGCCGTCGAACGTAAGAAATTCGAGGCGGCAAAGGCGGCGGGAAAGACGCTGCCACCGCTCCACTCCTCCGAGTTCGCGCCCGACCCCGAGCCGACCATCAAGGCCGGAGTGACGGCAATGACGCTTTCCGCGCTGGAGCTCTTCGCCAGACCCTGACGGCGAGGGCATCGATCCTGCACTTCCCGGAGGTGTGGGCAACTTCTTGAGCACGCGCCTCTTCCGGGTCGGAGAGACGCAAGTCACGGTATCGAGTCTCCTCATCGCGCTCGCGATCCTCGCCGCGAGCCTGCTCCTCTCCCGGCTCGCGCGCAACTTCATCGCCGGCCGATTGCTCGGGCGGACGCGTCTCGAGGTCGGCACCCGCTACGCGATCGGCCGCGTCGTCGGATATCTGATCCTGTTTCTCGGAGTTCTCCTCGCGCTCCAGCCGCTCGGCGTCAACGCGACGACGCTCGCGGTGTTCGGCGGCGCGCTCGGGATCGGCCTCGGTTTCGGACTCCAGGACATCGTCAAGAACTTCGTCGCGGGTCTTGTCATCCTGCTCGAGCGACCCATCCAGGTCGGCGATTCGATCGAGCTCGGCGAAGTCGTCGGCGACGTCACGGAAATCCGGGGGCGCGCGACGATCCTTCGCACCAACGACGACATCCACCTGATCGTTCCCAACTCGAAATTCATCACCGACACCATTGTCAACCGCAGCTACGGCCAGCGCCGCGTGCGCTACCGGATCCCGGTCGTGGTGGCGTCGGGCAGCGATCCCGCCCGGGTCGAGGCGGCGCTTCTCGAGGCCGCCCGGCGTTCGGAGAACGTCCTGCCGGAGCCAGCGCCGAAGGTCTGGTTCCGCGAGTTCGGAGAGACCGGGCTGAAATTCGATCTGCTCTGCTGGACGTCCCGGCTCCTTCACAACGCCGGAGCGTTCCGGAGCGAGCTCAATCACCTGGTCTACGAGGCGCTCGGCGCCCACGGCATCGCGCTTCCGTCGCCACAGCTGGAGGTTCGAGTAAAGGGCGCTGTCGCGCGGCCGCGCTAGAACCGGCGTCGGCAAAGCCAAGCGCCGGCCGCGCGGCCGCGAAGAAAGTTTGTCAGTTACCGCGGCTACGGACCGGGGAGAAACCGCGTATACCATTCGTCTCTGATGGCAGCCCCCAAACCGATCCGCCGCCCGCAGCCGGTTCCTCCCGCGGCGCGCCCCCGCCCGGGAGAGCGTTTCGAAGATGCGTCGATCCTGTACGGGATCCCGCACTGGGGAAAGCGCTTCTTCCACGTGTCGGAGGATGGAAACCTGGTGGTCCGGCCGACTCGGGAAGCGGAGCGTGGAGTCGCGTTGAAGCAGATCGTCGACGAGGTCGGGCTGCGCGGAATCAGTCCGCCGATGATCATCCGTTTCCCTCAGATCCTCGCGTCGGCGGTCGCCGACCTGAACAACGCCTTCGCCCGCGCGATCGAGGAGTTCGAGTATGGGAACGTTTACCGCGGCGTCTTCCCGATCAAGGTCAACCAGAAGCGGGTCGTGGTCGAACAGATCATCGAGGCCGGTCGTCCGTACGGATACGGCCTCGAAGCCGGATCGAAGCCGGAGTTGCTCGCCGCGATCGGCGCCGAGCTCTCCCCGGACTCGCTCATCGTGTGCAACGGCTACAAGGACGACGCCCTGATCGGCATGGCCTTGAACGGCATCCGGATGCAGAAGAAGGTCGTGCTGGTGCTGGAAAAGGTCTCCGAGCTCGACCGCATCCTGACCGTCGCCCGGCAGCGTCGCGTGAAACCGCTCCTTGGGATGAGGGTGAAGCTCTACGCGCGCGGCTCCGGGAAGTGGGCGAAGTCCGGCGGCGAGGCGGCGAAGTTCGGCCTGACGACGCCGGAGATGCTCGAGACGGTAAAGATCCTGAAGCGACGTCGCATGCTCGACTCGATGGTGATGCTCCACTTCCACATCGGCTCTCAGATCACCGACATCCGAAAGATCAAGGACGCGATTCGCGAGGCCGGCCGCGTGTACTCGAAGCTGCGCGCGCTCGGCGTTCCCGTCCGGTACCTGAACCTGGGCGGCGGCCTGGGCGTCGACTACGACGGATCCAAGACCGCGTTCGACTCCTCGATGAACTACTCCGTCCAGGAGTACGCCAACGACGTCGTCTACACGATCAAGTCGATCTGCGAAGAGGAGGACGTTCCCGCCCCGACTCTGGTGACCGAATCGGGCCGCGCGGTGACGGCGTTCCACTCGGTGCTGATCACGAACGTGCTCGACGTCGCGGACCGCATCGAGCAGGGCCGGAGGGTCCGTGTGTCACCGAAGGACCCGAACGTCGTGCAGGAGCTTGCGGGGATCCTGAAAGAG
>Ga0114129_10006378_pt1 | contig 16722 bp, 10 predicted proteins | sample RhiMetdeltSRZDD1_FD_80071 | JGI IMG/M metagenome (GOLD analysis project Ga0114129, IMG submission 80071) | Populus rhizosphere microbial communities from Tennessee, USA - Rhizosphere MetaG P. deltoides SRZDD1 (version 2) (version 2) | ecosystem: Host-associated > Plants > Roots > Rhizosphere >... | reverse complement strand
TTCTCAAACCTATTATTTCAACTTATTAGAAAAGGTTCAGCAGGTTTAAAACGATGAATATTGCTTTAGTTGGAACTGGGACAATAGCTGAAAAAAACCATCTGCCAATTCTTTGTTCTATTCCAGGTGTCAAAGTAGTAGCTTTATGCGATAGTAACAAAGAGAGGTTATCAAGAGTCGCGGACAAATTTAAGATAAAAAATTCTTATGATGACATAGATAAGATGTTAAAATACACCCAATCCGATGTTGTTGATATTACCACTCCTGGCTACACACATTATGAAATTGCAAAGAAGGCTTTAATTTCTGGTATCAATGTACTCGTTGAAAAACCTGCGACTTTAAAAACAGATGAGGCAAAGGATTTAGAAGCTGAATCTAACAAGAGGAATCTGAAGGTAGGAGTTTGCCAAGCTTATCGATATAGCGAGCCCATAATTCAATTCCAAAAGATTCGCAAGAATGGTGGAATTGGAACCATTGACCGAATTATTACAATTCAACGCGGGAGTACCATATTTGGTTTGCCAAAATGGTTTTGGAATGAGGATTTGAGCGGTGGGATACTTTTTGAGCTTGGGATACATGCCGTGGATTTACAATGTTACCTGATGGGAAACTGGAAAAAAGTACTGGACGTTAATATCGACTATAATAAAAACCTGAATTTTATTACATCGGTATTGGCTGTAGTAAAGTTTGAAGAAGGCATTGGGGTGGTGGATCTTAAATGGCTCAGTTCCTCAAGTTTTATGCATCAATATGTCAGCGGTTCTGTAGCTGATTCAATAATAAAGTTTTATCCTGATGGATTCATATTACAACATGGGGATTTTTCTCCTTTGTCTGAATTCACCGGAGAGCTGAAAAGAATATGGAATTTTGGGTTCAATTCATTTAGAAAAAGATATTATAAAAAGTCAGAACTGCCACACCGTAATATAATAGAAAATTTTGTTAAGTGTGTAAATAATCACGATCAGCCTTTAGTTCCTATATCAAGTATCATTCAGACTACTAGCCTTATTGAAGAAATTTGGCGTAAATCAAGGATATTAAGGGATTCTGACAAGAACTAGTCATATTGATCTTATTAGTGGTAAATATATGAACGTTGCATAAGGAAGAGGAATGTTCATATATCGCGTCGCGATATTGTTGTAACGTTAATACGAATCTTTAAAGATCGTCTCAAGATAGTTACTCATCATTCTCAGATCCTATTCTATATATTTTTCCTTTCCCAATAGAAACAACGTAGATGTTACCATCAGGTCCAACTTCAAGATCAGATATACCACCAAATCCTTCTCCAAATATTATATCTTCATTTTCGCTCTCTGTATCTACCACTTTATCAACAAGCGGTCCACCAAGTAATAACCCTGTTCTTGGTTGATTCAGTTTGAAGTGGTAGAGATTTCCATTATGCACGTCTCCAACAAACATGTCATTTTCATATTGTTTGCCCAATTTATCAGAGGTAAGAAACTTGATTGCAGTAGGACCTATGGTATACGCCCACGTAAGTTCGGGGGGACTGTACTTTGATTTTCCCCCAAAGTCTAACAAACTCTCAGGATTTGATACAGTTTTCTGTGTAGTTAATTGATCTTCTCCATCTGTGAGCCAGATACCTTGTACTTTATCCCATCCACTGTTAAATCCCGGTTCCACAAGATTAATTTCATCTCCAAAGTCCGGTCCATTTTCAGTATCCCACAGTTTCCCTGTTAGCGGATCAAAATCAATTCCAAAATTATTTCGCATTCCATAAGCAAAGTACAAATTCAATGGATGTGAATTGCCAAGGATATCATCTCTTACCTCTTCCCCATCTTGAGTAACCCTCAGAATCCCACCTCTTCCATTAACTGTGGAAATATCTTGGATTGATTTACTTCTAACGTCACCAATTGAGAAATATACGTTGTTATCCGATCCTATGATGACTGAGCCACCATTATGACTAGGTCCAGGCGAGGCCGGTAAGTCTAGCATTAGTTTGGGATTTATTAGCTTATTATTTACAAATTCATACCTGTAAAGTCGGTTGCCTAGTGGTTCATTCCCTGGATTACAATAATTAGATCTTGGACAATCATCACTGCCTTCTTCTACAGATTCAGTGTAATATAAAAATACGTAGGGCGGTTTGGTCTCAAAATCAGTAATAGCAATTCCTATCATACCTCTTTCGCTTTTATTAGCAACGTCTACATCAAGTATAGGTTCAGGTAATATGGTACCATTTACAATCCTCTGTACTGTACCTTTATCCTTCTCTAAAACCAATATATCATTCCGATCTAGAAATGCAATACTGGTGGGTAAATCGAGTCCTTCGGAAACTGACTCTACCTTAAGGTTAGAGTCTTTAATATAAGGCATTCCACTGCCGATTGACATTGTTGGTGTCTCCTGCTTGGCATAAGTAAAATTTAAGATTCCTGTTAAACCTAGCATCAAAATACAAAGGAGAAAAACTCTACTCATATGGTCTGAACGATACCTGTCCCCATATGTAAATTTAGGTTGTGTTAAAGACACGATATCAAATAGATTAATTTTTCAAATCCTAGACGATTACTTCATTATCATATGTCTAATTAGTCATTTTTTGTGCCGCTATGAATATATTTGTAATACCATTCACATTTGAGTTTAATTCTTGCTCAGATTTTTTATCCAAAAAGGTTTGAATTTTTCCACCTTTGTTGTGTAGAAAATATTTATGAAGATAGAAAATATTCATGGCCACAATTGTTTTCCAACCGCCTCTTATAGTTTTTTGATTTATTGAAAAGCCAGTTTCGGTAATCAACCCTACAAGTTTTTCCAATACAAAATGTCTCTGCCTGCGGAGGAAAAAGTAATCGGGGTCCATGACATTATAAATGAAGTGATAATTTGGTGCCGATAACAAGAATCTTGCTCTAGGACTCAATGTCCGATGAATCTCTTGAATTGCGTTCCTTTCTCTTTCTATTTCAATATATTCAATTACTTCCCACATCAATACTAGATCAAATATCTTTTCCTTGAAAGGAAGGTGAATTACGGATGCTAGAATAAATTCTGAATTAGTACAGTATTTTTTTGCAGTCTTCAATGCATTTAAATCAATATCTATTCCAACAGTGCTGCATTTATCGACAAGATATGTATAACTTCCTATTCCACAACCTATTTCCAGTATTCTATTTGCGCCTTTCAAGTAATTTTTGCTAAAAATCTGGCTGAATTTTATACGAGGACTATTTGTGCTAGGTCTATCGTCAACTTTGGAACTCCATTGCATCCTAGTTCTTTTCATACACATAATGGTAGCCTATTGGAATTTAAGATTTGTAGAGGTAGAACACGGCAAAACACCCTAGTCTCTAAATAAATTACCGAGTAGCACTTTAGACCAAAATTCTTGAAAATTATGTCGAAATTATGGAAATTTCTATATGATTCTTGAAAGAAAAGAATTTCATAAAACTTTATTAGCATACATTCTTACCGTAAATTAATTGGTCTCAACCCAACCTTCTACAAGTATCTCTATCGTAATACCTCTACATAACGAGGAAAACAGAGTTGTACAGTGCAAAGAAAGACTACTCTCCTATTTTAAAGAAAAGCAGTGGGATTTTGAATTAATTTTTGTGCAAGATAATAGCACTGATAATACCTCCTCCATTTTGAATGGATTTAGTTTATCAGAAAGTCGTATAAGAATTCTGAATCTTCAAACACGTCTAGGAAAGGGAGGCTCCATTATGTATACAGGTCTGAGTCAGCCTATTAAGAAATATATAGCGTACATGGATGTTGACCTAGCTGCCGACCCCTCTGAGCTTGAAAGGCTGATTGAATACATTGAGGATTACGATATAGTGATGGGTTCAAGAATTTTACGCGGCGATTTAATGCCAATAAGAAGACCATTTTACAGATCACTTCTTTCCCATTCGTATTCAAGATTATTTAGAATATTGTTTAGATCGTCAATCCGTGATCCTCAATGTGGATTTAAGTTATTCAGAGAGGAGATAATTTCAAAACTTTTTGATGATGTTATCGTTACAAATTTTGGATTTGATACAGATATGCTAGTCACAGCATTTTCTCAAGGTTTACGAGTAAAAGAAATTCCAATTAACTGGACAAATGGGGATTTCTCAACTGTGTCTGTTCTAGCTGAAATAAGATCAATGGGTATTGATCTTCTTTCAATTTGGTACCGATTTCACTTGAAATGGAAAGAAGGGAAAAACACCTATCCTCAAAAGAAAGGGAGTAGGCTTGGACGACTACTTTTTGCTATACTGAACTCGAGCAATAGAATAAGGAGTAGACATCTAAAGTATTTAGATATAAAGTCAGTAATAACAAATCAAATAAAAAATGACGTGGAATTAAATCCAAATATTAGCATTTAGGTTTGTATGCCAATCATAGCCTACATTCTAATTTTGTGACCTGGTTCTTATTGTCTCACACCCGAGAACATATATTTTTGTAACGCTAGTGTAAGATTATTTCAAAAGATAATGACAATTCTTTAATCTAATAGGTCTCCAAATTAAAACAAGATATACAATTATCTACCGACATACAATAGGATTCCACTAAGCATTCATCGCAATTTTTAATAACCAAATCTTATATGCCCGCTGCAACAGTACGTGTAATATAAAAATGAAAAAAATTCTGATCACTGGTGGAGCAGGATTTATTGGCAGTTATTTATTAAGCACGCTTATTCCATCAAATAAATATGATCAAGTTGTAGTATTCGATAATCTATCGACAGGAAAATTAGACAACATATCAAATTGGTTAGGAAGGTCTGATTTTGACTTTGTACAGGCAGATATTCTTGACTCTAGTACTCTTGATAAGACGGTTGAAACTTGTGATACTATTTTTCATCTTGCTGCCAACTCAAGTGTAGCATCGGGAGCAATTAATACCAAAATAGATTATGAGCAAAATTTGATGACAACTTACAATATACTTGAAGCTATGAGAAAAAGTCATAGTTGTAAGAAAATAATTTTTACATCAACTTCAACCGTGTATGGGGAAGTTGGTAAAATGCCCATATCTGAAAACTATTCTCCACTCAAACCAATATCATTATATGGTGCCACAAAACTTGCATGCGAAGCACTGATCTCAGGTTATTGTCATATGTTTGATATGTCCTCTGTAATAGTAAGATTAGCTAATATAATAGGGCTAGGAACACATGGAGTAATCAATGATTTCTTTGTCAAATTGTCTTCTAATCACAACTATCTGGAAATTTTGGGAAATGGTAAGCAGAACAAATCATATTTGTACATAAATGATTGCATTGATGCACTAATGCGATTATTGGAGGTAGTAGAAGGCAAGACTTTTGATATATTTAACTTAGGATCAGATGATACAATCACAGTCTCTGATATAGCCGACATAGTAATTCACGAACTTGATTTTAACAATGTTCAGAAAAGGTTCATAGATGAACATGATGGAAGAGGGTGGAATGGTGACATCAGGAAGTATTTGCTTGATTGTTCAAAGATGAAGGCTGTTGGATGGCGCCCGAGATACAACAGTATAGATGCGGTTACTCTCACTGTCAAGGATCATTTAAGTAGAAAGACCAACCTACCTTATCAGGTATGATGGTATAATGGAAAGAAACGTACTTCAGCCAAGTATCATTTAATTTTTCAATAATTACTGAATTGTCTATCTTGCACAAGTAAATCAAACATTTCATTTTGACAAGGGAGAAGCGATAATATGGGTGTACTCTGAAAGGCATTTTTATAAACTCGAATGTTAACTAAACTGCTGGACCTTATAACACAACATCTATCTGGTTAGAGAAATAATCTACAGTTTTATCCCAACTGAATTGTCTGGAATATTCTAATGCACTGACACACAATCTTTTCAGCTTTTCCTTATCGATCAATATGTTTAATGCGTTCTCTGCAAGGGATTCAGGAGTCCTATCCTTGACAAGTATTCCGTTTCTTCCGTCTAGAACCGAATCCCTGAGGCCGTTAACGTCATAGGCTACAACAGGTGTTCCCATGGCATTTGACTCCGTCACAACTAATCCCCAGCCTTCTCTCATGGATGGTACCAAAATGAGATGTGCTCTTGAAAGGAGATCATACTTTACTTGGTTCTCTGTGTGTCCAAAGAATGTGATGTCCTTGTTACCTAATTTCTCAAGTTCATTTTGCATGTACCCGGCTCCTATCACCCACATTTTGGCAGAAGGAATATCTCTTTTTATCATTAGGAAGGCTTTTATGGCATGGTCGGGGAGCTTGTGTCGCTTTAACCTGCCAATAAATGCAACTGTAGGATTGTTCTCCTTCTGTCTGACCTCACTTAGTGGCACTGTGCTAATTCCCATCGGTATTACTTTAACTTGTTTGAAACCTATATCTTCTAAATCCTTCTTTGATGAAGCAGACACTGTTAGTGTGGGTGTTTGCCTATACGGTACTAACCATCTATTCTCGTAGAAACTACAAAAGTAGCTGATAGGAAAAGGCATTTCATAGAACCATTCCTCTCGGATCATTTGGTGAAACAATACCAGCGCTGGTTTTCCGTCTAGTATTGAAGGATTAAGGAAAGGTCTTGGATTTACCTCATCTATTATGACATCATAATTATCCTTGTTTCTTTTAAAGTACGACCGCCCTTTATGATATACGGTGTATTTTCCGCCTTCTCTAACAATTTTAACTCCGTCTATTATTTCTCTAGATGGTCTCCCTTGAACCTTTGGGCAAAATAAGGTCATTTCGTACCCCCTCTTTACAAATCTTCTCATTACCTCGTGAGTAACAACCTCAGCCCCACCTGCCTCTGGATGTTTAATGTCTCTCCAATTAAACCACAAGATCCTCATTACATTATCTAAACTTGATGATTACAAAATGAGTCTAATTATAGTTTCTTATGTAATTTGATTCATGAATCACATTTTAATGGCCAGAATTCCATAAATTTTTAGAAATTGATATTAACCACATATTATTAATACTGAGAAATGGGCAACCTCTACTACTACATATTATCTTGTAGCTCCAGACTGAAGAAATGTACTCATTTTTTATAAGTTATTTTAACAGTATATCATACTATACATTTAGATTTCACAATTATCTGATCTGCTGTCGCCTTCTAGTAAATTAAAATCTAATACATTATCTGTGCCCGTGCCACAATCAAAGTAATCTATACCGCTATTTCCAGACAAAGTATCATCATGTGGACCTCCAAAAAGGTTATCATTCCCTTCACCACCTAATAAAGTATCATTGCCGAGTCCGCCAAATAACGTATCGTCACCAATATTACCCATTATACGATCACTTCCTGTATTGCCTTCGATTTCGTCATCCCCAACACTACCATATATAGTATCATTATTCCGTCCAGCAATAATATAATCATCTCCGTCTGAACCAATTAGGGTATCGTTTCCGGTACCTCCGTCAATCAGGTCATTTCCCCCTCCTCCAATCAAAGTGTCATTTCCCCCTCCTCCACTCATACGATCGTCGTTCATTGTTCCAGTTAGATTATTATCCTTCAAAGTCCCAATGATACGTTCGGCTGTGACCATGTTTATCATGAAAAGCAAAGAACCCACAGTAAAAGCGATTGCAGACAAAATAAAAACAATGTGTGATGACAGCATATTAAAGATTTTACAATGTAAAGTTAGTTGATATATATATGTATACTAGTTTAAACTCAAAGTCAAATTTTTAGAAATTAGACCTCGATATTTTAAGGTCATAAACGTAAACGTGATGATACAAGTTTTAAACTAATGATAATTTTGCACCATCTTTCAAATTGAACATAAGGCGGCATACTAATCATGTATTTTTTCTTGTTACTAGAAAAAAGGATTTGATACTTGGCATAGTTTCAAACTCGGAGCTTTACTTTTTTAACATATTCTTCAAAATTACTTCTTGTAACAACTGACCAATCATGTTCTGAGATATATCTTTCGTAGTTTCTGACAAGGGTTTTACGATATTCTACAGAGCCGAGAATCTTGATTATTTCATTTGCTAGAGCGTTAGGATTTCTAGCTGGAACAACCGAAATCAAATCAGAAAGCTCTTCAAAATGAAGTCCTGAACCAGTAGCAATAATTGGTATGTTGTAGGTCATGGCCTTATGCATGATCCCGCTTCCACCAACTGTTCTTGAATAGGAGAGAAGAACGATGGCTGACGTCCTTATGTATTCTGTAAACTCGTCATCTGAGAGGTACCTATCTTCCAGAATCACCGAGTCCGATAGCCCTAAATCATTAATGGTATTGCGTAATTTGTCAATGTATTTTCTTCCTTCGTCATAATTGGTTGGTGGTGTACTTCCAGCAATTACTAGTGATGATTCTGGAAATTTTTTCAATACATCCATCATTGCCTTTATTGTGAATTCATATCCTTTAGAAGGATTCATAACTCCTAAGCATACCAACCTATTTGAATTACTTGTCTGTGATGTTAATGGTGTCCTTTCTACCCATGCTCCATGTAATTCTTCTTTTACCCTGGATTGTGGGATGTGATACTGCTGACAAAATTCTTCAGTAAGTTTGGCTCCTCTAATATTTACAAGGAGGAATAGTTTTTGTGGGAATCTTGAAAGACAATATGTGAAAATCTTAAGATACCATCTTGCAAGTTTGGACAAGAACCTTTTTTTGGTTTTTTCATATATCCTTTCTTCTGCCTGATCTGGAAGCCACAAACTGTGAAAAGTAATATACAAAGGAATGCGCATTATTTTTAAAAGTATAAATAATATAAAGAGTGATTCGCCAAGAAGTCCACCGTACCGACCGTTTGGTATAGTAGAATACTGCAAATGGACCAAATCTGGTCGAATGTTCCTTATTTTATGGAATATCTTGATGAAGGCAAAGTTTCGACAGTAGTCAAGAGAATCGAATAACCTGAAAATTTGAATTTTGCCCTTTTTTTCCGGTTGAGTTAATTTACCTCCCTCCGTGTGAGTTAGAACATGAATTTCTGTAATCTCTGGGAAATATTTCTCTAAGGCGTGCGCAAAGTCCCTGGCATAGGTAGCCTCTCCTCCTTTAATGGGAGGAAAAGAAGATATCAAGCAAATCCTAAAGGTGAATCCCCACATAAATAAGTCTAAGGTGAGTATTTTAAAGTATCACGTATTTTCTAAAATAGAAAGACATTAGCTAAATGTCATTTAGAGTCGCTATTCGTGTCAATCATTATTCTAAGTTACTCCACAAGTCGTCAATGTCGTCGATGGGTCTAAGGAGTTTATGTTGGAATTCTCGAGACAAAAAGTCTTTATTTGTCTCAAAATATCACAAATTGAGCTAGTGAGTATTCGTGTCTCCTCTCGGGAAAGGTTCTATCCTGATCCTTTTGCAAACTAAATTCAGGAGGCTGTTGGATAAGCACCTTTACCTTTTATTATTGATACCACTTATCTTCATCGTCTACCCTTTATCGGCACCTGGAATTTCATTAACCGGAGACTTTCCATACCTGGATACTCCAGACTATGCCTCCAATAGACTATGGACTTGGCTTGAGAGAGGAAGTTTTGATGGATTTGAATTTTTGTCCAGGCTTCCGATTATAGGGTCATGGTACCTACTAGGCTTCGTTGGCGTTAATTCTGAACTGGCAACCAAATCAATGGTTGTACTCGGATTTGTCTTGTCCTCTTTTTCATTCTATATCTCTTTCCTGCTGTTTTTCAAAGACAAGTTTAATGGTTCCAATATTGCTCTAAAATTATCCTCATTGATGGGCAGCTATTTTTACGCCTACAATGAATGGTCGTTTAATAGAATTCATCATTGGTACCTTTGGATAGGTTATTCCATCTTGCCTCTATTTTTCATATCAATTTATTTTTCTTTCAAGAATCCTAAGGATTGGAAATACATTATTTCTTCCATATTTCTCTGGTCTATTGCTTCCACTACTCCACATATGACTCTATTTTACGGTATTATCCTTGGAGTCACATTCCTCGGTTTTATTTTTAATAACCTGAAAAATAAAAAGAACGGAATAGTTGGGTTAGTTTTCGTTTTTGTGGTAATATTTGTTTGCTATGTTCTTGTAAACATGTATTGGATTTACCCATACATTTTGGCTTCAACGATGCATGCAATAGCTCCGAACTATGAAGTTACGCAAGATATTCTTCAAATTTTAAGCAGGGAAGGCAACTTCGTTAATACCCTTAGAATACTGGCATACTGGTTAAGTTCAGGTGTTATAACACCCGACGATTCGTACTACTTTATATGGATATATGCCAGTATTGTGATTCCTATTGTAGCGTTTTCGTCCCTATTATTAAGAAAATCAATAAAATATGCTGTAATTTTTTCTGGTATGGCATTAATTGCAACATTACTAGCTATGGGAACCAAATCTCCAATTGACTATTACAAACTAATACTAACAAGTGCCCCGCTAACAAGCTTTACGTGGTTACTGCGAGATGCAGATAAATGGTCGGCCCTAATAGTATTTGCTTATTCATTTCTAATAGGCATCGTTAGCTATAAATTTTTCTCTGTCACCAAAGAAAAGAACTATAATAAAAGGAAGCTATTGATACCAGGCTCTTTTATGTTCCTAATATTAGGATCCATACTTGTAGTTTCTTACCCATTTTATACAGCCCGAATGGATCCTTTGATTCCATTAATTTTGCCTGCTGAATTTGATAAATTAAATGTATATCTATCTACCATAGGCGAAGATAAAATTTACTTTATGCCATATCCATTATATGAGACGCAATGGCACAAATCAGGAAGAGTTAGCACTATCTACCAAAGTCATTCGATAAAACCGAGCATTGAAAGTACCGAATACAACTTCCTGGCCAGAAATTACTATAATTATCTTGCAAGTTCGATAAAAGAAAATAAAACAAAAAGTATTGGTAATATGATAAATCCACTCGGAACATCTTATGTAATCTTTCATAACGACACATGGAGCAAAACTCAAAATACTTATGACAAGTCCAACATCGATCTTTTAAATAAACTATATCTCCTTGAGGATTTAAAGAATGTGAGTAATGTAGGATTTTATAAAGTATTTAAAACTAGTAACGATACAGATGCGAATCCTATTGGAGAGATAAACATTCCTATGCAAAGTATTGGAGTTTTCTCGGGTCTTGATACATTCGCCTCACTTAGTACAATCCCATCTTTCAATACACTGAGATCATCACTAATTTTCTTAGATGACAGTCTCATTAAAAGTGCTGCTAATCTTAGAGGACTTGATGGATTCATTTTAAGCGGATCATCATCAGCCGATGATCTCGTTTTTTCAATTACAGATGAAAAATATCTTATAACACCATTTGATACCACATTCCGTAATGACCCATTACTAGTATGGTCAAGGTCACGTGCAACGGACCCAATACATGCAGAGTATCATCCTCCGCTAGAAAACCTAGGAATAACTAACTGGGATTTCGACTACGGAAAAGGTCTGGTAATGACAAAAGCAATGGACGCCAATCTCTCAATTCCTATTGAGATTATGGACCAAGACAACAATGGTAAGAATCAAGACAATGATTATTATTTGTTTGTGAGGTACCTTAAAAACCAAAAAGGCGGACAGATTAACATCCATCTTGATAACAAATTAATTCAAACAATTGATACTTTAGATAGGAACTCAAATAAGTTTGCATGGCAAAAGGTTGATTCGGTAAACTTAGCTAACGGAAACCACACTCTGAATTTGGAGAATGTTGTGGGTTTCAACGCAGTAAACCTATTCGCCCTTATACCACATGATGAGATGGATCGGTTGAGGACTGTAGCCAATGGAATATTAACAGACCACAAAAGGATAATATATCTGATGGAGGCAGAATCCAACTTTTACAATAGTAAGGGAATCAAAAAAGATTCTTTACTATTATTTGGCAACAACAGCAGTGTCACGAATGTCACAAGTAATAACAGGATTACAGGTGAGGATATCAGGACCTTCGAGGGACAGTTCAAAGTACCTGAAAATTCCGACCTTGTTGCCTTAGAATTTTTCGCCAAGGGTAATGCCAGCGTAGAAGATCCTTTATCAATTAATACTTTAGAAATTTCCCCTTCCAATAGAAAATACAAATTGTTCAATTCGGATTTAGAAAGAAGAATTGAAAATATTCCGCTAGGCTCGCTAAGAAAATTGAACTGGATTAATTACGATAAAGATTTACAAACAATATCACTAGAGACAAATAATACTCTACAGGGTAACTATTCTTTAAAAGTGTCTACCAAACAAGGAGATAGAGCTGGCTTTAATGTACTATCAACAGATTTTATCCCCCTCAAGGAAGGGTCCTATTATGGTGTTAACCTGGACGTTTCTGCAAAAGATGTGAAACAACTTCATTCAAGAATATTATATTATGATTTTAGAGGGGAAATAACTGGGGCAACAGATTATATCTTTGAGGGGAAGGATGGTACTTTCAGAGACACATTTACCTCCAGTATTGTTCCTCCCAAGCAGGCGGCGTATCTAAAGCTTCAAGTCTTGACACTGTCCTCTAATGCAAAAACAAGTAGTTATATTTTAGATAATGTCGGCATAGACGAAGTTACTTATCCTACTAATTATGAAAAAAACTCTTATTTCGAACACGGACCGAATGGACACAATATATCGGATTCTAAGCGGGCAGTTTATTCAAATATTGATGTTAAAAGTAACGCCTCAAATTCCATTATGCGAACGAATCCAATTCCAGTGCATCAAAATTTTACTTATAATTATAAAATAACTGCTGAAACAAAAAATATGACGTCTTATTATGCGACAGCTTCATTTAGGGATTCAGGTGATGTTTCTCAAAACAACACAAAATATGGATATAATGCAAGTGATGGTAGTGTTCTTTCATTGAGTAATGGGTCTGAGATACAGTCCGAATTAGAGATAATAAAACCGGCAAATTATTCGATTGCTCTAAGGGCAATGACATGCGAAACATGTACTTTTCTTAATTTAAGTATTCAAAATACCGAAGATTTGAAAGAAAATAAATATGACAAGAATCTACAAAGTGATTCCATTTCCTTACAAGATAAAAACTCCGGATTAAAATGGTTGAATTCCAACAGTACTTATTATCTTAATAAGGGAAGGTATACTCTTAAAATCTATTCAGATTCAAATGCTGACTTGGATTCAGTAATAATATATCAGAATAATAACAATATCGCCTCTGAGGTTACTAAAAATAGTAATCAAACTTTGAACAATTTATTCAACGTTAATTCTCCGGCAGCAAATTTAACAGAAATAAAGAAAATTAATCCAACCAAATATGTCGTTAATATCGAGAATGCTACAAAACCGTATACCATTTCACTTGCTGAGGCATACGATCCCCTATGGGTTGCCTATGAAGCAAAAAGTAGTGAAAATCATAATAGTAATAATTTCAAGACTAATAGCATTCCCATGTACGGAGTAACAAATGGCTTTTATGTAAACAAGACAGGTGATTACGAATTGGTCATAGAATACGAGCCGCAGAATTGGCTCGTTCAAGGTGCTACGATAAGCATCTCCATTCTGATACTATTGTCGGTAATAACTATTTTTCTATACAAGAAAAAGTATTTTATAGCGGGCTATAGGAAAATACGGAAAAATAGTCAAACAGAGTGAGAACTGATTGGATCTTTCGGTCTTTGAGTAATAAAAGAAAAAGGACCTTATTAGTTATAAAATATTAAAACTGAAGGAATCTATCCGCCACCGAAATTAGAAAAGTGCGGAGGCAAGATTTATCTAGTTTGATTAATCTTCCATGCCTAATGTATGACAGAAAATATGTGACATTAATTATCGTTGTTATGACAGCAATATCAATAATACTTGTAGTAGTTTCTACGGGTACTTCTGATGTTTATGCACAAAATCAAACAAAATACAAATCAAAATTAGGCGGAGACAACGTAGTTCCGCCGGTTAATACTACTGCATCGGGTAGAGTAGTAATTTTTATTGGTAATGACTGGCTGTGGTGGAAATTGAATGTAACAGGAATAAATGAACCAACGATGGCTCACATACATATGGGCGAAAATGGTGTAAATGGGGCAGTAGTAGCGGATTTGTTAAAATCGGCTAACTTTGAAAACTCGACAGAAAGAATGATAATTACTGGAAATATTTCTGCTGCTGACCTTCAGGGTCCTTTGAGCGGAAAGACAATAGCAGATTTACAATCAGCAATTAATGCCCTTGGTGTAAATATCGATCTCCATACGAAGAATCATCCTGAGGGAGAGCTGAGGGGAACTATTAGAATTCAAGAGAGTTAATGTATAATCACTGCACACAATACCTATTACCGCATTAGGTCATAACCTTATAATTTAATTTTTATCGAGTTAAGTGACATGTTCCCCTGATATTCCATAAAAGGCGCCGCTATTAATGAAATCCGAACCTATACTCGAGTTAAGTAAAATATTGCGAGCACAAATAGTAGTAAGTGTTCATAAGGAATTGAAAAATTAAACTAATATGATTATGAGCCATCCTTAAGAATCCCAAGCTAGAAATTCTTAAAAACATCGAAAAATTTTTTGGAAATCTTAAATATGGGATTGTATGACCCATTTAGCTGGTAGAATTGAAGCGTGAGGGAGTGTAATCTATCTTTAAATTCAATTATGAATGCAAGTCGTAAGTTAGGAGAATCGAGATCAAATCTGACAGTTTTATCGGCAGCAAATGTTTCTCTTTATTTTTATGAATCAACTAAAGTGGGGAAAATAATTGGCTAACCCAAATAATACGAGATTACCGGTAGGAAAGAAAACAGTTACTTCGTTCTTATTATTGCTTATTTTGATAGGATCTTCAATCTCATCGATAGGATTAATGGGCTTGACAATTTCTCCGCAGCAAGCATTCGCAGCAATTCCTAATGCCCCCAGCCTTTCTGCTCCACCAAATAATCAAATAACCACGACTCGTTCACCTTTGTTCGACTGGAGCAACGAGGGTGGAGGCTCAAGCACATATGATTTAGAGGTAGATGATGTTAATCCTATTGGTACGTCATTAGTTATTTCTCAAACTTCACTTTCTTCTTCACAGTTTCAACAACCTGTCGGCTCACCATTAAATTTTGGAACATATTTCTGGCATGCAAGAGCAAAAAACACTGATGGGACAGGCCCATTCAGTGTAACAAATACCTTTACTGTTGCTTTAGCATCTCCGGGGTTATCTTCGCCCGCTGATAAATCAACGACCAATGATCAGACTCCCACATTTACATGGGCCAGTGTGAGTGGCGCTGATTCATACCGGATTCAGATAAAAGCAGGAACCGACGATGGGCCAGCCAGCGTATGTTCACCAACTGTCAGCAAGGGAGGTTTCGGCTTTTCGGCACCTGTGTTGGTAGATGAAGTAGTATCTGGTGTAACTACATTTACGCCCTCTACAGATCTTCCAGATGGGAAATACTTTTGGCACGTGAGATCAATAACTGGTTCAGTAGCCGGATGCTACAGCGCTCCATTTGAAGTTACTGTAGACGATAACACTGCACCACCGGCTCCGAAACTTGTATCTCCAGCAAATGGAGCTTTGACAAATGACACTACTCCTACTTTTACTTGGAATGCAGTGACTGACCCAAGTACTCCAATTACTTACCGCTTACAAGTAGATGATAATAACGCTTTCGTCACTCCGTTTAAAATAAATCAGTCCCCGATATCGTCAACTACTTTTACACCTGGTACGGCGATTACTCCTGATGGTACGTATTTCTGGAGAGTGCAAGCTACAGATTCAGCCAGTCCAGCAAATACAGGAGCGTTTAGCAATAGTTCAGTCTCTTTTACTTTGGATTCCACTGCACCCAATACGAACACTCCCACTGCCACTGATGGTAACAGCAATCCTGTAATTAGCGGTGGTACTACTTCTTCCAAAACTATTACATTTGTCCTCACAGGTACTCCTGGTTCGGATGTCCATCACTTTGTATGTACTATTGACGGTGCGAACATCAATCCTTGTGTGTCTCCAAAACAATTCACTGGCCTTTCTGATGGCTTACATACACTTACAGTAGCCGCCGTAGATGCAGCAGGGAACAGGGATCAGACAGCAGCATCCTTTAACTGGACTGTGGACGCCACTGCTCCTAATACAGTTCTAAACTCTGTAATCGATGGGAACAACAATCCGGTAACAAACAATAGTGGCACTAAATCTAACTCTATCACGTTCACCTTCACAGGTACTCCTGCCTCGGATGTGAATCATTTTGTCTGTACTTTAGACAGTCCAACTGAAATCAATCCTTGTGTATCACCTAAACAGTTTACCGGTTTGTCTGATACTACTCATACAGTCACTATAGCAGCAGTGGATGCTTTTGGAAATAGAGATCAAACACCAATCACGTTCAAATGGACTGTAGATACTACTGCACCAGACGCTCCAGTCATAACCTCTCCAACAGCCAGCCCACCGCCACGCAATACTGCTATAGATGAAATAACCGGTACTTCGGGAGAAGAAGGCTTGACAATAGAGGTAATTGATGCTACTCTAGGCTCTCTTGGTACTACAACTTCAACTACTGGTGGTG
>Ga0114129_10006377_pt1 | contig 16723 bp, 14 predicted proteins | sample RhiMetdeltSRZDD1_FD_80071 | JGI IMG/M metagenome (GOLD analysis project Ga0114129, IMG submission 80071) | Populus rhizosphere microbial communities from Tennessee, USA - Rhizosphere MetaG P. deltoides SRZDD1 (version 2) (version 2) | ecosystem: Host-associated > Plants > Roots > Rhizosphere >... | reverse complement strand
GCGCCGGGCGATCTGCGCGAGTCGTACCAGGACATCTTCTCGGCCTTCAACTGGGCCGAGCGCTACCAGATGCCGGTCATCGTCCTATCCGACAAGAAGCTCGCGTCGGTGTACACGACGATCGACAAGCTCGAGCTCAAGTACGACAAGATCGACCGCGGCGAGCGGTTCACGGGTAGCGAGTGGACGGCCGTCGATGCGAAGGGCCCGAACGACAGCGCGAACGGCCACAACGGAAAAAACGGGAAGGCCGCCGAGGTCAAGGAATACCTGCGCTACGCGCTGACCAAGGATGGCATCTCACCGCGCAGCCGACCGGGCATCCCGGGCGGCCGCTTCTGGGTCACGTCCGACGAGCACGACCCCGACGGACATATCACCGAGGGCGTCGAGATGCGCATGGCGATGATGCACAAGCGGATGGGCAAGCTCACGCTGGTACAGAAGGCGATCCCGCAGGACCAGCAGTACGCGCTGCACGGCCCCACGGACGCCGAACTTACCGTCGTCGCGTGGGGCTCGACCAAGGGAACGATCCTCGACGCGCTGAAAGTGCTCGAGGGCCAGGGAAAGAAGATCAACTTCCTTCAGTGCCGGCTCATGAAGCCGTTCCCCGCGGAGGCCGTCGACAACATCCTGCGCAAGGCCAAGCGGATCGTGAGCCTCGAGGAGAACTACTCCGGTCAGCTCGCGTCGCTAGTGACCGAGCACACCGGTGTCGTGATCAAGGATCGCATCAACAAGTACGACGGGCGTCCGTTCAGCGAGGACGAGGTCGTCCGTGCGCTGTCGAACGCGTACGCGGGCGGCAAGGCCGAGCCGGTGGTGACCCATGTCCGTTAACGCGCCCGTGAAGCTCACGATCAAGGACTACAAGTCGGAGCTGCACAATGACTGGTGCGCCGGCTGTGGCGACTTCGGAATCCTCACGAGCATCCAGATGGCCCTGGCGCAGCTGCAGCTGGACCCTGACAAGGTCGCGGTGTTCTCCGGTATCGGCTGCTCCGGCAAGACGCCGCACTACATCAACGCCTACGGGTTCCACACGCTGCATGGCCGAGTGCTCACGGTCGCGACGGGCGCGCGCCTGGTGAACACGAACCAGACGGTGCTCGCGCTCGGCGGCGACGGCGACGGCTACGGCATCGGCGCCGGCTACTTCGTCGGCGCGGGCCGTCGCAACGTCGACTTCGCCTACCTCGTCCACAACAACAACGTCTACGGGCTCACGAAGGGCCAGGCGTCACCGACGCTCGCGAAGGGCAAGAAGACGAAGTCTATGCCCGAGCAGTCGATCCAGGACGGCATCAATCCCGTCGCGATGGCGATCGCCTCGGGCTACACGTTCATCGCGCGCGCCTACGCGCTGGAGCCCAAGTACACCGCGCGGATCATCGCCCGCGCGATCGAGCACCGCGGCGCGGCCCTGGTGGACGTGCTGCAGACGTGCCCGACGTACAACGACCTCTACACCAAGGAGTGGTACGAGGGCGCGGACCTGCCCGAGAAACGTTCACGCCTCTACAAGCTCGAGGACCAGGGCTTCGACGGCAAGGTGCAGGACCCGACCGACGCGCAGGAGATCATCGCGAAGAAGTCCGCCGCGGTCGCGCGCAGCTACGAGGCGGAGCCGATCCCGATCGGCGTGTACTACGAGATCGATCTGCCGACGTACGAGGACGAGGTCTTCCACCGCATGCCAGACCTGAAGGAGACGCCGCTCGTCGAGCAGAACACGTTCGAGCGCGACGTCGATCCATTGCTCGAGGCGATGCGCTAGCGACCGCGATCAGCGGTCCGCGACGGCCCCCGGCAGCGCGCGCGCACCAACCTCGGCCATCGTTTCGCTGAATCCTTGCTGGATGTCGATGTGCCGCGCCTGCGATCCGACCGCGTAGTACGCGAATGGAGGCTGCACCAGGATGCCGCCCTGCGGCCGCTGCGTGTCCGGGAAAAGCAGAAGCGTGAAGCCGCCCGCGATGACGCGCACCTGCGGGTTAGCGACGTTGTCGACGACGCCGAACAGGAAGCAGCAGTCGCCCTGCGACGCGATGCCCTCCCTGAGCAGGGACGTGCCTCGCTCTTTGAGCGTGTCGATCCGCTCGAGTTGTGCCGCGCCCTTCACCAAGCGCCACAGACGGGCGTCCGCGCTGCCGCCATGACCGTCCCGTCAGGCAGGATCGCCAAGGCAACGAGTGCCCCGTCGGCGCGGAACTTTCCTCCCCCTCCCGGCTCAGCCGTCACGAGCCCGCCTTCGTCCATGCATGCGAGGACGACGCGACCCGCCGCGGCGGCAATGCGGTCTCCGCAGCGCAGGTCACCAAGGACCTGGCGCACCGGCTCGAGCGCGATCGCACGGAATTGTTCGATCGAACGGACCGCACCCCGAGAGACGAGCGCGAAGACGTCACCGGTGGAGGCGTCAACGGTGAGCGTCGCGTGCGCCGACTCAGAGGACACGAGGCTCGCCTGCGGTATGACATAGGACGCGCGTTGCACGCCGGTGCCGACGTCGAATGACCGAAGGCGTACACCACCGCTGCTCTCGTCCATGACGTAGACGCGCTGCGATGCCGCGGCCACGGCGACCTGCGCGCCGCCACGGTCGATGGAGATCGTGTATTTCGTCGCATGGTTCAGGAGCGCGAGCGCCTTGACCGAGTCTGGCGTGACCACGAAGAACGTCGTCGGTGGGAACCCGCCCATCATGTCGGTCACGTCGATGGGTGTTGTCGGCCGGGTGGAGGGCGTCGGCGACGACTGCGAGGGAGCGGGGAGCGTCGCCGCTCCCCCGCAGGCGATGATGAGGAGCACCGCTCCGAGGGCGAGCCGGCGCATCAGACCGTACGCATCCGCGGCCGTCGCCGCGCGATGAGCACCGCGACCACGGACCAGAACCCGATCGCGAGCAGGAGGAACGGCACCGCTCCGATCGTGTAGCTGAGGGTCTCACCGACAGCCTGCTCCGGCGCGGCGACGGGCAGATCGTTCGTCGCCACCGGCGTCGTCGCGGCGACCCTGTTCACGTCGAACGTGACGTCGAACGTGAATTCACCGAACTGCACCAGGCCCGAGTAGATCGCCGCGCGGAACGGGTAGAAGACACCCGCGTAGAGCGCACCGTCGCCGGATTGGCTGACGAGCTTCAGGGGAACGTCAAGGCACTTCGTGCGTTCGCGGTCGGTCTGCATGATCACGGCCAGCCCCGTCGTCGGGAAGACCGCGTTCGTTTCGCCGCGACGCGCCGACACCACCAGGGTCACGGGCTTTCCGTCGGACCACGGCTGTCCGTCAGGGGTCTGGACCGAGACGGAGTCCACGCAGATCGGGCACTTCGCCGCGGCGGGCGCCGCGAACGAGGCAAGGGTCAGGAGCGAAATGACGAGCGCGAGCAGGATCCGGCGCATGGATCACCTCCGGTCGCTGGGTCTACGTCCCGTACAACCGTCCCGCCGACGCGGTTCCCGGATCAGACCACCCGGGCGACGCGCAGCTCGTGCGACCCGTCCGGGCGTGTGTATTCGTAGAAGGCGTCGCCGCCTGCGCTGATATCGACGTAGCGGACGCCGCCGGGTCCGTGCGCGGTGCCGATCGCCGGACCGTCCGGGGTGACCCGCTCCCACTGCCGCAGGTCGCTGCTGCGCGCGAGGCCGCAGCGCTCCTCGTAGTTCTCCCCGAGCGACGCGCTGCCGTCGTACAGCCCGAGCCAGCCGTTCCCGTCGCGCACCGCGGTGCAGAGGCGCGTGGTGAACGCGTCCCAGCCCGACGCGCTCGGCGTGAGCACGGGCCCTTCCCACGTCCACCGTCTCCCATCGGCGCTGGTCGCCAGACCGCTGGCGGACAGCGTTCGTCCGGTCGAGAGCGCGTCGCCGGTCGCGTGCAGCCGCGCGTCCGGGAGGATCGGAAGGGTCCCGTACGAGACGAACATCAGCCAGCTGTCGCCGTCGCGTCGCAGCCAGGGATCCTTCACGGCCGCGACGCCGATGTCGGAGGGATCGAGCACGACGACCATCTCCGCCGGATCGAATCCGTCCACGGCGCGCGCCTCGACGAGCCCGATGCGCCAGCGCCGGTCGTCGCGCCGCACGAAGCTCACGTAGAGCCGCCATGTCTCGCCGACGCGCACCAGAGCGCAACGCTCGATCGACTCGGCGCCGAAGCGATCCTTGCCGGCCGACCAGACGGTCTCGAAGTGAAGGCTGTCGTGGCTGGCGGCGATCCGCAGCTCGTAGCCCCGACCCGGATGCGGGCGGCGGAGGCGATAGACGAGATACGAGACACGCGCATCGGTCAGTGCTCCCGCCGCTCCGGCCCAGCAGCCCGGACCCACGCACGGCGGCGCCACGATCGGCCGACCGCGCCCGGGGTCGAAGAGGGTCACGCCTGCGGTGGTGTCGTGCCGAGGTACTTGGCGACGAACGCGATCTGCATCGCGACCTGCTTGATCCGCTCGTCGACGACGAGAGAGCCGTGGCCCGCGTCGTACCGGTACTCCTCGAAGGGCTTGCCGAGGGCTCGCAGGCGATCGCGGTAGACGTCGACGCTGCGCGATGGGCACCGCGGGTCGTTCTGCCCGACGAGCAGCAGCACCGGAACGCGAACGCGATCGACGTACGTGATCGGGTTCGCGACGCTATAACGCTCCGGCACGTCGGTTGGCGTGCCGCCGAAGAGAGCCGCGTCGTACTTCTTCAGTGGCTCCATCTCGTCCTCATAGGCCGGGATGTAGTCGCCGATCGGGACGATGCCGATGCCGAGCTTCCAGCGCTCGGGCTGCGTGCCCAGACCGAGCAGCGTCAGGTACCCGCCCCACGAGCCGCCGCCGAGGAAGGTGCGCGCCGGATCCGCGATCTTCGTCGCGACCGCCCAGTCGTGCACCTTCGCGATGTCCTCGAGCTCGGTGAGGCCGGGCCGGCCGACGATCGCGTCGCGCCAGGCCTTGCCGTAGCCGCTCGAGCCGCGGTAGTTCACGCAGACGACGGCGAAGCCATGGTCGACCCAGGCCTGCACGACCGGCGAGAAGCTGTCGCGATCCGCGGCCTCCGGACCGCCGTGGATGTCGAAGAAGGTCGGGTGCGGTCCGCGGCCGTGCGGCTCAGCGACGAGCACGTGCACGCCGTCGACGTCCGCGTCGCGATACGCAGCGCCCGCCGGCGCATCGCCCCCGCTGAGAACGACCCCACCGCCGACCTCGCGCACCGTGGCCGGCTCGGACGACCGATCGAGCATGTACCACACCTTGCCGTCCGGCCGGACGCGCGCGCTGCCGATCGTGCCGGGCTCCGTGGCCAGTCGCTCGAGCTTCGCAGTCGCGAGGTCGTAACGGTATAGCTCGGTGCGCCCGCGGTGATCGTGTCCCACCAGCAACGCGCGCGCGTTTGGATACCACTCGACGAAGGTCTCGCCGGGCAGGTCGAGCGCGATCTCCTCGGCGCTGTTGCGCGCCGCGTCGAAGATGAGCGGCCGCTCCAGGCCCTCGCGATCGTGACCGGCGAGATACCGCGCATCGCCGGCGACCGGCGACCACCCGCCCGCCGGCGACAGGCCGTAACCCGGTCCGTGCCAAAGGTCCGCGATCGCCCTGCCGTCGGTGTCGATGATCCGCAGCGCTCGGTTGCGGCTATCGCCATGCTCGGAATGGAAGAGCGCGACGAGCCGAGCGTCGAGCGAGAGGCCATGGATGAACGCGCTCTGCTCGTGTGAATAGATCCTCCGCGGCGCATCCCCGTCGCGTACGAGATAGACGGTCGTGCCCTCGTCCGAGCGCGACCGCGCGATCACCACGAAGCCGGAGCCGCCTTTCGGACCGCTCTCGATCGCGATGCGCCCGCTGTACGCGGGCGCGAGCTGCGGCGCGATCGTCTCGCGCGGCCCGCCGGACCACGGCTCCCGCACCCAATGACCGAGCTCGTTCCCCTTCGCGTCATCGAACCACCAGATCGATTCGCCGCGCGGATCGAGCCGGCTCGGCACGCGGTACCCCGTGCCCTCCGGGCGGTCGGTGACCTCGCGCTTCTCGCCGGTGCGGCAGTCCCACGCGACAACCTCGTACTTGCCGCCGGCGTTCGACAGATAGAGCAGCCGCTCCGGCGCGTCGCGGGCCCAGGTCGGGAACGTCACCATCGGCGCGCGGAAACGGCGCTTCCAGCTTGCTTCGGGCATCGGGTCGGAGTCTATGAAAGTGCGCGGGGCAACGCCGCGCGCGGGCTAACGGCCGTCCCGATGGACGCTGAACACGTCGCGCACGCCCTCGAGCTTTGCGAGCACGCGGGACAGCTGCTCCACGCTCGTGACCTGAAGCGTCGCGTTCACCGTCGCGCTCTTGTCCGGATTCGCAAGAGCCGACAGCGCGACGAGCGCCACCTGGTTCTCGCTGATGACCGCCGCGACGTCACGGAGGAAGCCGTCACGGTCCCAGCCCTCGATGCGGATCGCGACCGGATACGTCCGCGCCGCCGTCTTCTCCCACTCCACCTCGACGTGCCGCTCCTTCTCCGAGCTGGCCTTCACGTTGGTGCAGTCGGCGCGGTGCACCGTGACGCCGCGGCCGCGCGTGATGTAGCCGACGATCGGATCTCCGGGCACGGGGTTGCAGCAGACGGCGAAGCGCACCAGCAGATCCTCGACGCCCTTCACGCTCACGCCGCCACGCGATGTCGTCGGGGGCAGCGGCGGCGCCGACCCGGGCAGCTGCTGCTGCGCGTCGTCGACGATGCCGAGCCGCATGACGACCTGCGCGGCGGTCACCTCGCCGTACCCGAGCGACGCGAAGAGCGTGTCGACGTCGTGCATGTTCAGCGCCTCGGTGACCCGGCGGAGATCCTCGTCGGAGAGATCGCCGAGCGATCGCTGCGCGAGACGTTTCAGCTCGCGATCAAGCAGCTCCTTACCGTGCGTGATGTTCTCGTCGCGCTCGGAGCGCTTGAACCACTGACGGATCTTTTCGCGCGCACCCGGCGTCCGGACCATGCCGATCCAGTCGCGCGACGGTCCGCGCGCGGCCTTGCTGGTCACGATCTCAACGATGTCGCCGGACTGCAGCCGGTGATCGAGCGGCACGATGCGGCCGTTCACCTTCGCGCCGATCGTCCGATGGCCGACGTCGGTGTGGATGCGGTACGCGAAGTCGATGGGCGTCGCGCCCGCGGTGAGGGCCTTCACCTCGCCTTTCGGTGTGAAGACGAACACCTCGTCCTGGAAGACGTCGACCTTAAGCGACTCGACGAACTCCTGCGCGTCGGTGACGTCGTGCTGCCACTCGAGAAGCTGACGGACCCACGCGAGCTTCGACTCGTAGTCGCGGTCGCGGTCCGCCTTGCCACCCTCCTTGTAGCGCCAGTGAGCCGCGATGCCGTACTCGGCGAGCGCGTGCATCTCCTGCGTGCGCACCTGGATCTCGAGCGGCTGGCCGCCGGGCCCCATGACCGCCGTGTGCAGCGACTGGTAGAGATTCGCCTTCGGGACGGCGATGTAGTCGTCGAACTGGCCGGGGATCGGCGGCCACATCGTGTGCACGACGCCGAGCGCGGCGTAGCAAGCCGGCACGTCGGCCACGATCACGCGGATCGCGAGCAGGTCGTAGACCTCGTTGAACCCGACGTTCTTGCGGCGCATCTTCTGCGCGATCGACCAGAGGTGTTTCGCGCGGCCGGACAGGTCGGCGCGGATGCCGCTCTTCTCGAGCTCGCTCGCGAGCATCTTCATCGCCTGGTCGATCGAGCGCTCCCGCACCTGACGCCGCGCCGCCAGCTGCTCGGCGACCTCCTTGTACTGCTCGGGCTCGAGGTACTTGAACGCGAGGTCCTCGAGCTCCCACTTGATCTGCCAGATGCCGAGACGGTGGGCGAGCGGCGCGTAGATCTCGATCGTCTGCCGCGCGATGCGCTGCTGCTTCTCCGGCGGCAGCGGCGCGAGCGTGCGCATGTTGTGGAGGCGATCGCAGAGCTTGATGATCACGACGCGGAGGTCGTCCGCCATCGCGAGGAACATCTTGCGGATGTTCTCGGCCTGATGCGCGTCGCGTGACTGACCCTGGAGGCGACCGAGCTTCGTGACACCTTCCACCAGCCGGCCGATCTCGTCCCCGAACTCAAGGCGGATGTCCTCCGCCGTGCGCGCGGTGTCCTCCGGCACGTCGTGCAGCAGGGTCGCCGCGACGGTCGCGGCCTCCATTCCAAGCTCGGCGATCAGCATCGCCACGGCCGCGGGATGCGTGATGTAGGGCTCGCCGGAGACGCGCTTCTGCCCGGCGTGCGCTTCGGCGGCGTAGGCATACGCGCGCCGCACGAGCTCCGCGTCGCCCTCCGGGTAGTGACGCAGCATCTCCTTCACGATCCCCTCGAGGTCGACGGCACCGTGCCGCTGCGGCCGTAGGCGCTCGGTGATGCCGACGATCCGCGACGTGATCGTGTTCGCGCGCTCCGCCACTACGCCACCGCCATTTCCAGGCGCATGCGGTCGGCGGTGCCGATGGGTCCGAAGTCCTGGAGCTCGAGCTCCACGAAGCCGCGCAGGCCCGCGCCCACGGTGACGACCGCATCGACGGAGCCGGCGTCGGTCATCGCCTCGACGTGGTCGCCGCGTCGGAACGCCATCGCGTCGAAGGTGAACCGGCCGACCGTGATCTTGCACCGCAGGTGGTCGGAGTCGGCGCCGACCTGGCGGATGCCGAAGACCTTGACGTTCCGCAGGAGGAGGTGTGGACGCGGGTTCCCCGCGCCGCACGGCTCGAGCGCGGAGAGCTCGAGGGCGAGACGAGCGGTCAGCGCGTCGGGCTCGATCTCCGCATCGACGCGCAGGGACGGGACGGGCCGGACGCCACCGAGCCGGCGCCGCACGACCGCGTCGAGCCGCTCGACGAACGCGGGGATGTTCTCGCGCGCGATCGAGAACCCCGCGGCCATCGCGTGGCCGCCGTGCTTGATGAGCAGGTCATCGCACTCGTCGAGAGCCTCGGCGATGTGGACCGACGAGATCGATCGGCACGAGCCCTTGCCTTCGTCGCCGTCGATGGCGATGACGACGGCGGGCCGGCCGTGGTCCTCCACCAGTCGCGACGCTCCGAGCCCGACGATGCCCGCGGGCCAGCCGGCATCGGCGACGATGGTGGCCCACGCGTCCGGCCGCTCCTCGGCGCGCTCGCGCGCGCCCTTCACGACCTGTCGGGTCAGCTCCTGACGCTCGGTGTTCTTCAGCTCGAGGTGCTCGGCGAGGAGCTTCGCCTCGTCCACGTCCTCGGTCAGCAGCGACCGCAGCGCTTCTTCGGCGTCCGCGATGCGTCCGGCGGCGTTCAGCCGCGGCCCGAGGACGTAGCCGATGTTGGCGGCGGTGACGTGACCGATCTTGAGACCGGCACGTTCGACGAGGGACCGGACGCCGGTCAGCGGTGCGCGATTGAGCGCCTCGAGGCCGGAACGCACGAGCGCGCGGTTCGCGGCGCGCAGCGGCACGACGTCGGCCACCGTCGCGAGGGCGACGAGCTGCATGAGCTCGTCGCGACGGAGCGCGAAGCCGAGCTCGCCGATCAGCCGGCGCGCGACGACGAGCGCGACGCCCGCCCCCGCGAGCTCCTTGTCGAGCGATCGGTCGCCGGGCCGGCGCGGGTTCACCACGGCGAAGCCATCGGGCAGCTCCGCCGGCGGGTGGTGGTGGTCGGTGATGATCAGGTCGACGCCGAGCGAGCGCGCCAGCGCCGCCTCGCGCACCGCGGTCACGCCGCAGTCCACCGACACGATGACCCGCGCGCCGTCGGCCGCCAGCTGGCGGATCGCCTGCTCATTGAGACCGTATCCCTCCTCGTAGCGGTTCGGGATGTACGCCGCGACCGCGACGCCGAGCTGCCGGAAGGCGCGCACCAGGATGGCCGAGCCGGCGATGCCGTCGACGTCGTAGTCCCCGTAGACGACGATGCGCTCGCGAGCCGCGAGCGCACGACGGAGACGCTCGACCGCCCGGTCTAGATCGAGCATCGGCGGGCCGTCCTCGATCGCCCGCGCCGCGATGAAGTCGCCCATCTCCGCGAGAGGGATGCCGCGCGCCGCGAGGATCCGCGCGACCAGCGGGGGGATGCCGTCGGGAGCAGCGAGCTGCGCGGCACTCGGCAGGATCCAGCGGCGTAGCGCGGTGAGGCCCATCTCTCAGTCAAGTTTCGCACGCCCTGCGCCGTACGATGGCTGGGGTGCGCCCTCGGACGACGACGTCGACACTCCTTGCGCTCGTGATCGCGGCGTGCGCCCCGTCCTCCGCGTCGAGCTCGCCGACGCCGGGCGGCGCGGCGTCGCCCCCAGCGCCGACCACGCCAGCGGCCTCACCGTCCGGTCTCGCGGCGGCTCCGCACGCGATCGTCGGCCCGCTGCGCCTCTGGTACGTCCTGCCTGACCCCGCGTTCCGCGAGGACGCCCGCATCGTCGTGACGTTCCCCGACGGCGATCCCAGCGCCGGTCGCCCTCGCGCGCGCCTTCGCTCGAGCGGGCGGGTCGTCGACCTCTCGCGGTCGCTCGACATACCCGCCTCGTGGAGCGCGGCGCTCCCGCTCGACGACGCGCCGGCGGGGCGGCAGGTCGTCGAGATCGTCGTGCGCCTGCGCGGCGGCGAGGACGTAGTCGTCGGCACCCGCGAGTTCACGCTGTCCGCGCCCGAGTACGTCGTCTGGACCCTCGACTTCGAGGGCGACGCCGCCGGCGACGCCGAGATGGCGAACACCGCGGCGATCGCCGACGGTCTCGGCGTCCCTATGACGGTCATGTGGAATCCGCGCGTGTGGACGACGTCGCAGGTCAGCGCCGCGCGCGCCGACGCGATGCTCGAGTGGACGAAAGGCCGCCTCGCGAGAGGCGACGAGGTCGCGCTCCACGTCCACATGTGGACCGACTTCGTGCGCGCGGCCGGGCTCGTGCCGCGGACCGCGCCGAACTGGGGCGGGCGCAGCGACGGTTACGACGTCCCCCTGACCGCGTACGACGAAGCGGAGACGCGGACGCTGGTCGAGTACTCGCTACGGCTCATGGCGGAGCACGGTCTGCCGAAGCCGACCTCGTTCCGCGGCGGCGGTCTGTTCGCGAACGCCGCGACTCTCCGCGCGGTGTCGGCGCTCGGGTTCACCGCGGACTGCAGCTCGACCCCCGCGGGACCGTTCGGCCGGTTGCAGCTGCCGTGGACGCTCGCCAGCGACGTCCAGCCCTACTACCCCGCCCGCGATGACGCGAACAGGTCCGGTGACCTACCGCTGCTCGAGGCGCCGACGATCGGCGGGAACACCTACGGTCAGACCGTGTCGTCGATCTCCGCGGTGGCCCAGGCGGACCTGCGCATGATCGCGGCGCCCGGTCAGCCCGCCGAGAAGAAGCGCGCCCTCACCGTCGTGAGCCATCCCGGGACGATCGACGCGACGGAGCGTGCCGCGATCGAGGCGCTCTTCCGCGCCTTCGACCCTTACCGCTACGCCCGCGACGCCGGCCCGCTCCGGTTCGTCACCCTCGCGCAGCTCGCGAGGGCGTACTCGCGCTAGCCCCCGGGCGGGGTCGGCGCCGGTGTTGGCTGACCGGGGAGATCGGATGCGGCGACGGGAACGACGGCCACCTCCGGGGGCTGCTCTTCCTTCTTCATGAGCTCGGACATCTTCGGCAGATTCACCGGCCTGCGCTCGAACTCCTTCGCCATCTCCGGATTCGAGAGGTCGGCGGCGGCGAAGATCTCGTCCAGCTCGGGACCGATGAGCTCGCCGCGCTGCAGGAGCGCGCCAGCCACCGCGTGAACGGCGTACTCCTTCTCGCGGATCAGGCGCTTCGTCTCCTCGTATAGCTGTTCGAGAAGCTTGTCGGCCAGCGAGAGCACCTGTGGCGCTGCGCCCGCGGCGCTCGGGGGGAAGGCGAGGAGCGTCGAGCCCATGCCCCACGTCCCGACGTACGCCATCGCGTAACTTGTCGCACCGCGGAGGTCCGAGGACGCGTTCGCGGTCTTCGTGTTGAGGATGAGCTCCTCGACCGCGCGCGAACCGAGGGCCATCATGATCTTGTTCTCGATCTCGCGCGCGTGGGTCTGGTGCCGCTCGACCTTGGGCGTCGGCATCACGACGCCGTAGGCGTCACCCATCCGGATGATCGAGGCCTTCTGGATGCGGTCTTCCTTTTCGAGGTAGTGCGAGGCGATCGCATGACCGGCCTCGTGATACGCGATGGTGCGGCGGTCGTGCGCCGACATGCTGAGGATCGGCTGCTTGATGCCGAGGAGTCGCGCGTCACGCGCGGTGAGCCAGTCCTTGTAGGTCAGGTACTCGCGGCCGGCGTCATGCGCGACGATCAGCGCCTCGTTGATGACGGTCTTCAGCTCGATCGGCGTCCAGCCGATGGAGTCCGCGACCATCAGATCGACCGGGATCTCGGGGTCATGCGCCTTGAGGCGCAGGTAGTGCTGCAGGATGTCCTTGCGGCCCTCTCCGTCCGGCTCGTAGATCATCAGCTTGCGGTCGAGACGGCCGGCGCGAACGAGTGCCGGATCGAGCACGTCGGGCCGGTTGGTCGCGCCGATGACGAAGACGACGGGCTTCGGCGGCACCGGACCGCGGATGAGACCGAGCCAGCGAGCGATCTTGTACTTGAAGCGGTCCTCGACGTGCTTTCCGAGCGAGTCCATCTGGTTGAGCATCGTGTTCAGGGCCAGACCGCGGCCGCCCATCATGCCCATCGGACCCATCATTCCCTGCTGCTGGCCACCGGCCATGCCACCACGCGACAGCCCGACCGAGTCGAGCTCGTCGAGGAAGAGGATGCAGCAGCCCGGCTGGCCCGGCGCCGCGAACTTGCGCGCGAGGCCGCGCGCCTTCCGGAACAGCGAGATGACGATGAGGGCGTCGACACCCATCCACATGCTCGAGAGGCTCGAGGCGTCCACGTAGATGAACGGTAGGTTCGCTTCCGCCGCCATGACGCCGGCGAGGAACGTCTTGCCGGTGCCAGGCGGGCCCGCGAGGAGCATGCCCTGGGGCATGTCGCCGCCACGGTCCTGGAACGTCTTCACGCCCTTGAGAATGCGAACGAGGCTCTTCGCGTGATCGAGAAGATCGGGCTGACCGCGGTAGTTCTCGAACGACAGCCCGATCTGCGGGTTGTCCGGCGTCACGGTGTACGTGCGCGGGCGCGACATGAACCACATCAGCGCGCCGAACTGCACGATCATCATGAACGAGTAGAAGAGGAGCAGGACGAGCAGCTGCGGCGCCTGCCCGATCATGTCGAGGATCCCCTGGAAGATCCCTCGGATGCCGTACAGGCCGATCGCGCCACCGACGACGATGAAGAGAATCAGCAGACGCTTCTTGTTGTGATCAAGCACGTACGCGGTGTTACCGAGTGCCGACTGCATGCTCGCCATCTAGTTCACCCCAACGATCTGGTCGCCGGTCACGCGCAGGACGAATCCGCGGACGATGTCCGTGCCATCGTTGGTACGGCCACCGGCAACGTACGCGGCGAGAACGCGACCATTCTTCTCCACCGCCCCCACGAACTTGATACTCCTGATATCGACCAAAGGATCGATCGCCGTCTGAAGCTGCTGCAGGACCGTCATGTCCAGCTGGTTGGAGAGAGCCCTCGCGTCGTCGTTCGCGAGCGCTCGGGCGACGTCCGCGCCGACCGCCGGCTCCGACGTCTTGGGCAGACTGGCGTAGGGATTCGCGCCGGCGCCCTTGTCGGTCACCGCGTAGATGACGACACCCATCACCAGGCCGCCGAGGAAGGTCGCGAGGATCAGGGCGGCGCGAGTGCTGCTCATTGGACCACGGCTCAGCGCGGCAGCGCTAGTCAACGTGCTGGACCCTGCCGCCGATGATCGTCAGTGAGAACGGCAAGAACTGGTATTGCCCGGTGCTCGACTGGATCTCGACCGCGTAGATCTGGACGCTGACGCGGCCCGAGGAGCCCCCGCCGAGGTAGGTCACCGTCAGCGGTTTCACGTCCTGAGGCTGCTGCGATACGTTCTGCTGCTGGAGCGCACGCGATACGACGTCGCGCGACGGGCCGAGCCGCGCGATGTTATCGGACTCACGCTGAAGCAACGCGATCATGTACTTGTGCGCGTCGTTCGACTCGCCGCCTCCGCCGAGGAGCCCCGAGTCTGCGACCAGCGTCGTCGTGAAGGCCGTCCCCGCGTACCCGACGAGGCCTCCGACGATCAGCATCGACAGCGCGGTGCGCACGAGCGGCGGGATGAGATTCAGCCCGAGCATCTAGGAAAGTGTATTCCGGGCAGAAGGCCCGATTACGCGGGCGACGGAGTGGCGCGATGGCGAAGGCGGTCCTCCGCCTCCTGCCACAGCGAGATGATCTGGCTGGCGTTGAAGATCGACGAATACGTCCCGGACACGATCCCTACCAGCAGGGCGAGCGCGAAGTTTCGCATCGAAAAGCCGCCGAACAGGTAGAGCGCCAGCAGGGTCAGCACGACGGTCAGCGATGTGATGACGGACCGCGCGAGCGTCTGCATGATCGAGAAGTTGATGACCGGGTTCAGAGCCTCGCCCGGGTTCAACCGCAGGTTCTCGCGGATCCGGTCGAACACGACGATCGTGTCGTGCACGGAGAAGCCGATGATCGTCAGGACGGCGGTCACGAAGAGGCTGTCGATCTCGACGTTGAAGAAGTACCCGAGGATCGCGAAGAAGCCGAGGACGACCGCCGCGTCATGCAGCAGCGAGATGACCGCCGCGATCCCGTAGCGGAACGCCGCCCAGCCGAAATTGCGGAAGGCGAACGCGATGAGGAGCACGATCAGCACCGACGCGAGCGCGATCGAACGGATGGCGTTGTCGATGAGCTCGCCGCTGAATGACGGGCTCACCGTCGACGGATTGAAGTCCCTCATATTGGCGCCGAACTTGCCGCGAAGGGCGGTCTCGGTCGTCACCTGCTCATCCGGCTTCATCTCGAAGGTCCGGATCTCGATGCGGCCACCTTCCGCGGCCTGCACGATCGCCTCGTCGTGCTTCAGGTCGCGCATGACGGCGGTCACCTCGGAGAGCGCCGGCGGCGTGTCGAAGCGCACGTCCAGGAGCGTCCCGCCTTTGAACTCGATACCAGGCTTCAGACCGCCGAGCAGCAGGAAGATCAGGCCCGGAATGATGAGCAGACCGGAGAATCCGAAGTACCACCATTTGCGCTCGACGAAGCGGACCATCAGACGGCCACCACCGGCGCGCCGGTGGTTCGAGCGTCAGGCGCCTTCTCCTCGACGCCGTACAGGCGCCGCCGACGGAGCGAGGTCACCTCGATGACGGCGTGCAGGAGCATCTGCGTGACGATCACCGCGGTGAAGAAGGACACGCCGACACCGATCGCGAGCGTGAGCGCGAAACCCTTCACCGTCCCGGTCCCGAACCAGAAGAGGATGCCCGCGGTCATGATCGTCGCGAGGTTCGAGTACAGGATCGAGGGGAACGCGCGACGTCGTCCCTCCTCGACCGCCGCACGCAGCGACTTGCCTGAACGCAGCTCTTCCTTCAGGCGTTCGAAGGTGAGGACGTTCGCGTCGACGGCCATACCGATCGACAGGATGAAGCCCGCGATGCCCGCGAGCGTGAGCGTCACCGGCACGAGCCGGAAGATCGCGTAGGTCAGCGCCGTGTAGTACAGGAGCGCGATCACCGCGATCGCTCCGGGGAGCCGGTAGTACGCGACCATGAAGAACCCGACCAGCAGCAGACCGATGAGCCCGGCCACCAGGCTGCGGTTCACCGAGTCGCGGCCGAGCGTCGGCTCCACCCGCGACGACTGGATGACCTCGAGCGGCACCGGCAGCGAGCCTGACTTCAGCTGGATCGCGAGCTCGTTCGCGCTCTTCGTCGTGAAGTTCCCCTCGATGATCCCGGTGCCCGAGGTGAACACCGTCTGGATCACCGGCGCGGAGACGTCCTTGCCATCGAGCGTGATCTGCACCTGCTGGTTCAGGTAGTCCTTCGAGATCTGGACCCAGCGATCGCTCGCGGCACCTTTGAACTCGAAGTGCACCACCGGCTTCGTCCCGTTCTGAAAGGTGACGTAGACGCCGTTGGGGTTGAGATCCGCGCCCGTGAGCGGCGGCTCGAGCGACTTGTACTTCCCGGGGTTGTCCTTGTCCGGGACCTTGACCTCGAGGAACGCCTGCTTCGTGGCGACCTCGTTCGCCTGCTGGAGATCGTCGATGCCGGGAAGCTCGAGCAGGATCTTGTCCGTCCCGAGGCCCTGGATCACCGGCTCCGAGACACCGAGCGAGTTGATGCGGTTCTCGATGACCCGGATCGCCTGGGTCTGGAGCTCGCTCTGCGTCGCGTTCGAGCCGGGCGGCAGCTTCTCGAACTGCAGACGGAGGATCAGCTGGGTCCCGCCTTGCAGGTCGAGGCCGAGATGCGTCTTGATCTCCTGGTTGACCTGGAAGTCGCCGATCTTCACGCAGACGCCCGGGCAGTTGAACGGGAACGAGAACTGGTGCTTCGGGATGTCCACGAAGATCGCGAGCACCGCCAGGATCGCGACGAGCCAGGAACTCAGGCGCATCTGTTTTGAGCTCTTCCTCCGGGCGTGAAAAGAGCGCCACTCGGGCGCTCAACGTCAGCAGTATAGGTGACGAAAGCGCGCATCGGGGCTACGTCGCCGGTTTCTCTCGCGAGGCGGCCAGGCGCTCGCGCGCCTCGCGCATCTCACGGTCGAACGCGGACTCGTTCGGATCGCTCGGCTGCGTCGCCGCCGCGATG
>Ga0114129_10006375_pt1 | contig 16728 bp, 11 predicted proteins | sample RhiMetdeltSRZDD1_FD_80071 | JGI IMG/M metagenome (GOLD analysis project Ga0114129, IMG submission 80071) | Populus rhizosphere microbial communities from Tennessee, USA - Rhizosphere MetaG P. deltoides SRZDD1 (version 2) (version 2) | ecosystem: Host-associated > Plants > Roots > Rhizosphere >... | reverse complement strand
GGCTTCGTGTGGGTGCAAGCGGCAGGTGGCGCGGCGCTTGTCTGCGCGCCCCTGCGGTCTGTCGCCGATCACCTCTTTACGACGCGCGTCTGGGCGCTCGGTTCCGGATCGGGCAGCGACATGGAGTGGGCGCCGGTGGCTGCCGCTATTGGTGTCGATCTTCCGCACCTGATCCGGGTTCACCAGGTGCACGGCGCGGCGGTCATCGTCCACCGCCTTGGCGATCCGCGGACATCAGGGCCGCGTCCTGATGCTGACATCATCATCTCCAACGATCCATCGGTCGCGCTCGCCATTCAAACCGCGGACTGTGTACCGCTGCTGATCGCCGACTCGAAGGGTGGTGCGGTCGCCGCCGGGCATGCCGGCTGGCGCGGCCTTGCCGCGGGTGTCCCGGCGGCGGTGGTCGAGGCGCTCGCGCGCGAATTCAGCGCCATGCCCGAAAATCTGGTCGCCGCCATCGGACCATGCATTTCTTCGCCTTCATACGAAGTGGGACGGGACGTGATGGAGCGGTTTGCGGCTGCCGGATTTGCGGATGCGCAACTCGCGCGCTGGTTCAGCGCCGGCGACCGCGACGATCGCTGGCAGTTCGACGGCTGGCAGGCTGCGCGCGATCAGCTCGAAGCCGCCGGCCTCAGGCCCGATGGCATCCACATTTCGGGACTGTGCACCGCTGAGTATTCGGACTTGCTGTGCTCGTACCGACGCGACGGGAAAAATGCCGGTCGGATGGCGGCCGCGATACGGCTCCGAGGCGAATGATCGGCGCAAGATCATCGCGAACGGCGCTTTGCGCGATCAACGGCGCTCTCCTATGATCAGAGCTCCTTCCGGGGGAGGCACGAGTCATGCGCATTCGCAGCCGGTCGATCGCATGCAGGATGGCAGCGGCGCTCTTCGTCACGACACTCGCCTCAGCGCAGTCATCTGCTCCTGCGGTCGAGGAGGCGCTCGAAAAGGGACGTCAGCAACTGCAGCAGCACGAGTACTTCGAAGCGCTCAAAACCTATCAGCGAGCCAATGCGCTGGCTGGTGGCCGATCTGCGGAAGCTTCGTTCGGAATGGCACAGGCCACATACGGAATGAAAGTCTTCAAGAACTCACTCGATCAGTGTCAGGCCACGATCGATCTCGCGCAGGGCAATGCCCGGCTGTTGACGCGTGCCCACAAGCTCAAGGGGCAGGTGTACGAAACGACTGGCGACCTTCCCAACGCAGAGGCGGAGTTTCGCGCAGCGATCGCGTCGAATCCGAACGAGAGCATCGGGGATCTGCACTACGCGCTCGGCCTTGTCCTGATCGCTCAGCACCGCGACGAGGAAGGGATCGTGGAGCTGAAGAAGGAGATCGAGCTGCGACCGAATGGGACGACGGCGGAAGAGGCGCGGGCGGTGATCGAGAATCCCCGGCGAGGGCGCGAAAGTTACGCGCCGGCCTTCTCCGTGACGTCAGCGTCAGGCGAGCTGATTTCGCTCGAAGCGCTGCACGGCAAGGTTGTGTTGATCGATTTCTGGGCCAGCTGGTGCGGCCCCTGCGTCCGAGCGCTCCCTTCGGTCAAGAAGATCCAGAAGGACCACGCCAGAGATCCTTTCGTAGTGGTCGGCATCAGTCACGATCGCGAGGAGCGTGCCTGGCGGACGTTCATGAACAAGAACGGCATGACGTGGCCGCAGTACTGGGACAAGGATGGGCAGCTCGGTCGTCTCTTCGAGGTCCAGGCGATACCGACCTATGTGCTCCTCGATCCCGAAGGCGTCGTGCGCATGCGCGTCAAAGGGACCGGCTTCGACTCGGCGCGGGCGCTTGTCGCGGAGATTGACAAACAGGTCAACCTCGCACGGAATTCCGTTCGGGGACAGGTCTCCGCCTACAGTACGGAGACCCGTCTCCACTAAACGCGCCAGAATTCGCCTGTCAGACCAGCGCCGTCAAAGAGCTCAGTCATCGCCTCAGGTTTTCGCGGCGTCCATTCGTAATCGAGCCGATCCGCATACCACGGCGTAGCCAGCCGCCAGACCTGCTCCAGGGTCGCTGTCGCGCCGCGCGGCACTTGCCGATCGCTGCACCACCGGTCGACGTGCTCTTCACACCTGAAGAGCAGGATGGTCGCTCACGTAAACGCGACGTTCTCCCAGAACCGTCGCGGCGGCACAGCGAAATGGACGACGCCGTCGCCGAGCATGCGGCCGTCGCGGACGGTCATCGCTACGTTCTCCGCACAGTCCACACACCGTGTGCGGCATTCGCCATCTCCACCGACGAGGGAAAGTACGCCGGCTGCGTCCCACGCGCAGTTGGCCCAGTAGATGCGTCCGCCGGCTGCCACCGGATAGGCCGTCGGCACGGCTGAAAAGGGGTGCGCCATCCAGATGTTCGTGGTGCCCGGCGCGAGCACGAGCGCACGCGTCTCGGCGAGCCTCTTCAGCGCCGCCACAACCCTCTCGGGCTTTGCCTTGACGGCCGCGGCGATGCCCGCCAGATCCGGCGCTTTCGCGGTTTTCAGGAAGTGGTCGTAGATGAACAACCGCACCGCGCGCTCGACTGGCGTGAATGAGTCCGTTGGGGGGCTGGGAACAGGGGACTGGGGACGAGCCGCTGCGCTGCCATCGACCGGTTCAGACTTCAGACCTCGACCTTCGGACTTCCCCTGGTCCATCGCTTCGTTTGCCAGTCGATCGGCGTGGGCGTTGAGCGCTCGTCCAACATGCTCGAAAGACACTCGACCGATGTCGAGCGCCAGCAGCCGAGCCTTTGCGTACAGCGGCTGCAGCCCCGGGTTCTTCACCTTGTAGTTGCCGAGCATCTGCTGCACAAGAAGCATCGAATCCGATCGGACGAGCACCTCGCGGTGGCCGTGGCCCTTCGCCCACTCGAGCGCGGCGAGGAGCCCTCGATATTCAGCGACGTTGTTGGTCGCCGTGCCGATCGATTCGTGGAACTCTTCGATCAGCGTCCCATCCTCCCGCTCGATGCGCACGCCATAGCCGGCCGGTCCCGGATTGCCCCGGGCCCCGCCGTCGATGTACGCGACGATCATGAAGCTATGAGTTCTGTGCGGCCGGCGCGGGTGCGGGGACGAAGTACAGGATTCGATTGCAGCTGTCGCACTGCACGATCTCTTCGTTGCGGCGGACGTTGTTGAAGACCTGTGGGCGCAGCCGCACATGGCAGATCGTGCAGATGCCGTCGCGGGCTTCCGCAATGGCCACACCATTGCGGCGGCTCGAGACCAGATCGAAGATCGCCATCGTCTGCTTCGCCACCGCCGCGACGATCGCGGCGCGTTCCGCCGCGCTCTTTTCGAGCGACACCTGGAGCTCGGTGTGTTCGACGCTCATCGCCTTGCGGTCGGCCTCGACGGCTTTCTGTTCCGCGGCGAGGTCGGATTCCGCCTTTTTGACCTCGGCACTCAGGTCGTCGGCCTCCAGCATGTGCTCGAGCATCCGGTCTTCGTGCGTCTTGATTTCGGATTGCGCGTGACCGATTTCCTTCTGGATGGCGTGGTACTCCACGTTCGTCTTCACCGCCATCGCCTGCTCGCGGTATTTCGACAGGCGTCCCTGATGGACCGCGAGCTCTTTTTCAAGTTCTCGTCGGGCGGCTTGGTTGGCGGTGAGGCGTTGTTTGGCGTGGGTGACGTGCTGGCGGGCGGATTCGAGCCGGGTTTCAAGGGCTTTCTGGCGATCCGGCTCCTCCGCCAGCCGCCGGCGCGCGGCGTCGGCGGCGGTATCGAGTCGTTGCAGCTGTATCAGGCGCTCCAGGTCCGCATTCATTGCTGAGTGACGCTATTGTACATGCGGCCGCGCGCTCGCCCGGCTTCCGCCTTCGCTCCTTCGGTGCGACGGTCGACATCCTTCGCCTGCGGTCGTGAGCGAAGGATGGTGGGCCCACCAGGACTTGAACCTGGAACCAGCCGATTATGAGCCGGCGGCTCTAACCGTTGAGCTATGGGCCCTGGGAAGTATGAAGTGTGAAGTCTGAAGTCTGAAGGGAAAGTTGGAAGTCCGGTTTTCAGACTTCAGACTTCAGACTTCAGATTCTCCGAAACTACGAGGTCCGTCCTTCGAGAAACGCGCGCAGCTTGCGGCTCCGCGACGGGTGCCGCAATTTACGCAGCGCTTTCGCTTCGATCTGGCGTATGCGTTCGCGCGTGACGGCGAAGCTCTGGCCCACTTCCTCTAGCGTGTGCTCGCTGCCGTCGCCGACGCCGAAGCGCATCTTGATCACCTTCTCCTCGCGCGGCGTGAGCGTCTTGAGGACCGACTCGGTCTGCTCCTTCAGGTTCAAGTTGATCACCGCTTCGGCGGGCGACACCACCTGACGATCCTCGATGAAGTCGCCAAGATGTGAATCCTCCTCTTCGCCGATCGGCGTTTCGAGCGAGATCGGCTCCTGCGCGATTTTCAGGACCTTGCGAACCTTCGAGACGGGGATGTCCATCCGTTTCGCGATCTCTTCCGACGTCGGCTCGCGCCCGAGCTCCTGCACGAGAGCCCGCGACGTGCGAATCAGCTTGTTGATCGTCTCGATCATGTGAACCGGGATGCGGATCGTCCGCGCCTGGTCGGCAATCGCGCGGGTGATTGCCTGGCGGATCCACCACGTCGCGTACGTCGAGAACTTGTAACCGCGCCGGTACTCGAACTTGTCCACCGCTTTCATCAGGCCGATGTTGCCTTCCTGAATGAGATCCAGGAACTGCAGGCCGCGATTCGTGTACTTCTTCGCGATCGAGACGACCAATCGGAGGTTGGCCTCGACCAGCTCCTTCTTCGCCTGCTCCGCCTGGTACTCGCCGCGCAGGATGACGTCGAGCGTGCGCTTCAGCTCGTCGGGCGACTGCTCGAGGCTGTCGGTCATCCCCTTGATCTTGGCCTTCAGGTCCTTGATCTGACGCTGGAAGTTCTTCTTGTCGTCTTCCTTCAGCTTGAACTTCTTGTTCTTCGGGTTCAGCATCCGATCGGTTGCGTCGACTTCCCGCTGCTCCCGTCGTACGCGCTCGACGGCGTCCTTCATCTCGTCGATGAGGCGTCGCTTCACCGACTCGGTAAACTCGATCTTGCGGATGGCATTCGACACGTCGATGAGCGCGCGCATCGCGGCCCAACGGCAGCGGCGGTACTTGCGTTTCTCGCGCGTGTCCTTGCCGCGGGGCGTCGCCTGCAGCTTCTCGTCGAGCTTCTCGTAGATCGCGCGCGCTTTGCGGACCGCGTCGATCTGCTTCTGCACCTGCTTCGAGCGCTCGATGATGCGCTCGTCCGTGATCTCCTCGTCGTTGAAGATCACCAGCTCGCGAATCGTGCGCTCGCCCGTGTGCAGCTGATCCCCCAGCTCGATCACCTTCTTGGAGATGAGCGGCGTACGCGAGATCGACTTGATCACCGCGAGCTTGCCGCGCTCGATCCGGCGGGCGATCTCGACCTCGCCCTCGCGCGTGAGCAGGGGGACCGTCCCCATCTCGCGCAGGTACATGCGCACGGGGTCGTTGGTCTTGTCGAGCGCGCCAGGCGTGAGGTCGAGCTCGAGCTCCTCCGCCCCTTCCGCCGTCCGGTCGATCGGCTTCACGTCGTCGCGCAGGTACTTCTGGTCCGAGTCGATGACCTCGATGCCGGCGCTGCCGAACGTGTTGAAGAGGTCGTCGAGCTCGTCGGAGGAAGTGATTTCCGACGGGAGCAGCTCGTTCACCTCGTCATAGAGGAGGTAGCCCTTCTCTTTGCCGATGTTGATGAGTTGTCGAACCTCGTCGTACTTCTCCTCGATCGACAAGTGTTCGCCGCCTACGTCAGTTCCTCGATGCGATGGAGTAAGTCTTTTTTCCGCTGCCATAAGTCGTCTATCTCATGTCCGTGTTGTGTGGCGCCGAGCTCCTGCAGCCGATCGATTTCGCGTTGAATGGCGGCCCGTTCCCGCTCCCATCTCAGCCGTTTCAGCGCGCGGGCGCAGGCACCGGGCGGAGCCGGCGACGTTGCGGTAGCTGCAATACTGGTGACGAGCTGGGCGCTCACTGTACTTAGACGCTGCAATAGGCCCGATGGTAAGAGATCCACGGGTTCCTCGTGCAGGCTCCGGGCCACCTCGAAAATCTCACGGGTCGCCAGGCCTTCCAGGTCCTGGTCATCCAGCTCGCCGAGGGCTTCGAGGGCCTCTCCAGTATTGTGAACCAACCCCCAAATCAACGCTTTTTCCGCCTGTTTCAGCTGCCCGAACGTGGGGAGCTCCCTCGTGGTGACGGCGGTGCGCCTGTTAACCGCCGCCTTACGAATCTCCGACCGAACGACCTCTTCTGTGATCCGCGCTTTGTGTGCAATCCGGTCGGCGAACTGGTCTCGGGCGGCCGCATCCGGGATCCGAGCGGCGACCGTGAGCATCTTGCCGAGGAATTGTCTCCGATTGTCGTCGTGACCGAAATCAAGTCCGGCGGACGCCTGGTCGAGTAAGTATTCCAAATATGGCTGCGACGCGCGCAGCCGGACGCGATACTGCTCCGCCCCCTTTCGTCGGATGAATGTATCCGGATCTTCGCCTTTGTCGAGCGCGACGACGTTGACGTCGAATCCTTCGGCGACCAGCATTTCGCAGGAGCGCGTGGCCGCGCCCTGGCCTGCCGCGTCCGGGTCGAAGCTCAGAACGACGTTCGAGGTGAAGCGACGCAGGAGGTGGGCCTGCTGCGTGGTCAACGCTGTGCCGCACGAGGCAACCACGGGGGCTGCCTGCGACTGAAACAGCTGCGCGAAATCGAAGTAGCCTTCGACGAGCACGGCAAAGCCGGCCTTGCGAATCTGCGTCTTGGTCAGACTCAAGCCGTACAACGTCCGGCTTTTCGAGTAGATGGGCGTCTCCGGCGAGTTGAGATATTTGGGCCCACCCTGATCCGCCTCCATCTGCCGGCCGCCGAACGCGATGACCGATCCGCTCTCTCGACAGATCGGAACGATCAGGCGATGACGGAATCGATCCACGACCTCGCCGTTGTCGCGCTGCGCGACGAGCCCGCTTTGGACGAGCAGGCCCTGCGCAAACCCGGCCTTCAGCAGTCGCGCCTTGAGGCCGTCGCGCGACTGCGGCGCGTAGCCAAGTCCGAGCTGCTCGATCGTCGCGGTCGTGACGCCCCGCTCCTTGAGCTGCTGCCGTGCGCGGGCGCCCGCCGGCGCGGCGAGCTGTTCCTTGAAGTAGTCCGCGGCCACTTCATGCGCTTTCAGCAGCGCTTCTCTGAGCGCCGAATCGCGCCGCGCATCGTCTCCCTGCCCCTCGGTCGGCTCGGGCAGCGAAACGCCGAATTTCTGCGCCAACAGCTTCACCGCTTCCGGGAACGACACCTTTTCGTGCAGCTCGAGAAACTTGAAGACGTCGCCGCCGACGCCACACCCGAAGCAATGAAAGAACCCCTTGTCGGGCACCACCTGAAATGACGGCGTCTTCTCGGAGTGAAATGGACAAAGGCCCTTGTACGCCGTCCCCGCCCGCTTCAGCGGGACGTACTCCTGCACGACTTGCAGGATGTTGGCCTGCAGGCGGAGATCGTCGATGAACTGCTGCGGAAATAAAGCCATCACATCAAAGTCTCAAGTTTCAAGTCTCAACTCTCAGCACTCGTACTCGATGTCTGATGAGCGTTGAGCCTTGAGCGTTGAGCCTTGAACACATGTTCAGTCTTTTAACTCCACTACAGTAACGCCGCCCCCACCCTGCTCCGGCGGCGCGGTCGCGAACCGCGCGACGAGCGGATGCTGCTGGAGGAATCCGGTCAGCGCGCGCTTCAATTGACCCGTGCCATAGCCGTGAATCAGCCGGACGACCCGTTGGTCGCTGAGCAGCGATTCGTCCAGAAAACGCTCGGCGCGCGAAATCGCCTCGTCGACGCTGCAGCCGATGACGTTGAGGTCCACGGCGGACGACTCGCGCGGCTGCAATTCCACGTGCACTTTGACGCTGCCGCCCGCCGGCGCCGCGGCGGCTCCGGCGACGAGACGCAGATCGCGAAGGCTCGCGCGCATCCGTTTGCCACGTACGTCGAGGTCCGCGGTCCCATCGTGAACGGACGTGACGACCGCCTCGAGTCCCAGTCCCCCAACAATCACCCGGTCGCCAGCTGCGATATCACGGATGGCGGATGGGGGATGGGAGATGGCATTCGGTGATTGTTCAGGGGCGGAGGCGCCTTCGCCTGAGAGGATCCGCTTCGTCACGTCATCGACCGCCGCGCGCGCCTCGCTCCGTGCCGTGCCGGTCTCGCCGGTCGACACGAGCCGCGGCGCAGCCGCCATCGCGGCGGCCTTCGCCTTCAGGTCGTCGATAACCGTATCGATTTCCTTTCGCGCGTGGCGGACCTGCGTCTCCAGCTCCTCGTTCAAGCGCTTGCGGAACGTCTCCTCACGCTGCCGCAGGGCATCCTCTCGCTGATGCATTCGCGCTTCGGCGGCCTGCAGCGTTTCACGCTCCTTGGTCGCCAGGCGCTGCTCGTGCTCGAGGGCCCGCATGTCGCGGTCGATCTTGGCGAGGTGCTCCGCCAGCTGCGCCTCGCGCGCGCTCAGATTCTCGCGAGCCGCTGCGACGACGGTCGGGTTCAGGCCGAGCCGGCTCGCGATCTCCAAGGCCAGACTTCGGCCCGGTGTGCCATACGCCAGTTGATACGTCGGCGCGAACGTCTCCGCGTCGAAGCCGAACGCCGCGCAAGCGACGCCGTCCGTCGTCGACGCGTACGTCTTGAGCGCGTCGTAATGGCTCGTCGCGATCACGGTGGCGCCACGGCGCCGGAAGTGATCGACGATTGCCACGCCGAGCGCACCACCCTCAATCGGATCGGTGCCCGACCCGACCTCGTCGAGAAGGACGAGCGCCGGCGCCGCAAGCGCGCGATCCATCGATGCGATGTTGGTGATGTGCGCCGAAAACGTGCTGAGGCTCGCTTCGATCGACTGTTCGTCGCCGATGTCTGCGAAAACCGATCGGAAGACCGGCAGCCGCGATCCATCGGCCGCGGGGATTCGCAGTCCCGACTGCGCCATCATCGCGAAGAGTCCCGCCGTTTTGAGCGCAACTGTCTTGCCGCCGGTGTTCGGTCCGGTGACCAGCAGGACCGTCGCGGGCGGGATCACCTTGATGGTGACGGGGACGGCGTTCTTGACGAGCGGGTGCCGCGCAGCCTGGAGCTCGAACGCGCCGTCGGTCGAAAGCGCCGGTTCGATCCCGTCGATCGACTCTGAAAAGCGCGCGCGCGCCTGCAGAACATCGAGATCGATCGCCGTCTCGATCGTGCGGTGCATGTCCGCCGGGCGTGCCCGGAACGCGTCGGTGAGCGCGAGGAGAATACGCCGAACTTCCTCCGCTTCCTGTTCCTCGAGCGCAACGATGTCGTTGTTGATCTCGACGGTGCTGAGCGGTTCCAGGAAGAGGCTCGCGCCGCTCGTTGATGCGCCGTGAACGATGCCAGGGATGGCGCTCCGCTGCTCCGCCTTCACGACGAGCACGTAGCGCCCATTGCGCTCCGTGACGACTTGATCCTGCAGATACTTCGCCGTCTCCTTGCCGCGCAGGTACGACTCGAGCGTGCTGCGCAGGCGGGTCCGCTGTTTGCGCAGCCGTTCGCGAATGCCCTTCAGCGCCGGACTCGCATCGTCCACGACGTCGCCGGATGGGTCGATCTTGTCGCGCGTCTGTCCGGTTTCGCCCTTGAAGGATGCGGCCGCGCTGCTGGCCGCTTCGAGGATCGGAAACGATCCCGGCACCCGGCGGATGGCGGTGCGCGATTCGTCCATCGAATCGAGAAATGCCGCGAGCGCCAGCAGGCGCAACGGCTCGAGCGGCCGGCCTTCGACGGCCAGCGCCGAGAGCGTCTGCGGAAAGTCGTTCGACGCACGAAGGGGAAAGACCCCATGTGCCGCGACGAACTTCGCCGTCTCGCTGGTGGCCGCGAGCAGCTGCGCGACCTTCTGGGCGTCGGTCGACGGGACGAGCTCGCCGAGGCGCTCGGCCCCCATCGGGGTCAAGGCGAAACCTTTGACCGCCTCGACGATCCGATCGAATTCGAGGGTCCGAAGGGCGCTGGGCTGCATAGGGGGAACCGTTGATTCTACCTCATGGACGGGGACCTGGGGAGGGGACTCCCGCCGAGCGCATAGTCCCCCAGTCCCTTCGTCCCCAGTCCGTTAGTCCCAGGCCCCTACAGATGATTTATCAGCGACGCGATGGCCGCCGCACCAAAACCGTTGTCGATATTGACCACGGAAACGCCGGTGGCGCAGCTGTTTAGCATGCCCAGCAGCGCTGCAATGCCGCCGAAGCTGGCGCCATACCCGACGCTCGTCGGAACCGCAATCACCGGCGCACTCACAAGGCCGGCGATGACGCTCGGCAGAGCTCCTTCCATTCCGGCGACGACGATGATCACGCGGGCGGAGGCGAGCCGCTCACGTTCGCCAAGCACCCGATGGAGGCCGGCGACGCCAACGTCGTACAACCTCGCGACCTCGTTGCCCATCAGCTCCGCCGTAAGTGCCGCTTCTTCGGCCACAGCCAGATCGGAGGTGCCCGCGGCGGCGATGACAATCGTCCCGCGGCCAGGGGTCACGTCCTGCTGACGGAATGCGATGATCGCTGCAGCGGGGTAATACGTCGCGTTCGGCACGACGGCGCGCACCGCTTCGTACGCCGCGTCTCCCGCGCGCGTGATCAGCAGTGTGGATCCGCGTGCGACGATCTCCGCCGCGATGGACGCAATCTGGGCAGGCGTTTTGCCTAGACCCAGAATGACCTCGGGGAATCCCTGGCGAATGGCCCTGTGATGATCGACGCGCGCGAATCCAAGATCTTCGTAAGGCCTGGCCCGGAACGCCTGAATCAGCACGTCGAGGGCCGCACCGGTGGCGATGTCGCCCCGGGCCACCTGATCAAGCAGATCCTGGAGCTGTTTGTTTGACGTCATCCGATCCCAACAGTAATATAAGTGATTGCGCCAGTAGAACATGACGCCCGCTGAGACGCTCACCCTCGCGACATATTTCTTTGTTCTGATCGTCCTCGCCGTCTACGGTTGGCATCGCTACTACCTCGTGTACTTGTACATGAGCAACCGGGACAAGGAGCCGCAGCAAGGCGCACCGCTCAGTCCACTTCCCGTCGTCACGATTCAGCTGCCGCTGTACAACGAGATGTACGTAGCCGATCGGCTGATCGACGCCGTGTGCCGCATCGAGTACCCTCGCGAGCTCCTCGAAGTCCAGGTCCTCGACGATTCAATTGACGAGACGCGCAGCATCGCGGAAAGCGCGGTGCGCCGGTTCGCGGCCCAGGGCATCGACATCAAATACTTCCACCGCGTGGATCGGGTCGGGTTCAAGGCGGGAGCGCTCGAGGCGGGCGCGAGGAGCGCACGCGGCGAGTTCATCGCCATCTTCGATGCAGACTTCATCCCGACCGCGGATTTCCTCACCAGCCTGATGCCGCACTTCCGGGATCCGAAGGTCGGCATGGTGCAGGCGCGCTGGGGCCATATCAACCAGGACTACTCGCTGCTGACGAAGATCCAGGCGATCCTGCTCGACGGCCATTTCATCCTCGAGCACGGCGGCCGGAACCGCGGCGGGCGCTTTTTCAACTTCAACGGCACCGCGGGCATTTGGCGTCGCGTCGCGATCGACGACGCCGGCGGCTGGCAGCACGACACGCTGACCGAGGACCTCGATCTCAGCTATCGCGCTCAGCTTCGGGGCTGGCAGTTCGTCTTCGTGCCGGGCGTGATTGCACCGGCCGAAGTGCCCGTGGAGATGAACGCGTTCAAGTCGCAGCAGCACCGCTGGGCGAAGGGATCGATCCAGACGTGCCGCAAGCTGCTGCCGCTGATTCTGAAGTCGCGCCTGCCCTTCGGCGTGAAGGCCGAGGCGTTCTTCCACCTGACGGCGAACTTCAACTACATCCTGATGTGCCTGCTGTCCATCCTGATGTTCCCGTCGATGGTCATCCGCTACAACATGGGGTGGTACGAGATGATCCTCATCGACGTACCGCTGTTCTTCGCCGCGACGTTCTCGTTCTGCAACTTCTACGTGGTCTGCCAGCGCGAGATTCACACGGACTGGCTCGCGCGTCTCAAATACGTGCCGTTTCTGATGTCCGTCGGCATCGGGCTGTCGATCAACAACACGCGCGCTGTCTTCGAAGCGCTCTTCAACAAAGAGAGCGAGTTCACCCGCACGCCGAAGTACTGCATCGAAGGCGACGGCGATGAGTGGGTCGGAAAGAAGTACCGGCAGTCGGTGGCCGTGCAGCCGCTCATCGAGCTCGCCCTGGGCCTCTACTTCACGGCGACGGTCTTCTACGCGCTCGCGGCTCAGATTTACGCGACGGTACCGTTCCTGGTCCTCTTCCAGGTCGGCTTCCTCTACACCGGTCTGCTCTCGCTGATGCAGCAGTATGCGGGCGATGCGGACGTCGTCCCGAACTTAGAAGTTAGAACGTAGAACCTTAGAACCCTAGAACGTTGCCAAAGTCCCGAGTCGCAGTTCTCCGAGTCGCGCCCGACACCATCCTCTCCGACATCGATCGTCTCGTGGACCTGGCCGGGGTGTCCGCCGCGCTGGCTGCCGGCAAGACGACGATTCTGAAGGACAACATCTCGTGGCACTTCCCGTTCCCGGCGGCGAACACGACGCCGTGGCAGCTCGAAGGCACGATCCAGGCGCTGGCGCGCCGCGGCTTTGCCGATCAGGTCTGCGTTCAAAACAAGACGGTCGTGACGAACGCGTTCAAAGGCGAGGACTTGAACCACTACGTCCCGATCTTCAAGCGCTACCAGGTGCCGGTTCGCTACAACTTCAAAGACGAGGACATGACGTGGATCCGCTACCAGCCGAAGGCCCGGATGCGGGTGCTGAACAGCATCTACCCTGAGGGCATCTACATTCCGGATCTGTTTCTGGGCAAGAACATCGTCCATCTCCCGACGACGAAGTGCCACATCTACACGACGACGACCGGCGCGATGAAGAACGCGTTCGGTGGCCTGCTGAACACACGGCGGCATTACACGCATTCCTGGATTCACGAGACGCTCGTCGATCTCCTCGCCATTCAGAAGGAGATTCATTCGGGGATCTTCGCGATCATGGACGGAACGACCGCAGGCAACGGACCCGGGCCGCGCACGATGTTCCCTGTGGTGAAGAACGTGATGCTGGCGTCGGCCGATCAGGTGGCCATCGATGCGGTGTCGGCCAGGATGATGGGGTTCGATCCGCTGACGATCGACTACATCCGCCTCGCGCACGAGGATCGGCTTGGCGTGGGCGACCCGCGCGAGATCGAGATCACGGGCGATGTCGAGGCGGCGAACGAAAACTGGCATTTCCACGTCGGCAAGAACCTCGTGCGCATCGGCGGCGGAGACTTGATCTGGTTCGGCCCGTTGAAGCGCTTTCAGAAGCTGTTCTTCCGCACGCCGCTCGTCAACGGGTTCATCCTGGCAAGCGACGTCTATCACGATTTCTACCGCTGGCCGCTCGTCGATCGCCGCGCATTCGAGCGCTGGTGTGAAACGACGGAGTGGGGACAGCTGTTTCTCCGCTACGCACAAATGGGTCCGCAGGGCGATTTGTCCGCAATGGCCCTGCAGAAGCCCGATCCCTTCCCGGCTGCCGCGCCTCGCGAAACGACCGTTCCCACCTCGTCCCGAATCCACTAAACTCGGTCCGGCTCGGCTGAAATCTTTCGTCCTCCATCAGATTGAAAGGAGCCGTGTATGAACCTGGGCCGTGTTGTCGCCGCCGGCGTCGCCGCAACTGTTTGGGACGCGATCTACGGTTTCTGCGTGTACGGGGTGCTGCTCGTGCCGGAGTTCGCGAAGTATCCCAGCGTGTACCGCTCCAACGAAGTTGGCATGGGCTACCTGCCGTTGATGTTCGCGGGCATTCTCATTGCGATGATCGTCGCCGCGATGATCTACGCGAAAGGCTACGAAGGCGGGAGCGGCGTCGCCGAGGGCGCACGTTTCGGTCTGCTTCTCGCCGTCTTCATCGTCTGCGTCTTCGTCGGCGTGAACTACGCGACGCTGAACCTCGGCAGGCGGATCTCCGTGGTGCTGGCGGCGGCCGGCTTCGTCGAATGGCTCGTGGCGGGCATCGTGATCGGAGCGGTGTACAAGCCCGACGCCGGGACAGCGGCGAGGCGCGCCGCGGTATGATTGAGGGTCATGTCCACGGCTTCAAAGCCAAAATCGGGGCTTGAAGATACCGTCGCCACTTCGTCTGCCATCTGCTACCTCGACGGCGAGCGTGGCGTGCTCGCGTATTGTGGCTACGACATCCACGACCTGGCTCGCCACGCGACCTTCGAAGAAGTCTGTTATCTGCTCTGGCATCAGCGACTGCCGACGCGCGCCGAGCTCGGTGATCTCCAGTCACAGCTGAGCGCGGCGCGGCCGCTGCCGGAAGGGATTCTGCGGCTGGTCCGCGCGCTCCCTGCCGGAAATACGATGGACGCGCTGCGGACGCTTGTTTCCGCGCTCGGCCACTACGATCCTGATGCCTCCGACCAGTCGCCGCAAGCCAACTACCGGAAAGCGGTCCGCCTCACCGCGCAAATCGGGTCGCTGGTCGCGGTGCTCGGACGATTACGAGCCGGCGCCGGGCTGATTCAGCCCGACCCGGTTCTCGGACACGCAGCGAATTTTCTCTACATGCTCACGGGCGAGCGGCCGAGCGGATTGGCGACGCGAGCATTCGACGTGGCGCTCATCCTCCATGCCGATCACGAGCTGAACGCGTCGACGTTCGCCGCGCGCGTTGCGGCCGCAACCCTCACGGATATCCACTCGACGATTGTGGCGGCGATCGCCACGCTGAAGGGACCGCTCCACGGCGGCGCCAACGCCGACGTCATGCGGATGCTCTTCGAGATCGGTGCGGGCGCCCCTCCAGAGAAGGCGGAGGAAGTCGTCCGCGCGAAGCTCGCGCGCAAGGAGAAGATTCCTGGCTTCGGTCATCGGGTTTACCACACCGAGGATCCGCGCGCGACGCACCTGAGGCAGATGTCGCGCGATCTCGGGCAGCGGGCGGGGCAGCCGATCTGGTTCGAGATGTCACAGCGGATCGAGGCGCTCGTCAAGAGCGAGAAGAAGCTGAACCCGAACGTCGACTTCTACTCGGCGTCGACCTACCACGCGCTTGGCGTCGATATCGAGCTCTTCACGCCGATTTTTGCGGTGAGCCGCGTCTCGGGCTGGACCGCGCACGTCCTGGAGCAGTACGCGAACAACCGTCTCATCCGCCCCCGCGCCGATTACGTCGGGCCCGCGTACCCGCAGCGATACGTCCCCGTCGAAGCCCGATAACTCGTGGAGCCCCAACGCATCCGTAATTTCTCGGTGATCGCGCACATCGACCACGGCAAGTCGACGCTTGCGGATCGCTTCCTCGAGATCACGGGCGCGCTTCAGGCGCGCGAGATGGAAGCGCAGGTGCTCGACGCGATGGACCTCGAGCGCGAGCGCGGCATCACGATCAAAGCCCACCCGGTCTGTTTGCATTACACGGCCAAGGACGGCGACGAGTACGTCCTGAACCTCATCGACACCCCGGGCCACGTCGACTTCTCCTACGAGGTGACCCGGTCGCTGGCGGCGTGCGAGGGCGCGTTGCTTCTGGTCGACGCCTCGCAAGGCGTGGAGGCGCAAACGCTCGCCAATGCGTATCTCGCGGTCGACAACAATCTCGAGATCATCCCGGTGATCAACAAGATCGATTTGCCCGGCGCTCAACCCGAAGAGGCACGCCGGCAGATCTCCGACATCATCGGCCTCGACGGTGACCGCGCGCTGCTGGCGAGCGCCAAGATGGGGACCGGCGTTCCAGAGATCCTGGAAGCGATCGTCCATCGGCTGCCGCAGCCGGCGGGCGATCCAGAGGCGCCGCTCAAAGCGCTGATTTTCGACTCCTGGTACGACCCCTATCGAGGCGTCGTCATCGTGGTTCGGGTGATCGACGGTGTCCTGCGGCCGGGCATGAAGATTCGTTTGATGGCCGAAGGTCAGGACTACGAGTCGATGCAAGTCGGCATCTTCACGCCGAAAGCGACGCCGGCCGAACAGCTCGGCGTCGGCGAGGTCGGATTTCTGGTCGCGAACATCAAGAAGATCAGCGACGCGAAAATCGGCGACACCATCACCGAGACCGGCAGGCCGGCGCTGGAACCCTTTCCCGGATTCAAGCCGCTGAAGCCGATGGTGTTCGCCGGCTTCTACCCCGTGGAGGGACATCAGTATCCGGAGCTGCGCGATGCGCTGGAGAAGTTGCGACTGAACGACGCATCGTTCTTTTACGAGCCCGAGACCTCGATGGCGCTGGGATTCGGATTCCGGTGCGGATTCCTCGGCCTGCTGCACATGGAGATCGTGCAGGAACGGCTCGAGCGCGAATTCGACATGGAGCTGGTGACGACGGCACCGGGCGTGCTCTACCGCGTGACGACGTCCGACGGCGTCGTGCAGGAAATCGACAGCCCCGCCAAGCTGCCCGATGCGGGCCGGATCAAAACGATCGAAGAGCCGGTCATCACGGCGATGATCCTGACACCGGCGGAGCATGTCGGAGGGATCCTGCAGCTGTGCCAGGACAAGCGCGGAGTCCAGAAGACGCTCGAGTATCTCGCGTCCGACCGCGTCATCATCACGTACGAGCTGCCGTTCAACGAAGTGGTGCTCGACTTCTACGACAAGCTCAAGACCATTTCACGTGG
>Ga0114129_10006374_pt1 | contig 16728 bp, 22 predicted proteins | sample RhiMetdeltSRZDD1_FD_80071 | JGI IMG/M metagenome (GOLD analysis project Ga0114129, IMG submission 80071) | Populus rhizosphere microbial communities from Tennessee, USA - Rhizosphere MetaG P. deltoides SRZDD1 (version 2) (version 2) | ecosystem: Host-associated > Plants > Roots > Rhizosphere >... | reverse complement strand
GCATAAAGCTGTATGCTCTTTCCAAAACGATCATTCGCTCCCGGCTGCCAATGGAAAACGGTCGCGGAGTGTAGCGACTATCTTGTCGGTTGCCACGCCGCGCGAACCCTTCACGAGAATTAAATCACCTTCGCGCACTTCTGAAATGATTGCCTCCGCCGCTTCCTCTGAACTTTCAAAGTATCTTGTTGCCGAAAGCCCGCCATCATTCGCGCCGGCGATGAATTCTCGAGCCAGCCCTCGAACACCCCACAACACATCGACACCAGCCGCGGCAATTTCTCGCCCGGTCTCGCGATGCAAGGTTGCTTCGTCCGGACCGAGTTCCAGCATCTCGCCGGCAATAACGATCAACCGCTCACTCTCTGCTCCCGCACTGACGATCGTTTGCACCATACTCAACAACGATCGTGGATTCGAATTGTATGAATCATCCACGACAGTGAATCCGGCAGCGAAATCCAAGACTTCGCCGCGCATTTGCGGCGGGCGCGCGGTCCTTAAAGCCTCCGCAATTTTCTCTGCCGGCAAATCGAAACACTCACCAACTGCCGCGGCGGCCAATGCATTCATCAGGTTGTGACGTCCGCTCATTGGCAACACTGACGGAGCCTCACCGTGTGGAGTTTTCAATTGAAAGGCAATTCGACCCAATCGGCGTGTGTTGATCCCTGAAGCTGTTACATCCGCCGGGTGATCGATGCCAAAAGTAAGAACTCGTCCATTGTGCTTGGCCCGCATGCCAATCACCCATTGATCATCCGCATTCAGGACGGCAGTGCCGCCTGGTTTCAAACCTTCAATCAATTCTGCCTTTGCTGCGGCAATATTTTCGATGCTGCCCAGGTACTCGAGATGGACCGGAGCCACCATGAGTTCGACGCCAACATCGGGTGGCGTGATTTCGCATAGACGACGGATTTCGTGTGTCGGCGATGACATCCCCATCTCCAGCACGGCAACATCGAACTGTTCGGGTGAACGACCTTCGCTAACCATGCGCAAGACCGACAGCGGAAGCCCCAGGCCATTGTTGTAGTTTCGTTCGCTCTTCAAGACGCGATGGCCGCCCGCACTCATTACGTGCGAAGTCAGCTCCTTCGCCGTCGTCTTGCCGGCACTTCCAGTAATCGCAACTACGGGCTTGGCCCATGATTCGTACACTCGGCGAGCCAGTGTTTGTAAAGCAGCAATCGAATCATCTACTAAGATCAGGCGGTCCCGCATCTTGCTGAAATTCGGATCACCAGCAACTCGATCGCTTCGAGCAACGGCAGCTATGGCGCCTCGTCTAAATGCTTCGGGTATGAATTCATGACCGTCGGCAAACGTGCCATTAAAACCAGCGCGGGCGTAGTCCTTCTGCGACAATGCAAAAAAGAGTTCGCCCGCGCCCACAGAACGCGAGTCAATCGAAAAATCTGCGATTCGTTTGTCAAACAACTCGGCGCTGAGATTCTCTCCATTTGCGCCCATCAAAGCTGCTGCTTCGCCAACCCTCACGTTATTCCAACCTCTTCAATCTCGTCCCTATGTTGCGAAATGAACTTACCAGGGGCCGCGGTTAACGGCGTCAAGTCCAGAGTGCCAGATAACCGTGATTCAGTTCCACCGGAAGGAGTATCTGTAGATCCGACCGTACACCCGGCCAGCGACCGGCCTTCTATTTGACTATGATTTGATTCCCTGTGGGTTATGCGACTGTTGCGTAATCGTTGCCTACAAGCAGCAACTCGGATTCTTACTCCATTTTCAACGTTGATTCGGTTGGGGATACGTGGGGGAATCATCTCTGGGTCTCCGTTAGATTTGCAAGCGTCTGCTTAAAACCCTAGTTGTCCCGATCGAATTCGAGGTGCACAACCTGACCGGCTTCGATCTCGGTTCCTGGCGCCGGGTTCTGCCGGGTAACGCGTCCTTCACCGCGCGCTTCCATCTGCAAACCCAGCTGGGCGCAGGTACGAGCAACATCTCGAACGCTACGCCCTCGCAAATCAGGCATTAGTATTGAGTTATTTGCCGCGGCCGCGTAGACAATCTCGCCGCTTGCCGTAGCGTTGGGAGCCACAGTCGGCAATGTGGCCTTCCGGGCTTGTTCGATCTCTCGACGGGTCTCGTCGAGTTTATCGGTCGCCTTCGTGGCGGACGCGGCCCCCGCAATCAACTGCGGCTCAGGCTTAAGCTGCGTGTCCGGCATTACGCCCAGTTCAGGCAACACCTCTTCAGCGATCGCGCGAAATACAGGAGCAGCGACGTCGCCACCGTGATAGGCACCGCCTGGTTCATCAAGCACAACGATAATCACCGCTGCGGGATTGCCAACAGGAGCGAAGCCAACAAACGAAGCCACGTGCTTCGTCTTCGAGTACCCACGAGTTTTCGGATCAATCTTTTGCGCGGTTCCGGTCTTCCCAGCAGCAGTGTACCCATCCAGTTGCGCCTTCTTCGCCGTACCGTTGAGGGTCACCCCTTCAAGCATTCCTCGCAGTGCTGTTGCGGTCTGCTCACTGATAACTCGACGCTCTTCGGGACGCGAGCGATAAAGTGTATCGCCAGATGAAGAACGAATTTCCCGAACAAGATGTGGTGCGACGCGCACTCCGTCGTTCGCCAGCGCCCCAAATGCAGCTACTACCTGTAAGGGTGTCACACCAACTTCCTGTCCAATCGCTATTGAACCGATGGAAGACGGTTGCCAGCGGCTGACCGGACGCAGAATTCCAGCCGTTTCACCGGGCAGCTCTACTCCCGTTTTGGAGCCAAAACCATATCGGGTGATGTATTCGTACATTGATGGATCGCCGACTCGAAGCCCGAGTTTGATAGCAGCGACGTTACTGGACTTAGCAAGTGCTTCAGCAATCGTCAGAACTGGGAACCGTTTGTGATCGTGAACGAGACGGCCCGCAACCGTAATCGATCCCATTTGACAATCAATTTTGTCTTCGGGTTTTACCAGTCCCTTCTCGATCGCTGCGGAGAACGCCACTATTTTGAACGTGGATCCCGGTTCGTAAATATTTTCGAGGGCCCAGTTTCGCCGGGCCGCGGCTGAGGTTGCGCTAACATTGTTTGGATCAAAGGTTGGGGAGTTTGCCAGCGCGAGGATCTCTCCAGTCCGCGGGTCGAGAACAATGGCCGTTCCTGACTTCGCGTGCGACTGGGCAACAGCCGTGCTCAGTGCTTGTTCCGCCTTGTATTGGATTGATTGATCGATTGTCAGAACGATAGTCTGTCCGGCCTTCGCCGGTATTTCAAAGCTCTCGTACGCACGACCGGTTGAATCTTTTTCAATGAAGAGCTTTCCAGGTTCTCCGCCAACCTTTTCATTGTAGGTTTGCTCAACTCCGCCGAGACCGGCTCCATCAATGCCGACGTACCCAAGTACGTGCGCAGCGAGAGATCCGTTTGGATAGTAACGCTTCGGTTCATTGCGGAAATGTAATCCTGCCAGCTTTACTGAAAGCAATTTGTTGGCGTCATTTGCTTCAACGCGGCGCGCGATCCATACAAACCGACGACCTGCTGCTTTCGCCTGCTGTAGCTCTTCAAGCATCGGTTTCGAGTTCAATTTAAGAGTGCTTGATACTGTTAGAACCAGCCGTTCAAGCGATTGGTCGTCAGAAATTTCATCAGGCGCTACAAATAACGAAACCGTATCCACACTGCGCGCCAACTCGCGACCTTGTCGATCCAACAGACACCCGCGCTGCGGTGTTGTGTCCACGGCATCCTGTTGCTGTTGGCGCGCTCGATCAACGAGGCGCTCGTGCTTCGAGACCTGTAGGTAGACCAGGCGGACGCTGATAGCCAGCATCCAAAAGACAATTACAGCCGCGACGAAAAGCGCGCGGCTGGTCGATGTATCCGGTCTGGACCTACCCTGATTGGCAAAACGGGCCAACATCGCCGGTGTTCGTCCCTTCCGAGGGATTTACAGTCGTTTCAACTGTTGTTTCGCTGCGCCATTGAAAACTACATCCGAATCAGATGACTTCTCGGTCAGCTATCCTGCTTGACGGGCCTGGTTGACTTCACAGCTCCAATTTGACGAGAGGTGGCAGGCTTCAGCCCAAGTTGTCGTGCCGCGGGTTCGAGACGGGCCGGAGAGGACACCCTCTCTTTTTCAAGCATCAAACGCCTCTGCTCTTCAAGAAGTTGTTGTTTCTCATTCCGCAGCGCCTCGCTCTGATATCCATATTGAACCGCTGCGAAATGTTGCCTTGCTGCAAACACGAAACCTGAGGCGAGTACCACGCCGCTGAACAGCAGTAGCGCCAGTCGAGAAAGTGCGAGCACGTCGCGTTGGCGGCGAACTCGTGAGTTGCGCTGCATCTGAGGAATTCTTCTCATGACGTTATTCCTAAGTCGATTCCGGTGTAAACCTTGGTCCTGTCAAATTGAGACGAGTTTTCTACAGGCGCGCAACCTCGCGCTGCGCGCCCGCGGATTGCTTTCAATCTCTCTGGTGCTGGGAATAACCGGACGCCGCGTTAGTATCTCGACCACCTGCCGAGTGCCGCACGAGCAAACTGGGACTCGCGGCGGGCACTGGCAAGTGCCTGAGAGCCGCCGCAGCTCGCGTTTGACGATTCGGTCTTCGAGAGAATGGAAACTGATGACAGCGAAACGCCCCGCCGGTTGTAAAAGATCTATCGCTGTTTCAAGAAACTGGTCCAACCCTTCAAGTTCACGATTCACAGCAATACGTAATGCTTGAAACGTTCGCGTTGCTGGATGAATCTGCCCCTTCTTGCGCGGCCGGGCACTTCGTTCTACCAGGCTGGCCAGTTCCTTTGTTGTTGTTATCGGCTCCCCTTGCTCACGCTTTTCAACTATCCACTTTGCGATACGGCGCGAGTTTCGCTCTTCACCATACTCAAATATGATTCGCGCGATTTCCTCCTGTGGTAAGCGCGCCAAAAGATCTGCTGCTGTCTCTCCACCGCCCTGTCGATCCATGCGCATGTCAAGCGGTGCATCGAAGCGAAAACTAAAACCCCTGTCGGGGGTATCAAACTGCAGCGAAGAGACGCCGAGGTCTGCCAGGATTCCGCTCGGTTCGGCTTCATTGAGTCGGCCAAGCACGTTGGCAATATCGCGGAAGTTAGCCTTTACAGCAGTAAACCTCTCTCCGAATCGCGACAATCGCTTTCGCGCCAGTTCAAGGGCCTCTTCATCGAGATCGATTCCTACTACCCGAGTTTCGGATGAAGCTTCGAGGATCGCCTCGGCATGACCACCTAAACCAACGGTACAATCGACGAAGAGACCGCCTCGCTCAGGTGCGAGCAGACTAATTGTCTCCGCAAGCAGCACGGGGCGATGGGGCGCGCCAATGCCCCCCAAAAGCGCAGCCATCACCACCGCCCCGTGATCTTCAAAGAACTTTTTTCAAATGAGAACCGCGATTTCCGCGGAAGCGAGCGGGCCTCTGGATCTTCTAAACTTCCCGTTCTCAAATCCGCTAACCCCCTTGTTTAAATTCCTAGTCTGGCGATTGCGGCCTCGTCTTCCTCCGTGTAAGGGTCGGCAATCAATCGCTGCTTAAACCTATCAAGCTCCCAAACTTCCAAATAACTAAGGTATCCGAGGACAGCAACATCGCCGAGTACCCCTGCGCTTTTCCGGAGCAACGGATGAATCAACAACCGACCTTGACCGTCGATCGTTGCCTGCTGGCCGTAATAATTAGTTCTATCAAGGAACCTGCGCCGCGCTGGGTCCATCGTGGGAAGAAGCGAAAGTCTCTGTTCAATGCTTTCCCACTCGGGCAGGGGATAGATGCGAACGCAGTCGCCGTTCAGACTGGTTATGTAAAATTCCTGGCCATGCTTTTCTTCGATTAAACGGCGAAACTGAGTCGGCACCTTAAGCCGACCTTTTGCGTCGATTCGAGCCGTGTAATTTCCGCGGAGCATCTTCCTGGCATGGCGCGAGAATTCGAAGGGGTGACCGAAATGGAAAAGAGACTGCGATGATCGGCTAGTTACGAGGTTGGACCCACTTCCGACCACTTTCGGCCACCCACGAATCGGATACTACGCTCGTCGTTTTCAGCTGTCAATAGATTTTTGGGGGAAATGTTCAGGCAGCCGAACGCATCGCAACCCGCGCCACACGAGCGAGGGACAGGTGCCACTCAACCTTAGAACCGTCTGCAAAGCGAGGGGATGCCGCCGCTCGACCAACCGTAAGACAATCATGGGAGCGACTGAAACCTAAAATAGCCATCGATCTGCCCATGCTGTATATTGCCTGCCAGTAAATCCCTGAAACCGGTGGAACAAAGCAGCTGAATGGAGCCTACGTTCGGAGGACCAGCGGGACTCTTGGTCTTTGGTTTGCTTGCTGCAGCGGCAAACTTGCTGGGGGGTTGGCTCCTCATCACGTCAAGCGGACACCGCTTCGGTGAACGATTCCTTAAGTATCTCGTTGCCCTCGGCGCCGGCTTCATGCTGGCGGCAATCTTCATTGAGATCCTGCCCGAAACAGTCAGCATCTGGAGTTCCGGTCGCGTCGGCGAGCCGGCAGCTCAGGCGATCGTAGGCGCAATGACCCTCCTGCTCGCGGGGTACCTCCTGATTCAACTGTTCGAGCACACGATCGCGCCGCATTTCCATTTTGGAGAGGAAACGCATCCGGAGTCCTTCATGCGGCCGTCTGCTGCCTACACGGCGGTCGGCGGTTTGTGGATCCACACTTTCTTTGACGGCGTCTCCATTGCATCGGCGTTCCTGGTCGACTTCAAAGTTGGATTGCTCGTTTTCATCGCCATCATGCTCCACAAAATGCCGGAAGGATTTACAGTAGCGTCAATCATGCTTGCTTCCGGACGTTCGTCGGGTAAAGCGCTCGCGGCTACTGCCGCTATCGGCGCCGCAACGCTTGCGGGCGTTGTCGCCGTTGCGGTGTTCAACTCGCGGGTGCAGGCAGTAGCTTACGCGCTACCTTTTTCGGCAGGTGTTACGCTTTACGTAGCCGCGAGTGACTTGATTCCCGAGGTCAATCACAAAGAAGAAAGAAACCCAACGGTCTCGATTGTCGTTTTTGTAGGAGTGGCGCTCTTTTACCTCTTGCATAGGGTCATCGAGGGATAGAGCGCGCAAAGAATTGACTGATTTAAGATTTTCTAGACGGACGATTTCCACCGCAGTTGCTGCGGCAATCCTGGTTTTCTCCGCGCTATTAACGCTCGCGCAATCCCCTTCTCCGCCAATTTCACCTCCGCAACCGTTTACTCCCATCATTGACAACGCGCATGTAATTGATGCTTCAACCAGGACTAAGCTGGAAAGTCTGTACCAGGACCTGAAGCAACGAGCAGATATTGAGTTCGCGGTTGTTACTGTTCCTACCACCGGCGATCAGGACATTTTTGACTACTCGCTGGCGGTCGCGCGTGGATTGGGAATTGGTTCCAAAGAAGGGGAAAAGAATGGGTTCCTTTTGGTGGTGGCGATCAACGACCGGAAATATCAAACGCAAATAAGCCGGCACCTCGAGGGCGATCTTCCAGACGGATTAGTAGGACAGATCCAACGTGCGCGGATGGTTCCTCAATTTCGCAAAGGAAACTACAGCCAGGGTATCTACGACACGGTACTTGACTATGCCTCCACGCTCGCAGAGAAGCGTGGCTTCAGTCTCGCTGAAAGCAACCAGGGCGCTGAGCGCGAAATTCCTCGCAACAACCAGCGACGTTCCAATCCTCAGGCGGGTCTAAGCACTTGCTGTGCTGTGATTGCGGTATTGGTCATATTGTTTCTGATTGTGTCTTCTTCACGCCGGCGAGGTGGTGGTGGGGGTTGTCTCCAGGCGTTACTGCTGGCGAATCTATTTAGCAACATAGGGCGAGGCGGAGGTTTCGGCGGCGGCTCGGGTTGGGGTGGAGGCGGTTTCGGTGGCGGTGGTGACTTTGGAGGTGGTGGATTCGGCGGCGGTGGAGATTTCGGGGGTGGAGGCGCAGGTGGAAGTTGGTAGTCAAAAATCTTCGCGAATTTGATAACATGCCGCAAAACTAAATGGTTAAGACTGTTGTACAGGAAGCCCTCAGTGGGCTCATCAGCGATCTGCAAGCCGCGCATGGTGACAATCTCGCGTCAGTCGTCCTTTACGGATCGGCCGCTGCGGGTGATCACATCGAGCTGCAATCTGATTACAACTTGCTGATTGCGTTAAAGCGAATTACGCCCGAGGACTTGCGGCTGGCCCAGGCGCCCATGCGTGAATGGCAGCGCCTCGGTCATCCACTGCCGGTGTATTTCACTGTTGAGGAACTAACAGACGCGTCAGACGTATTTCCGATCGAGTTTCACCAAATGGCTAATGCGCGAATAGTGCTGTATGGAAGAGATCCTTTCGAATTCGCGCAGCTGTCGGATCGTAACCTGCGTCACCAGACAGAATACGAGTTGCGAAGCAAGCTAATCCAACTGCGCAGACTATATATTCCCGCATCGAGATCGACTGAAAAGTTGTGCGAATTGATGAGCGATAGCCTGGCGAGTTTTGCGGCCCTCTTTCGTGCGGTGCTCTTACTGCACGGTAAGGATGCGCCTGTTGCGAAACCTGAATGCGTTCGAGCCACTACTCAATTACTTAAACTGGATTTTTATCCGTTCGAAAAAATCTTTGCCTTTCGTGCAAACGGCACAATGCCATCATCTGAAAAGGAGACCAACGATATTTTCGCCGCGTATTTGGATCAAATCCAGCGAGTCATCGACGATGTTGACCACTTGGATACTGACCGGCATGAACATTAGGAACATTTGAGGAGATTAGAAATGACACATCGACGCGCGTTACTACTGTCGCTCTTGATTTTCTTAACCATATCTGCGAGCGGCTGCGGCTACAACACGCTGACAACTAAACAACAAGACGTCAAGTCTAAATGGGCCAACGTTGAAACGCAGCTACAGCGCCGTGGTGACTTGCTCCAGAATCTGATCGAGACCGCCAAGCTCGCGGGTGTTCAGGAGCAAGAAGTGTTTGGCACCATCGCGAATGCAAGATCCCAATTGTTGAATGCAACGAAGCAAGCCCCCACCGGTGAAGGTGGTGATAAGTCCCCAGAACAGAAGCAAGCAGTGATTGACGCGGCAAATAGTTTCGGGGGAACGATCGGGCGTTTGCTGGTCTTACAAGAGCAGTATCCTACGCTCAGGTCAAACGAAAACTTCCTGAAGGCACAAGATGAGGTTTCCGGAACGGAGAACCGGATCGCGACAGCGAGAAAGGACTACAACGACTCCGTTCAGGACTACAACACGACTCGCGCCCGTTTTCCTACAGTGATTTCGGCAAAGTTGTTTGGTTTTAAGGAGGAGCCGTACTTCAAAGCACAGGAAGGTGCGGCAGAGGTTCCGAAGATCGATGCAAACAGTTTACGAAAGGATCAGAATAGCAACGCGAAGAGCAAATAGTTAGGAATACATGAAGGACCATTTGACAGTGGTCATTGGACATTTGAGATTTGTCATTTGAATGACTCGTGATCTTGTTCGTGTTCTTTTCGGGTGATTTCGTCCATCGTTTTTCTTCGCGCGAGCACGAGCACTATCGACTAGTTGTCTCACGTCAGAAATCAACAAATGACGAATCTCAAATGTCCAATCTCCAATGTCAAATGGTTCGTTCAATCTCCAATGTCAAATGGTCCGTTTCAATCTCCAATGGCAAATCGACTTTCCTAGAATCCACGTGAGCTACACATTTCACAATGGTCACAGGGCTTGCCGCCCGGCTCCATCGTGCAACGTTTTTCGCTCTGAAAGAAATCGACTAGCTCCGTGACCGTTGCCTCCTCGATGTCAAACCTTTCCTGACTGGGATGAAAATTGGAAGCGTTTATACCCGCCAACCAGGGAGAATGAGTTCTTAGCGGAGGCTGACTCTTCACCTCGGAAGCGGTTACCTCTTCAGAGCCGCCTGATCTAACCTTCCGTTCAATCTGATGCAGTCGTCGCTGAAGCTCTTCGAGACTTGAATGCATAGCAGCCAACTCAGAAGCCAGATCGGGTGCGGCTCCATTGGTCTTGCCAGGTGTGGACTCGTTAGAGACACGCCGAGCAATTCGTTCCGCCATTGAGCGAGCCTGATCAACTTCACTTGCCATTTACACTCATTCTAAGACAGGCACCATTGCCTGTCATGTTCAGAAGCGCGAGCGCAGCGAGCGGATTCAGACCTGAACTTAGTGCTTCTGACGCTCGAGTGTAGCATCCGCTCGCTATGCTCGCGGTTCTGATCAGGTCGCGTTATTCCAATAGGTCGATTCGATCAACTACACCAACGATTGCAGAATCAATTGCGGCGCCAGCTTTTCCAGTGGCAACGGTTGACGCACTCCAGCCTTCCTGAACGATCAGCACAGTATCACCCACACCAGCATCGACCGCATCAAGTGCTAAGACAGATGAGCCGGTCTCTTCGCCTTCCGGTGTGATCTGCTGGCATAGCATGACACGAGCATTCTCGTATCGCTGATTCTTTTGTGTGGCTACAATATTTCCAACAACCTTGGCGAGAATCATTTGAAAAGCAACAGATTAAGTAAAGACTACGTTGCGTAGCTTAACGCGCGACGTGTTTGTCTGAATCGACGATACCAACTATCGTGCAATCGGTGGGTGTGTCTTCCCGCTTAAACGGAAAACTGGCTTCTTTGCCTCTGCACCAGAAGACAAGCTCACCAACGCCTGCACCGACAGAGTCAACTGCAACCATCGGCTTACCTGCGGGTTCAAGATCCTTGTTGAGACTTTGGATGACGAGAAGTGTCCGGCCCTGAAGCGACTCGTTCTTTACTGTAGCTACTACCGTTCCGATGACACGAGCTAACTGCATGCTCTTGGGTTGCCTTCAATCCTGATTCACATCCACGGTATCGATCACACCGACGATGGCGGCATCTACCGGTGTGTCCTTTAGCCCTTGAGCCAACCTGGCACTTGATCCCGCTACGACCAGTACACGTTCGTGAAATCCGGCGCCAACCGTGTCAACGGCAACAACGTAGCCGGTCGTGTCAGAGCCGTCCACATTTATGGGCCGTACGATAAGAAGTTTCTTGCCTTCCAATCGTTGGTCTTTTTGTGTTGAAACAACGGTGCCCAGAATTCGCGCGATAATCATGCCTAGCCGCGATTACCAACCGGAAGTGCTTCATCAACGCTGCCGTGAGGACGCGGTATGACGTGAACGCTGACCAGTTCGCCAACGCGACGAGCAGCGGCGGCGCCGGCATCAGTCGCGGCTTTTACTGCCGCAACGTCGCCGCGAACGATCGCCGTTACGAATCCGGCGCCGATTTTTTCGTAACCAATCAACGTGACGTTGGCAGCCTTGACCATCGCGTCAGCTGCTTCAATCATCGCCACTAAACCTTTTGTTTCAACCATGCCGAGTGCTTCTTGCATTCAGTTGCTCCTGACTGAAGTGAAATTCTTATATCGTAAATGAGACAAACGATTTGAGATTGGACGAACCATTTGAGATTTGAGATTTGAGATTTGTCATTTGATTGATTCGTGATCTTGTTCGTGGTCGTTTTCGTGTGATTTCGTCCATCGTTTTCTTCGCGCGAGTACGAGCACTATCGACTAGTTGTCTCAAGTCAGAAATCAACAAATGACAAATCTCAAATGTCCAATCTCCAATGTCAAATGGTTCGTTCAATCTTCAATGTCAAATCGGCCTTTTACTTCGGGCTGACCGCCTGACTTAACAACTCAACGAGTTCCTCGCGAGTCAAAGAGATCTTCCCACCATTTAGAAGTGACTCCCCATAGTTTCGAGCCGGTGGACGATCACCAGTCGGACAAGCAATCCGCGTTTCGTGCAGATATCCACACGCCTGGCACCGAGCTCCCTCGCCGAGATAACCCGCGGCCTCCCGGACATTTATTAACTTCTCGATCGCGTCCGCCGGCAAGCTTTTAGAACCGCCCAGTATACGCGACAGTATTGTAATCCGCGCCGTGTGTTCGAGAGTTTCAAGTCGATCGAATGCTTGCCACAAATCCGCTCCGTACGCCACGGCTCCGTGATTCGCCATGAGTAGCGCGTTGTGATGCTTTAGAAGCGGTCGCATCGCGTCGCTTAGCTCCTCAGTCGATGGGGTGCCGTACCCAGCGAGCGGGACACAGCCTAACGTAAGAATCACTTCCGACAGAATTGGTTGATCGATAGGCAGCCCGGCAACCGCGAACGCAGTTCCATGTGGTGGATGAGCGTGGCAAACCGCTTTCACATCCGGACGTTCGCCGTAAATCAGAAGATGCATCGCCAGCTCACTTGACGGCTTTCGATCAGTAAGTGGTCGCCCCGAAGTATCTGTTACTGCAAGAGAGTCTTCGGTCATGCGCCCTTTACACGTCATAGTGGGCGTGGCCAGAATCCGCCCGTCAGCGAGCTTAACGCTAATGTTACCGTCGGAGGAGACAACGTAGCTTCGGTCGTACATCAATTGACCGACACGGCATATCTCACGCCTTGCGGTTTGTTCATCCATTAGGAATCAGTGGCCGCCGCAGCGATGTCGTGGCTCTTTCGCTGGCTCTGTCACTGTGACTGTCGTCTTTGAAGTTTGCTCTTCCCACGAGAAGACTGACAGAAAATGACTTACCGCCAGACCGATAACGAGAGCGAAGACAAACACTAAAACTCTGCTAATGATTCGTGACGTTAGTACAAGCTGATCGCCTGTCATAATTCTTGCTCCTTGTGATCAGCAACAGTTTTTCTACGCGCCATACTGCCTGGGTTTGTGATCGCGACGCTCTGCGGCCTGCCCAGGAAGTACGAAAGCGATTCGAGAGAGGTTGTTAAATCAACGGTTTTGACCTTGACCCCGAGACGGGGGCTCAGTGATGCTGGCGCAAAATTAAGCACTGCTCGGATACCGGCGGCCATAATCTGATTCAAGACTCTTTGGGCGACGCGAGCCGGAACGGCGATTACGGCCACGTCGATTTCCTTAAGCTTCACCGTCCGAGCCAGCTTTCCTACATCTTCAATAATGATTCCTGTCTGACCCGCAGGTTGACCGATCTTGGCCGGGTCATTATCAAACATGGCCACTACCGTGAAATTTGAGCCACCAAATCCCTGGTAGTTAGCTAGCGCCGTACCCAAACGGCCGGCACCCACAATCCCAACGCGACGGGGAATGTCTAAACCGAGAATCTTTGTGATGTGGTCCCGGAGTTCATCCACATAATAGCCGACGCCGCGAACTCCGAACTCGCCAAAGTAACCCAGGTCCTTTCGGATCTGCGCCGAGTTGAGATTGAACTGTTCCGCCAAAGCCTGCGATGACACCGTTTTGATGCCGGCGGCAGAGAGTGCGTTCAGACAACGTAGGTAAACGCTCAAACGATTCGTGGTTAGTTCTGAGATCTTTTCCGATTTCATTGTTCGAGGCGCCCGTGCAAAGTATAGCCTCAATGATGCATTAATGGTAAGGACGTTAGTTGGCGTCTCGGTATTGTGGATTGGGAATTACTCGACGGTTATAGGACCTATACGACCTATATGACCTAATTCGATTGATTTCTCCACATTCGAATCCGAAAAATGATTTATTTTGCGCAATCGATCGGCATCAACTACAATCCGGCCGACCTATTATCGCGAATGGCGTTATGTCTGAATGATCGCACATTTGTCCGGGACTCTCCTTTCCAAACAAGCGACAGCAGTTATTGTGAATGTCGGCGGTGTCGGCTACGAAGTAACGATACCTCTCTCCACATTTTACGATCTAGATGAGCCTGGATCTGAAGTTCAGCTTCGTATCTATACTCACGTTCGTGAGGACGCGCTTCAACTTTTTGGATTTAAGACTGCGCGAGAACGCGAACTGTTTCTGAGATTGATTTCTGTAAGCGGCATAGGTCCAAAACTCGGCATCACGCTTCTATCAGGTATGAGCGCCGACGAAATGATCGCTTCGATTAGAACTAACAATTTGGCCCGCCTCACCCTTATACCCGGCATCGGCAGAAAGACTGCCGAAAGACTCGTAATGGAGTTGCGTGACAAAGTAGCTGGGTTGTCCTCGCCTGAACTCGAGAAAGAGCTGGGGGCAACAGCGACTGCAGCGGCACAACCGACCGTTGACTCAGTGCGGGCGGATGCCTTGTCCGCGTTGGTGAACCTGGGATACCAACGTCCCTCCGCTGAAAAAGCTATCAATGCCGTGCTTGCTGAGAACGAAGAAATGTCGGTTGAGTCAGTGTTGCGCGGCAGTTTGCGTAAACTTGCAAAGGCTTAGGAAAAATGAGTGAGCCAAAGGCAGCAGCAATTCGATCAGAAACCCTGAATGACGACGAGCGTCGGTTCGAGCTGACATTGCGGCCGACGAGGTTGGCAGAATACATCGGGCAGCGTCAGGTAAAGGAAAATCTGCGCGTCTACATGAAGGCTGCACTGCGCCGGCGCGAGGCTCTGGACCATGTCTTATTAACTGGGCCACCAGGTCTGGGAAAGACGACTCTGGCACATATCATCGCTAACGAAATGGGGGCGGAGCTTCGTTCGACCGCAGGACCAGCGATCGAGAAAGCTGGTGATATTGCAGCCCTGCTTACGAATCTCCAGGAAGGCGACGTTCTTTTCATTGATGAAATCCATCGCTTGTTGCCGGCCCTGGAAGAGAAGCTCTACCCGGCGATGGAAGATTACCAACTGGATTTACTTATCGGTCAGGGCGCGGCAGCCCGGTCAATCAAGCTTGATCTGCCAAAGTTCACCCTGGTAGGCGCGACAACCAGAGCCGGGTTAATTACCGCTCCTTTGCGCGGACGATTTGGAATAGTTTTTCATTTAGATTTTTATCCTCATGAAGAGCTTGACGTAATTTGCAGGCGGTCGGCAGAAATCCTGGGCGTAGAAATCGACGACGAAGGAGCGAGAGAGATCGCGAGACGGTCGCGCGGGACCCCGCGTATCGTGAATCGCTTGTTACGGCGAGTCCGCGACTATGCCGAAGTCGACTATGAGGGTCGCATCACCCAAGAGGTGGCGAATGACGCTCTGAATCGAATGGAAGTCGACACTTACGGGCTTGACGAAATGGATCGCAAGCTCCTTCTCACAATTATTGAGAAGTTTGATGGTGGACCTGTCGGAGTGGGAACTATATCCGCCTCGATCCATGAAGAAAAAGACTCTATTGAGGAAATAATTGAACCCTACCTGATTCAGATAGGTTTTCTGGATCGAACACCCCGCGGCAGACTTGCTACTCGATTGGCATACGATCATTTTGGAATTAAAACGCCCGGTCCCTACCGGTCCGGTCTTTTCAATTCCCAGTAAAGAATTTGGTACGCTGATGAATCGTCAGGCCGAAAGTCCTGATCACAAATGAAACGCTTTTCTTCTGTCACGCGACACTCGTTTTTTGTCCGCAATCGCGCGCCGTGGGCCGCGATGCTGTCGCATGCCCTTCATGAGTTTCACGAAAAGGATCTATTTACATCGGCAGCAGCGATGAGTTACTTCGGCTTGATGGCGCTGTTCCCTGCTCTGTTGCTCATGCTGGCAATTAGCAATCAGATCGCGGCCGGAAGCCAAATGCTGTCTCACGCGATTGAAGTCTATCCCGGCTCAGTTCGATTTTTACGTGACACGATTGGGTCATCAGTTCCAAGTCCGGGTGTGATAATCACCTGCGTTATTTTGGTCTTATGGGCAGGCTCATGGGTTTTTTCGGTGATCGAGCGTGCGCTCAATCGCATTTGGGGAACGACGTCCCGAAAGTTCTGGCACGGTCGTGCGTTGACAATTGGCATGATCGGAGTTGTCGGCTTGTTGCTGTCCTCGTCCGTGCTGGTGACTTCGATCTTAGTTGGCTTAAGAGAGATGGCCGGTCGATTGTCTCCGAGACAGGTTGAACGTTATCCCCTGTTGCTTTCTGTCGGCAGCGCATTCTGGCAAGTGATTTTTGCGTTCGTTAGCTTTCTTGTCACAGTGACGCTTTTCGTGATGGTTTATCGATTCATGCCGCGAGCCGCCGTTACAGTGCGCGACGCATTACCTGGAGCTTTGCTCGCCGGACTGTTGTGGGAAGTTGCGAAATACGTTTTCGCGTGGAGCCTGAACTATTTTCATTACGACGAGATCTATGGGTCCGTCGGTGCGGTGGTAGCTGTGCTCACGTGGAGCTACGTCTCAAGTTTGATCCTCTTATTTGGAGCACAACTTACTGCTGTATTTCATCGCGAACATCCCGCCTAAGTCGTTCTTAATGCACATTTCTGAATTCGATTATGAACTGCCTGCGGAACTGATTGCGCAAGAGCCACTGCCGCGACGTGACGCATCTCGCATGCTCGTAGTGAACCGGCGAAGTCAGTCATGGGTCGATTCACAATTCTCTGCGCTTCCTACCTTTCTGACTGCCGATGACGTGGTTGTCCTCAACAACACGCGGGTTTTTCCCGCGCGCCTGATAGGGAGGCGCCATCCGTCTGGCGGGCGTGTTGAGGTAATGCTGGTACGTGAAACGCAGCCCTGCGAATGGCAAGCCCTTGTTCGACCAAGTCACCGATTGAGAAAAGGCGCTTTACTTAGATTTGGTACGAATGAGTTGGCCGCTGAGATGCTCGACGAGCCAGGTCCGGAATTACGAACCTTGAAATTTGATCTTCCCGGCCCAACAGAGAGCGTGCTGGCGGAAATTGGTCAGACTCCGCTTCCGCCTTATATCAAACG
>Ga0114129_10006373_pt1 | contig 16732 bp, 15 predicted proteins | sample RhiMetdeltSRZDD1_FD_80071 | JGI IMG/M metagenome (GOLD analysis project Ga0114129, IMG submission 80071) | Populus rhizosphere microbial communities from Tennessee, USA - Rhizosphere MetaG P. deltoides SRZDD1 (version 2) (version 2) | ecosystem: Host-associated > Plants > Roots > Rhizosphere >... | reverse complement strand
CGTATCCGGTTGCGCCCGATTCTCATGACGACCTTCTGTACGTTGTTCGGATTGCTTCCGCTGGCGCTTGGCCTCGGAGCTGGTGCGGAACTGCAGAAACCGCTGGCGCTCGCCGTCATCGGCGGCCTGGCGCTTTCAACACCTGTCACCTTGCTCGCCGTTCCGGGTCTGTACGCCGTGTTCAAGCCGCGGCGACAACCTGCCGGGCACTGAAGCACGGAACCGCGTCGCGAATCGACATCGTTCTCGCGGCCAGTGAAAACCGTAGACGACAATTACGGTGGTGTCACTGATGTGCGTCGAATCCACGCAGCCCGAGCGGCTCTGTAGTCACGCACGGCTGCGTCGACGCGCCGGCCCGATTCCTCCAGGCGCCGCAGCGCCAATGTCCGCGTCGTCGCGTCGAACTGGCCGGCGCGGACGGCCTGCTCGACGAAGGTGACGTCGCGGTCAACGACCCCGGACGTCGGCGCCACCGCCTGCAGAGCACGCGACGCAGCCTGTAACAGGGCCCACGTCGTCTCGAGCTCGCTGCGCACATCCGCTCTCGTCGCCCGGAGGCGCGCTTCCGCAGTCAGGATGCGCGCGGTCGCGCGCGCGCGAGGCTCGAGCTGGCGATTGAACAGCGGGAGCGGCAGGCTGACGTTGAACGTCAGCTCTTGATCCGGCCAATTGGCGCTGAGCCCGCTCGCGAACGGGACTCCGGTAAACGAGCCGGTTGGAATGTCGCTCCGCTTGCGCCCGTAGTCCACGCCGACGTTCAGCGGCGGCGTCACGAGCCGCTCGAACGTCTGCCGCTCGAACCGCGCCGCGTCAAGCTCGGCGCCTGCCGCGCGCACGCGCGGATCGGCATCGATGAACGGCGTGAAATCCGGCGGCGGCGCCAACTCGCTGACCTCCATCGGATCCTCGACGACGAGATCGGCCCCGGTCTCGCGCCCGAGCAGACGCGCAAGCCGGACACGGGCGCGATCGAGATCGCCGCGCGCAATCTCCACAGCCTGAAGCCCGCCGGCGAGATCGAGCGCTGCGGCATCCGCGTCGATCTGCGGGGCGGTGCCGACTTCGAACTGGCGCTGAGCAGCTTCGGCTGCGATCCGCTGCAGATCGGCCAGCCGCTCCCCGCGCGCGACGTCCCGCTGCGCCAGCGCCAGATCTGCGACCGACACTGCGACTTGCTCGTCGAGCGCACGCAGACGATCGGCGCCGTCGAAGCGTGCGCGCGACAGATCTGCGCCGGCAGAAGCCGACCGAGGCTTCCACGACCCAGACACATCGAACAACTGGCTGAAACCGAGCGTCTGGAAGCGCTCATCGGGGCGGCCGATCAGCGCGCCCTCGAACAGGCTTCCCGAGATTTGCGGATCGTCGCGGAAGACACGCCGCGCCTGCGCGGCGACGGCCTCCGCACCGGCGACAACGGCTTGCGCTTCGGCGACCTCGGGTGCACGCATTCGGGCCTCGGCCTGGGCTGCGGCGAGCGACAACGACGGCACCGCCTGCGTCTGCGCGAGGGCGGGCATGCCGAGAGCCGATGCGACCACAAGCGCCGTCAACGCCGCCTTCGTCATGCGGCTGCCGTTCGCTTCCGTTGAGCGCGCCGCTCCAGCCAGACGTAGATCGTCGGGATCACGAGCATGTTGAGCGCAGTCGATGTGACGAGCCCGAGGACGACAATCAACGCCATCGGCGCTTCGAGCTCACTGCCGGAGCTCTCGAATGACAGCGCTAGCGGCAACAGGCCGAGTCCTGCCGCTCCTGCCGTCATGAGAATTGGCAGCAGGCGTTCTTCCGACGCGCGCAGGATTCGGGCAACAGGATCGTCTTCGGGATTCTCCGCGTCGAGCAGCTGCTTGTGCGCCACCAGCATGATCCCGTTGCGAGCGATGATGCCGAAGAGAGTCACGAACCCGACGAGTCCCGCCACCGAAAGACCCTCAGGGGTCACCAGCGCGCCGACCACGCCGCCGATCAACCCCAGCGGGAAGTTGATCATCGTCACGACGGCGTCACGGATCGACGTGAACGCCACCGCGAGCAGCATGAAGATTCCGAGCAGTACGAGCGCGCCAATCAGCAGCAGCTGGCGTGCGGCCTCGCGCCGCGCGAGTGCTTCTCCGCTCACATCGATGCGATAGCCCTGCGGAAGGCGGATCGCATTCAATCGTTCTTCCAGATCGCTCACCGCGCTCGACAGCCCTCCCCCGGGCACGTCGATACCGATCGCAATGCGCCTGTCGCCATTCTCGTGATTGATCAGCGCGGGCGCCGGCACTTCTTCGATGCGAGCCAGTGCACCCAGGTTGACGGGCCCCGCGTGTGCCGTATCGACGGGCAGATCACCCAGTGCGCCTCGGTCGCGTGTCGCGGGAGGACCGGCAATCGCGACATTCACCACGCGTCCGTCGCGCTCGAGTATTTCGGTCGCGGTCTCTCCTTGACGCCAGCCAATGACATCAGAGGCCAAATCGGCGGGAGTCACCCCATAACGCGCGAGCTGCACGTCGTCTGGGCGGATACGAATCTGCGGCACGTCGATCTGCGGGTCCGCCCGGATGGCACCGAGGCCCGGGGTTTGAGCGGCCGTTCCCGCGACGTTCGCGGCCAGGGCGCGCAGGCGCTGCAGATCCGGGCCGATGATCTTGACAACGACGGGGGCGGTCTCACCCGACAACACTTCGTTGATGCGCTCTCCAAGAAACGCTTCAACGGTGAACGCCAGACCAGGCACATGGCCGATAGCTTTCGCGGCGTTGAGGACGATGTCCTCCCATTCGCCTGACAGATCCTTCAACGCGATGTTGAACTCGAGTGCGTAAACGGGCAGTGCGTCTTCAGACAAGTCCGTACGTCCCATGCTCGCCGACGTATGACTCGCCACGCCCGACTGGCGGAGCTGGGCGTCGACGGCGGCGGCAAGCCGCGTTGATTCGGTCAGCGATGTGCCGGGCACGGCGGTCACGTGCCCGACGAGCGACGTTTCGTGAAATTCCGGGAGGAAGCGGCCGCCGATGAATGGCAGCGCGATCGCCGCGCCGATCGCGAGGATCGCAATCGTGACGAAGACGGTTCGCGGACGATCGACCACGGTCCGCACGACGCGGCGGTAGCGATCCAAGGTCCACACGGCAAGACGTGAGAGCCGCGGCTCACGTGCCGCTAGCGGCGGTAGCAGCCACGCGCACATCGCCGGCGTGACGGTCAGGGCAACGAGGAGCGACGCTGAAATGGCCAGAATGTATGCGTGCGCGAGCGGCGAGAAGATCCGCCCTGCGATCCCGCCGAGCGACAGCACCGGGACGAGCACGATGGCGACGATGATGGTGGCGTAGACGACCGAGCTGCGGATCTCGCGCGAGGCGGCGCGCACGATGTCGAGTGCGGGTGCCGGCTGTGGCAGCTTGGCGTTCTCCCGAAGACGCCGCCAGACATTCTCGACGTCCACGATCGCATCGTCGACCACTTCGCCAACCGCAATGGCCAGTCCGCCAAGCGTCATACCGTTAATCGAGGCGCCGAACGCGATCAGCACCCCGGCGGCGGTCAGAATCGACAGCGGAATCGCCGTGAGACTGATGACGGCGAGGCGGCCATAGCGCAGGAACGACACGAGAATGACGATGACCAGAATCGACCCGATCAACATCGCAGAACCGACACTGCGAAGCGAGGTCGCGACGAACGTCGCCTGCCTGAAGAGCGGCGGCTCGATGCGTGCGCCCTCGGGCAACGCGTTCGCGAGGTCGCGGAGCGCCTGCTCGACCTGCCGCGTGACCGCGACGGTGTCGGCGTCCGGCAGCTTGTTCACCTGCACGAACACCGCGGGCTTACCGTCGTAGAGCGCCGCGCCGACGGAGGGTTCATTGGAGAAGACGACATCGGCAACGTCGCCGAGACGCACCGGCGCCGGCCGCGGTGACGCCGCGGCTGGCGTTGGCGACACGGGGATCGCGGTGTTACTGAGCTTGGTGATTGCATCCTCGAGGCGCAGCCGCGCATCGTTCTGCACATCGAGGCGTGCGCTCGCGGTCTCGGCAAACCCGGCGCCCGTAACTGATTGACTTGCGCGTACCGCGGCTGTGACATCCGCCATCGATACTCCGCGCTGGCGCAGTCGCGTCGGGTCCGGACGTACCTCCACGCGCTCGACCAGGCCGCCGAGCGGCATCACCTGCGCGACTCCCGGAATCGCGAGGATGCGCGGCCGCAGCGTCCAGTCGGCGAAGGTCCGCAGATCCTTGAGCGCCTGCTCCTGATTCGGTTGATCCGACGTCAAGCAGAAGCGAACCAACGCCCCAATGGGCGCCATGATGGGCATCAGTTGCGGCGCCTGCACCGCCTGCGGCAGGCGCGCCTGTGCGAGCTGCAGCCGCTCGGTCACGAACTGCCGCGCGCGGTACACGTCGACGCCTTCCTCGAAGAACAGCGTGATGACTGACAGACCGGGCGTGGACGCCGAGCGCACTGCTGTGGTTTGCGGCGTTCCCAGCAGCACCTGCTCGAGCGGACGCGTGACGAGCTGCTCGACGTCGAGCGTCGCCATGCTGGCGGCTTCCGTCTGGACCACGACGAACGGCGGCGTGAAGTCCGGCAACACGTCGAGCGAGGCATGAGCCGCGGACCAGAGACCGGCGACCACCAGACCAGCGGCGCCGAGCATCACCACGAATCGATTGTGAACGGACCAGGAGATCAGGCCGTCGAACAGTCCGCCCATGCACTCACCCCGCCGGCCGCAACTGACTTCGCACCAGCTCGCCCTGAAGCGCCATCGCGCCGCGGACGACGACCCGTTCGCCCGGTTTCACTCCCGATGCGAGACGCACCTGACTTCCGAAGCGCGCCGCGATCTGGACCGGGCGCGGCGCGAACGAGCCTTGTGCCACTTCGACAAAGACCGTGTCGCGTTCCACGCCCGGCGCGATGGCCGACTCGGGCAGCACTACGCCACGCGTGGCACCGTGACCCACCTGCACGGACACCGCGCTTCCGGGCGTCAGAGATACGGCGGCGGATGGTTCGACGACGAGGCGATCCTGTCGGGTGCCGCTCGCATCCGTCAATCGTCCCCGGGCAAGCAGACGCGCCGTGAGTGTTCCCGATGGCGTCGTCACCTCGTAGCGATCGCCGATCAGGTCGTCGGGCGGGACGGAGACGTCAATCCACAACGGACCCGGTCGGACGATCCGCATGAGCACATCGCCGCGATTGACGAGCGAGCCGACCGTGACCGTCACCTCCGCCATCGTTCCTCCGATGGGCGCCGGGATCGGCACCGGCTGGTTGCGCGCCGTCGTTTCCGCCGCCCGCGCGGCCTGCAGTCCTTCGAGCTTCGCGCGCGCGGTCGCAGCTGCGGTTTCGGCCTGCTGAAGCTGCGCGGCGCTCACAATCTGCGGCGACAACGTCTGCGCGCGTCCGAGATCGGCTTCGACCCTCGCGAGCTCGCGCTGTGCCGCTTCGATGTCGCCCTCCCGGACGGCTGCCTCCGCACCTACAGTGATCCGTTCCGGCGTGTCGAGCGCGGGTTGAATCTCGAGCAGCGGCGCGCCTTGCATGACCACCGTGCCGAGCTGGACTCGAGGCGGCTGCGTGACGCGGCCGGTGACCGGCGAGACGACTTGTGCCTCGTTCGCTGGGGGACTCAACACATGTCCGAACCGCAAGGTGGTGTTCGGGAGATCCGATTCAGCGGCGGATTGGACGAGCAGACCCAACGCGATGCGATCAGTGTCCGTCAGCTTGATGGACCCGTCGGGCTGAATCCGGTTCGGCGCCGCGGCCTTCATTGCCTCCGCCTCACGCGTCGCTTCGCTGTCGCCGCCGCAAGCTATCGAAAGCAGACAAACCGTGGGGGCAACGAGAAGAGTCCTCCAAACACTACTCACGGCAACCACTTCGCGAGGCCCTGGACGATCGGTTCACCGAAATGGACGCCACAGAGGACCGCGAGGAGCGGAACAGGTATCAGAATGAAGACACTCACCGGGGTCACCACGTCGTCCGCTGCGGGCAATGGCGCGAGCAGCCGCGTAATGCGCGTCTCGAGGCCAACCCGGGTGTGAATCAGCGTCGCGCCCTGCGCATCTCCCCTCAGAAGCCGCGCCGCGGCCAGGATCGCAGCGGCGAGATCGGCGCCATCAACGCCGCCGGCACGCACTTCTTCATCACGCGCCAACTCGAGAACGTGCCTCCACCGGTCAAAGCGCCGGCGCGCGCCTGGGAACGGCCACTGCAGATCGGTGACGATCTGCGCGAGCCAGATGCGAAGCGGATCGCGATGGCGCACGTGAGCACGTTCATGCGCGCGGACCGCTTCGAGCGCGTCTTCGTCGACCCGCGCGACCAACTCGTTGGAGATGACGATTGTCGGCCGCCACAGCCCGACGGTGCCTGCGACGTGCGAGTCGCGGCGCGTCAACGCGATGGTTGCTCGAACCGCGGCCCGCACCCACGAACCCACGAACAACACCGCGGAGACGACGACCGAGGTGGGGAGCTGCTCATCTGACTGCGCTGGCTCCATGATGGCCCATCCGATGAAGACACAGGCCACGACAAACGCGAGTGCGAGCGGCCACCATAGCAATCGCCACGCCTCGCGCTCGCCGGCGCCTGCGCTGGCGCGGATGTCGCGTACGAGCGGCCATTGGCCCGCAGCCAGCAAGGTGACGCTGGCGCCGGTGACGATGAGTCCCGCCAGGATTAGATCACGATTCACGACGCGACCTGCGCCTGGCCTCGACCTGGCGTGCCATCTCGTCGAGCAAATCGGGGTCGATCGCTTCCACTGCGTCCACGAGGGTGGCGATCGCCGGAGTAACATCCGGCCGAAGGATGCGCTTCAGTGCGTCAACCACGCGCGCTCTTTCCACGACGGTGCGCTTCATCGCGGCGGTGTACTCGAAGGATCGTCCGACGCGCTGACGTGCGACGAGCCCCTTCGCGTGGAGCCGATCGAGCACTTTCGCCGTCGTCGTGTACGCCGACCCGGACGGCTCCCCGACGCGGCGATGAATGTCAGGAGCGGATGCCCGACCGAGCTCCCAGAGGACAAGCAACACGGCGTGTTCGAGCGCGCCTCCAGGAATCGGCACCTTCCGCTTCATGATTCGCAATGCTACGACGCAGGTCGTAGGTTGTCAATCACGCGCACCATCACGCGCACCATCACGCGCACCATGTTCGTCCAGCTCTTCAACTTCTACGGTTTCGCGCTTGTCGACTGGGAGAAACGTCGGGAAGTGCAGCGAATAACGCTGCCGGATATTCCGGTTGCCAAGTGAAACAAGAAGGCATCCAGGGCGAGCCGTTGGATCGCACGATTGCACACGCCGGCCGCATCCGCCTGCGGCCGATCCTGATGACGACGTTCTGCACGCTCTTCGGATTACTTCCGCTGGCGCTTGGTCTGGGCGCGGGCGCGGAGCTGCAGAAGCCGCTGGCCCTCGCGGTGATCGGAGGATTGGCGCTCTCAACACCGGTGACTCTGCTGGTAGTACCGGGCCTCTACGCCGCAATTAAGGGAAGGTCGAAGGTTGCCTAAAGCCTCAGGGACTCAGAGGCGCAGAGGCAAGAGATTTTCTCTGAGTCTCTGCGTCTCTGAGGCCCGTCTCCGTGAAGATGTTATGGCCTCATATACGTGAAGCCCCGCTCCTGCGCAAGGGCGAGCGCCATGACGTGCGACGGCATCAGCTTGACGCCAGGGTTGAGGCCCGCAATCAAATCCGCGCGCACGTCGGCAACTGGCATCTTGAACTGAGTCGCGAGCTGCTGCGCCACGTTGCCCAACGCCACGTTGCACTGCCAGAAGATCGTTCCCCGTGCCTGCATCGCCTGGATGCTGATGTCGCTGCCGTCGTCGAGAAAGATGTTGCGGACCGACGGCTGCTTCGTCATCGGGTCCATGATCTTCGAGCGTTCACCGAGCTTGTACTTCTCCCACACGTGATCCGACATGTTCATGGCGATGGCTGGACCCGAAATACCGACCGCCGTATTAATCCCGGGATGTTCGAGCTTGTAGACGTCGCGAAAGGTATCGAGAAAGTTCTTACAGAACCGCAGCGGGCGATTGTCCGCTCCGAGATCGAAGCTGCCCAGGTCGTACAGCTGTTTGTGCTTCCCTTTCATCTGCTCCAGCCACGCCATGTCAAACGGACCCGCCGATGGCGACGCGTTCTGCCCGGCGGCGTCACGTGAACCAAAGGCCGCGAGGCTGGTCATCGACGCAAGCACGGTGAGAAACGATCGACGTCCGGATAGTTCGCTCATCACCTCTCCTTTACGACCTCACCCGCCTTACCCGCCTTACCCGTCCTATTGAATGCTGCTCTGCAGGCGTGTGTAGTAGACCGCATCCGGCGGCAGCTTTTCAACGCGGTAATCCCGCTCCTTGAATGGAAAGACGGGGCGCGGCTTCGAGTTGATGAATGCGGCGACGTGCTGCGCGTCCTCGTCTGTGATGTTGCCGGGGTCGAGATACGGCATTGAGTAGCGGATCATGCCGGCCAGCGTATAGACGCGCGCAGCGCCAGCACCGTCGTTCCACGACCGCTCGCCCCAAAGCGGTCCGGCGATCTTGTCGCCAATCTGCACGCCCTGTCCGTCCGCACCATGGCACGTCGCGCAGCGATCCATGTAGATCGCTTCACCCTTCGCCCGATCGAGCTTCTCGACAGGAACGAGCGCCGAGGCAGGAATCGTGTTCTGGCCTCGCCAGGAGGGATTCTTCCCCACTTCCGCACCGCGAGCCAGCCAGGTGAGGTATGCCGATATGGCGAGCACTTCTGGCGACGAAGGATTCGGCAGCTGGTCGGCAGCAAGCTCGCCGCCGGTCGAGTTCTCGCTGCGAAGAAAACAATCGGTAATCCGATCGCCGAGACTGTAGAGCCTGCCCGAGCGACGGTTGTACTCGGGAAACATTCCCGCGACATCGACGAGCGGCATCGACTTCTCGCGCTGACCGCCGTTCATGTGGCAGTTCGTACACGACATGCCGCCAGGCGCAAGGCTCGGCGCTTCGGCGGGCGTGTTCGTGAACAGCTGGAACCCGCGACGGATTTCCTCAGAGAGCTTCGACTTGTCGAGTGTCTTCTCGGTGAGCGGGTTGTGCGGAAACTCCCAGGCCGCCTTCATGCTCATCGAGGCGGCAATGAGCGGACCCGTCATCTTGATCGGCGACGGAGACGGAGGTTCCGCAGCCGGACGATTGCACGCCACCAAAGCGATCAGCGCGAGCGCGAACACGGTGTGGCGCCTCATGGCTGGGTTGACCTACCATAGCACCCATCATGCTGAAACGAAACGCGCTCGTTCTTGTCCTCCTCGTCGGGGTCGGCGGCGCTGTCGCCGGCGCGCAGAGCGTTACGAAAGAAACGCTCCCCGGCGTGACGAACTTCGCCCGCCTCGAGACGACCATCGCATGCGCCGGTGCCACCACGCCGCAGGCGGTCGCCGGACTCAAACAGATGGGCTACGCATCGATCATCAACCTGCGCGAGGCAAGCGAAGCCGGCGCGGATATCGATGCCGAGGCGGCCGCGGCGAAAACTGCCGGCATCACGTTCATACACCTGCCGTTCAACACGGCATCACCGAATCCGGCTGTCGTCGACAGCTTCCTGAAGGCGGTTACTGACGCGAAGAACCAGCCCGCCTTCGTCCACTGCGCCAGCGGCAACCGCGCCGCCGCGATGTGGATGATTAAGCGGATGCAGATCGACAAGTGGGACGCGGAGCGGGCGGGCACTGAAGCGGCCGCGCTCGGTCTGACAAACGGGGCGTTGAAGACGTTCGCGATTCAGTACGTAGAGTCGCATAGATAACAACCTCCAATCTCCAACTTCCAATTTCCAAGGGACCTTGGTAGTTGGGAGTTGGAAATTGGGAGTTGCGCACGTATGCCCCTGATCCTGCACGGACTGCCACCGATCCATTGGGCGATCGCCGGTGCCGGCATTGCCCTCATCACGCTCGCATTGCTCTTCCTCGCGAACCGTCGGCTTGGCATCTCCACCGGCTTTGAAGATGTCTGCAGCTTCGTGCTGCCGATCGGCTACTTCACGCGGGACGCGGTGCGTCTGGCCCGAGGATGGCGGCTGCCGTTCATCGTCGGCCTCGCGGTCGGCGGATTCTTGTCTGCGGTGCTTGGTGGCGGTTGGTCGCCGATCTGGGATCTTGGAATCTTCGATCAGGTGATTGGCTTCGGCCACGCTGGCAAGCTCGCCTGGATGTTCGTCGGGGGACTCTTCATCGGGTTCGGCACGCGACTCGCAGACGGCTGCACGAGCGGCCACGGCATTTTCGGCCTGTCCAACTTCGAGCTTCCGAGCCTGATTAGCACGTTGAGCTTCATGGCCGCGGGAATCGTGACGACACAGTTCGTCTACCGCGTCCTGTTCCACTTCTGATGCCTCTACTCTACGTTGCGCTCGGAATCATTTTCGGCTTCGTCCTGAGCCGCAGCGGCGCGGCCGACTACAACTACATCCAGGCGATGTTCCTGTTCACGAGCTTTCAGCTGTATGGAATTATCGGGACCGCCGTCGCGATCACAGCGCCCGGCCTATGGCTGATTAAGCGCTACGGGCGTACTGTGTCCGGCCGCCCGGTCGTCGTCCCGCTCAAGCCGCAGCATCGCGGCAACATCGTCGGCGGAATGCTCTTCGGGATCGGCTGGTCGATCTGCGGCATGTGCCCGGGTCCAATCTTCGTGAACATCGGCGAGGGAAAGATCTACGCGATTGCGGCGCTGGCCGGAGCACTGTCAGGCGCAGGCCTCTTCGGCGCAATCTATACCCGGATTCAATCCGCCTTTCGACTCCCGCGGCTCGTCGTCGGGACCGGCGGCGCTGGGTCTCGAGCCTAGAAATACGCGGCGACGAAACTGCCAGCGAGGGCCAGCAGCACGATCAGCGTCAGCAGCACAAACGTCCAATCGCGCTCGCGCACGTATTCGATCACCGAGACAACGACTCTCGCCGGCGGCGTCGCCAGAAGGATGCTCAGCCCGGCAGCAAGCAGCAGCTGTGCAACCGCAGGCTGGTAACCGACGATGGTCATCACCAGCCCGATGGCAAACATCGTCGAGCTCGTGATCGTGCCGAACCGCAGCACCTCACCAATCGTCGTTTCCAGCCGCTGCATCGCGGACCCTTCGCGATTCATGGCGTGCTCCTGACGAACATCAGCACGGCGACGATTACGAGCAGCGCCGCCATCAGCACCTTCAACCACTTGACGGAGGCCCCATACGCCAGGCGCGCTCCCGCCCACGATCCAACCTGTACGCCGAGTACAGCAGGCGCGGCCAACAGCGGCTGAAGATCACCGCGCCCGTAGTAAATGATGGCGCCGCCGGTGGCGGTCACTCCGATCATCAACGCGCTCGTCGCCGCGGCTGCGCGCAGCGGCATCCCACACCACGAGTTCAGGACGGGCACCTTGATGATGCCTCCTCCGATCCCAAGCAGCGACGACACATTGCCGGCGATGAACGACGCGAACAATGCGAGCGGCAACCGCCTCACGCGATACGAGACGATGCCGCCGCTCTCCTCTTCGTAGAAGCGGCCGCCAAGACGCCCGGGATCGACAGTCGGATCCAGGATGACGTTCCGCTTATTGACGCGTGCGAGCACAACCGCCGCAACCGCGATCGCGACGACGCCGAAGAGGCGTTGCAGCACGGATTCCGCAACAACCTGCGCCGTGATGCCGCCGAGGAGGCTTCCCACCGTCGTCGCCGCTTCGAGCACCATCCCCACCCGGAGGTTGATCAATTGATTGCCCGCTCGCTGCGCGGTGACCGCTGACGATGTGGCGATGACGGTCGCGAGGCTGATCGCTGCCGCCGACTTCAGAGGGAATCCGAGTACGAGCGTGAGAAATGGGACGAGAAAGATGCCGCCGCCGAGGCCAAGGGCAACGCCAAGCGCGCCGGCAACCACACCGGCACCGAAAATGATGGCCGCCAGCGCGGCTGTAAGGTTCAAAGGGTTCAATGGGTTCAATGGGTTCAGAAGGTTCAAGAGGTTCGATGGTTATCGGTTTCGGCGGTCCAACCTAGAACCCAATGCACCTATTGAACCCCGTGAACCCAATGAACCCCAAGAATCTGTGATAGCTTCTCCCTCCCCCGTTTACAGTAATTTTCCTGATGCCACTGGCAACGGTCGGGCTTGGCGTCCTATGCCGCCAGTATTCCGCGCGGGATCGGCAGAGCATATCGTGTCCCTGAACGTGGTACCGCAGAACACCGACGTCATTGAAAGCGCGGAGAGCGCATCGTATCGGCCGCGTCTTCCACGCGAAACGCGTCGGCTGTTGCTGACGGCGCTCGTCGCGGTGCTCACGCTGTGGGTGCTCGCACGCGTGCGGTTTCCAGAGCGGCCAGCGGCGCCCAATCCGGTCCCGCCGATCCTCGATCAGCTCACCGGCCCACCCACGTTTGCTGAACTTGCCGCACGCGTCGGCGAGCTTCGTGCGCGGCTCTCCGATTCCCTTGTCACGCTGGTATTGAATCGCGACGACACTCGCGGCAACTACGGAGCGCCGGTCCAACGCGCCGTCGGGCTTCGTATTCGCGACGACCTGGCCGTAACGGTCATCGCACCAGCCACGCGCCGGGCCGGCGCCGCGCCACCCGGCGTGGTCACGGAAGATCGCGCCTCTGGTCTCATGCTCGTCGAAACCGCGATGAAGACGCGGCCGCAACTGCCCATCTTCTGGTCGCCGCGAGATCTCCAACAACCCCGCTACCTTCTCGCGTCATCGGCCTCGCCTGAAGACATTTCACTCCAACCGACGTTCGTCGGTTCGCTCGCACCCATCGAGACCCCGCAGTGGGCAGGCTCCGTATGGGCGCTGCCGACGGACGCCGCAGTCTCACCCGGCGCGCTGCTGTTCACCGAACAGGGAGAGCTCGTCGGCGTTGTCGCACAGTCCGACGCAGGCCCGGCAATCGTCCCTGCGCGAGTACTTTTGGCCTCCGCCGAACGGCTGCTGGAGGCGCCGCCGAAAGCAGCGGCCGAACTCGGCGTCGAGGTCGAGACCATGACGCCCCGATTGGCCGCCGCCGCCGGCGCGCAGTCCGGTGTCATCGTCGCGTGGGTTGATCCGGCGAGTATCGCCGCGCCGCTCCTGCGGATCGGCGACGTGATAGAGGCAATCGACGATGCCGCGATCACGAACGCCGAACAGTGGCGCGTGCGTGCGACACGTGTCGGCGCGGGGGACACGCTCAACCTCCGCGTGATGCGACGCGGCGCGCCACGGGTCGTTCAGCTCCTCGTTCGCGCACCGTCGGCAGAGAATGCCGCCTTTCTTGGCCTCGGCATGAGACGCGTCGCGCGAGTGGGAACCGAAGTGATCCGTGTCGTTCGCGGATCAGCATCCGAGGCGGCCGGCATTGCCGTGGGCGATCTCATCACCGCGATCGGAACCATCAACGCACCGACGCCGGCTCAGATTGCATCGGCGTTCGAGGCGACCGACAGCGGGAAGCTGGTAATCGTTGCGGTCACTCGTAATGGCGCCCATCGCGTCATGGCTCTTCAACGCTGATGGGACGCAACAGAATGACGGCGACACTCGCCCCGGTACTGCTGCTGTTATGCGGCGCTGCCGCCGGACCCAACGGATTGGCAATCCTCACGCACCCTGTCTTGTCGTTCCTCGATCCGGCGGCTCCGGTCGCCCTTGCGGTCTTCGGCATTCTGGCTGCGATGCGCATGCAGACCGCGGATGACGAGGCGAAAACCAACGTCACCGCCGCGGCGCTGCAGGCCGCGATTACGGGCACGATCGTCGCCGGCGCCTTTCTGGTGCTCCCCCCGAACGGATCGACAGGGGAACCGTTCCCCGGATGGAATATCGCCGCGATCACGCTCGGTATCGCGGCGGCAACGTCGTTTGACGCCGAGGACTGCATCCTTCCGGTCATCGCGGGCGGATTACTGCTGGCGTTCGCTCGCGAGACGAGCGGCATCGATGCGCTGCTGATCACGCTCGAGGTCGGTGCGATCGCCGTGTTGATCGCCGGGTCCGGCTGGCTGTTGCTGTCGCGGACGTCCGAAGTGGTCGAACATCGTGTGTCGACGATGGGAAGCGCGTTGCTGCTTGGCGGCGCCGCCGACTACTTGTCGATGTCCGCGCTGCTGTTCGGTCTCACCGCCGGGGGCTGCTGGCGGCTCGCGAACAGCGCGGTACGCGAGCACATCCGTCGCGACGTCGAATACGTCGCGCACTCGCTGCTGGCGCTGGTGCTCGTCATGGCAGGCGCGCACGCGGCGTTTTCGATTCCCGTGTTCGCGATTGCCGTTGGCTATACCGTGCTTCGCGCCTGCGGGAAGCTGACCGGAAGTTGGATTGCCGACCGTGTCTTTCCCGCAGGTCCACATCCCACCGCACAACTTCTGATGACGCCAGGCGCATTCGGCGTCGCGTTCGCGCTCAATGTCGTGCGCGCGATGGGTTCGCAGTTCGAACCGGTGCTGACGATCGTGGTCATCGGTACGGTCGCGTCGTCGTTCATCGCGGCGTTCGCACGCCACGAGGTGGAGACATGAGGCCGATTGCCGCGCTGGCGCTCGCCATTGCCGCAGTCGCCTGGGCGCATGCGCTTGGAGAGACCGGAACGGTGCCGTCGGCGGGGGCCGCGCTGGCTCTCGGCTTTACGCTGCTCGGCGCGTGGATCAGCGGTGAGCTCCTGCGCAAGTTCAATCTGCCGCGAATTACCGGTTACTTGATCTTCGGCGTGCTTGTGGGCCCATACGTCGGCAACGTGATCACGGCTCCCATGACATCGCAGCTGCAGGCCGTGACCGGAATCGCGACGACGCTGATCGCGCTGATCGCGGGATTGACGATCAGTCTCGAACGCCTGCGAACCACGCTCGCCTCGATCGCCCGTTTCACGGGCGCGACCTTCGCGGTGGTCATGATCGGCATTGCCGCATTGCTCTGGCTCGCCTGGCCCTGGCTTCCGGTCTCGCCCGACAGCACCGGCACGGCACGGGCGGTGACCGTCGCCTTGATGACGATCATGGTCGCGAGCGTGTCGCCCACGATGACGGCGGCGGTGACGACGGAAACCGGCGGCCGCGGACGTCTGAGCGAGCTCGTGCTTGCCGTGGTGGTGCTCGCCGATCTGGTTCTGCTCGTGCTCTTTTCGAGCTCGATGCAGCTGGCCCGGGCCGTCTTCCGTCCCGATGCCGCTGGCCCCAGTTTGCTGGTGCGGTTCGCCTGGGAAACGGGCGGCGCCATCGCGTTTGGCGCACTCGTCGGTGCCCTCTTTGCGCTGTACCTCCGCTACGTCGGTCGCGAGGTGACGCTCGCGCTGCTGGCAATGTGCGGAGTGCTCAGTCAGGTCGGGACCACACAGCAGTTCGAGCCGTTGCTGGCGGCGGTTGCCGCAGGGCTCGTCATCGAGAACCTCTCGGTCGCGCAAGGCGACGCATTGAGAACGGCGGTACAGCGTGGCGCGCCGCCGGTGCTGGTGATCTTCTTCGTCGCGATCGGCTCGTCTCTTCGACTCGATGTGCTGATGACCGTCTGGCCCGTTGCGCTCGTACTTGCGGCTGTTCGGACCGGCCTGATCCGCGCCGGCACGCGGGTCGGCCTCAATGTCTCGGGGATCGACCGCGGAATCGGTGAGCTTGCGTGGACCGGACTGATTTCGCAGGCAGGGATCACCGTCGGCCTGGCGTCGGTGGTCGCATCAGAGTTCCCGGGGTGGGGCACGGAGCTGCAAACGATCCTGATCGCCCTCATTCCGATTCACGAGCTCGTCGGGCCCATGCTGTTTCGACGCGGGCTGGCCCGCGCCGGCGAACGCGAAGCACATAGTCCGCGTCCGCTGCTCGTCGTCTCCAATCGCGAACCGTATCTGCACCTCAGACGCGAGGACGGCAGCGTCACGTGGACGAGCGCGACCGGAGGCGTCGCGGTGGCGCTCGACGCATTGATGCGCGAGCGCGGCGGGACGTGGATTGCCCATGGTGGCGGTTCCGCCGATCGCCTTGTCGTCGACGACACCGACAAGGTGCTGGTGCCGCCGGAACATCCGTCATATTCGCTGCGACGCCTCTGGCTCGAAGAGCCGACCTTCTCGGCGTACTACGGCGGTTTCGCCAACGAAGGCCTCTGGCCGCTCTGTCACGTCGTCGACGTGCGGCCGCGGTTTCGCACCGAGGAATGGGCTGCCTACAAGGACGTGAACGAGCGCTTTGCCGTGGCGATCGACGAGGAGCTCGATGCCTCCGACACGCCGGTATTCCTGCAGGACTATCACCTTGCCCTGGTCGCGCCGGCGCTGCGCGCGCGGCGTGAGGCCGTCCGTACGGCGCTCTTCTGGCACATCCCGTGGCCGCATCCTGATCGGTTGCGCATCTGTCCATGGCGGGCCGAGCTGCTCGAGGGTCTTGCCGCCAATGACCTGCTCGCCTTCCAGCTCGAACGCGATCGCCAGAACTTTCTCCAGGCCGCGGAAGAAGAGTTGCACGCCGAGGTTGATGTCGAGACGTCGCGAATCTGGATCGGCGAGCGCTCGACCACCGTCGTCTCTGTGCCGATCGGGGTCGACTACGACCGCATCCAGGAAATCGGCAGCTCGGACACGCTGATCGCGGAACAGCAGCGCCTGCATCGCACGCTCGATCTTCGCGCGCCGCTGATCGGAATCGGGGTCGATCGCCTCGACTACACCAAAGGGATTCCGGAGCGGCTGGCTGCG
>Ga0114129_10006372_pt1 | contig 16733 bp, 20 predicted proteins | sample RhiMetdeltSRZDD1_FD_80071 | JGI IMG/M metagenome (GOLD analysis project Ga0114129, IMG submission 80071) | Populus rhizosphere microbial communities from Tennessee, USA - Rhizosphere MetaG P. deltoides SRZDD1 (version 2) (version 2) | ecosystem: Host-associated > Plants > Roots > Rhizosphere >... | reverse complement strand
TCTGACGCACTATCAATGATAGTAGGAGGATTCATGGAACCATTCACAAAAGAGCTACCTATGGAGTATGCCGTAGAGCTTAACAGACTCGTAAAGCTCGAAATGGAAGACTCTGTTGGATAGTGTATGATAGTACGGAGCAAGTTAAATCAAAGTGAATAGAATACTGATTTTAGAAACATAACAACTGAAGACAAATTCGTACTCTTGCTAATGATAGTTCAATATGGTATTATGCAGCATTCAATGTTAGGTTGTAACCTAAGTTTGAAGCTTTGCACTCATTCTAGGATATCGACGGATAAGGTTGGCCTGACAATCATAATATGATACCGCCATTACATTTGTCAACTTGCTTCTAGCTCGCTATTCAAATACAGCTACTATACAAGAGTTGTTAACGTGAAATATTTATAAATAGTGTATCTCTAAGCGTTCCTAAATTAGTTGTTGAGATTATTTATGACAAGTGCGTCAAGATATGATAGATGTTGAGTTAGTTCTCAAACAGATCGGATTTACACCACAGTACACCTCACACCCCATCTTTGGCGACATTTTTACTGCAATGATCGTGGCCGCCCTAATTGCAATAGGACTAAATTTCGGATTTTCATTGCTGCGGAAAAAGACCACGGACATAGGTAAGATGAATTCAATAATGAAAGAAACAACTGAATGGAGAAAGCAATACATGGCTGCTGTAAAGAAACAGGACAAGCCTCGAATTGAAGAGCTACGAAAAAAGCAAGCATATGTAAATAAAATGAGTATGGAACTTCAACAACAACAAATGAGACCTATGTTAATTTACATGGTTCCGTCATTCATGTTATGGATACTTGTGTTTCCAGCAATATTTGGTCAAATAGTGGCGTTCTCTCCGTTATACATTCCGTGGTTAATGTGTAGTGAAGACAATGTAAAGAACGATCAGCAGCCAATGCCGAATAATCCGAACGCTACAAAAGGTCCATGTGAACATGCGGGTCAGGTGTATCTTTGGGGATGGTTTCTTATCGTAAATTTCGCTTTCAGTGGCATAATTTCAAAAGTTACGAAAACCTCACTGCCTAGCTTCACGTAGTAAACTTGTTGATGTCTTAGTCTTATTATTGAGATTTTCCATCCTGAATATCAGTCAAAAGAGACATTTGCTGTTAACACAAATTAGTTGTAAGAACCCACTGGTTCAAGATCTACACGGTTTCAATGAGGTTTATTTTATGAATCCTATTTAGGTAGGACTAAAGATGTAGTAACATCATCCAGTAACACAAACCGCCACTTCACCGCTTTTCCCAGAGAAACACCGATTCTTGAGGTACATTGCACTCTTGAGGATTCTATGCCATCTTGTATATTCAAAAATGAATTAGAATCGGTTAGATCGACGCCATTTAGTGATTTATCGATTAGGAGTGCCATTGACAGTTTGCCAGGGCCGTTAGCCAAATCTCTAAATTTATTAATTTTTCTATTTTTCATCATGGATTTTATGCCTTCAATTGGAAATATTGACCTTATTAGAACCGCTCCTGCATCATTCTTTCCCGAGTACGCAACTACATTAGTACAATGATACATGCCATATACAAAATATACATAACATACCCCTTTCACTCCAAACATAATTGAACTCCTGGGCTTACGGCCATTGTAGGCATGACTCGCAGGATCTTCACTACCTCCATAGGCTTCAGTTTCAGTTATTATTCCTACAAGTTGTTGAGGAACCTGTGGCGTCGGCATAACTCGCACTAACTTTTTTCCCAGTAATTTTCTTGCGACAGTTGAAGTCTCGCCATGATAGAAAGATCTTCTAAGACAATTATTCATTCCAAGGAATTAATCAAAAAATGCATATCTAATATAAATAAACTTTAGGTGATTCATAATTTGCTAGATTAAATTGTGTTAACTCTAATATAAGCGGCTCTTGTCACTATATTTGCGTAGTTGTGGATATTGAAACTTTTCAGAACTAAACGATTGAAAGAAAATGAATGTGAAAAGTGCGGAAAAATATATAGAAAGGTTGAGGAGTTAATGCATCATTGCCAGCTCGAACATGAAGAAAAAACATATGAATGCAAGCAATGCAATTTGAAGATGGATGGAATGGAACAAATGCGGCAACACATAATGCGCAATCACAAATTCAAGAGAATGACCTGAGGTATTTGTTTTTCCGATTATTTTGGTAAAACAATAAAATAACGTCATTGTTAAGGATTAATTATGAAGGCTTGCGCCAAATGCGGAACAAAATTTGATGAAACCCAAGTTGACGATGCCCAGGCGGCTAAATATCCGTCTTGTAATTCATGTTGGAAAGAATGGACGGACTATGCAGTGATAGTAATTAATGAAATGCGTTTAGACATGTCCCTAATAGAACATAGAAGAACGCTAAAAAGATATGAGAGAGTGTTTTTTGGGCTGGAAAAAGGCCAAGAAATTACTAAGAATCCTGATTCAAGATAGGTTATGAATTTTCATATTCCATAATTGTCTTTAGACTATTTGGAAGCATTTTCATTAATTTAGCAACATCAGGGCTTAGGAAAACGGCCTCTTTTACTCCTATAATGATCGTATCCTGACATTCTTTGGATAATAAACGGTAAGCATTGACGAGTTTCTCCGGATACGCACTAAAGAAATTCACGTCATCTGATAAAACCGCACTATAGCTTTCCATTAGTCCTACCAAAATAGTCGGTTCTATTTCGCACATTGCCTTGATCCACGAAGTAATTAGTGTCGTGCTAGTATTTGCTTCCAATTCCGACAAGCATTGAATTGCAAATCTTATTGTTGTCCGCCTTTCTAACTCGTTCATAGAAGATAGCTCCGATACCTTTCTTCTCGCATATGATAGTCTAAGAAATTCGGGCAAGTTCGCCATTATCAATAATAATCTTTCGATATCTTCCCCGCCGGCTGCCATCTAATTTAAGGCATAGGCTTATGATGGTTAATACATTTTTTGGCTTTTTTTGTTTGCAAGTATCTTCACATGAATTTAGAAATTTTTAATGTTTTATTATTGAACAGGACACAATCTCGAGCTTGATGCGACAATCTTAATGAAGTCATGATGAACAAGGAGGCATTTTCAAAAAAATATCCTTATGCTTTATATTTGATCTGAATAAGACCATACACATGCCTTGCACCGTAGTAGTAGGAGGCTTTTATGGTGACGAAGGGAAGGGCAAGATATTGGCTTATATGTCGTTAAGGGACTCGCCAAAAATAGCCGTAAGAGGTGGAGTAGGTGCGAATGCAGGCCACACTTTTGTTCACGAAAATAATGAGTATAAAGTCCGCATGCTTCCAAGTGCTATTCTTAATGAATCAACGAAATTACTAATTGGTCCAGGGGTATTGTTAACACCAAATATTTTGACCAGTGAGATTGAAAAATATTCTACTGGTAATCGTACTTTTGTTGATGGACATTGCGGAATTGTTGAAGAGCGTCATATTGAATTAGACGTCGGATCAGGTCATCTAAAAAAGACTGTCGGGACTACAGGGACAGGAACCGGTCCAGCAAACGCTGACAGGGCTCTTCGTACTTTGAAGTTGGCTGAGGACATGCCAATGCTTACGCAATATTTAGACGACGTAAGCAAGACGGTCAATGAGACTATAGAGGAAGGCAGTCCGGTTCTCGTCGAAGGTACCCAGGGAACTTACCTCTCTCTGTACCATGGAATCTATCCGTTTGTTACTTCCAAGGATGTTACTGCTTCTGGTATTTGCTCTGATATTGGGATCGGCCCTAAGAAAGTTGACAATGTCCTAGTGGTCTTCAAATCTTACGTGACTCGAGTCGGCAGTGGTCCTCTGCCCGACGAAGTAACTTCCCAAGAAGCTCTTCTCAAGGGATGGACAGAATATGGAAGTGTAACAGGCAGGGTTAGGAGATCGTCGCCATTCAATATGGATTTGGCAAAAAGGGCGGTCATGCTGAATAGTGCAACTCAGCTTGCCATTACTAAAATGGATGTGCTATTTCCTTCATGTGCGGGGATAAGACATTTTTCTAAGCTTACTGCTGATGCAAAGAAATTCATTCTCAACGTAGAAGAGGAGACAGGAGTCCCAGTTGTCCTAATAGGGACAGGACAAGAAGTTTATGACGTAATAGATTTGCGGTGATATTAGTTGGTCATGCGAGATTTATACAGTGTATTGTTAAGGTTGACTAACCATAATGCCATCATGGACTGGAATTAAAGTCGACCGTTATGCCGATCCTTACATTTCATACCCTTAAAACTAGTTACTCATTCATTTCAAATCGCAGAATGAAGCATCAAAGACTTCAAATAGTTTCTTAGCTGTTAGAATGATTCCAGAACAGATAATGGCGTAGCATTTTAATAATCTCGATAGTCACGATAGCTGTTGCAATCGAAACCGCCGTATTATTTAGAAGTTTCAACTATCAAAGATTTTGGAAGATTAGTTTGTGCGTTTGAACGTGCTCCGCTTCTTACCTTTTCATTCAAGAAAGGAGAGGACCAAGTTTTGGCCACCCAAATTGATTTCCTAAACAATGTACCCGTCATATATTACGTAAGGAATCCAAATGAAGGTCAGTTTCTTGCGTATAGGCATTCTGGTGGGATTGAAGAAGTGACGATCGTGAACTCCGTATCCAACCCAGTCTATGTGTACTCACCAGTCATTTCTATAGAAAAATTTCCCAAGGCCTTTTCGCGTACGTCAAAAATTTCAAAAAATGCAGGATATGTACCTATAAAATTAAAGGATTTGACTAGTTTGGCAAAAATCGCTTCTTATAAGATGATTTATGATGAAGCGCCTCTGCCACTATTCGTATACAAATTGCAGAACACGTACGTAATAGGAACCCCAGTGACATTAGGTGATTCAGACAATGTTTCATATTACTATTATATAACTGGAACAGATCAACCACTCAATTGCTTTGTGAAATATGCTAGCCAGAAAAATATGATGGCTTGTTTGTCCGACAATTTAGACGAACATGGATACATTTACATCAAATTGGTGAAACTCGCAGTTCCAAACCCTTTGGTAAAAATCTATGACTAGTTCTACCAAGGCGTCATATGGAGACCGCATTAAAAGAAGTGCCAAGAAGAACAACAGTAGAATAATCTTAGCGTTAGACATGTCAGTAGATCAGCAGCATAACCCCAAAGTGATTATCAAAATAGTTGATCAATTTTCATCTTACATTTGTGCCGTCAAGATTAATTTTCACCTTCTGTTATCTTATTCTCCTCAAGAAGTAAGATGTTTTAATGAATTAGTCCATTCTCATAACCTTCAATCAATAGCGGACATCAAGTTAAATGATATACCAAATACAAATTCGGTTGCTGTAGAGCGCTTACAATCATGTGGATTTGACTGTTTAATCGCTAATCCCATTATGGGTAAGAATAGTCTCACATCTCTGGTGGACTATGCCCATGCGTTGAACATGGGAGTACTATCTGTCGTTTATATGAGTAGTCCGTATTCAAAACAAACGTACGGGCTTAAGGTGATGCAGAATAGTGACAATGTGAAAGTGAAGGTTAGTTCTCTTTACGATATATTTTTGAAGTATTCGATGGATAGCAACGTGGATGGCATAATCGTGGGTGCCAATCGAATTCCCATCATAAAGTCAATCTCTGAAAGATCGTTTCTTCCAATTTATTCACCCGGTATCGGGGTTCAAGGAGGAGTTATTGAAAAAGCCATGGAGTATGGTTCAAAATATGTGTTCGTTGGTCGATCCGTGCTTAATTCATCCAATCCAAGAGCACTTTTAAAGATTTTAAAGGAGACTAGTAATAAATATTCCCTATGAACTTGTTCTTTATGAATTTAGTAACGTATTCTAATGATATTCGGCTATTTTTATATTTAAGAAGATCTAGCGACTGGTCCAGGTATTTCCAGGAGAAATCCACGTGTTCGTCTGAAAGAATTATGTTCCTTTCGGTCGTCGTGCCCAGAAACAGAGTCACCTTTTTGAATATGGTTCTCTGGTTACGTCTGTAGTAGTATGTTATTGTATGCTTGAAATTTGGGAGTAATCTAAAACGACCTATGCCAGTTTCTTCTCTCAATTCGCGTGAAGCAGCCTGTACTTCCGTTTCGCCAAATTCAATATTCCCTTTAGGAAAATCCCAATGACCCGCCGCGTGTCGCAAGAGTAGAACTTTATTGCCAATACTCTTGTACCCGATCGTGGTCAATATTATTCCGGCAGATAATTCATCAAACAAAGTCACTTCTTAACACCCTTGTCTCAGTTATTTATCATCAGATTCATGCTCCTCAAGAGCATTCTCAGATAATTTCTTAGGTTCGTATCCGTGAATCTCGAGCCAATCTGATCTTGAGAGCCAATCTGAGCAGAACCATTTCTTGATTTTATCATCATAGTCTTCGTGACGTATCAACTTATTATATGCAGTTGCATCTTCATTAAAAAATATATTTCTTAGATTGTACAACTTTTATTAGAAATCATTCTGTCGGGCCTCTATTTTCCATGTCGCCTAATACGGCTTTGATACGTCCTGATTGCTCTCATTAGATCGATTTTTCTAAATTCTGGCCAGAATACATCCATGAATACTAGTTCGCTGTAAGCACTTTGCCACAACAAAAATCCTGATAGTCTTTTCTCACCTGATGTCCTCAATATAAGGTCCGGCTCAGACTGCGGAAGATGAGAAGTATATAAACAAGATTCGATTAGTTGTTCATCTATATCATCAATATTGATGGTGCCCATCTTCGCCATACTTGAAATTTTCCTTATTGCGTCGACCAACTCTTGCTGACCTCCGTACGCAACAGCTATATTGAGAAACATCGAGTCATAATGTTTGGTTGAATCTTCTAATTTTGATATTATGCTTTTAAGGGATTCGGGTAAAATTTCTGTGCTTCCGATTCCTTTGATTTTCATTTTCCGTTCGTGAATTCGAGGATCTCTATAGAGCTTTTCCAATTTCTGTTCAAGCAAAAAGTAAATATTGCCTATTTCATGATCTCGCCGATTCAGGTTTTCCGTCGATAATACAAATAAAGTCGTTATTTGTATTCTGAGGTCGTGAATCCAATTCAAAAGCTCTTCTGCCTTGTCTGCCCCTACGTCATGCCCTTCCCGGTTACCCCAAAAACGATATTTCGCCCATCGTCTATTTCCATCTAAAATAATCGCAATGTGATTTGGTAACGGTTCCTTCTTTATTTGTGATTCTAGTTTTCGTTCATATAGATGGTAAAACCAATGCTTCTTTAAATTAAGAATCTTTGCCATAACTAATTAATGAACGATTTAGATCACAACTCTAAAAGCCTATCCTACTACATTGCTTAATGTGTTAGTTCTTCTCCGCCTTTCTTATTTCTGAAATATTGGAATAAGAATGTAGCTGCAACAAGGGTGATAGCCAATCCAATGAGTAAGGAGGAAATCAAATTAAATGGATTAGCTCCTTCTGTAAGGACTGAAGTAAATTGAACTACTGGAATATAAATAAGCCCTAATACGACCAATCTTAGTATGTCTGACATGATTCTAATGCTACCTTTAAACCAATTGCTAAGTAGTAATCCTCCTAGTATTGTTGCTATACCAATCCAGAGTAGAGTAATTGTACCGTGAACGAAGCTTCCGACAATCATCCTATTAGTTACAAGTTGTGTAACACCTGCATCGGAATCGACTAATGATTGAGGCACGCTCGATAATCCATTAAAGATTGCTACTAAAATTATCATGACTCCCGCAAACGTTGAAAAAATACGAATAAAGCTAGAAGGTGTGGGCTTACTCAATGATCCTATAGCTTTGTCAATGTCAAATGCACGTATTACAAAAGCAATGCCAAGAATACTCAGCAATATGGCAAGCGCTTCGCGAGTAAACCCAAATACAGTTGCCAAGCCACTGGTTATTAATAATGCACCAGGAACGCCCAAAAAGAATTTTGAATATCTGCTGTCATATACTAGCATCTTGACATAACGACCTAACACCGCATACGAATACTCGACGCTTCTACTATGTTTTATTATTATTCTTTGGATAGAAATGACCGGAATGATAGTCTGCAGTATCGGAACAACCGTTTCATCATCTTCCCCGTCCGAGACAATTACGATGCCATCAGCCTTGAATTGCTCCAGAATTTTACGAACTTCAAGAATAATTTTTTGATCTCCTTCAATGCCTCTGTTAAACCTACCACCAACTATTGCAACCTCCGTTTCGTAACCTTTTGTTATTAGTTCTTCGTACAGCTTAACAGCACCAAAAACTGCATTCGCATCTGCGTCCTCGGGATCTTCAATAGCAAGCCTGGTTCCTGCATCAATACAGTTATCCCTTCCCAATACTGGCGTCTGGACTCCAGCTTTGGATCCTATATCGTTATCCCTATCTACACAGACAACGAGTACACTGTGATAGGAATTGGCTTGAGGAAAATTATCAACGCCACTACTGCGATTGAAATATCTAACACCTTTAGACAACCCGTTATAGTCTAATAGTTAGTACTGTGTTATTTAAGTTGCTTTTTTGACAGCTGAGATGAGAAATCTAAAAGTATGGTGAAGCATTACCCTGTATTTTGATCGCCTATGGGTCAATTAGACAATATACTTGCCCCATACCAGAAAGTTTTTTTTATGATTATCGCGTAAGCACTTCTGGTGACGCTCCAAACGAAAAGCACCTCAGAACAAAACGTGGATACCTACGCGGTCAGGTCAACGAAATATGGTGACTCTCTAATGATAAGTGTTTGTGATGCCGAATTAGTCGGAAGGATCCTAGAGGACAATGGCTTAACAATTTACATGACAAAGGCATATTGGCAGGAAAGATTGGTACAGGATAAAGAGGCTGAATCATTATTGAGAAAATGTGTAATCGCAAACCTTGCAGGTAAAAGGATTGTCAATAAGGCGATTAGCAGAAAACTTGCAAATCCCTCCAGTGTTAAGATTTACTCAGGCATTCCATTCCTAATGCTATTTAGATTTGCTGATACTTACCTTCTCCATGAGTAAATTCAGTCATTACGTTAGATATAGCTGATGTATTCAACATCACTCAGAATATGTTATTAGTGCAGCCACACTTTCTAAATTCATAATATGTCGATTATTCATAAGGTTGTAAAGGTTCCCGACGATAGAATAGCTATTTTGATTGGACCAAATGGTTCAGTAAAGAAAGAGATAGAAGCAAAATGCAATGTTACCCTGCGAATTGAAGGAAAGACCGGTGAGGTCCAAATAATGCCGAAGTCTAGTATAGGTTTCGATGACCGTGCATTAAGAGCAATTGAAATAATTGACGCAATTTCTCACGGATTTTCTCCCACAAATGCGTTTAGGCTCTTGAATGATGAAATATCCCTCCTGATCACCGATCTATATGATTCAGTCGGCAAATCAAGAAATACGATTAACCGTTTCCGTGGCCGAATCATTGGCTCAGGTGGGAAATCTAGAAAAACTATCGAAGAGTTAACGGGTAGTCTAATTTCTGTTTATGGACACACTGTGAGCTTTCTCGGAATGTATGATGAAACAATCCTTGCCAATGATGCTGTGCTTTTGCTCTTGAAAGGCAGATCCCACAAATTTGTTTATCAGATGCTACAAAATGCGAAAAGGAAATCAAAGCTTGAGAAGTTGCAATTGTGGATGGATTGAGAAGTCGCCTTAACTATGCGTACTGCAATGATCGATACCTAATTCAAGGATCAACATCTATCTAACGTAATTGACTATTGTAAATCGGTATCGAAGTTATATGAGTGGGAAATTCACCACGAATTTCTTTTTTTGCTCATCTATACCGGACATTAGTCAAAAGGACAGATAATAAGGTCAGTGTATCTGTATTAGTTCTCGTATTTGCAAATTCTGTAAATGGAGTATCTTCGCACTCGTCAAGATCCTAATTGATTTAAAGTAGCTTCGACATTCTAGCCCGAAGAAACTTGGTGCAGACTAAAGAGTAGGCGTTTACAAATTATCGCTATTGAGCATTACCCCATCTAACTGAAAGGTCATGGTCAATACCAAATTGATCTAGAATTTTGCCGACCAGATGGTCAATTATATCGCCTATTGAGGCGGGTTTCTGATAGAAACCTGGCATGGCAGGAAGGATCACTGCCCCGGCTTCCGCCAGTTTGAGCATATTAGTCAAGTGGATTTTTGATAACGGCGTTTCCCTAGGTACAACTACTAGACGCCTAGATTCTTTCAAAGTAACTCCTGCAGCTCTGGAAATAAGTGTGTCGTCCTGTCCGTTACATATGCTAGCTAAGGTTTTCATACTACACGGTACTATTATCATTCCCGAGTGAAGAAATGAACCGCTTGATACAGGAGCTGCTAAACTATCGTTTGAATACAATTTAGTACAAAGTGAACTGATATTGTCAAGTTTTTTACCAGTCTCTATTTCGATATTCTTTAACCCCCATTGACTTACGATTACATGTGTTTCAATTCCTAATGTTTTAAGAATCTCAAGAGTTCTAATTCCGTAAATAGCCCCAGATGCACCTGAAATGCCAATGACAAATTTTGAAGCATTTTTTTGAAATTCCATCTCCTATAAGTAGTGAAGATGATAAGCTCGTTATTTAAACAAAATATGAGATTATCGTGCAAAACACCACAGGTTCCAGAAAAATTAATTCAATAGTTCATGAGAAACAGAACAACCAAAGAAGTCATACAGGCAAATCAATAATTCATGGGTATTTTTTGATGGAGTTCATTGGAAGCGAATGTGGATCCAATCTGAATATCTTACGTCTAGATTTAATCATTATGTTAAAAGATGTCTAGCCTCTACTCCTTTCTAATTTTGACTTAAACTAACGTGTTGGTGATAACTGTTATTTCAAGAATTGTAGATTCTCATCATACATTCAACTACTTACTAGACAAAAATTTTTTAATGAAGTAATTGCAACAACTGAAGGATATCTCTCAAATGCTTTATTTAGCACTATAGAAAGATTATCATACCAAAAGATTGATTCATTTCACAAATGGTTATCTATATTAGAACAAGATTACTATTGACTTGATTGCATTATGGGACATAGGTTTACAAAATGTTAACTGTATTTGGTACCATCGCACTTGACACAACTAGAACTCCAGGTGCAACTGTAGAGAGAATACTTGGAGGAGCAGCTACATTTGCTGCGTTATCTGCAAGCTATTATGTAAGAACTCGCATAGTAGGGGTGGTAGGAAATGATTTTCCACCTCCCTATAAAAAATTGCTAAGTAAAAGATTAGATACTTTGGGAATTATGAGTAGAATTGACGCTAAATCATTTCACTATGATTCTTCATTTGATTTTGATTTGATTCACAGGACAACCAATGCTACCGAACTCAATGCTGTTTTGGGTTTTCAACCGCGAATTCCTGATAAATATATCGATTCTGAATTTATTTACCTCGCCAACAATGATCCCGTTCAAAACATGAAGATTTTGGACCTTTTTTCTGCTCCGAAGCTTACAATTTGTGATACAATTGACTATTGGATTGTAAATAAAAAGCAACACGTCATAGATATGATGAAGAAGACCGACGGTGTCATAATAAATGAACAAGAGGCCCGACTTCTATGTAATGATAATAATCTTCTGAGATGCGGTAAGATACTCGTTTCCTTCGGTCCTGAATTTGTAGTAATTAAGAAAGGTGAGAACGGGGCTGTACTTTTTCACGAAAGTGAAATTTATCCAATCGCGGGCTTCCCAACCGAAATAATAAAGGATCCCACGGGCGCTGGCGATTCTTTCGCCGGTGCCTTCATCGGTTATCTTGCAAAGACAAGAAAGAGAACTGCGAGGATACTAAAGATGGCGGTCATGCACGGGAACATCATGGGATCTTTCGCAATAGAAGATTTTGGAGTAAACAGGCTTCTTAAACTTAATAGGAAAAAGATACTTGAAAGATATTCAAAATATTCAGATATGTTGAGGTTATGATTTATTCCAAGGACATAATCTTTCCGATTCTAGATGTTTACAAATCCCAATTAAATCTTAAGTTCTCATCCAGGGATTAGACATATAGTGGCCTGTAGGTGTTGAGAAATCTCCCACAACATGAGCGGACAAGAAAAAGTTAAGCTGGTCAATACTCTGGTCTCCCTGCTCAATATATCGCGAAATGAAGCTCGCATTTTTTTGCACTTGATGGAGAAAGGAAAAAGCGATATCCCACAGATATGTTCGGAGCTTGAGCTTGACGACACCCTAGTAACATTGGCGCTAGATAATTTAGTTAATCACGGCATGATTTTTGAATTAGCCGTCACGGAATTTCAATCCTTTCATCCTCGATTCTCTGTAGCTAATTGCCATAGGATGAATTGTCAGAGGTTGGGTATCGAAGTCAAAATGAATAGTAAGATTGACGCTCTTGGTACCATGCTTGAAAACTACATTGAATTTGCAAGACCTAAATAAGGTAATTGGACTAGGTATAGTCGATTGGAAAGCGACAGGGTATCACATGATAAAGTTGTATATTTTGGTGTTGTCAATATAAACGAATATGGAAAAACAATTGGCGCCGTAGATATTTGGAGAAGTGTGTTAACAAAAGAACTATTTTGCGAAGAGAAGAGGCTAGGTATACTTGAGATCGCAGAATATATAGGAATGCCAAAACTTGGATATGGGGAACAATGGGCTGTAGCAGTCAATAGAAAGAGAGCAGGTAAAGATCGATGGAAACTGATCAAGATTATCAAGGACGGAGAATTTAATTTTCTCGATTCTGATAATGAAACAAGGATTAATGTGAGGGTCTCCAACTATCATATAGTTGATGATGGATGGTGGAGCTTTTTAGTATTTCAGAACGTGAATAAAACGGTTGAAATTGTGAAGGAAATGATTCAGAATTGAATAAAAAATTTGATGAACAGGGCAACTTATGCCAACTCGCGGTATATGTTACCAATTCACGGGGAGGTGAAATCGCAAGTAAGCTTAATGGGCATTTTGTAATTGATGACATGAGGTTTCCATTTTCTGCCTTAGCTTTTGGGAGGATCGGAGGCCATAACATACATCTTAAGTTATCCAAGACTACCATAGAATCCCTTCGAAGAAAGGGCTACGACCCAGAATGGGTTCAATTAGAGATACAACAAAAGCTTATCCAAGGAGATATAATCTTACCAGGCGAGTCAAGGTTCCCTGGAAAAGACCCGTTATGATTTACTTTTGATATTATTGAATAGTAACAGATGAAATTACATGTGATTATACAAATGCTCCATCAAGTGCGGTAGGACAAATGCAAGTGTTTCTTAATTTGGGTATTTCGGGAATCATTTTTGAAAGCAATTTTGAAATCTTCTTAATATTTTCTTTCACCACCATAATTATCTTCTCTGAAGAAACTGGATCTCTTGACCAAACATCGTAATCAGTGACCGTCGCAATAGATACGTAGCAAATCTCCATCTCCCTAGCTAGGACGCATTCCGGAACTACAGTCATGCCTATAACATCTGCAGATAAATTTTCCCTAAAAAATTTGGATTCCGCCCGTGTAGAAAATCGTGGTCCTTCTATACATAAATAGGTTGAATTTACGTGGGCTCTACATCCTGTATTATTCGCTGCGCTGTTTGCAACCTGAATGAGTTCAGAGCAGAAAGGATCTGCTGATGAAATGTGACATACCTGTCTTCCATCATAAAACGTATATTCTCTTTTTTTGGTAAAATCTATGAATTGATTAGAAATGACAATATCTCCAGGCTGGATATTATCTTTCAAACTTCCTACAGCCGAAGGGGCAAGAATTCTTGAAACACCAAGTGACTTTAGAGCCCAAATATTAGCTCGGTTATTCACCAAGTGAGGGGGAATGGTATGTGATCTACCATGTCGTGAAATAAATGCAATCGATTTACCTTTGTGTTCCCCAATAACAAGATCATCTGATGTGCTTCCATAAGGAGTATGGACTTTCCTCCTTTCTGTAGAGGAAAAAAGTTCATGGTAAGATACACCGGTTCCACCAATTATTCCTATTTCTGCAGAAAGCTCTTTCATTATTTACTCATATTCAAAAATGTGATCTACTTTAAAACCCTTATCAGTTAACTTGGACGCACCCCCCAGATTTTTGAGATTGATCAAGAATGCAAAGCCAACTATGACACCGCCTAATCCCTCGACTAATTTAGCCGCTGCAATAGCTGTTCCTCCACTAGCGATAACGTCATCGGCTATGACAACTTTTTGTCCAGGTAGTATACTACCTTTTTGAACCTCCATTTCGGCTAACCCATACTCAACTTCGTAAGATTGAGATATTGTTGGACCAGGCAATTTTCCCGCTTTCCTAATTAACACTAGTCCCTTTTTCAATTGCATGGCAATTAATGACCCTACGACAAATCCCCGTGATTCTATTCCTACTACAACGTCGAACTTAACGTTCTTTAGGGATTCACAAAGCACCCGTGGAACAAAAATAAGCGCCTCTGAATCTCTGAATAAAGGGGAAATATCTCTGAACATTACTCCGTTCTTTGGAAAATCTGGCCAAACTTGTATCAATTTTTTGAATTTATCAGGATTCATTGTAATTCGATCTTTCCCAATTCACATATTATATACGTGATGCTTTGTATTTTTGTCTAGAAGACACGAAAGAAGGTAATAGGTAGATTTAAGAAATATTCCTCAGGATTCCATGTTGATATTAAGGCAAACATAAAAATTTAGCATCGTTCGGTGAGCTACATATGCCCATAACCGACGCTGTAAAAAAGCAAATCGCCCAGCAGCGAATATTATTTTTCAAGATATGCTTCAATTGTGGTGGGAAGAATCCCATTCTTGCAACTAGATGTAGAAAGTGTCACGGTAAGCATATGAGATTAAAGAATAGAACTTTAGGAGCCAAGAAGTGATGCAAGATCATTTTGAACATTTACTGGGCTTTTGAGTTACCATATCCGTTCGACTCTAACATTTTCGAATTATCAGAATTCAACTATTTCAGTCCAAAAATTTTATCGAAATAGTCAGACTGCTCCAGTTCAGGCTGAGCTGATTCACCTTCGTCTACTCCAGCTAAATATTTTGCAAGTCTCTTCTTATATCCAAGCTGCATTTGTCTAGCTATCTGAATTCTTTGTGCCTGAGGTGAACCAGCTCCATGCATTGACTCTGTCAAATAACCCACTGCATTCCTTCCCAAGGTCATATTCTCTATTAGTCTAAGGATCCGCATTCTATTTTCTGTAGAGACCCCTTTGCGGCCTTTAAGATACTTGTCTAGTAAAGGACCCGTATGTGGGCTTCTAAAGTCCTTTTCTGAGGGCATAGTTACCATTAATCCACCTGCAATATCCTGAGCCAATCGTCCAATTTCATAAGGAAACCTTGTCACGTTATGTTTACATACATTGGCTAACATGTCGTCGTTCTGATAATTTCCCGCCATGGTTTTATGCGCCTGATGCGATGAGGCAATGCCAGCCGCAAAAATTGTTTCATTAAGATGAGTCATCTCGACCAACTTGTCCTTGATATGGGATGCATTAGAAACACCGTTATAATCAGCTATAGCTGCTGCAGCACCTATCAGAACGTCTCCCAAGCCTGTTTTGCAAACATAGCTTCTTCTATGGTAACAAGTAAATCTCTCAACTAACATTGACGCAAAGTCGTATTCTCCATCCATAAAGAGATTCTCATTTGGGATAAACACATTTTCAAAAATAATCATTGCTTCTTGCCCAGAATACTTGGAATTGCCTGCGTCTAAATCACCTCCCTCAGTACTCCGAGTATCGCATGATTGTCTGCCATATATGTAAGTAATGCCTTTCGCGTCAGCTGGTACTGCTCCAACTATTGCATAATTCTTGTCTTCCTCACGTAAGCGCATTGTTGGCATCACAATGATCCAGTGTGAATTGATACACCCAGTTTGGTGTGCCTTTGCTCCGGATATGTATACTCCGGACTCATCTCTTTGAGTGATATGCACAAACATGTCTGGGTCTTCCTGTTGCGAAGGTGTAAGACTCCTATCTCCCTTAACGTCGGTCATTGCTCCACCAATTACGAGGTTCTCCGACTGAACAATTCTTACGAAATCCTTGAATTTATTATGATAACTAGTACCATATTTGAGATCCATTTCGTGAGTAGTAGAATAAAGTGAGTTCAAGGCATCCATGCCAACACATCTCTGGAAACAGGTCCCAGTTAACTGACCCAGCTTTCTCTGCATTCTATTCTGGCCGACAAGATCTTCAGCGCTTTCAGCGATGTGCAAGAATCTGTTTATTTGCATGCCAGTTATCTTTGATGAAACAGATGCTATTTCAGGTTCTTGCACTGCTAGATCGTATGTTTCAGCTACGGCGTTGATCGACGGTCTTATCATCGGATGATCTACCGGTTCATCGACTAATTCGCCAAAAAGATAAACCTTCAGATTACGGCCTCTCAAACTCTCAATATATTCTGCACCGGTCCTAATCGGCATAACATCGTTATTTCTCCTTGATCTTATTTATATATTGTTAAATACGTAGCGCTAATTAGCCGTAGGTATCGCGTGAATTAATATATACGGACCCTGATGATCAAATTCAGATTCTACTAACTTGA
>Ga0114129_10006371_pt1 | contig 16733 bp, 26 predicted proteins | sample RhiMetdeltSRZDD1_FD_80071 | JGI IMG/M metagenome (GOLD analysis project Ga0114129, IMG submission 80071) | Populus rhizosphere microbial communities from Tennessee, USA - Rhizosphere MetaG P. deltoides SRZDD1 (version 2) (version 2) | ecosystem: Host-associated > Plants > Roots > Rhizosphere >... | reverse complement strand
CGCGATTCGCCGTACGGCATCGCCGGCTCACCGGAGCAGGGATCGGAGCTGCGGCTCCTGTCCAGAGTGGACCCCGACGTCGGTGTATCGCTGCGCGGCCTCGTGCGTCCGCGGGCGGTGGGCTGATGAACCTCGCCGCCGTCATGGATGCCGTGTCGACCCGGCTGGACACCATAGCCAACCTGCGGTGCTTCGCGTACCCGCCGGCCAAGCTGACACCGCCGGCCGCGGTCGTGTCCTACCCCGAGACCTACACGTTCGACGAGACGTACGGCCGCGGCTCCGACCGGATGACGCTGCCCATCGTGCTCGTGGTGGGGAGGGTGTCCGACCGGTCCGCCCGCGACGAGTTGGGCGCCTACTGCAACGGCACCGGCGCCCGGTCGGTCAAGGCGGTATTGCAGTCGGGGACGTACACCGCGTTCGACTCGCTGCGCGTGGTGTCGATCGACTTCGACGTGGTGTCCATCGCCGGCGTCGACTATCTCGCGGCGCTGTTCGACCTCGACATCTTCGGCCCAGGGAGCTGACCCATGGCGTTCGTCCACGGCAAAAACACGTACATCTCGCTGAACGCCGTGGACCTGTCGGCGTTCACCAACACCTCCGAGTTCGAGCGCGGCGCCGACTCGCACGACGTGACGACGTACGGCAAGAACGATCATGTTTTCTCCGGCGGGCTGGGCAACAACCGGGCCACGATGGGCGGCGTCTACGACAACGGGGCGGCCGGGCCGCGGGACACTATCGAGCCGCTCGTCGGCACTGTCGTGACGTTGGTTCGCCGGCCGGAGGGCACCGGGTCGGGCCTGCCTCAGGACTCGGTTTCGGTGCTTGTCGAGAAGTACGTCGAGTCGAGCCCGGTCGCGGACATGGTCACGTGGTCGTGTGAGATGCAGTGTTCCGACGCCGTCACGTCCACCAACCAGTAATAAGGGAGAAGTCGGTATGGGCGCGTTGGTAGCAACGACTCCGGACCGGGACGGCACCGTCGTATCGGGTGCGGCGGTGGCCGCGTCAGACACGATCGCCGCGGCGATCATCGGCCAACGCGGCTGCTACCTGGAGATCATCAACGGTGGCGGCAGCCCCGACGACATGACGATCTCCGACGCGAGCCTCACGCCGACCGGTGCGGCCGCCGCGGCGAACGCGCCGACGGTGACCAACGGCACCTCCAAGGTGTTCCTCATCGTGCCGCAGCAGGTGAACACGTCCACTGGTGTGGTGACGGTCACCCACTCATTCACCACGTCCGTGACCTACAAGCTGTACCCGTTGGGGTGAGGACTGTGTCTCATGTAGACGATGACCTGAAGGCCCGGCTGTTGAAGCCCCGCCTCGCGGAGGCCGACGTCGATGTGCCCGGTATCGGCACGGTACGTGTACGGGCCCTCAACCGGATCGAGGCGATGCACGTTCAATCCGCCAAGGGCAACGAGGCGATTGAGCGTCGGATGCTCGCGTTGGGCATGGTCGAACCTGCGATGACGGAGGCCGAGGTCGGGCAGTGGCAGAAGGCTTCGCCCGCCGGCGAGCTGGAAGCGGTCACGGAGAAGATCACCGAACTGTCGGCGCTGGGCGGCGACGCCGACAAGGAGGCGTACAAAAGCGTTCGAGGCGAACCCGGACCTCGAGTTCCAGTTCTTCCTGGCGCAGAAACTGGGCATGACGGTGGCCAGCCTCCGAACGGAGATGAGTAACGACGAGTACCTCCGCTGGTGTGTGTACTTCGCGAGGAAGGCGCAGCGGGAAGAGCTGGAGATGTTGAAGACCAAGAGGTGAGGTGGGGGGCAGTGCGTGACGCGATCCGGATCGACGGCCTCACCGAGTTCACCCGCAACCTCGCCCAGTTCGAAGCTGCCCTCCCGCGGGCGCTGCGCCTCGCGACGGGCGACGCCGCCGACGCTGTTGTCGACTACGCGCGGCCGCGGGTGCCCCGCCGGACCGGCCGGGCGCGGCAGTCGCTGCGGGCCACGTCCATCGGCGGCGCGGTGCGGCTGACCGAGGGAGGCCCGCGCGCGCCGTACATGCCGTGGCTCGACTTCGGCGGCCGGGTCGGGCGCCGCGGCAGCGTCCACCGGCCCTACCTGAGGCGGGGCCGCTACCTCCACAAGGGATACATAGTCAAGCGGGACACCGGCGTGATCCAGAAGGTACTGAGCCGGGCGCTGCTCAACGCCGCCGACCGGGCCGGGATCGAGGTCACATGATCGGCGGCCGGAACCAGGTCACGTTGACGTTCGACGGCGATTCCGACCCGCTGGAGCGGGTGTTCGCCCGGGTCGGCGACGCCGCCCGCAGGATGACCCGCCGCGTCAGCGACTCGTCGCGGTCGCTCGGCGGGTTCGTCAAGGCCGGCGCCGATGCGGCGGTCGGGTTCGGCCAGTCGTTCTCCGCGAAGCTCGCCCCGATGTTGGCCAGCCCTATGTCTGTCGCGCTGGTGGGAGCTGCTACCGCCGCCGCACCGGCAATGGCTGCGGCCGTGACCGCCGGGCTGCTGATGGCCGTCGGCGGCGGTGTCCTCATAGCTGGCATCGTGACCGCCGCGAGAGACCCAGCGGTCGCTGCCGCGTTCACGGGCTTGGGCACCCGCGCCAAGGCGGCGTTTGCCAACTTCGGCACCCCGTTCAAGGCGCCGCTGATCCGGGCCGCAGACACGTTCGGCGACGCCCTCGAGCGGATGGCGCCGGCGCTGAACCGCATGGGCGCGATGATGGCGCCGATCATCGACGTGCTCGCGCCGGCGTTGGCGCAGATGTTCGAGAAGGCTCTACCCGGCATCGAGAAGGCGGTCGCGGCCAGCATTCCCCTGTTCATCACACTCGCCGAGCATGCCCCCGCAATCGGCGAGGCCACCGGGAAGTTCTTCGAGATCGTCGCCAAGGGCGCGCCGGCCGCCGTGCGATTCCTGGACATCATCCTGAAGGTCGCCGAGGTTGCGCTACCTCTGCTCGGCCAGGCGCTGCGCGGGCTGAGTGAATACTTCGCATTCACGTACGGCGCGTGGCTGGCCATCTTCAACGGGATCAAGGCGGGCTGGAACGGGCTCATCGGGTTTTTCCGGGGGCTGCCCGCTCGGGCGGGTGCGGCGTTCAGCGGCATGTTCGACGGGGTCAAGAACGCGTTCCGGTCGGCGCTGAACTGGGTGATCGACCGGTGGAACAACTTCCACATCCCGGGCCTTGCCACACCGTTCGGGACGCTCGGCGGGTTCAACACGCCGAACCTGCCGCGGATGCACTCCGGCGGCGTGGTGCCCGGGCCGCCCGGCTCGGAGGTGGTGGCGCGCCTGCAAGCGGGTGAGCGGGTCACCCCGGCCGGCGCGTCTAACCGGGTTGTCCTCGAGGTCCGCTCGGGCGGGTCGGCCATGGACAACTTCATCGCCGAGATGATCCGCAAATATGTCCGCGTGAACGGCGGCAACGTTCAGACCGTTCTAGGCACCTAACAGGAGACGACACGATGCACAGGTACAAGACCTGGAACGGGGCCATGCCGACCACCGCGGCGCAGTTGGCGGTCACCACGGGCACGGCGATCAAGACGATGCTGCAGCTCGCGACGCCGTCGACCCGGCAGATACAACTCATCGCGTGGGGGTTCAGCGTCGATGACCCGCCCGGCGCCGACGCCGTTGTCGAGCTGTTGCAGACCGACGTGGCGGCGACCGTCACCGCGCACGTGGCGGCCGGTGTGCAGCCGTTGGACCCGAACGCCCCGCCGTCGCTGCTGACGCTCGGCGTCGCGGCGACCGGGTACACAGCGACGGCGGAGGGTGCGACCACCGCGACGCGGGTCTTCGACGTGGTGTCGCTGTCCTCAACGTCGGGTGAGTCGCCGCTGACCTACACCTACCAGTTCATGCCCGACGAACGCCCGATCATCGCCGTGTCGCGGTTCCTGCGCGTCCGCGCGACCACACCCACCACCGCCGTCGACATGCGGTGCTGGGTTGTCTGGGACGAATAGCCGGTGAGCCCCGCCGTCGCGCCCCTGGTCGCCGGCTGGCGGCTGCGCCAGCCATGGCCCGGTGCGGTGCTCGCCGGCCCGTCGCAGGGTGGGCAGGGGCCAGCCACGTTCCCGGCGACGCTGCTGGAGCTGCACGTCGAACTGTTCATCGGCGGGGTGTGGCTGGACATCACCAGCGACGTCCGCTACCGCGACGCCACGGTCATAATCAACCGGGGTCGGATGAACGAAGGGTCCCGCGTCCAGGCGTCCACGGCCGAGTTGGAGCTCGACAACCGGACCGGCAAGTACAGCCCCCGTAACCCGACCGGCCCCTACTACGGGCTGATCGGCCGGAACACCCCGATCCGGATCGCGGTCCGCGGGGACTACCGGTTCCACGGCGAGGTGTCGTCGTGGCCGCAGACGTGGGTGATGTCCCACGCCGAGGTGTGGACGCCGATCGAGGCGGCCGGGATCCTCCGCCGACTCGGGCAGGGTGTCAAGCCGCTACGGTCTGCGCTGTACCGGGCGATCACACGGTCCGACGCCGTCCTGTACTGGCCGTTGGAGGACGGTCCAAACTCCAGCCAGGCAGCCCCGGCCATCGGCGGCGACCCGCCCCTGCGGGTGACGTTCACGTCGGGCCCCGGCGAGTTCCCGTTCGGCGCGGAAGGGCCCCCGGGCGGCGGGTTCACCGTCGACGCCACCGGCGACGGGGACACCATCATGGGCCTGAGCGGTGCGATAACCAGCCCGCTCGGCGCTACGCACAAACAGTTCATGCACCAGTCGGTGTGGCGGGCCGATCTGTCGTTCACCCCGTCGGACAGCACGCCGATCACGCTGTACACCACCGACTCCCTCGTGTGGTTCCCGAAGATCACCGCCGCCGGCAACCTGGGCCTGCGGGTCTTCGACCTGGCCGCTTTCGCCGAGGTGGTCACCCTCGACAGCGGCATCAGCATCATCGACTCCACGTGGCATCACATCGCGTTCTCCGTCAGGCAGTCCGGCGCGAACCTGAACGTCAAGCTGTACCTCGACGGCGTTGAGGTAGAAGACGACACACTCGCCGGCCGGACCATCGGCGGGTTCAAACGGGTCACCCTCAACGTCGGTGTCCCGAACAGCCCACGGCTCGGCCACATGTACCTGACGGAGTCGGCGTCAACGACCGCCGGCGCGCTGTCGGTCGACCCGGAGCACATCGACGCGATCTACGGGCATCCCGGTGAGACCGCCGCGGACCGCATGACCCGGCTGTGCACCGAGGAAGGCATCGCCCTTCAGATCATCGGCACCGCTGGCGACACCGCGCCGATGGGCGCCCAGCGGCCGGAAAAGCTGGTAGACCTGCTATTCGAGGCAGCCGAGGCAGACCAGGGGATCCTGTTCGAGCCGCGCGACGCGTTCGGTTTCGCCTACCGCACCCGGGTCAGTCTCTACAACCAGCCCGCCAAGGCGACCCTCGAGGTGCAGGGTTTCCACCTGACTGCCGTGCCGCTGCCCGTCGAGGACGACCGGCTGATCCGCAACGACGTGACCGCCATCCGGGTCGACGGATCGAGCTACCGGTACATCGTCACCGAGGGTCGGCTGTCCACATTGGACCCGCCCGACGGGGTTGGCACCTACGACATAGACCTGCGGGTCAACGTGGAAGACGACGCGCAGCTACCCGACATCGCCGCGTGGGTGGCGCACGTCGGCACGTTCGACGACGTCCGGTACCCCGATGTGAGCGTCGGGTTGCACACGTTGGAGGTCGTGGCTGACCCGCTTTTGCCGACCAACATTCCGGCCGTGGACATCGGCGACCGGTTCGTGATGAACAACCCGCCGGTGTGGCTGCCGCCGGATCAGATCCAGCAGCTTGTGCAGGGCTACACCGAGGAACTCGGCGGGCACCTGCGGACCCTCGTTTGGCATTCGACGCCGAGCGGGCCGTACGACGTGGCGGTCCTCAACGACCCGGTGCGCGGCAAGGCGGACACGGCCGGGTCGGAGCTGGCCGAAGCGCTGGCCTCCGGTACGACCCAGTTCGACGTGGCCACCACGAGCGGCCCGCTGTGGACCACCGACGATGCCGAGTTCCCGTTCGACGTGCGCTGCGGCGGTGAGCGCATGACGGTCACCGACGTCGCGGCGTCCGCGCCGACCTTCAACGCGACCGGGGCCGCGGCGCACGCGGTCGACGCGGCCGTCACACCGACGATGCCGTCGCACCTGACCGGCAGCCTGCTGCTGTGCCTCGCTGCGATCCGCAACTCCGGTACCGGTTTCCCGGACACCCCGGACGGCTACACCCGGCTGCCGGTCTTCGACGCCGGCGCCAACGTGCAGCTCTTCGCGCGGATCGCCGAGTCAGCGTCGGAGGCCGCACCAACGATCACGTTCAGCGGCAGCGTCGCCGGCGCCGACACCAGCGCGCAGATGTGCCGCTGCAACGGCAAGTGGTACGACGTCGCCAACATCATCTCGGCCAAGGCAGCCTGCCTCAACGTGTCCGCGCAAGACATCGCCTACCCAGGGCTGACCATCCTCGAGGACAACTGCATCGTCTTCTACATCGGGTGGAAACAGGACGACTGGACGTCCGTCGCGGCGATCGCCGGTGCCACCGAGATCGGGGAACCCGACACCACCACCGGAGACGACCAGGGCATGGTGTGGGACCGGGTGGTGCAGACCACCGCCGCGCACATTCCGGCGGGTGCGTTCGTGGTCACCGGCGGCGCGGCGGCGATCAGCCGCGGCGCGGTCGTGGCGTTGCGCTGCGACGCGCAGGAGTTCACCGTCACCCGGTCGGTCAACGGGGTCGTCAAGTCACACGCGGCCGGCGCGGACGTCCGGCTGTGGACACCGCTCGTACTAGCCAAGTAGGAAGGTGCCGGTATGCCGTTCCTCGCCGGCCAGACGGTCACTGCGGCGGACCTGAACCTGGCCACGCAGAAGGTCATTGCGCGGGGTCGTCGGGTCACCACGTCGGCCGGCACCACCAGCATCGTCGGGATCATGCGTCTCGACGACAAGCCGGTCCTCGCCGGCCGCACCTACAAGATCTCCGCCGGCCCGCTGCAGCTCGACTCGACGGTTGCGAACGACCACATCCGGGCGGTGATCACGTACACGACGGACGGGTCGACGCCGACCACGGGGAGCGCCACTCTGCCCGGCGCGGTCGCCGAGGGGCAGCAGGACAACATCGCGTTCGGCGAGACGCGGACGATTGAAACGACGTACACCCCGGCCGCCGACGAGACGCTGTCGCTGCTGCTGTGTGTGCAGCGGATCAACGGGACGGGCACGGTCACGCTGGTGGGCAGCGCCGACTTCGACTTGGAGATGAAGATCGAGAACGCTGGCGAAGACGTCGGCGACACCGGCACGGACACTTAGGGGGCTGGCCCATGGCGGGTGATCACGCAGACGTGCCGTTCGTCCAGGCGAAGAAGTTCGGCACCGGCCGGCCCGACGGCCCACCGCTGTGGATCGTCTGGCACACCATGGAAGAGGACGAGCTGCTGGACACCGCCGAACGGGTGGCCCGCTACTTCGCCACCCTCCCCGACGGCCGCTCTGTCAGCAGCCACTACTGCGTCGATGGCAACTCGATCGTGCAGTGCGTCCTGCTGCGGCACCGGGCGTGGACCGTCGGCAACACCCCCGGCAACAACCGGGGCATCAACGTCGAGCTGGCCGGCCGCGCGGCGCAGACCGCGGCGCAGTGGGCCGACCCGTACTCCCGGTCGATGCTCGGCATCGCCTGCGGGATCGTCGCCCGGGACATGGACGAGTACGAGATCCCCAACCGGTGGTGCACAGTCGCGGACCTGCTGGCCCGCCGGCCGGGCCACACCACCCACAACGATCTTCGTTTGGCGTTCGGCGGCACCACCCACACCGATCCCGGTGCGGCGTTCCCCCGCGATCTGGTGCTCGCGCTCGTCGCGGGCGGAGGAGAGGACGACATGGACCAGACCGACGAGCTGTTCTACAAGACGCCGCACAATCCCACCCGGAAGGTGGGGCACGTGCTCACGGACGTCAGTAACCTGCGCGACGCGCTGATCGACGAGACCGACGCGGTGCCGGGCGACCCGGCCTACCCGAAGGCCGGGTCGATCCTCGGCCGGCTCCTCACCGCCGCGGAAGCGCCGACCGAGCCGGCGCAGGTCGACGTCGACGAGCTTGTCGAAGCGCTGAAGCCGCACCTCGAGGCGGCGGCCGAGGCCGCGGTGCGCAAGGTGCTCGGCGGGCTTGACGGCGCCGTTCCACCACCGCCGCCCACCGGCTAAGCCAATGGCACGCCGCCGCCAGCTCACCGTGCTCGTGCCGCTCGAACACAACCCGCTGGAGCTGTGGCTGCTGACCGTCTGCCTGGTCTCCGGCGTGGCCGGCTTCGTCAACGGCCCGCTCGACGACGGGATCCCCGCGTGGGCGCGGCTGCTCTGGTACGTGCTGCTGTTCGCAGGCGGCGCGGTGTACTTCGTCGGCGTGTGCGTCCGCGACGTCATCACCAGCACGCTGATCGTGCGGGCCGCGCTGATCCCGGTCGGGTTCGGCGCGTACCTGTGGGCCGTACCGGCGGCCATGCTCGGCGGTCTGCTCGGCGGCGTGCTCGTGGCCGCGTTCGGCGTGGCCGCGCACTGGCGGGCTGTGCAGCTCACCAACTACCTCTGGCGGACGAAGGTGCCTCTGTGAACGTGTTCCTGGCCGCGCTGCTGGGGCTTATCGGCACGGTGCTCGGCGGCGGCGGCGGGTTGTACGCGCTGCTGACCGTGCGGGCGGCGCGGCGGCGCATCGTGGCGCAGGCCGATGAGACGGTCGCCGGGGCGGCGCGGGTGCTGATCGGCGGGGCGGCCGACTTGGTAGAGCCGTTGAAGCGGGAGCTGGGCGAGGTGCGCGCTGATCTGCGGCAGGTGCGCCGCGACGCCGACGCGCTGGACCGCCAGTTGCGCCGACTCATCGCGATGATCCACGACCCGTACATGACCATCGACCGGCTGCGGGTGATGGTCGGCGAGCCGGGCACCAACTAAGGGAGAATGATCATATGCGTAGGTGGCTTCGGCTCGACGCCCTCAACCGGGCGTGGCGCACCGTCCTACAAGGCATCGCCGTCGCCGTGCTCGCCGCGGCCGGCGACGCCGCGATACAGGTGGTGCAGCGGGCGCTCGTAGACGCCGCTGTGGGACAACCGATGGACTGGACGCAGGTGCGGACCACCGCGGCGTACGCGGCCGGCACGGCGGCGCTGATGGCGATCGCGGCGTACCTGCACCGGAAGAAGCTCGACCCGTCGCCGATCCCGTCCGCGCAGCCCCCGGCGCCTCCCGCGCTGCGGCCGGCCGAAGCGGCTTCCGCCGCGATGCAGCCGACGACGCCACGATGAGACAGCAAAACGCCCCCGACCTCGAGGTGAGGTCGGGGGCGTTTGCCGTGTCGGGTCAACACTCACATGTGCCCAACTCACAACCGCTGGCCGGGTTCGGGTCGCCCGGCGGGATCCTGCCGTGCGGAACCTGACAGGCGCAGTCCATGTCGCAGCCGTGCTGGCGGTGATTCGCTGTGTAGTGATCGCAGGCCGGGCAACGGAATCCCTTAGCCGGCATGGGCAGGCCGCTACTGCGTACCTGCGATCTCGCCGGCTGACGCTCCAGTGCGTCGGCGATGCGTTCCAGGGGCGGCAGCGATGCGGCAGAGTGCTTCGTCGTCCACGTCGTCATCCTCTCGTCGTGGGGTTGGCCTGGTGGCTCGGGCAGGTGCCGGACCCCGTTTGTCGGGTTCCGGCACCACCCCAGTCATCAGACGAGCGCCGGGCTGACCGGCGCGTCAGCCGGCACGTACCCGTCGCGCATCTCGGCCAACTCCCGCTCGGCGCGCTTGCGGGCCTTCGTGATCGCGCCCTTCTGCGCCGGGGTCAACGTCGCGGCCTTCGCGTGCCGGCGGCAGGTGCACCCCGGCTCGCAGCGGCGGGCGGTACGCGCGGGCGGCGCCGGGGCGGCGATCAGCCGACCGGAGTACCACTCGGCGAACACGAACACGCCGACCACGAGCACGCCGTAGAGCCGCTGGCCGAGGTTGTCGCCGGCCATCACGTTGCACGTCAGGGACAGCAGCCCCATCGCGGCGGTGATCTTCAGGCCGGCGCGGCGGGTCGACTCGGCGAACCGGTGCGAGCGGCCGATGAGGCCGAGGACCGCGAAGCCGTCGACCAGGAACGGGACGGTCCACGCCTCCCAGCCCAGGCCGAGGGTGTGGCTGACGTCGATGATGTGCATGAAGCTGATGCTGGCGGCACCGGCCATGAACAGGGTGACGATCGTCTTGACGGTGATGTAGGTCCAGTTGTGGGTGCGCACTGTGTGTCCTCCGGGACGTTGGCCGCGCGAGCACCGCCGAAGCGTGCTACGAGCGCGGGACTAAAAGCTTGGGGCTCGACCGGCGAAGCGCTACAGCGGGTCGCAGTTCTGCTGCGCGTTCCGGACTCACTTCGCCGGTCGAGCGTTGCTGGCCTGGCGGCCACCGCGTCAGCCCAGCGCGGCTGGGCTGCACGGAAGCGGTCAGATCCGGGTGATCGAGGTCACCGTGACGTCGAGTTTGCCGGCCGCCTCGTAGTAAACGATGGCCGCGTCGGCTGCCCCTTCGGGGTGGTACGCCATGATGTTGCGCTCCGTCCGGGTGACCCTGGCGCCTGCGTTGGGACCGCGCCCCCGGGGGTTGGTGTAGGTGACCGTCACGGCGTACTGGTCGAGCCCTGCGAACTGCATGCCCTCTCCTTTGTCCGGGGGCTTGCTTGCGTGGGTCTGGGGGGAGTCGAACCCCCGGCGTTAGGGCTTACTGGTGGCGGTCGTACCCGGCCTGACTGCCGCTTCCCGCGGACCCTTGGTTGGTGCTTGGTTGCCCCTGGCAGCTTGCTCTGCGGTGGGATCTGATCTCGGTTTCCCTGGGGCCGCTATCCTCTTGTACCTCTAGTATGACACGCCAGCGTGTCGGGCGCAAGGGTAGACGCGTGACGCTTGCCACGCTAGGGTGTCAGTATGACCGAGCCGCTGCCGATCGTCGACCGCTGGCAACTCGACGAGAACTTCCTCGCCGAATGCCCGCGGGAAATGGACGCGGACCCGCGGTGGATCACAGATGGGCTGGCCGAGACTTATGGCACGAATCCGCATCGAGGTCGACGGCAAGCTAGCCCTTACCGTCGCCCAGGTCGCCGCCGAGTTCGACCTACAACCTGAGTCGACCCGCACGGTGATCAGGCGCCTCGGCGTCGAGCCGGTTGCGCATCTCGACGCGCGTACCCCGCTGTATGCGGCTGTGCTGCTGCGGAAGGCGATGAAGGCCCGGCCGGGCAAGGGCGCCAACCTGCGGAAGAGCTAGCGGCGCTCGCAGACAACCCCGTCGCCGTCGCGGTCCTCATACCACGCGTACTCCGGATCAACACCACGTCGGTACGGCCCCAACAGATGAGCATTCGCCTCCGCGCACGTCTCAAACCGCGGATCGAGCACGGCCGCCGCGCTGGTCGGCGCCTGCGACGCCGCGGCAGTCGTGACGATGTTCACCGGGGTCGGCGGCGCGCCCGGCGGACTCGTGAACAGCGCCCGGCCGCACACCCCGCACACCACCAGAACGATCACGGTTGCGCTGCCGATGGCGATCAGCCAGGTGCGTGCATTGCTGCGGCGAGGGCGGGGCGCGGCTGGGGGCGGGGTCACGGTCGGGGACGGTAGCGGCCGCCCGTACATGGTCACAAGAGGCCATCCGAATCAGGCCCGGCCTCCACGGTGGGCAGGGCATCGACGCGGACCAACACCTGCGTGTGCCTCGGCGGCCGGTCCTCGACGTACCGCGCGCCCTCGATCCACACCTCCGTGCCGCCGTAGAACTGGGACAGTTCGTTGAGGACCCGCTGTACCCGCAGCCGTAGCCGCCCGTTGCCGTACTTCCACTTGCCCTCAGGGATGTCGATCAGCGTGCCCTCAGGGATGTCGACGTCGGTCATGGTGTCCCCCAGCCGAGCGCGTCGCCGAGCAGGCCAGCGAGGACGCGCTGGCTCATCCGACGTCGCGCGAGCAACGCTCGGACCTCCTCGGCGACCTGGTCGCTGAGCGTTCTTACGCCCTCCATGGGTGTGGTCGTCATGCCGTAAGGATGATGCCATCCCGGTATCACGTCAACCCGTTCGGACGAGTTGTGTGCCGACCACTTGACGTTGTCACGGATACCGTGACATGGTTCCGGAATGCCAAGCAATGTTCGGGACCAGATAGCGGCCGAAGTCCGGGCCGAGTTGGCCCGGCAGCAGAAGACGCAGCGTCAGGCGGGCGAGGTGCTGGACCTGCCTCAGCCGTCGGTGCAATTGCGCCTGAAGGGCGAGCGTGCCTTCCGCGCCGAGGAGCTGGTCAAGCTCGCCGCTTGGCTCGGAGTACCGGTTGAGCAGTTCCTGCCCGCCCCTGCGAGCGCCGGCCATGCGCAGTGAACGCGCGCCAGACACGTGGACCCAAGCGGTCACGCGGCGGCCGGGCGGGCAAAGGTCCCTCTGGGCCGGCAGGTCGCCGACCGGGGCCAAAGATGCTGGGCTGTCCCTTGTCGATCGTCGTCCCGGTCGGGCTGCTCGTGCTCGTCGCCGCGCTCTGCGCCGGGTGGATCGGCTGATCATCCGCGCCGCGTGCGCAGCGGTCGCCGTCATCGGCCTCGCGATCGTCGTCGCCGGCATCTACCCCTTGGCTTGGGTCGCCGACGTCGCAGGGTCACTCGGGCTGGCCGGCATGTTCGCAGCCGGCGGCTTCACCGCGCTCGTCACCGGCCGCCGGACCAAACCGGCCACCAGCCAAAACGACAGCGGGCCGCGCTTTCCCGCGACCCGCTGAGCCCCAGACCGCGCGCACCCTCGAGAGGAACCGGCCCAGATGCCAGACACGGTACCAACCCCCACCGACAGCAACCGCCGCGACGCGACCGACGAGGCGGCGCGCGATGGGCGCTGAAGACCTCCACCCCGAACTACCACGCGCCAGCGTCAGAGCGCTCGCCCGCGCCCGTGCCGAGGCCACAGCCGCATGGGAGTCCGTGCGGATCTGGCGCCACGGCGGCCCGGACGAGTACACCACTGCGGGGCAGAACGCGATCACCCACATCAACCGGGCGATCAGCCACCTCGAGCACACTCGCGGCGCGCTGCTCGCAGAGCAGGAACTCGTCACGCAGCAGCCTCCCCAGCCGGCCCCGGATACGCCGAGTCCGTCCGGGGCCGGCACCCCAGACGCCGGCAGCCTCGATCCCAACGATTTGGGGTGCCCCAGCACAGCTACCGAGGCTGCCGGCCAACATCCCGGGGAGGCCGCATGAGCCGCAAACCAAACACACCCCGCTACCGCGGCGGCCGCGGATCCTCCCACCCAGGCGGGCGCGGCCTCGGCCGCGGCGGCGGCAACCGGCCCGGCGGTATCCGGCCACCCGGCACCGGCAGCAAGGGCTGCGCGTTCTCACCGATCGTCGCCGTCCCAATCGCCGCGCTGATCCTCACGCTGATCCGGGTTTTCGCATGACCGCCGCCGTCGAAGACCTCGGAGGCAAAACAGTGATCAAGGCACGCGGAATGGCACACGGTCGGCCGCTGATGCTGCTCGGCCTGTCCGGCGAGAACGTCACGCGGCTGATGGCCGGCGAGCCAATCCAGTTCGACGGCGACCAGCTGGGCTTTGACGGCGTCGTTGTCATCGTCGGAGGCCGCACCGAGGCGGCCATCATCGCCGAGCTAGAGCGGTTCGGCGTGCTCGACGACAGCACGCAGAGGCACGGGTGAACCGGATGGCTACAGTTACGGGCCGCCGCGTCACGCCCACCGCGGTCCGCGTGCTGCCCGCCGACGCCGACCGCGCCGAGTGGCTCGCACGCCGTCGCGAGGGCATCGGCTCGTCCGACGTCGCCGCCATCCTCGGCGTCGCCGACAAGGCCACCGCCCTGCACGTCTACCGCGACAAGCGCGGCGAGTTGGTCGACAAGGACAACGAGTACGCCCTCTGGGGCCGTGTCCTAGAGGAGCCCGTCGCCCGCGAGTGGGCCCGCCGCAACCGGTCGGTCGTTCAACGCGTGGGCTTGGTTGCCTACGTCGGAGAGCCGTGGGCGCTGGCCACTCTCGACCGGCGCGTCGCCGAATGCCCACTTGACCGCACCGCCCGGCAGGCGTGCGCGCTCGAGGTCAAGACCCGTAACGCGTTCGTCGCCAACCGGTGGCGCGCCGACGTACCCGACGACGTCCTCGCCCAAGTCACCTGGCAGATGCAGGTCACCGGCTACGACCACATCCACGTGGCGGTGCTCATTGGCGGCAACGACTACCGGCAGACCACCGTCCGCCGCGACATGGCAATCGCCGGGTACATGGTCGGCGAGGTCAAACGGTTCCGCGACGAGCACCTCCTGCCAGGCGTGCCGCCGCCGCACGACCCGACCAAGGCCGACGCGGTCATCGAGCTGGACAAGCTGATGCACCGCGACAGCCGGGCCGGGTCGATCGACGTCGGCCTCGACGCGGTCGGGGAGCTGCTCGACTACGCCACCGCACAGGCCGACGAGTCCGACGCGAAGCGGCGTAAGAAGGCCGCGCAGGCGGCGATGGCGCTCGCGGCCGACGGACACCAGACGGTCACGACCGACGGCGAGTTGGCGTGGTCGTACCGGCCCGGCCGGCACCGGGCGTGCGACATGGATCGGCTCGCCGAGCAGTTCCCGGACGCCTACGAGGCGTGCGTCACCGACAAGCCCACACACACGCTGGTGATCGCGCCGGCGTACCGGCACCCGAGGAGCAGTTAGTGACGAGCGACCTGCGGCAGCGCGCCGCCGCGGCCACCACCGGCGGCCATCCCGAGCCGCTGCCCACGGCCGCGGTTGAGCTGGTCGTGTCCGACCCGCTGCCCGACATCGAGTACACCGACCCAGTCACCGACGCCGAGCGGGTACCCGTCCACGTCGCGTGGGCCCGCGTCATGGCCGACGTCCAGTCGATCACCAAGGGCGACCGGCGCAACGATCCGGGCGGCAAGTACATGTTCAGGGGCGTCGACCGGGTCGTTAACGCCGTCGGGCCGGCGCTTCGCCGGCACGGCGTGCTCGTGCTGCCCACCCGCGTCCTCGCCGTCGACTACCGCGAGACCCGGACGAAGAACGACGCCGTCATGCAGGAATGCACCGTCACCGTGCAATGGACCGTCCGCGGCCCGCTCGGCGACGACCTGCCGCCGCTGGAGTCCGCCGGCCAAGCCACCGACACCCAGGACAAGGCCACCGCGAAGGCGATCTCCGTCGCGCAGCGGGTGCTGTTCCTCGCCGCGCTGCACATCCCCACCGAAGACCCCGACGTCGACAAGGGCCACGACCGGGGCGAGCAGCCGATCCCGAAGGCGTCGGACTACCGCGACGAGGCGCTCCACCCGGGCACGTCACTCGGCCGGCTGCGGCAGATGCGCGGCGAGGTGACCCGCCACGGGCTGGCCGCCACACCGGTGGTCAACGAGGTCGGCGACGACGAGGCGCTGCTCGCGCTGATCGACCGGGTCGGCCGCGAGCGCAAGTCCACTGGGGACGGTGCCTGATGGACACCGCCGCCGCCCTCGCCCTGCTTGACCAGGCATACGCCCGCAGCCGCGACGCCGTCAACTTCCAAACCGCTGCCATCCGCTACCTACTCAGCCTCGGCCGCCCACCCCGCTTGATCGTCGCGAAACTGTTCCTCGGAGCCCTCGGCGGGGACCCAGGATCCATCGCCAACTCCCTGGCGTACGCCACCTGCCGGCTCGCCAGCCTCCCCGACGCCCCACCCCCAGCCTGGAACGACGAGACCGCCGCAGGCGCGGACGACGAACTGCTCGGGATCGTCACCGCAACCCGAGGCATCCTCGACCACGCCGAGCCGGCCGCGGTGTGGGCGATGTCGCGGGAGGCCGCCCTCGACGGTAACCGCGGTGACCGACTGGCCGCGCTGTGGGCGCTGGCGCTCGTTCGCCTCGCATCGACAGAGGTGCCCGGATGACGCTGCCGTTGCTGTCGAGCTGGCCGGCCGTCGCCGACGCCGAACCACCCCGCCCGCTCCGCCTCGCCGCCCTCGACCTGTCCCTGCAAGCCACCGGCACCGCCGCCACCCACACACCCGACGGCCACCCCGAACTCACCACCAGCACCATCCGACCCCGCACCGACGGCCACCAACGTCTCCAAGACATCGTCACCGGCGTCGCCCGCCTCACCCGGTTCATGCCCCAACTCGTGCTGATCGAACGGCTTCCCCTCCAGTACAAGCACGGCAACACCACCGCCCGGCTGGCCGAGTTGCACGCCCTCGTCAAGCAGTGGCTGTGGACCATGGGCCTGCCCTACCTGCTGATCAACCCGGGCCACCTGAAGATCTACGCCACCGGCAAAGGCGACGCGCCCAAAGACGACGTGCGGCGCGCGATGCAGCACCGGTACCCGGTGTACGTCCAGACCTCTGACGAAGCCGACGCGCTGGCCATGCTCTGCCTCGCCATGCACGCCTACGGCCAGCCTGTTGCGGACGTGCCCGACACCCATCACCGGGCGGTCGGCATGGTGCAGTGGCCACCTCTGCCTGAACTCGCGGGAGGCGCCCACCTGGCGCCCCGCTCGGACCCGCCGCCGGCCGCGGCCGTTGATGAGATCCCCGCGGCCGGCGGTGCCCGAGCGTATCGACGCCGGCTACCGTTGCCCGGGCAACCCAACGGCCGCCCCCGGGCAAGCCAACGCACCTG
>Ga0114129_10006369_pt1 | contig 16735 bp, 17 predicted proteins | sample RhiMetdeltSRZDD1_FD_80071 | JGI IMG/M metagenome (GOLD analysis project Ga0114129, IMG submission 80071) | Populus rhizosphere microbial communities from Tennessee, USA - Rhizosphere MetaG P. deltoides SRZDD1 (version 2) (version 2) | ecosystem: Host-associated > Plants > Roots > Rhizosphere >... | reverse complement strand
GCCGGTCATCGGCCGCTTCAGCACGCGCAACTGGTTGTAGCTTTCGAATGCCTGCGTCAACCGCCGCGCACGGGCCGCGACCTCGCCGGTCAGATAGTCGGTGGCGACGACCACTCCGGTCGTCCGGCCGTCCTTCGCGTGAACAATCGCGGCGGCGTGAAGCAAGTCGCCGGCCGCGCCCAGGGACTCAATCCAGCGCGTTTCATTCGATCCGCCGAGGGCCTGCGCCGCGATGCGATCGGCCGCAGCGCGGTTGTAGCCGGGCGGCGAGTCGGGCGCGGCGATGTCGACGACCGGCTCGAGGGTCGGCAGCGAGCCGGTCGATGGTCGGACGCGATACACCTCGACCATCTTGACGGCCTGCTGCGTCACTTCCGGCGCGAGCAGATCGCGAATCGGTTTCACATCCGGATTGGCCAGATTGATATCCGAGAGCGTTCGCGCCATCCGCGCCGCGTGCTCGCTGACGAGCACCTGCCGCTCGCGATAGTAGTCGCGCGCGATCTCGTTCGCCCCGGTCAGGAACTGTTCCATCGGCGCGTTGAACCAGCGATCGATGTTGTTGAGGATCAGCTCGCTGCCGACGATGAGGACGATGGTCGTCGGCACGAGCGTCATCACGAGCAGCAGCGCCACGAGCTTCGCCCGGAAACGCGCGAACGGCAGCCCGCGCCGCCGCTCGACGACCAGCTTGACGATGTTGCGCGCCAGCACGAATGCCAGCGCGATGAGCATGGTGAGGTCGGCAGCGGAGAGCGCGTAGAGGAAGAACTCCGTGAGGTAGTCCGGCGAGAAGCTCGGCGTGCGATTGGCCAGCGCCAGAATCGCCGCCAGCGCCAGCGCCAGCACGACCATCCCGAGAAGGATCAGTCGAGTGTTGTCACGCAGCGGTCGTCGCGTGGGCGGCGGCGTCGCCGCGCTGGCCGCACTCGAACGTCTTGGCGTAATCGGCGTGACTGTCGCGGGCACTGTCAGTCCTCCGCGCGCTCTGCCAACTCTGCGTGCTCTGCGCTCATTCCTTGGCGTTGAGCAGATCTTTCAGCTCGCTCATGAACTCGCTGATGTCGCGGAAGTGCCGGTAGACGGACGCGAACCGTACGTACGCTACTTTATCGAGCTTTTTGAGCTCCTCCATCACAAACGCGCCGATCTCGGCTGTGGCGATTTCCTTTTCCGGCCGTTCCTGAAGGGTGGCTTCCACACCGTCGGCAATGGCTTCGAGCGCCGCAACGCTGACGGGCCGTTTCTCGCATGCCTTCAGCAGGCCGCCGACGAGCTTCGGACGCTCGAACCGCTCGCGCGTCCCGTCTTTCTTCACCACCATGTACGGAATCTCGTCGATCCGCTCGTAGCTGGTGAAGCGCTTGCCGCACTCGAGACATTCACGCCGCCGCCGGATGACCTCGCCTTCCCTGCTCTCGCGCGAATCGACGACTTTGTCTCCCAGGTGCGCGCAGTAAGGACATTTCATACCGTTGACGGCGAACTGCCCGCATCGGCGTGATCGGCGAGCTGGCGCATGCCCGCCACGTTCAAACCTTCCTGGGCGGCGAAGAACAACCCGAGCAGCAACGCCGGTCCGATCGAGAACGCGTGCAACACGATCGCCGCACCGACCGCCGCGGTGTTCGGCGCGCCGAAGAACATCGTCGTGCCGAAGCGGAACATTTCATGGAAGCCGCCGACTGCGCCGGGCGTCGGCACCGCGACGCCGATCACGAGCAGCGCGGTGAGCAGAAACGATCCGGTGAACGGCACGTTCATGTGAAACGCCATCGTGGCTGCCCAGATGCCGAGACCGATCGTGAGCCACAACGGAAACGACCAGAAGAGCGCGACGACCAGACGGCCCGGTCGGCGAATGGCGCCGAGCCCCGTTGCGAACTTTTCAGCGATCCGCCCGAGCAGTCCAGCCAGCGCGGACGGCAACACCTGGCCGAGGCGCGTCAGCGTGGCGCCGAGCTTGGCGGGATCCTTCGCCAGGAAAAACAGCACGACCAACGCGCCGAACGATCCCGCAGCCGCCGTCGCGCCGGCCCACTTCACCGCAGTGAAGGCCACCGGGTTCGCCGCGTTGAGATCGCGGCCAAAGATGAAGACGTAGGATGCCAGCAGCGCCAGGACCGTGACCATGTCGAGCAACCGCTCGAGCACGATGGTTGCGAATGCGCCAGTGGCGCTCATCCGTTCGTGGCGCGCCAGAAAATACGGGCGAATGACCTCGCCGGCTCGCGCTGGAAGCACGCTGCTCGCCGCAAAACCAACGGCAGTTGCCCGAAATGCGTTCCCGAAGCTCGTATGCCCCAGCGGTTCGAGGAGATACTGCCACCGCCAGGCGCGAATCGCGAGGTTCACGAACATCGTGGCCAGCGAAAGCGCCAGCCAATCGGCTCGTGCGCGCATGATCTCCCCGACGACACCGCGCACATCGACGTTGTAGAGGAAGACGGCGAGCAGCGCCAGCGCGAGCGCGACGACGATGATCGTCCGAAGATGCGATCGCATTGTGAGACGTTCTCTATATTACGCTCTAGCGGCGTCTCCGACGCCTCGACGCCATATGTTGTTGTTGTCAGCGCCGAACGGTCCTTGTAAGATGCCTGCTTTCCCTCACGAGGGTTCCCCTTGCCAACTGCCGACCCCGTTCTGAACACCACGCTCGCCCGGCGCGGTCCGGATCGACACGGAAAAGTCCGCGACATCTACGACCTGGGCGACACACTGCTCATCGTCGCCACCGACCGGATCTCGGCGTTCGATTACGTGCTCGGCTCGGGCATTCCCGACAAGGGGAAAGTCCTGACGCAGATCTCCGCGTTCTGGTTTGCGCGCACCCGGTCGATCGTCGCCAATCACCTGCTCTCGATCGATCCGCGCGACTACCCCGACTCTGTGCGGGAGGAGGCGGCGGTTCTCGCCGGCCGCTCGATGCTCGTTCGCAAGACCGAGCCGCTCACGATCGAGTGCGTGGCACGGGGCTATCTCTCCGGCTCGGGCTGGAAGGATTACGTCGCGACGGGCGAAGTCTGCGGTCACCGACTTGCTGCCGGCCTGCGCGAGTCGGATCGGCTGCCGAAGCCGATCTTCACGCCGGCAACGAAGGCCCAGACCGGGCACGACATCAACATCAGCGAAGCTGAGGCAGCGCGTCTTGTTGGACCTGCGGTCTTCGAGCGCGCTCGCGAGCTCACGCTCCGCCTGTACTCAGAAGGCGCCGCGCACGCCGAGTCGAAGGGGATCATCGTCGCCGACACGAAGTTCGAGTTCGGGCTGCTCCCGCCCGACGGACGAAGCGACGCCGATCGACTGATCGTGATCGACGAAATGCTGACGCCCGACTCGTCGCGGTTCTGGCCGCGCGATGAGTACCGGCCCGGTGGCCCGCAACCAAGCTTCGACAAGCAGTTTGTCCGCGACTATCTCGAGCACATCAAGTGGAACAAGCAGCCACCTGTCCCCTCGCTCCCCGACGACGTGGTGGCGAAGACCCGGGAAAAGTACGTCGAGGCGTTCCGGCGCCTCACTGGCCGTGAGTTGGAATGACGCGACGATTCGATTGAGTGCCTGTCGTTATTTTTTGATCAATCGTCGATTCGGATCGGCAATCAAGCGGGGGCGCCGATAGCATGATCAGCGAACGACTCGAGCGTCTGGTCGAGGACATGGTCGAGCGCGGGGTGCAGTTCGACGACGCGGTCAGGGAATTCGAGAAGCGCTTCATCAGCCGCGTGCTCGGCCGTTGCGACGGGAGCCTCACCAAGACCGCGGACGCGCTCGGCATGCACCGCAACACGCTCACGCGCAAGATGGGGGAATACAAGATCAAACGTCCGGTCGGGTAAGCCAGGTCGGGCAGGCCGGGTCAGTCAGGTGGGTCGAACGAGTCTCCGCAGACGAAATCTGATCAACCAAGACCGACCGTCCGCCGATCTCCCTCGCGTCCGAACCCACCAGGCCTGCCTGGCCCACTCGACCTACCCGACCTTGCGCAGCAGTTAGCACTCCCGTCTTGACAGTGCCAGCGGTGATTCATATAGTTAGCAGTCGCCCATAGCGAGTGCTAAGCCGGCCCAGGCAAGCCGCAAGGGACAACAACTCTCACGATTTACGGAGAAGACAGCATGAACGTCAGACCGCTGCACGACCGAATCATCGTTCAACGCATCGAGGAAGGCGAACAGCGCATCGGCGGGATCATCATCCCCGACTCGGCCAAGGAAAAGCCGCAGCAGGGCAAGGTGATCGCGGCCGGCAACGGCAAGGCCAAAGACGACGGCAAGCGCGTGCCGCTCGACGTCAAGGCCGGGGATCTGATCCTGTTCGGCAAGTATTCCGGACAGGAGATCAAGCTCAATGGGGAGGAGTTCCTCATCATGCGCGAGGACGAAGTCCTCGGCGTCCTCGAGGGCGCGATTGAAACGAAGAAGAAGAAGTAGGCGGCCAACCAAGGCCGGCCCCTACAGTCGATTAGGAGAACAGAGCAATGGCTAAACAGATTGTGTACGGCGAGGAATCGCGCCAGGCGATCTTGCAGGGCGTCAATAAACTCGCTGACGCCGTGAAGGTCACCCTCGGCCCCAAGGGACGCAACGTCGTCCTCGACAAGAAATTCGGATCTCCGACGATCACGAAGGACGGCGTGACGGTGGCCAAGGAGATCGACCTGAAGGATCCGCTGCAGAACATGGGCGCCCAGATGGTCCGCGAAGTCGCCAGCAAGACGTCGGACATCGCGGGCGACGGCACCACGACCGCCACGGTGCTGGCGCAGGCGATTTACCGTGAGGGCGCGAGGAACGTCGTGGCCGGCGCCAACCCGATGGAGATCAAGCGCGGGATCGAGAAGGCGGTCGAACTGCTAACGTCCGAGCTCCAGAAGATGTCCAAGAAAGTCGGCGGCAACATGGTCGCGCAGGTGGGCACCATCTCCGCGAACAACGACGAGGGCATCGGCAAGATCATCGCGGAAGCCATGGACAAGGTCGGCAAGGACGGCGTGATCACGGTCGAGGAAGCCAAGAGCATGGAGACCTCGCTGGAGGTGGTCGAGGGCATGCAGTTCGATCGCGGCTACCTGTCGCCGTACTTCGTCACCGACCCCGAGCGGATGGAAGTGGTGCTCGAGAATCCGGTGATTCTCATCCACGAGAAGAAGATCAGCTCGATGAAGGACCTGCTGCCGGTGCTCGAGCAGGTGGCGCGGCTCGGGCGCCCGCTGCTGATCATCGCCGAGGACATCGAGGGCGAGGCGCTGGCGACGCTGGTGGTCAACAAGCTGCGCGGCACGCTCCAGGCCGCGGCCGTGAAAGCGCCCGGCTTCGGCGACCGCCGCAAGGCGATGCTCGAAGACATCGCCACGCTGACCAACGGCAAGGCGATCACCGAGGACCTCGGCATCAAGCTCGAAAACATCAAGATGGAGGACCTCGGCAAAGCGAAGAAGATCACCATCGACAAAGACAACACGACGATCGTCGAGGGCGCCGGGTCGTCGTCGGCCATCGAAGGGCGCGTGAAGCAAATCCGCACCCAGATCGAGGACACGACGTCGGATTACGATCGCGAAAAACTGCAGGAGCGGCTCGCGAAGCTCGTGGGCGGCGTCGCGGTGATCAAGGTCGGCGCGGCGACCGAGACCGAGATGAAAGAGAAGAAGGCGCGCGTCGAGGACGCCATGCACGCCACCAAGGCGGCGGTCGAAGAGGGCATCGTGCCGGGCGGCGGCGTCGCGCTCATCCGCGCGAGCCGGGCGCTGGCCAAACTGAAGCTCGACGGCGATCAGCAAGTCGGCGTCAACATCATTGCCCGCGCGATCGAGGAGCCGTTGCGCTGGATCGCCACCAATGCGGGCCAGGAAGGCTCGATCGTCGTACAGAAGGTGCGCGAGCTGAAGGACGAAGAGGGCTTCAACGCGCTGACCGACAAGTACGAGAACCTGGTGCAGGCCGGCGTGATCGACCCGACCAAGGTGGTGCGCTCGGCGCTCCAGAATTCCTCGTCGATCGCATCGCTGCTGCTGACGACCGAAGCGCTGGTTTCGGAAATCCCCGAGGACAAGAAGGAACCGGCTGCGCCGGGCGGCGGCGGCGGAATGGGCGGAATGTACTGAAAATCTGAAATTGAAGATTTCAGATTTGCGATCTGAATTTCAGATTGGGCCCGGCGAGTTTCGCCGGGCCTATTTTTTTGTCCGACCCACCCGACTTACCTGACCCACGCGGTCCGCCTGACCTACCTACCTGACCCACCCGGCCGGCCTGGCCTATCGCAGCGCGAAGCTCAATTCGATCGTGACGAGTACGGGGACTGGCTGACCGAGGCGGGTGCCGGGCTTGAAGCGCCACTTCTGCGCTGCCTTCACGGCTTCCTGATCGAGACCGAACGTTGGGTCGAGCGAGTGAACGACTTGAACGTTGGTGCACTCGCCGTTGGGCTGCACGACGCACTCGACGAGCACAGTGCCCTGGATGCGCGCGCGCATGGCCTCGGAGGTGTACTGCGGCTTCACCGGATTGAGCGGCACCGGGGTCGTGACGCCGTTGCCTGGTTGATAGACGCCGCCGCCCACGCCGCCGCCGCTGCCGGGACCGAGACCCGAGCCAGTGCCGGGACCGCTTCCGGTTCCAGTGCCCGTTCCGGCGCCGCCACCAGTGCCGGATCCCTGTGACGGAGTCGTTGGCGCTGTGGTGTCGATCGCTCCGGTGAGCGTTTCAGCAGCGGACGCCGTCGCCACCGCGGGAATGTTGATGGGCTCGACGGCCGGCGGCTCCACCTTCGGCTGTTCGACGAGCTTCGGAGGTTCGATCGATTTCGGCTTCTCGACGGGAACCGAAATCTTTTGCTTGCCTGGTAATTCCGCTTTTCGCGGCGGCTCCGGCATCTTGTTGCCGCCCCCGCCCCCGCCCCCGCCCGGACCTTCCTGAGGAATCCAGATGATCTGATCGCTCGGAATCTGGAGAAGGTTGACGGCCGTGTCGGCGACCGGCGGCGTGAGCCGGCTCAGAATGACGAGGAGCACGAACACCACGACATCGAGCACGGCAGACGCGGCGAACGACCAGCCGAGACGCTGCGGGCGATGCTCGAACAGAAACGACTGTTCCGGCGGATGCGCCCCGGGAATGTGCACCGAGAGATGCCCCGCCGAAGCGTTCACCGTCGTGCCGCTCGCCGCGCTAAGGTCTGCCATTTAGTCAGGAACTGGCTGCCAAGATATTCTGGCGCACGTACCGTACGGCTGCAACTGCAAAAGCAATGCCTCGAAACTCGTGTGTATTTTCGAAGAAGTCGCAGGAGCCGGGTGACGAAATCGTCCGCTCAGGCGTCAGACGCGACCGGTCCAGGCGCCAATGGCGGCGTTTCCCCCACCATAGGACAGGAGAACCGCCAGCGAGTCCGCAGCCCGCGGTTCGCTGTGGATCGCGACCAGGACGCCGCCACGCGCCGTGAGCGCTTCGTAAATGCGGCCATCGTGTGCCTGAAATCCGACGCGCCGCATCGTGCCCGAGATCCCGAGCTTCGCCAGATCGCGCGCGGTGCCCTGCAGCGCCTCGACGATCGGACCGCGCGCCAGAACCGGACCGGTGCCCGCGATGTCGATTTTTTCGCCGGCGCCGCCGAGGATGCGCTCGATGAGCGCACTGACTTCGGGACTTTCCTTGCCGAGAATGCTGAGCGCTTCGGCGGCAATGCCCGCGCGCTTGAGCGCGGCAATGCCTTTTTCAGCCCACGCTACATCCTGGAACACTCCGACGGTAAACCGCCCGGCATCGACATCGACCATGGGACAGGTAATCTATCACGCCACTTGGATTTTCGATTTGGTGATTGTCGATTGGGGATTTATTGGTTGATTCTTTAATCCTCAATAAACCGTCAATCGAAAATCACGAGATCGAAATTGGCAACATCTGGATTTGACATTGCCGTGATTGGCGCGGGGCCCGCGGGAGCATGGGCGTCGTGTCTGCTCGCGCAGAAAGGCGCTCGGGTCCTGCTCTTCGATCCGTCGCATCCGCGCGAAAAGCCGTGCGGCGGCGGCGTGACCGGCCGGGCGCTCTCGCTGGTTGCCGGCGCCCTTGACGGCGAACTGCCGGCGGTGACCATTACCGCCGCGCGGTTCGTCGATTCATCGACGTCCGGCGGCGCGTCGGTGCGTCTTTCACGAAACGACACGAAGGACGCGCTCGTGGTCAGCAGCCGCCGCGCCTTCGATAGCCTCCTCGTCTCTGCAGCCGAGCGCGCCGGCGCGCAACTGATTGCGGAACGCGTCAGCGGGATCGAGCGCGACGGCCCGGGCTGGCGGCTGCGCACGTCGAACGGAGGCGTGCATACGGCGCACATGCTGCTGGGCGCAGACGGCGCCAACAGTCTCGTACGGCCGCGCGTCGCCAGGCCGTTCTCGCGCGCGCAGCTGTCGATTGCCACCGGGTTTTTTGCACACGGCGCGACCAGCGATGAGATCCTGATCGAATTCAGCGCGAGTCCGCCCGGTTACATCTGGTCGTTCCCGCGACCCGACCACCTGGCGATCGGCATCTGCGCCCAGGCCAACGCAGGCGTCGGCACTGAAGCGCTCCGCGCGCGCGCCGCGGACTGGATTCGCACGACGGCGGTCGCGGGCGGCGCGCAGCTGGAATCGTACTCGTGGCCGATTCCATCGCTGACGGCAGCCGACCTCGAGACGCTCGACGTCGCCGGACCCGGCTGGCTGCTCGCCGGCGACGCGGCGGGACTGGTCGATCCGATTACTCGCGAGGGAATCTTCTTCGCGCTGCAGTCGGCGGTGTTTGCCGCGGACGCGCTGGCCGCTGGCCGCTCGGTCGAGCGATCATACGCGTCGCGCGTGCGTGCCGAGATCGTTGGCGAGCTGGCGCGCGCCGCGCGCTTCAAGTCGCGCTTCTTTCAGCCGCGCTTCATCGAGCTGCTGATGGATGCGCTGAAAGAGAGCGACCGTATTCGACGGGTGATGGCGGACTTGATCTCCGGAAGGCAAGGCTACCGCGGTCTGAAGCGGCGTCTTGCCGGAACCTGCGAGTTCCGGCTGGCCATGCGAGCCATCTTCGGATCGTGACCGTCTACTGCGTGATTGCCCTGAACGTGTCGCAGCGAGCGGGATCGCCCGATTCCATGCCGCGTCGAAACCACTCCACTCGCTGTGCCGAGCTGCCGTGGGTGAACCGCTCCGGCGCGACGTGGCCGGTCGACATCCGCTGCAATCGATCGTCACCGACCGCCGACGCGGCCTGAAGCCCTTCCTCTGCGTCTCCGGGCTCGAGCTCGACGCCTCCGGCCTGAAACCGGCCCTGGCGCGATGCCGCGTGTCCCCACACTCCCGCGTAGCAGTCGGCTTGAAGTTCGAGGGCGACAGAGGCGCTGTTCTCGCCCGTCCGGCGGTCGCGCTGCACCCGCTGGTTCGTTCCCGACAGATTCTGCACGTGATGACCGAATTCGTGAGCGATGACGTACGCCTGCGCGAAGTCGCCCGGAGCGCCGAACCGGCGATCGAGCTCGCTGAAGAATCCGAGATCGAGGTAGACGCGGTGATCGCCCGGACAATAAAAGGGACCGGTCGCGGATTGGGCAAAGCCGCAGGCCGACTCGGCCGCATCTCTGAACAGCACGACCCGCGTGCGTTCGTACCGGCCGCCCAGTATCTGTTCCCAGACATTCTGGACGTCGTTGGCGACGGCGTCGACGAAGTCGGCCATCCGTTCTTCCTGCGGCGAGGTTGCGGCGGGCGCCGACGAATCAGTCGGCTGGCCGCCGCTGTTGAGGAGCGACAGGAAGTCTGTTCCCGTGGCCCAGCTGAGGACGAGCAGCAGCACAAAACCGCCAATGCCGATGGGCATCCCCATCCGCGCCGCGGACGAGCCGCGACGGTCCTCGATGTTTCCGCGATCGCCGGGTGACCATCTCATATGCGTGACCTCATCGATCGTTGTCAGCCGACATCAGGCGTTACCGCGTGAAGTAGCCTTCGCGCGCCCGAACGCGGAGGTTCGGCCTGTTGACCCGCACGCCAATCGTGTGCCATTCCTCGTGTCCTGCTGACGCTCTCGCGGGAACGTACCCGAGCAGGTACTGAAACCGCAGCTCGCGGGCGATCGACGAGAGCGTCCCCGTCAAGGCCGTCGCAGTCGTTGCCTGAGACGATCGGCCCCCGGTGACCGTCGAGAGCTCGGCGAATACCGGCGGACGCGTGCGCCCGAGCACAATCGGATAAATCATCACGTTCTTGCGGCGCACATAGTCCACGATTTCGGAGGCGGTCGTTTCACTGTAGCGATCGTTGCCATCCGACATCAGAATCAGCGCGCGCCGGCCGCTGAACGGCTCGACCGCGTCGACAGCCGCGCGCGTCGCGTCGTAGAGCGGCGTGGTGCCCCACGGCTCGAGCCGATCGAGCGCGACCAGTGCCGCGGCGCGGTCGGTCGACATCGGCGCAACGACTTCGGTGTCGCTGCCGATCGCCACGATCATCACCTGATCGGCCGGCCGCAGCGCCGACACGAACCCGCGCGCCGCGTTCACGGCGTCGCGGAGCCGCTCGCGCGACACGCTGAAGCTGCGATCGACGCCAAGCGCAACCGCCAGCGGGAATTCACCCCCTGCGAAAGTTGTGACATTTTGAGGAACACCGTCTTCCTCGACGATGAAATCCTGCGCCGATAGACCTTCGACGGGTTCGCCGCGCGCATCGGTGACCGAGGCATAGACTTCGACCAGGTTGACACCGGCGGCGAACTGGCCCAGCACCACCTGTTGGCATGGTGGTACAATCGCCAGCACAAGGAGCACTGCAATGGGTCGAATTGGAATGCCCGAACTGCTGATCATCCTGGCTATTGTGATCATCATTTTCGGTGCCAACCGCCTGCCACAGCTCGGCAAGGGCATCGGCAGCGCCATCCGGAACTTCAAGGAAGGCATCAAAGAGGGGGACGAGCAGGCGAAGAGTTAGCGTCCGGGGACTCTAACGCCTCTTCTGCTTCTGCCGCTCGCGCCGACCCGGTCGCTGCTTCTTCCTCTGCCGCTCAATTTTCGGACGCGCGTGTGACCGCCGCGGGCCCCGCGCGCCGCCCCGCACGCGCTCGAGGATCTCCACCAGGCCCAGATCGATCTGCCGCAGGTCCATGTTCACGCGCGTGACCTGGACCGCCACCTTGTCGCCCAGGCGGTAGACCTTCTTCGTGTTCTCGCCGCGCAGCAGGTGCGCGCTCTCGACGAACCGGTAATAGTCGTCGGCCATCGTCGAGACGTGCACCATGCCTTCGACGAAGTGTTCCACGAGCTCGACGAACAGGCCGAATGCCGCCACGCCGGTCACGTAGCCGTCGAATTCATCGCCGACCTTGTCGGCCATGAACTTGACCTTCTTCCACTGCAGCAGCTCGCGCTCCGCTTCATCGGCGCGCCGCTCCATGTCGGAGGTGTGCTTCGCGATTTCGGGAAGATCCTCGCTCCATTCTTCGCGCGCCTCGGCGCTCAGCTCTCCGCGGCGTGCAGCGCGCAGCGCGCGGTGCACCACGAGGTCGGGATACCGCCGAATCGGCGACGTGAAGTGCGTATAGCTCTTCGCGGCGAGGCCGAAGTGGCCGAGGTTGGCCGGGTCGTACCGCGCCTTCTGCATCGTGCGCAGCATCAGAAACGCGATCGGCTTCTCCTCCGGCTTGCCGTGGATTCGCTCGATCAGCTTCTGAAAATGGCGCGGCTTCAGTGCGCCGAGCGGCGCGCCAAGGCTCAGCCCGAATCCCGAGATGAACGCCTCGAACTTCATGACCTTCATCTGGTCCGGTTCTTCGTGCACGCGGTACAGCGCCGGCGCCTCACTGGCATCCAGATACGAGGCGACGGTTTCGTTCGCGAGCAGCATGAACTCTTCGATGAGCCGGTGCGCGACGTTGCGCTCGAGCGCGATGATCGCCTCGACCATGCCGCCCTCGTCGATGATCACTTCCGCTTCGTTCAGATCGAAGTCGATCGAGCCGCGGCGGCGCCGCGCGGCGTTCAGAATCTCGAACAGCTCGCGCATCGTTTCGAACATCGGCACGAGCGGCGCGTAGCGCGCCATCAGCTCCGGCTCGCGGTCGGTCAGGATGCCGTGCACGGCCGTGTACGTCATGCGCTCGTTGCTGTTGATCACGCCGTCGTGGAATTCGTACCGCACGACGATGCCGCGTCGATCGACCTCCATGAAGCACGATTGCACCAGTCGATCGACGTGCGGGTTCAGGCTGCACAGCCCGGTGGCCAGCTCCGAGGGAAACATGTGAACGGCACGTTCGGGAAAGTACACCGACGTGCCGCGGTCGTACGCCTCCCGGTCGAGCTCGCTGCCCTCCTCGACGTAATGCGAAACGTCGGCAATGTGAACGCCCAGCCAGAAGTGCCCGTTGGGCAGCTTCTCAATCGTGATCGCATCGTCGAAGTCGCGCGCGTGTTCCCCATCGATGGTCACCGTGAGGAGCGATCGGAAATCGCTCCGGCCCCGGATATCGCGCTCCGAGACCGACGACCCCAGTCGCACCGCCTCGGCAACCGCTTCCGGTGGATGCGCATCGGGAATGCCGTACTTGCTGATGACGATTTCGGTGTCGACGCCTGGCGCATTGACGTCGCCGAGCACGCCGGTGACGCGGCCGGTCGCGCCTCGCGAGCCGGTCGGCCACTTCGTGAGCTCCACGGTCACCATCTCGCCGGAGTGTGCGCCGTTGTCCTGGCCGGGAGGCACGAAGATATCGAGCAGCACCCGTCGATCGAACGGCACGACGCGGCCGCGGCCATCCTCGTGTTCGTAGCGGCCCACGATGCGGCTGTTGCCTCGCTCGAGGACTCGGATGATGCGTCCCTCTGCGCGGCCGCCTTCCTTGAGGCGTTCGACTCGGGCCACCACGCGATCGCCGTGGATCGCGTCGCTCAACAGATGACCGGGAATATAGATGTCGCCGCCGCCATCGGGCGGCCGTTCTGGAATGACAAAGCCGTAGCCGCTCGAGTGCGTCTGCAGCCGGCCGACGTAGAGGTCCATTTTCTCGGGCAGACCGAACCGGTCGCCGCGGAGCTGTACGAGATCGCCGCTTTCGGCGAGCGAATGGAGTTGACGTTTGAACGACGACCGTTCGACCCGCGGAACTTTGAGCAGTTGGAGAAGCTCGCGCACACCCGCGGGATGATGCACGCGCTCGCGCATGCGCGAGAGAATGTCGTCACGAGAAAGCATTGGAATTCAGGCTAACAGAAATACCTGGAGGTCACCCACGTTGGTCCCCGTCGGGCCCGTGCGGATGAGGTCGTCCAGCGCGTCGAAAAACGCGAAAGAGTTGTTGTCGTTGAGGTAGTTGGCGGGCGGCGGCAGTCCTCGCAGCCGCGCGCGTTCGAGCGTCGTGCTATCGGCGATCGCGCCGGCCGCATCGGTCGGGCCATCGATGCCATCGGTTCCGGCGCTCGCCAGCGCCGCGATCTTGAACGAAGCCAGAGTATCGGCGCTCGTCAGCGCGAACTCCTGATTGCGGCCTCCCCGCCCCGAACCGGTGACGCGCACCGTCGTCTCGCCACTCGATATGACGCACGCCGGACGATCGAGATGCGTCAGCCGGCCGGACAGCTGATCGAGATAGGCGCGCGCCGCTTCGCGGGCGTCGCCGACGATGGCCGGTTCCAGGACGACAACGTGATAGCCGCGCTTTTTGGCTTCGGCAGCGGCTCCCTCCATCGCGTTGTGCCGTCCACCAATGACTCGCGTTTGCGCGCGCGCGAGACGGGGATCGCCTGGTTTGGGCGTGTCGGGACGCGCGCCGCTCGCACCATCCGACAAGACCTGCACGATCGACGGTGGAAACGCGGCGCGTCCACCGAATCGATCGATCATGAGCAGCGCGTCGGCAAACGTCGAGGGATCGGCTACCGTCGGACCCGATCCGATGACGCTCGGGTCATCGCCCACCACGTCGGAAATCGCTAGTGTTTGGCATCCCGATCGGGCGGCCGCGGCGAGTTGTCCGCCCTTGATCCCCGAGAGATGCTTTCTGACCGTATTGAGCGCGTGAATGTCTGCACCGGCACGCAACAGGCTGTCAGTGGTTTTCCGTTTGTCCTCGAGCGAGAGTCCCTTCGCCGGCAAGGCCATCAGCGCCGACGCGCCGCCGGAGATCAGCACGAGGAGCTCGTTCCCGCTGTCGTCCGCAGCGCGCGCGAGCTCCAGCGCTCGACGTCCGGCGCGCTCGCTGCCTTCGATGGGCACTGGATGACCGCCCGCGATGTGCTCGAAGGGAGGAACGGTCACAACGGTCGGACTGACGATGAGTCCGGCGCGCAAGCGATCGCCCAGAACACGACGCGCCGCAGCCGCCATGCCCGGCGCTGCTTTGCCGACCGCGATGCAGGTGAAGCGATCGCCCGACCTGAAGGTCGGGCCTACGTACTCCGGCCGACTCCTTAACACGGTCTCAACGAGCGCGCCGGCATCAGACGCAACGAGAGCGGCCCGGACTATTGCCAGGAGATCGGAACGAAGCGTGTTGAGAGAATCGGTCAGTGCGTATGCTTGGGATCAGTCCAGGCTGAAAGCCCGGTCACGCCATCGAATTTTTTGAGGAGGGAACTGACGACTTGATCGGCGTTGTCTTTGGTGCAGAGTTGCTCGAGCTGTCCCATGATTCGCGAGAGGGCCGCTTCCACGTCGGTAATGGCGCCCTCGGTGTAGTAGGCCCGCTGCTTCTGTAAACAGCGATGGTGTTTGATGAATTCCTGTCTGTAAAACTCGGTAATCGGGTGCTGCGCGCTGATCGGCCTCGAATCGGTCACGAAGCGTGGCATGCAGGTCCTCGCGAAGGGGTTTTCCGGACGAACTGAATCAGTGTAGTGCCGCGTGAAAATCGGTGTCAAGGTTTTGTCACGGTTTTTTCAGGCTTTATGCTCGAGGCGACGTATCCCCCGAAGCAGCCGACGACAATTCCGCCAGCCAGCAGCATCCCGCTCAGTTCGAGTGACAAAAAACGTACTGAGGAGAGGTTGACCGCCTCGGCCAGCGGCGTCAAATAGCGGGACCGGGTTATCAGGAAAACCGCAGCCAATGCGGCCAGCGCAACCGTGGCGCCAATGCCCCCCTGCAGCAGCCCTTCCATCAGAAACGGACCACGAATGTAAGAGGTCGGCGCACCGACCAGCTCCATGATTTCAATTTCGTCACGCCGGGCGAAGAGTGCAAGTCGCACGACGTTGGCGACCGTCAACGCGGCCGCAAGCGTCAGGAAAGCGCCGAGCACGAGGCCGATTCCCTGGAGCACGGCCACGGCCGACAGCAGCCGATCGAGCCACTGCCGGTCGTACCGCACGTCCACCACACCGGGCGTCTCACGCAACCGCGCGGCGAGCTGGTCGACTGCCTCCTGCACGCCCGGCGTTGTCTGCAGCCGGACTTCATATGAAGCGGGCAAAGGGTTTCCACCGACCGTTTCGGCCGCAGCGGCGAGCTCCGAGAACGTCTGCTTGAATCGCTGAAGCGCCTCGTGTTTCGAAACGAACTGGAATTCGGCCACCACGCGTCCGGGCGCCAGCAGTCCTTCGACGATAGCGCGCGACTCCGCAGTGGCATCGTCCTCGATGTAGACGGCCATTTCCGCCGAGCGGCTCCATTCGTTGCCGAGCCGCCGCAGGTTCGAGGTCAGCACGAGGAACGCCCCGAGCACGAACAGCGCGACGGCAATCGTCGCGGTCGACAGGATCCCCGAGGTCCGGCCGCGCCAGAGACTCGTCATCGCTTCTTCGAACGCGTACACAAGCGCCCGCATCATGCCACCTCGACGATCCGCCCCTGATCGAGCGTAATCGCGCGGCGACCGACCCGGCGGATCAGCTCGCGGTCGTGTGTCGCAACCACCACCGTCGTGCCGCTCGCGTTGATTTCACGGAACAGATTCATGACTTCGAGAGACAGATCCGGATCGAGATTCCCGGTCGGCTCGTCCGCGAGCACGAGCTGCGGATCGTTGACCAGCGCGCGAGCGATGGCGATGCGCTGCTGCTCGCCGCCCGACAATTCTTCAGGGAGCGCGTTCATGCGATGCTGCAGTCCAACCCACTTGAGAACCTGAAACGTCTTCCGCTGCTGCACCGCGGGCTGGACGCCGAGCACCCGCATCACGAAAGAAACGTTCTGGAACACGGTGAAGCGAGGAATCAGCCGGAAGTCCTGGAAGACGAATCCCACCGAGCGGCGGTATGACTGCACCGCCGACGCGTTCAGATCTTTCAGGTTGCGACCGAGCACCCGCAGGTCGCCTTCGCTCGGCAGCTCTTCGCGCAGCAGCAGTCGGAGAAATGTGGACTTGCCGGCGCCACTTGGACCGGTGAGAAACAGGAATTCGCCTTTGTCGATCGTCAGGGACAGATCCCGCAGCGCGTACACGCCGCGGTTGTAAAGCTTTGATAGATGAGAGCTCTCTATCACGCCGCCTATGCACTCACGGCCAATGGAGTCAAGAATTTAGGAGGAGGCCAGTATAACACGCGGATTTCGGCACAGAAGAGCTGAGACTTCCCCCTTTCTACCTTTCCCGCCCCTCCTGCCCTTCCCGCTCGGCAAGCATCCGCGTGAGAACATCGTTCACGCGTTTGGGATTGGCCTTGCCCCCGGCTGCTTTCATCACCTGACCGACCAGAAAGCCGAACGTCGCCGTCTTTCCCGCCCGGTATTGCGCGACCGCGTCGGCATTTTTCGCCAGGACTTCCGTGG
>Ga0114129_10006368_pt1 | contig 16735 bp, 13 predicted proteins | sample RhiMetdeltSRZDD1_FD_80071 | JGI IMG/M metagenome (GOLD analysis project Ga0114129, IMG submission 80071) | Populus rhizosphere microbial communities from Tennessee, USA - Rhizosphere MetaG P. deltoides SRZDD1 (version 2) (version 2) | ecosystem: Host-associated > Plants > Roots > Rhizosphere >... | reverse complement strand
ACGAGCTCGGCAAGTACAAGATGTGATTCCGTGATTGTCGGCCCGCCGACATCGTCCATGTCGGCCGGCCGACATTGGGAAACTCCCAAATCCCAAATCCCAAATCCCAAATTCCAAATCCCAACGCCCAGGCAGAACCGAACGGATTCCGGATCCCGAATCCCGGATCGAGGTCTGAGGCCACCACCCTTTGGGGTGTTTGACACATCAGCACACAATCCCTAGAATCAGTTCACTCTTGCCCCGACAGCCGGACCAGGCTCGATGATCGTTGCGATCGCCAACCAGAAGGGCGGCGTCGGCAAAACGACAACCGCCGTGAACCTCGCCGCGGCGCTCGCCATGCGCGGCAGGAAGACGCTGCTCATCGACCTCGACCCGCAGGCCAACAGCAGCATCTCGTTCCTCGACCTGCGAACGGTCACGCGCAGCACTTACGACGCGATCACCGACTCCGGCTGCACCCTCGTCGATGTCATCCAGCCCTCGCCGGTGGAGAACCTCTACATTGCCCCGGCCCGCATCGGGCTCGCCAAGCTCGAGGCACGGCTGGTCGGGGAGCTCGACGCGCACTTCCGGCTGAAGGACAAGATCGAGGCGCTCAACGGCGACTTCGCCGACATCGTCATCGACTGTCCGCCGGCGCTGGGGCTGCTGACGGTCAACGCGCTGGTCGCGGCAACGCACCTGCTGATTCCCATCCAGTCGTCGTACTTCGCGCTCGAGGGAACCGACGACCTCCTCGAGACCATCGAGAAGGTCCGGCAGCGCCCGAACCCGGCGCTGCGGATTCTTGGCGTCGTCATCACCATGCACGACAAGCGGACCGCGCTCGGGCGCGACATCCGCGAGCAGATCCAGAAGGTGTTCGGCGGGAAGGTGTTCGACACCGTGATTGCCAAGAGCGTCCGCCTCGAGGAGAGCCCCGCCTACAAGGAATCGATCTTCACGTTCGCCCCGGACTCGTCGGGCGCGACCGATTACTACAGTCTCTGCGAGGAGGTCATCGAACGTGTCGAAGCGCGGACTGCCTGAAACGCTGCGGATGCGGCATGACGAGCACTACGTCGAGGCGCTGGCCGCCTCGGCGGGCGCGCCGGTCGGCCGGATGATCTCCATCGAGCTGCTCGATCCCAACCCGAACCAGCCGCGCCAGGTGATGGGCGACCTGTCGGAGCTGATGGCGTCGGTCTCGGAGAAAGGCGTCATCGAGCCGCTCATCGTCCGGCAGCGGGGCGGCCGGTACCAGATCATCGCCGGCGAGCGCCGCTACCATGCGGCCGTACAGGTCGGCCTTCGCGAGGTCCCCGTCGTCATCCGCGAGGTCGACGACGCCGAGGTGATGGAGCTGGCGCTCGTCGAGAACCTCCAGCGCAAGGACCTGACGGCATTCGAAGAAGCGGAGGCGCTGCACCAGCTCGCGCAGAAGTGCGACTACACGCACGAGGACATGGCGCGCAAGCTCGGAAAGTCGCGCACGGCGATCACCGAGTCGCTGTCGCTGAACAACATGCCCGACGAGGTGCGCAACCTATGTCGGCTGGCCGACATCACGTCGAAATCCACGCTGCTGCAGATCGTCCGGCAGTCGGATCCGAAGAAGATGATGGCGCTCGTCGAGCGGCTCGTGAACGGCGGCAACGGCGTCACGCGCCAGGACGTCCGGAAAGAGACGGCCAGGGGGAAGTCGGGACGTCCCAAGCCGTTCGTCTTCGCGTTCCGGCCCGAGACCAAGCAGTTCAACCTGCGAATGAGTTTCCGCAAAGGCAGGGTCGACAAGAGCGAGATCATCTCGGCGCTCGAGGGGATCATCAAAGAGCTGCGCGCATCGCGATAATCCCGGGCCGTCGTAGGCGCTGATTTATTCGCTGATTCTATTGAGTCGCATAATAGATGTTATGTTAACTACGAGCTGACAACGACCCCCCTCCAGACCGCCACCCACCATCCACCACCCACCAACCACTCAGGCCGTCCAGTTCTTCAACGGGAACCGTTCGTCCGGCACCTGCACCTCGATGGGCTGATGCCGCGGATGGTGCTCGACCTCCACGCCCTGGCGGTTCAGCGCCACGAAGAACGACACCTTGGCGTCCGTCTTCGCATCGAGACACTGAAACGGAACCTGGAGCTCGAGCTGCCGTCCGGCTGCGGCCTTGATGTCGGGACAGGTCCGCGCCGGCGTGCTGACGCGAGGCCGATCGACCATCAGCGCCCGCACGTTGCCGTCCGCGCCGCTGACGACGATGCGGCACCCGTCGGGCTTCAGGAAGTTCAGGCTGAGCTGCTGGTCGCCGTTGATGACGTCGCGCATCGGTGACGGTCCGGCGACCTTCACGTACAGGTTCTCCAGGTCGAACCCGAATTCGATATTGGTCACAGCAGTGCCGCGCGCCGACACCTCGTGCATCGCGTCGCCAACCGGAACGATGTCCACCGAGCCGGCGCCTATCCATTCGAAGTAATTCGTCAGCTCGCCGTCGATCACGGGATGGATGAATCCCGTCGGCACGACGATGTCTGCCGACGGCGGATGGGTCGTGATGTTGCTGACAAACAGCTCCTCGGGCACCGGCTGGCCGAGGGCGCGATAGATGTTGCGCACGTGGCGCCGGAACAGTTCGTCGAACACGAGGTCGTGGTCGGACGAATGGTCGTCGCCGTACCACCAGAACCAGTCGGACCCCTCGGCAATCAGCATCTCCTCCCACGCGCGCGCCATCGCCTCTGGCGGAACGCCCGCCGCCGCATCGAGCGCGCGCCGCGCGTCGACAAGCTGGCTCCAGGCCCGCTGGTCGTCCGCGTGTCCAATCCAGATGTAGAAGTCGGCGTTGATCCACGAGCCGGGAAAGATCGACGGCAGCACGTCCTTCGGTGCCGTGCACGCCTCCGCCATCGTCACCGTCTTCAGCTGGGGGTGCGACGCGAGACGACGGTACAGGGCGCGCAGGAAGGGACGCCCCTGCCCTTCGAAGTGCTCCCACGCGTTTTCACCGTCGAGGATCACGAAGATGGTCGCCTCTCCCCCGCTCGTCCGGGCGGCGTACCGCGCACCGGCGCTTGCGAGCCGCTGGACGAAATTTTCGGCGGCAGTCTCGGTCGGCCACGACGCGTAGCTGAAGCCGATCAGGTCCGAGAGCGTGTGGTCGCGGAATCCGCACGCCACCTGCGCGTCGCGCCCGACGCGATACGAGCGGTACAGCGCCTCCGCGTTCTCGACGTTGCCGTCGCGATCGCGCGGGAACGCCCGGCCGATCGATTTCGCCAGGATCTCCTCGTCGGTCGCCATCCACTGAAAGCCCGCCGCGGCGACGAGCGGCACCATCGCGTCGGAGACCGAGCCTTCCGAAGGCCAGAGGCCCACCGGCCGCCGGCCGAACAGCCGCTCGTGCAACGCCACCGCTCTGGACAATTGCTCCGCCGCGTCCTCGGGCCTGCGAAACCGCTCGCGCGGCATCCTCGAGGCGGGATGGGTCCGCAGATAGACGTCGCTGTCGCAGAGCAGCGGCAGAATCGGGTGATAGAACGGAGACGTCGAGATTTCAATTTGGCCGCGCGCCGCGGCGTCGCGATATTCGGGCACGACGCGCCGCAGCAGCTCCAGTTCCACGGCGCGGAGCGTGGCCTTGTCCTCCTCCGTGAAACGGCGCCCTTTGTCCGCCAGCGCGCGCACGCGGTCGTCGCGATCGAAGTAGTACGGATCGATCCAGACGAGCTTGTGCCAGACCTGCAGGTCGCGGATGTCCTCCGTCGAGAACTGCGACACCGTCGAGCGCGCGCTCAGGCCGACCGCGTTCGATTCACGCCTGGCGAGCAGCTCCGCGTAGCGCGGATACGGGTCGATCATCTTCGGCCGGTGCGCGTGAAAGAACTCCTCGATGCAGAAGGCGCGCTCCTCGGGCGTCAGCCGGTCGGCCGGCTTCAGCCCGATCTCGAGGTGCCGGTCGCGCGCCTCGCCGCGGGCGAACGACTCGAGCTGGACGAGCAGCGACGGCACCAGGTTGAAGGTCGCCTTCACGGCCGGGAACTCGCGCAGCAGCGCGACCATTCCCCAGTAGTCCTTGGTGGCGTGACAACGCACCCACGGCAGGACGTGCTCCCCCGTCGCCAGATCCTCGTAGAACGGCTGGTGCATGTGCCACAGGAGCGCGACGCGCGTCATAATGAGGTTCCAGCGGGTGTTGTGAGGATTCTCGACCGATACGTCATACGTGAAGTCCTGCTGCCGTTCGTCATCGCGCTGCTGGTCTTCACGTTCATCTTAATCGTCCCCTCGATGATGCAGTACGCCGAGGCGTTCATCGCCAAGGGCGTCCCGACGACGGTTGTGCTTCGCGCGATGGCGACACTGCTGCCCTCGTCGCTCGCGCTGTCGATTCCCTCCGCGCTGCTCATCGCGCTGCTGATCGCGTTCGGCCGCCTCTCCGCGGATCGGGAATTCGTCGCCATGCAGGCGTGCGGCATCAGCGTGGCGCGCCTCCTGTGGCCGGTCGGCCTCATTTCGATCGCGGGATGGGCGACGACGTCGTACGTGATGATCGAGGCGCTGCCGGACGCGAACCAGGCGTTCCGGCAGATTGCGTTCAACGTCCTCGCGGAGCGCGCCGAGGGCGAGGTGAAGCCGCGCGTCTTTTTCACCGACTTCCCGAATCTGGTCATCTACGTGCGCGACATTCCGCCGGAGGGCGGGTGGAACGACGTCTTCATGGCGGACAACACGCCGGGGCGTCAGGAGGCCATCTACCTGGTCCGCCACGGCCGTGTCGTGCTCGACGCGAAGAAGCGCACGGTCGAGATGGTCCTCGAAGACGGCACGCGCCACGTCGCCAATCCCGACGGCGCGTACCAGGTCGTCAAGTTCGCGCGCCAGGTGGTCACCGTCAGTCCGGAATCCGTGTTCCCGCGAGGCGGCCCGACCAAGGGCGATCCGGAAATGACGATCGCCGAGCTGCAGACGCGGGCGGTCGAGCTCGAAGGCCTCGGCGAGTCGTCGCACAACCAGATCATGGCGATTCACCGGAAGTTCGCGATTCCGGTGGCCTGCCTGGTGTTCGGCATCATCGGCCTGGCACTTGGCGCCACCAACCGGCGCGACGGCAAGCTCGGAAGCTTCGTCTTCGGACTCGGCGTCATCTTCGCCTATTACATCCCGCTGACGCTCGGACCGGCGCTCGCCAAGGGGCACCTGATTCCGCCATGGCTGGCCGTCTGGGCGCCGAACATCATCCTGAGCGCGGTGGGCACGGCGATGTTCCTCTGGCGATCGCGGGCCGCCGATCAGGAGTTCCGCCTTGCGCGGCCGCAGTGGCTTCAGCGTCGCGCCGCCGCGCGTCTGGAGCACCGCGGGCACCACCGCTCGGCCGACGCCGGCCCTTCCGCGCCGGGCCTCATCGCGCGGCTGCCGAAGCCGAGCATCCTCGACCGCTACGTGACGGCGATGTACGTCCGCGTGTTCCTCCTCTGCGCGCTCGGCCTGGTCGCGCTGTTCTACATCTCCACCTTCATCGACCGGTCGGACAAGGTGTTCAAGGGCGCCGCCACGTGGGGCATGATGGGCGCGTATCTCTGGTACCTCCTGCCGCAGTACGTCTACTACGTGCTGCCGATGTCGGTGCTGCTCGCCTCGCTCGTCACCATTGGCGTGCTGACGAAGAACAGCGAGCTCATCGTCATGAAGGCGTGCGGCATCAGCCTGTACCGCGTGGCCGTCCCGATGCTCGGCGTCGCGCTGCTGGCCGGCGGGACGCTGTTCGCGCTCGAGCAGACCATCCTCGGCGAGTGGAACCGCAAGTCCGACGCCATCAAGCGCGTGATGAACGGGATCGCGCCCGAGACGCTCGACATGCTGACGCGTCAATGGGTGGTCGACAGCCGCGGCGAGATCTATCACTACAACTATTTCGACCCGAAAACGAACGCGCTGATGGGACTGTCGGTCTTCGAGTTCTCCGACGGCATGCGCGCGCTCACGCGGCGCTCCTACGCCGACATCGCGCGGTATGCGCCGGAGCCGGCCAAGTCGGACATGTGGCGCGCCGAGCACGCGTGGTCGCGCGAGCTGCTGCCATCGGGCGACACGCGGCGCTTCGCGTCGCAGCCGGTCGCGGAGTTCCGGCTCGAGCCGCCGTCGTATTTCGGGACGCGGCAGCCGGAACCGCAGTTCATGAGCTATTCGCAGCTGCAGACCTACATCGATCAGCTGCGCCGGAGCGGCTTCGACGTCATCGCGCAGCAGGTCGCGCTCGAACGGAAGGCGTCGTTTCCGTTCGTCACGCTGATCATGACGCTCATCGCGGTGCCGTTTGCGGTCACTGCCGGCCGGCGCGGCGCGATGTACGGCATCGGCGTCGGGATCGTCATCGCGATCAGCTACTGGGTCGCCTTCAGCGTCTTCGCCGCGCTCGGCACGGGCGGCGTCGTCGCGCCGATGCTCGCGGCCTGGGCGCCGAATCTGCTGTTCGGTGCGGGCGCGGCGTACCTGCTGCTGACCGTTCGTACCTGAGCGCCGCCTGAAGGCGGCGCCCACCGGTATCGGTGGGGGCCGGCTTCAGCCGGCCCACCACTCATCTGGCGAGCCTGATGTCGTCGATCTGAATCTGCCCGTTCGAGCCGATCTTCGCGTTGACGGTGTCGATCACGAACAGGATCGCATCGACTCTCGACAGCACCGGCAGCGCACTCGACGTCGTGCCGCGAGGCCGGAAGTCCGAGAACGGCAGGTCAACCGTCCGCGGCGTCTGATCGAGATAGACGGACCGGTGCCATCGCTCCCCTCCTCCTTCCGACGCACGCAGCTGCACCGACAGCCGCATCGGCCGGTCGGCGCGCGCGCTGAACATGAGCCGGTCGTACATGGCAACCGCGGCGCCTGCCGGCATCACGAACGCGGCGTACGGACTGTCCGCGGACGTTCCGGAAAGCGCGAACCGCAGAAGAAGCTGCGACCCGGGAAGCGCACCGATGACCTCCATCGCGGCGTCGGACGCCGCGCTCTTCTCGATCGTCCAGCCGCGTGCCTCGCCTCCGTCGTAGAGCGTCATGAACGTGCGTGGCGCCGGCCGTTGCGGTGGGGTGTCGCGCTTCGGCGCTTCACGACCGACGTAGATCGGATTGGACATCATCCACGGCACCGGCGGCGTACCCGGCGAGCCCGGCAACGTGACCTCGACGCGGTAGGCGCCAGGCTGGCCGGACGCATCGTGGTCCAGCCGGGCGCCCTGTGTCGATGCGACCGGCATTCCGTCTCGAAACAGCGTGATCGTCGCGTCGCCGGGCGCCTGCGCGTCCACCCGGAGATGCGCGCGCCCACTGCCGCTCGCGGCAACGCCGAGCGCCGCGGGGCCCGCGAGCGCGTCAATCGTCGAATAGAAGGCGCCGTCGCGAATCGCGTCGATGACGGTTCGCCCATCGGCATTCGCATCGCCGTTCAACCGCGCGCTCGACAGATCGATCGAGAACTCCCTGAACGAGCTGGCATACGACGGGAAGTGCAGCGAGCCGGCACTGTCGTACGGCTCGCCGAGCGAACGCACGCCCACGCGGGCATGGGCGTCGGCAGCGGCGAGGCCGACGACACGGCGCTGTTGCGTCAGCTCATCCCAGCGCCGGATGACCGCCTCTGGCCGATCCAGCAGCAGGGCGAGCGCCTGGGGCGGCCGGAATGGATACGTGAGGAGCGCGCGCACGAGCGTCCACGGCCGTTCGTCGCGCCATTCGCTGTCGGCGTTCAGCCATTCGAGACCGTCGATCGGCGCAGTCCAGTCGGACCACTGCAGTTCGGGCTTCGCCGAACCGGGGTGCGCGGCGATCGCGAACCCCCCAAGCCGATGGATATCTTCGACGACGTCGCGCCCTTCTCCCGCCAGCGGGTACGGCGACTTTGGCATTCCAAGCGCGACGAGGTGTCCATCGTTCGTGCTGATCTCGACCGCGTCGATGGAGAGCACGCCGTCGCGGTAATCGGGAAGGTCGGGTGCACGCGTCGCGTCACCGTGGTCCGTGAGGATGACGAATTTCAGCCCCGCGGCGGATGCCGCGCGGACCACGTCGTCGATGGAGCCGGTTCCGTCGGAACGATTGGTGTGGACGTGCATGGCGCCGCGGACGGCTGGCATGAGCCCCGCCGGCGGCGGAGGCAGCGCGCGCGGTCCCGCGGGCATCATGATGAAGAGCGCGATCGCTGCGATGGCGAGGACAGCGAGACGTCGCATGAAGCGGAACACGGCGCGCGCGTCACGCTCTCGGATGAAAACGGTCGTACACCGTCCGCATCCGCTGCTGCAGTACGTGCGTGTAAATCTGCGTCGTCGAGAGATCCGCGTGGCCGAGCATCATCTGGATGGCACGCAGATCGGCGCCACGCTCGAGGAGATGGGTGGCGAACGAATGACGCAGCATGTGCGGGCTGAGCGACGCGGTGACGCCTGCGCGCCGCCCGTACGCCTTCAGCACCTTCCAGAAGCCGACGCGCGTCAGTCCAGGGCCGCCGCGCCGGGCGTTGACGAAGAGCCGCGCACTGGTGCGCTTGCCGAGCAACGCCGGCCGGCCCTCACGCAGATACCGCCGCACCCACGCCGCCGCCTCATCGCCCATCGGCACGACCCGCTGCTTCTCGCCCTTGCCGGTGCACGTCAGGTACGACGCCCCGAGGTTCACACCGGCCGGCCGCAGCGAAACCAGCTCCGACACCCGAAGCCCGGTTGCATAGAGCAGCTCGATTAACGCGCGGTCGCGAAGGCCGCGCGGCGTGGTGACGTCGGGCTGCTCGAGAAGCCGGTCGACCTCGTCAACCGAAAGGTGCCGCGGCAGCACCTTCCAGGCGCGCGGCGCGCGCAGTTCGTCCGCCGGATTCGTCTTCAGGCGGCTGTCGACCACCAGGAAACGGTAGAAGCCGCGGTAGCAGGCGATGGCACGCGCCACCGATCGCGGCGACCGCCCCTCGGACATCAGCAGCCGAACCAGCTCTTCGAGGCGCTGCCGTGTCAGCCGTTCGACCGGAGTCCCATGGCCCGCAGCGAACTTCTGCAGCAGGACGAGATCCCGCGCATAGCTCTGCACCGAATTGGCGGACAGCCGCCTCTCTACCGTCAGGTGAGTCAGGTACGCGTCTACGGAGGATGAAGATGAGCGCGCGATTGTAGAATTGTAGCGAACTTATGCCTGTGCGCTCGAAGTGGCAATCCCTCCCGACCGAAGCCATCAACCCCGCGACACTCGGAATCGACAAGCTCTCGGCCGGCGACATCGTCGAGTTGATGCTCAGCGAAGACCGCAAGATGCTGGCGGCGGTCCAGCGCGAGCACGAACGCATTGCCGTTGGCGTCGAGATGATCGCCAGCACGCTCCGGAAAGAGGGTCGCGTCATCTTCGTCGGCGCCGGGACGAGCGGCCGTCTCGGCATCCTGGAATCGGCCGAAATGCCGCCGACCTTCAGCACCGATCCGACGCTGGTGCAGGCGATCATGGCCGGCGGACGGGGCGCGATCTTCGCCGCGAAGGAAGGCGTCGAGGACAACTACGAGGAAGGCGCGCGATCGATCATGCGCCTGCGCCCGATCAAGCGCGACATCGTGATTGGCGTCTCGGCGAGCGGCATGACCCAGTTCGTGCGCGGGGCACTCACGCGCGCGCGCCGCGCGGGCGCCAGGATCATCTTCGTCACCTGCGACCCAGGCACCGAGCTGCAGACGTTCGTCGACCTGACGATCTCACCCGGCGTCGGCGCGGAAGTCATCGCGGGCTCGACCCGCCTGAAGGCCGGCACCGCGACGAAGATGGTGCTCAACATGCTGACCACCGGGGCCATGGTCCGCATCGGCAAGACCTACGGCAACCTGATGGTGGACGTCCAGACGGGCTCGGAGAAGCTGAAGGACCGGGCGCGCCGCATCGTGAACATCGTCACCGGGCTCGAATACGACGACTCCGACAAGCTGCTCAAGAAGGCGCACTGGAACGTGAAGGCCGCCATCGTGATGCAGAAAACCGGACTCCCCTATCCCAAGGCGCTGTCGCGCCTGCGCAAGGCGCACGATTCGATGCGCGAGGCGATCGGCGAAGACATCGAGCCGCGCCTCCGCGGCATGCTGCAGGGTGCAGCCGAGGCCGCGAACAACGGACGCGGCTAAATGAGCGCCGCCGCCTCTTCATCGAGCAGCAGTTCGACGTCGGGGTGCACCTGCAGCATCGATGCGGGGACCCGCGTCGTGATCCGGCCGCTGACCGATTGGCGGATGCATTCCGCTTTCTTCCCGCCGGTCGCGACCAGGACGATGCGGCGCGCGTGCAGGATGGTCCCGATGCCCATCGAGAGCGCTTCCTTCGGGACCCTCGACAGATTGTTTCCGAACAGCGCCGCGTTGTCGCGGCGCGTCGACTCCATGAGCGTCACGCGATGTGTGCGCACGGGCAGATCGTCGCCGGGTTCGTTGAAGCCGACGTGCCCGTTGCTGCCGATGCCGAGAATCTGCAGATCGATGCCGCCGGCCGCTGCGATGGCGCTCTCGTAGCGATCGCACTCCGCGTCGAGATCCGGCGCGGCCCCGTTCAGGAAATGAACCCGCTCGGGCCGGAGGTTCACGCCGGCAAACAGGTGATCTTCCATGAAGGTGCGGAAGCTTCCCGGATGGCTGGCCTCGATCCCGGCGAATTCGTCCAGGTTGAAGGTCGATGCGCGCGACCAGTCCATCTCTCCCGCCGCATGCAGGCGCTGCATCTCGGCGTAGCCGTCCACGGGTGTGCGTCCCGACGCCAGCCCGAGGACGGCGTCGGGCTTTGCCCGCAGCGTTGATGCCACGCGTTCCGCGAGCGCGAACGCAACCGCGTCGCTGCTGCCGAGGACGGTGACCTTCATGAGGTCCCGCCTGACGGCGGACCCGACGTGCGCTCGTGGGAACCTGCCACCCTTAGACATAGGTCGGGATGGCAAGCGAGCCGCGCGCGGCAGCCAGCGCAAGCCGAACCGCGCCGACGGCAGGCTCGACGTCGAGGCGACGCACCTGCGTGCGCGGCGCGATCTCCGACAGACGCTGCGTGAGGTCGTCCACGAGCCACGGGATGCCGCGGAAGATGCCGCCGCCCAGCACCGTCGGAAACGCGTGCCCGCGCATCTCGAGCCGGGTAATGACCGACGCCGCCGCCGATGCCAGCTCCGCGCCGGCGCGCGTGAGGATTTCAGCGGCAATCGCGTCGTGCTGCTCCATCGCCCGCTGCACCAGGCTGGCGATGCCGGCGATGGTATGGCGGTGCACGTCGCGGTAGTAGATCTCGTGAATCAGCTCCTTTGGCGTCGACAGGTCCAGGTGCTCGAGGATCATCGGCGTCAGCAGCGTCACGGGGCCGCGTCCGTCGAACTGCCGGACGACGGCCGTCAGCGCGGCGCGGCCGATCCAGAAGCCGCCGCCCTCGTCACCGAGGAGGTACCCCCAACCGCCCGCACGTGCGGCGCGGCCCGACGCATCGCGGCCGTACGCGATCGACCCCGTTCCCGCCACGACGACGACGCCCTCGCCGTCGCCTGCCCCGGCAACCAGCGCCACCAGTGCATCGTTGACGACGATGACCTGCGCCTTGTAGCCGATGCGCCGCATGATGCCGTGCACCGCGGCCGTATCCGCCGGCCGATCGACGCCGGCGATGCCGAGACAGATCGCCGCCGGCAGGACGTCGCGGTCGCCGATCGCGCCATCCATCACATGGTGCAGGACTTTTTCGACCTCGAGCTCGCCGGCCGCCTGCAGGTTGGCGCCGCCGCCGCGCGCTTCGCCGAGGATTCGTCCCCCGCCGTCGGCAAGCAGACAGATGGTCTTCGTGCCGCCGGCATCGATGCCGAGAACGTACATGCCTCAAAAATTGTAGTACAGTCTGCGCTTCTTCCCCGATGAACGCGACAGAGCTTCCCCGCCGAGTCCTCGCTCTCCTTCTCTGCGCGGTTGTGGCCGTGCTTGCCGCGCTCGTCCCGGTGCACGCGGCCGGCAGCACCGACGAGGTCCGCGCGCTGTGGGTGCGTCGGGCGAGCCTCGAGTCGGAGGAGGCGATTCGCAAGATGGTCGGGTCGGCGGCCACCGCCGGATTCAACACCCTGTTCGTCCAGGCCGCAGATGATGCGGCCGTTGCCGTCCAGGCGTTCGATCCGATCGGTGAGGTGATCACCCAGGCGCATGCGGCCGGGCTTCGCGTGCACGCGTGGGTGGACGCCGCGCGCGTGGCGGCGCCGGGCGAGCTTCCCTTCGCGCGCGATCACGTCGTCTATCAGCACCCGGAATGGCTGATGGTGCCGCGCGCGATCGCGGCCGAGCTGCTGGCGATCGACGTGCACAGCCCCGACTATCTCGGGCGGCTCGCACGCTGGACGCGCAACAACGCCGCCGACCACGTCGACGGGCTGTACATCTCGCCGGTGCAGCCGGAAGCTGCGGCACATCTCGCCGGGGTCGTGCGCGATCTCGTGCGCCGTTACGCCGTTGACGGCGTCTACTTCGATCACGTGCAGTTCCCGACCGCCGACTTCGATTACGGCGCGAACTCGATCGCGGCGTTCCGCAGCGTCATGCGCGGCCAGCTGCCGCTGACGGAGCGTCAGCGCATCGATGCCAGCGAGGAGATCGATCCGTTTGCGTACCCCAACGAGCTGCCGGAGCAGTGGCGGCTCTTCCGGCAGTCACAGCTCACCGCGCTGATCGCGCGGCTGCGCACCACGGTGAAGGACGCACGGCCGACGGCGCTCGTCAGCGCGGCGGTCACGTCCGATGCGGCCGGCGCCGCCCGCGAGAACCTGCAGGACTGGCGGACATGGCTCGAGAACGGGTTCCTCGACGCGCTGTGCCCGATGGCGTCGGGCTCCGATGCCAGGCAGATAGCGGCGCAGCTTGCGCAAGTGCACGCGCTTGCCGGCGGCAAGCCCGTATGGGCGGGCATCGGCGCCAATCGCCTCTCGCAGCGCGAGACCCTCGACGACATCGGCGTCGCGCGCCGTGCCGGCGCCCAGGGAATCATCCTCTTCTCCTACGACAGCCTGATCAGTCCGCCGAAGGGGCTCGACTACCTCTCCGCGATCGGCCGCGGCGCCTTCGCCGGATCTTGACGGGGATCTCGACCGGGATCCGGGATCCGGGATCCGGGATCCGATTCCCAGGCACCCGCCGGGTGCTCGAGGAAGCGATCGCCGAGCGCGCGTTTCCCGCCGCCGTCATCGAAGTCGGCAATGCCGGTCAGGTACTGTGGCGCCAGGCCTTCGGTCGGCTGACGTTCGATCCCGCCGCAGCGCCGGCGTCCGACGACACGATTTTCGACCTCGCGTCGCTCACCAAAGTGATCTCGACGACGCCGCTGGTGATGCAGCAGTTCGAGCGCGGCGTGCTGGCGCTCGACGATCCCGTGTCCGGCCATGTTGCCGCGTGGAGCGGCGACGACCGGGCCGATGTCACGCTGCGCGATCTTCTCGCCCACTGCTCGGGGCTGCCGTTCTGGCGGCCATACTTCCGCGACCTGCAGGGACGCGCCGCGTATGAGAGCGCGATTTGCGCCGAACCGCTCGAGTACGCGCCGCGAAGCCGCTCCGTCTACAGCGACCTCGATTTCATGCTCCTCGGCTTCATCGTCGACGGGCGCATGCCGCTCGCCGAGCGGTTTGCGCTGATGCTGTCGCAGATGGGGATCGTCGAGGAGATCCAGTTCAACCCGCCAGCGCTGTGGCACGCGCGCATCGCGCCGACCGAGGACGATCCGTGGCGCGGCCGCCTGCTCGCCGGAGAGGTGCACGACGAGAATGCGGCGGCGCTTGGCGGCATCGCCGGACACGCGGGACTGTTCGGCACGGCGGCGGCGGTCGGCTCGTACGCCAGGCACCTGATGCAGGTCCTCGACGACAGGACCGGCATCTTCCGGCGGACGACGCTCGAGGAATTCGTCACGCGGCGCCCCGATGTGCCCGGGAGCTCGCGCGCGCTCGGATGGGACACCATGCTGCCGACCTCCTCCTGCGGGACGAAGATGTCCCCGCGCGCGTTCGGCCACACCGGCTTCACCGGCACCTCGCTCTGGATCGATCCGGAGAACGATGTGTATGTGGTGCTGCTGACGAACCGCGTGCACCCGAACAGGAGCAACGAGGCGATCAAGAAGATTCGCCCCGCCGTTCACGACGCCGTGATGGGAGAATTGCGGTAGTGAGGACTCAGCCATGCGGAACACGCGACGACCAGGACAACACGATGGTGTGACACGCCGCGCGCTGTTGACGACCACGCTCGGCGCTGCCGCACTGACACTGGCGCCCGGCCGCGCGCGCGGTCAGGAGTCGCCGCCCGCCGACACCACGAAGCGATGGGGCCGGCTGCCGAACGCGCTCGGCGCGCGATCGCCGGCCGAGAATCCGAAGCGGACGCTGAACCTGCCCACCAGCTCGCGCACACCGCTCCAGGACCTGCACGGCACGATCACGCCGTCCGACCTCCACTACGAACGCCACCATGCCGGTCTGCCTGTCGTCGATCCGCGTGCGTATCGCCTGCTCGTGCACGGCATGGTCGATCGTCCGCTGACTTTCACGCTCGACGACGTGAAGCGCTTCCCCGCGGTCACGCGGACCTGCTTCCTGGAATGCTCCGGCAACTTCTTCGGCACCCGCGAGGAGACGACGCCCCAGGACGTGTGCGGGCTGACGAGCCAGAGCGAATGGACGGGCGTGATGCTCTCGACGATCTTCAACGAGGCCGGCGCGCAGCGCGCGGCCACGTGGTTCCTCGCCGAAGGGCAGGACGCAGCGGTGATGACGCGCAGCATCCCGATCAAGGAGGCGCTCGGCGAGGCGATGCTCGTCTACGCGCAGAACGGCGAGGCGCTGCGGCCCGAACAGGGCTATCCCGTGCGGCTGCTGCTGCCGGGCATCGAGGGCAACGCGAGCGTGAAGTGGCTGAGGCGGATGAAGCTGTCCGACCAGCCGTTCATGACGCGCGAGGAGACGTCGAAGTACACCGACCCGCTCGCCGACGGTACCGCCCGCCAGTTCAGCCTCGTCATGGACGCGCGCTCGGTGATCACGTCGCCCGCCTACCCTCAGACAATCGAAAAGGGCTTCGTCGAGGTCCGCGGCATCGCGTGGAGCGGCCGCGGCCTCGTTCGCCGCGTCGAGATCAGCACCGACGGAGGCAGGACGTGGAAGCCGGCGGCGCTGCAGCAGCCGGTGCTTCCGAAGGCGCACACGCGCTTCCGGTACGCGTGGGAATGGGATGGACGGCCGACCGAGATCGTCAGCCGCGCGGTTGACGAGACCGGCTACGTGCAGCCGGACATGTCCGCCCTGCGGTCCGCCCGCGGCCGGCGCACGCGGTATCACCTGAACCCGGTGACCGGCTGGACGATTGCCGCGGACGGCCGCGTCCGTTTCGCGGTCGAGCGGGTGCGCGTATGAAGCGCGTGCTGATCATCATTGCAGCCGTCTTCCTCGTCGCCGCCCTGGCGACGGCGCAGACGCCATCGAAGCGGCTCGGCATCGGCTCGCCCGCCATGCCGGAACAGGTCGCCGCGCTCGACATCGACGTGAGGCCCGACGGTGTCGGCTTGCCACCGGGCGGTGGCACCGCGCGTGAAGGCGCCACCGTCTACGCGCAGAAATGCGCCGCGTGCCATGGCGCCACTGGTGAAGGAGGGACTGCCGATCCGCTCGTCGGATCGCAGCCTGCGGACACAGCGCCGTTCGGACCCGACTACGAACGGTGGCGCAACAACCGGCCAGACGTCCCCTTCACGATCGGCAACTACTGGCCGTACGCGACGACGATTTTCGATTACGTCAGGCGCGCGATGCCCGCCAGCGCGCCGGGCAGTCTCACCGCTGACGAGACATACGCGCTCACGGCGTGGCTGCTGGCCGGCAACGGCGTCATCGCCGACACCGCAGTCATGAACGCTGACACACTCCCGCGTGTGCGTATGCCCGCGCGTACGCGATTTGTTCCCGATAGCCGGAAGGGTGGATCGGAAGTGAAGTAGTTATCGGCCGCCGCGGCCGCCGGGGAAGCCGCCACCGGGGAAGCCGCCGCGGCCGGGGCCGCCAGGCGCACCGAAGGTGCCCGGCCCCTGACCGCCACCACGTGGCGGCGCACCGAACGGACTCGGCGGCTGCTGTCCGCGGCCACCGCGGCCGCCGATGGTGCCGGGCGCGCCGCTGGGCAGGTTGACGCCGCCTGTCGGCGTCTGCGACGCGTTGGGCGCGCCGATTCTGCCGCTCGCCTGCTGCGCCACGAACACCCACTCGTTGTACGCGGAGCGGCCGCTGTAGAAGCGAATCGACCTCTCGGTGCTCTTGCTCGCGACGCCGATGATGCCGCCCTGCGCGCCCGCGGTCGTCCCGCTGCCCGCGATCGTGGTCGGCGGCCGCTGCTGCGGCTGCCCCTGCGTCGGCACGGTCCCTCCGACGCTCGGCTGCGCCGACGCGACCTGGTTGGCGTAGATCAGCTGGAACTCGCCATCCTTGGTCATCGGGTCCTTGAACTTCTTGCGCAGGAAATGCTCGTTCAACAGGACCTCGACGTTCGGCGGAAAGGTGTTCGCGTACTTGCGCTGAAACAGGACGATGGCGCGCGCGTACTGCTGGCCGCGGAAGATCAGCTCCGTTTCCTTCTCGCGCTGCGCCGCGGTCTTCCACGCCGGCAGCGCCATGGCGAGGAAGATCGCCATGATGGTCATGGCGGCGAGCAGCGCCGCCATGGCGAAACCGTCGTGCGCGCGAAGGGTT
>Ga0114129_10006367_pt1 | contig 16735 bp, 13 predicted proteins | sample RhiMetdeltSRZDD1_FD_80071 | JGI IMG/M metagenome (GOLD analysis project Ga0114129, IMG submission 80071) | Populus rhizosphere microbial communities from Tennessee, USA - Rhizosphere MetaG P. deltoides SRZDD1 (version 2) (version 2) | ecosystem: Host-associated > Plants > Roots > Rhizosphere >... | reverse complement strand
CATCTTTTGACGTCGGTGAGTCGCTCGAGATTCCTAGCGATCTTTCCGAGCACTTCGGTTCTTTTCTCGAGATTATTGGTGGCCTCATAATATTCTTGAGCCGCTTTGTGAATTTCGATTCCCTCACGAAGAGTACGCCTGGCCACTTGCGATGCTTGGTCGGCATTTTCCATGGCCTTCCTTGCCTTATCTAAGTCGCCTGCAGATTTAAAATTGTTGGCTGTTTTTTCCCAGTGTTTTGTTGCGGTCTGGTAATCTTGGGAAGCCAAGTATTTTTCATCACCGGCACGGTCAAGTTTATCACCGGGGGTGGCGGTATCGTCCGGCGCTTTCTGCGTGAATGCAGCCGTCTTCCTCGCATCGCCCTGTAGATCGTGCCCGTGCGCAGCTTGCCATCGAAAATAAGCAATTTCGTCCCAGGTCTCTGCTGCGTCCCCGACTCCAGACTTCTCTGCAGCATGGCCATGTGCCAGCGCCGATGCCAAAAAGATAGCGAGTGATAGCGCGATTATTTTGTTGGTAAACATTCTTACGTACAATCCAGCAACGCCGCGCGGAAGTTCGGTAGTGATCATTCTGTATGCCTCAATTTTTCGGGTTGATTTCCTCGACTCGATCTGTATGGACTCAGAACGTTTGTTTTCTGGAGAGGCCTTATTCGTTCGTATATAATGTTAGCCATCACTCTATGTCCTTCTTCATTAAAATGGGAGGTATCATGAAAGTATTCGTGTCTCTCCCTGAATAGTTGGTAAATATCGATGAAAGGAACTCCGATATTATTAGCCACACCGATAGTAGTTAAGTCATACGCTGAGGGCTGTTCTTCCTTAGTGGGGCGCGTAAGCAAAACTACTTTAATGTTCATCCGTTTGGCCAATTGCGTTATCTTGGTTAAATTAGCTTCATAGTCTACGAGACTAACCCTCGGCACGAGTTCTTCTTTTTTTGGAAAGAAGTAGGAATCTAATGCCGCAAGCACAAGCTGACCCAATCTGAGCCGAAGCAGAATTGTATCCAGCTGTAATGTTCGGATCCTTCTAGTCGCAAATTCGGAGTCTGGGGAAGTAACTTGGAGTCCGTCATTCCAGCCAAAGCTGATCAATACCAAATCCGGTTGGAACTTTAGTGCCTGGTGAAAGCGTCTCAAGCCTTGAAAAGAGGAGTAGCCGTACACCCCAGCATTTATGACTTGGATTTCGTTGTTTTCTCGACGGAGGAGATCCTCTAAATACTTCGGCCAGCTTGGATCGTTTTCCCCCAAACCGCCTAGCGTGTTGGAATCGCCAAGGGTAAATATGCGTATCAATCCAGGCCTTTTAGCCGGTGTAATTTCTCTGGCTCGATAGCCGTGTGAGTTAAAGGGCGGGATTCCTTTCCGTGGACTCCATATCAGATCTGGATCGTAGACGAAATCCTTATCCTCAAAAGCATGATAGAATCTCCACTCGTTCCGGCTTTCGATAGTTTTGATTCTTAAGGGGGTGTACCTGTAATCGATCCATATTAGAACTGACTCGCTAAGACCGACTCCTATAAGAATGCCGAAAAGGATGGCGGCTATTTTCTTTGTTGCCTCTAACACTGGTATGAACCTTCCCTATGAGCCAACCACCGTTTGAATGTTATGGTTCAACATGACCAAATTGGGCACTTGTGGAATACCTTTGTTTTACTTAACCGCGCCCCGCTGTGATCAAACCAATCCCCGTGGACCAGATTCTCGGGCTTGCAAATCAGAGTTTTGATAAGCGATTTGCGTTTTTCTCGGATGCCAACCCCAAAGGGTGTCCCACGGGCCCAAGTCTGCTGAGAGCGGCCAGCTGACATCTGCTAGCCACCGTCGATCAGCAGGTTCAAGTTTCCAATTTAACGCCCCTAGGTTTTCCTCGAGTTGCTCTGGCTTGCTAGCGCCCACTATAACAGCGGTTACGCTATCCTGATCTAATAACCATCTCAAAGCAGTCTGCGAAGGCGTCTTGCCATACTTGGATGCAACATGTTCCACTACATCGAGTACTTCGATAAGGCGTGGAAAGTAATTTGGCTGCAGGCGTCGGTTTGATCTGCGAGAATCGTTGGGTAGATCCTCGAGTCTCCTGAATCTGCCTGCTAGCGCTCCTTGACATAAAGGGGAATATGGCAGGACAGCAATGCCGTACCGCCGACACAAAGGAAGCACATTTTTCTCCACCGAACGCCATAGAAGGTTATAAGCCGGCTGTAACGAATCTATGCGAGATGGATCGTCAAGCTCATTCCACTCAGGCTCCATCCAATTCGATGCGCCGATCGCGCGGATTTTTCCCTCACGCTTCAGCCGCTCGAGTTCCCCGATGGTATCAGCTAGTGGAACATTAGGCGGCGGCCAGTGTTGCTGAAATAGATCGATGTAGTCGGTCCGCAATCGCTGCAGCGAGTCTTCCAGGCTCCGACGCAAGGTCTGAGGATAACTATGGGTGTAGTTGAATTTGGTTGCGATGATGACCTTATTGCGGCATTCCGAGATGACCTCTGCCACCAACTCCTCCGAACGCCCATTGCCATACGTGGGTGCGGTGTCCAGAAAGGTAAGACCGAGATCCAGGGCATGGCGGAGCGTGGCAACGAAACGTGCCTCATCGTCGCTGGCCCAGCCAGTTGCCATACAGCCGACGCAGAGTCGGGGCACCTCGATATCCGTTCGTCCTATTGTTGTTCGTTCCATATGCAGTGGAAGGCAGAACAAATTCCAAATTTGACACCAAAGTAGTAGGGTAGTCCGTAAAAAAACGCGACGGCTCCGGCTCGTCCATTTATATCGGGAATCCAACAATGTAGCGACTCTTTGCAACACTGAACGCCGCATTCGGAGAACCGGCTGGGAAGTTCAGGCCGAGCCGAAGTAACGCGTCGTCTGCCTCGGGACCGCAAGCAGTGCGCACGCAAATTCACTCGATCTGGCGTAGGAATGACGAATGTGAGCAGTTCAAATTTCATTGGACTACTCTCTCCTTGAGACTCAACGGGTTGTAGTTTCTCCGTATCCGACCGGGTCAAACGCCTCCGGCAAAGCGGATGAACTAAAACGGACGACACGACCAGTGTCGATTTGCAAGCGCACGTCGCACTTACTTAACGTCGATAAACGATGCGCGATCATGATTGTGGTGCGGCCACGCGTTAGGTGCTCCACGGCTTCCATGATGGTGGCTTCGGTGCTGACGTCAACTGAGCTGGTTGGCTCGTCGAGGATAAGAATTGGAGCATCTTTTAAGAAAGCCCTAGCAACCGAGATGCGTTGGCGCTCGCCCCCCGAAAGGTGCATCCCGCGTTCACCAACGAGCGTGTTGTAACCATCGGGTAGCGCAACAATGAACTCGTGAGCGCCAGACGCCTTGGCCGCCTCGATGATCTCTTGCTCGGTCGCTTCCGGGCGGGCATAGGCGATGTTTTCTGCGATGCTAGTGGAGAAAAGAACGGGATCCTGAAGGACAATGGCAAACTGACTGCGCAGGTCCGTCAGCTTATAGTCGCGTAGGTCGACTCCGTCGAGTAAGACCTGCCCTTCGGTCGGGTCGTAGAACCGTGCGATCAGGCTTACCAGCGTTGTCTTTCCGGCGCCCGTCGCACCCGAGATGCCAAGGCAGGTGCTGGGCAGGACTTCGAACGAGATGTCTCGTAGGGCGGCATCCCGCCCGTCGTAAGCGAAGGAAACATTTCGAAAGGCGATAGTGCCAACTGCGCGGGAGATGCGGCGAGCATTCGGCCTCTCGAGTAGATCGGGCGACCGGTCGATGAGCGTAAAGACCCGTTCCGCGCTGGCCAGCGCCGACTGCAGCCACGTGATGTGTTTGCTAATGGTCTCAACCGGCATGTAAAGCTGCGCGAGATACCCCATCACTAGGACCAAGTCGCCCAGGCTAAGGTGTCCCGCTTGTACCTCTGTTGCACCGATGAACAGGGCAGCGGCGGTCCCGGAGGCAACAGTGAGTCCCGTCATGAGCGCGAAGTTCGCCTCGATGGAAGCAAGTTTCACTTTTGCTCTGACGCTTTCGCTGGATCGGTTGATGAATCTCTCCCGTTCACGGTCTTCTTGGCCGAACGCCTTCACCACGCGGAGGCCGGCCAATGCCTCCTGCACGACTGAAAAGGCTGTGCTCTCGAGGTGCTTCGTGGTCTGCCAGCCAGTCCGAAGTCGCCTCCCGGAAGCTGACGTAGCCAAACAGATAAAGGGCAAGACCAGCAACGCCACCAGTGCGAGCCGGAGATTGATTTGGGCGATCACGACGATCATGCCTCCCACAGTTAAGCCTGCGGTGAGGAACGGCGTTAGGCCGGTGAGCGCAATCCACTGAATGGATGTCGCATCATGCTGGATGCGGTAGATAGAGTCGGCCGTGCCTCGAGAGTCATGATACGAGAACGACAACCGTTGGACGTGCCCGAATAACTGGGCACGAAAGCCCATCACGAGCCGTTCCCCTGCATAGGCCGATAGCACCGAGCTAGCCAGGTAGCGAAGGTAGTTGAATAGTGAGACGGCGATAAGGAGGCTAGCGGCGAGTACAAGCACAGCGGTGAAAGAACTGGTCGCGAACTCTGGCAGCATCGTCCCCAGGTGGCCGGGTAGCGGATGGCCAACAAGGCTATCCACGGCAATCTTAAGCGGCATTGGCGTGAGCAGGACAACCGGCGTTACCAAGAGGTCTAGGAAAAAGACAGCCGTGAGGTGTGGCCAGTAAGACCGCGCCTCTCGGAGTAACCGCACGCAAAGCTTGAGATCGGAGTACCATTTTGCAGTCATCTTCTGTTTCCACCGTCTGAGAAAAGAAAAAACTCTATCACTCGGCTGATCCATTGGTACCCGCTAGGTCTTGGTGATCACAGCTACCCCATATCCATGCATGGAGACCCTGCCCTCGTAAGCCATTTGGATCGTTTGATTTCCGGTCCCCTCATCAATCTTGTATACAACCTCGCAGTCAGCCAAATGGGGTACGATTTCTTCAACCGCGTAACTCACCGGCTCTCCACTCAGATGGACCAAAAGGGCGCTTCGCCGCCCGTTATTGCCGCGGGCCACTACGATATCGAGGTCTCGTCTCATGCACGGGGGAAACGATATCCAGTCGCCGTTGCGGATATACTGGGCGCATAGCCGTTTCGCATGGAAGACCGGTCGGGGCTCGCCATGTTTGTCCATCATGCCATACCCTCCGGTGTCCTCGGTACCCGTCCAGAACATCTCGGCATACGCACCGCCGCGCATCAGGTGCAGCAGTGCGGCCGTGTAGAAAGCCGCACCGAAAATCGAATAGTTGAAACGGGCGCGCACGGGTTCAGTGTAGTGCGAATGGGTGTTGAGTTCGCCGCAAATGTTGAGGATATCCCGTCCGTTCACCAGTCGCGCGATCGCCCGGGAGCGGAACTCATAGTCCGGTGCCTGAGACATAATAAGCGCCCGGTAGGCGTCTTCGTCTCGGGGAGCGCCGTTTTCGCCTGCATCGCGCCAGTCGGCGTAGCGATGCCAGTCCACGAAGCCGATACACGCATTGTCTATCTCGTTCACGAATCGCCAGGGCCAGTCCCACCAGAAAGGCTGGAATCCCTCAACCGCCGGCCCGCCTATCCTTGGCTTGCGCCCGTCCAGGTAGGGAGACAGCCAGCGTAATACACCATGCGCTACTTCTTCGTAGATGCGACGGTATTGCTCGAAACTGAGACCGCCGCTGATCCAGCCGTTGTTGGGCTCATTCAATACGCACCAGTACCAGTCACGCACGACTTCACCGCCCCACTGCTCAATGCAGCCCCAGACCACGTCGGCGCACCGCTCCGCGAACCAGCGGATGGCGCGGGTATCCTCGAACGGTCGGTGGAACTTGCCGAACGTAATCATCGGTACTGCCCCCACGTTGAGCACGGCCTGCACGTAGGATGCAAACACCTGCCATTCCTTTACCGGGTCTGGTGCATGCTTATCGAAGAGGAACAGGCGAATCATGCGCGTGTCGATCTCGCGAAGTCGCGCCCAAATGCGCTCACGCTCGGGTCCGACGGCAAAGTCCCAACACTCATCTGCCTGGTTCACACCGTAGATCAACTGCATCCGGGTTTCATTTGGCTCTCCGCCGGCCACCGAGATCCCAACGTCGGCCATCTTCACTTCTGTACTGACTGACATCTCTGACATCGAATCAGCTCTCCACAATCTGAATCAACTGCTGAAGCTGCACCATGTAGGAATACCTTTCAGTGAGCCGCTGCCGTACCCCTGACACAAGCCTCGCGTAGTGCTCCGGCCGGCATACCACGTCCAGAATCTTGTCCTGCGGACGCTCGTACGGCAGAACCAGCTCAAGAGCCTCTTCCCCATAAATTGATTCGACGTAGGCCGCATCTTGGCCAAAAAGGGGGATGGTGTTCGCCGCGGGCGTTTCAAAGGTTCGGCAAGTTACCAGGCGTAAATGGTCGAATAGCGGCCGGTATATCACAGGCATGAAGACCCCTTTGCCCATACTGTCGATCACCCGGTCAAAGCGGATCGCTGGCAGGACCTCCACGTTGAGCCGCTCGAGGTACGACGGGTCTATGTAATAGGCGTCCTCACTGATGGTTGGGTTGGCCCAAGGTCCCGGCGACTCCCAGCCGAGGCCAACCACGGCAAGGCGACCGACTTCGTCCCGGATCGGCTCGACCGCGTCCAGTATTCGCCTCATGGCCCGCCAGCGGAACCAGTTGTTGCCGACGTAATACATCGCGTAACTCTTATCCGCGAAGTTCAGCGGCGTCTCCCATGTCGGACTGTACGCATGGAAGAAGAAAGAGCGCACGTTGGGCCGCATCGGGTGCAACGTGGGCTGGTAGATTTTGTCAGACAAACTGTTGCAGATCGCGATCCAGCGCTCACTCGCTGCAGCGTCTGGATGGTTATAATCGCCCACCACGCTAATTGCGTCATTGTACTTGCCGTCACAATCGATAATAACCCGCCGCTCCCTGGGTACCTTCGCCGCTAGCCGCAGTAGGTCAAGATTGTCTCCGTCCTGGAGATCAGTTGTCCACTCGAATATGAAGATCGCTGCGTCGGCCGCGTCGAGATCTAAGGAATAGTCGAAACGCTTCCCGTTTGGTCGACCGAACAGTGTCACCTCATGTCCCAGCTCCCTTGCAACCCGGGCATAGTGGCACATGTCTTGGGCACTACCCCGATCCTCCTCTACCCAATGAACGAACATGATCCGCATACCGTGACAGTTTCAATGCCTGATGATATCGATGAGTTCTTGGAGGCGCGCGATGTAGGAGTGCTTCGCCGTTAGGTGGCGGCGGATGCCACGCACAATCCCGGCATAGTGGTCGGGTCGCCTAAGCACATCTGTGATCTGCTCTGAGGCATCGTCCCGCAGGACAAGTTCCAAGGCTTGATCGCCGCAGATTTCCTTAACGTACTCTGGATCAAGATAAAACAACGGAATCGTATTCGCTGCGGGTGTCTCGAACAGGCGCGGATTCACGAGCCTGAGGTGGTTGAAGAGCGGGCGCACGAGAACCGGATTGAACACGCCCTTGCTCATGCACCTGATCACCTGTTCTAGAGGAACCGGTGGCATTAACTCCACGTTCAGCCGGGCCAAGTACTGGGGATCGGTGCAGTAGGCGGAGTCGCGCAGGGGCGGTTCCACCCCTCTTGGCGGCGCGTCCCAGTTGTGACCCACCACACCGATGCTCCCCACACGCTCGCGGATTGGCTCGATGGACTCCAACACCCGCCTCATGGCTCGCCAGCGGAACCAATTGCTGCCCACGTAAAACATCCCGTACTCTTTGTGTCTAAAGTCTAGCGGTACTTCCCAGGTAGGGTCGTACCCGTGGAAAAGGAAAGTACGCACGTTGGGCCGCCGCGGGTGCAGTGTAGGTTGGAGTATGGTGTCCGCAATGCTCTCGTACAGCTCCGTGCGGACGCGGCTGTCGGCCAGGTCGAGATGGTTGTAGTCGCCATCGACTCTGATCACGTCGTTGTACATGCCGTCGTCGTCAATCACAATTCGTCGTTTGCGCTGAGACTTGCTGACTGCTCCCTCAAGATCGAGCGGCTCGTTGTTGTGGAGATAAATGTTCCACTCGAGGACAAAGATTACGGCGTCTGCCGATTCGACATCTAGCGAGCAGTTGAACCGGGACTTCGGATTGAGTGCCGCGTACAGGGCAACTTCATGACCCAATGCCTTGGCTGCCTGGGCGTAGTTGTAGATTGTCTGCGCACTCCCTGCGTCTTCAACGTGCCAGTATATAAACATTAGCCGCACGGTCAGCTCTCCACGATCTCGATGAGCTGCCTCAGCCGTGCTGGGTAGGAGTGCTGCCCGGCGAGGTGTTTACGAATCCCCCGAATAATCTTGGTGTAACGGTCGGGGCGCTTGACGAAATCAATAATCTTGTCCTCTGGGTGTTCCTGCGGCAGGATGAGCTCAAGTGCGTACTCTCCGTAGATTTCACGCACGTAGTTGTCGTCCAGGCCAAAGAGTGGGATGGTATTCGCCGCCGGCGTCTCGAACGTGCGGCAAGTCACCAGGCGCAGATGGTCGAAGAGCGGCCGATAGATCACCGGACTGAACACGCCTTTGCTCATCCAAGAGATAACTTCCTGGTATGGCACTGGCTGGATGAATTCGACTTCCATCTGGTGTAGGTAGGCTTGATCCGTATAAAAATGGTCTTCGATCTTCATCTGAGTCGCCCACCACGGCATCTGCCCCCAGCCATGTCCCACAAAGCCGATGCGACCGACCAGCGGCCGGACCGGCTCGATGGCGCGCAGCACGCGCTTCATGGGACCCCAGCGAAATTTGCTGTGACCAACATAGACCATCCCGTAGTCCTTGCCGCTGAGATCTAACGGTACCTCCCACGCTGGGTTGTACGCATGGAAGAAAAAAGGCCGGACATTAGGTTGTAGCGGGTGCAGGGTGGGCTGGCAGAGCTTGTCGGACAGGCTCTCGCAGACCTCCATCCACCGGCAACTTGCCTCAGTATTCTTGTGGTTGTAGTCCCCCCCGGCCGAAATGGCATCGTTGTAACCTCCGTCACAGTCAATGACGACACGTCGGCGCCGGGGCACGCTGGCCACCATTCGAGCCAGGTCAAGTCGGTCGCCATAGCGTAATTGCGTGGTCCATTCGAATATGAACACGATAGCGTCGGCAGAGGCCACATCCTGTGACAATTTGAACAGCGACTCGGGATCCGCGCCGTAGATTGCCACCTCATGGCCGAGTTCTCTGGCGACTCGAACATAATTATGGAGGTCTTGGGCGCTGCCAGCGTCGTTGTAACAATAGTAGACGAACATCAAACGCATGATACCCAATCCTTAAGCATCTACGATCTTAATGAGCTCCTTAAGTCGTGCCGTGTGCGAGTGCTTCTCGGCGAGGTGACATCGAATCTCTTTCACAATGTCTATGTAACGCTCTGGGCGGGCCAGGATATCCAGGATCTTGTCAGGCCCTTCATGGCCCAGCATTAGCTCTCTGACCCGCTGGCCGTAGATCTCTTCCACGTGTTCGCTTCCCGGTCCAAACACCGGAATCGTGCTCGCCGCGAACGTCTCAAACATCCGCGGGTTCACCAGTCGCAGGTGCTCGAACAGCGGCCGATGAATCACGGGGTTGAAGATCGCTTTGCCCATCCAAGGAATCACTTCCTCGAACGGAATAGGGGGAGAGGTTTCTATGCCCAGCTGCCTCAGGTAGTTGTGATCGGTGTAGTAGGCATCCTCCATATCCATGCGTGCTGCCCACGGTGGCAGAGTATCCCAACCGTCGCCGATCAACCCGATACGGCCGATCTTTGGCCGGATCGGCTCCACAGCCCGCAGCACCCGCTGCATCGCCCTCCAACGGAACTTGCTGTGGCCAACATAGACCATTCCGTAGCCCTTGCCCCATAAGTCCAACGGCATTTCCTCGATCGCGTTGTAAGCGTAAAACAGGAAAGGCCGAACATTCGGTCGCAACGGATGCAAAGTGGGCTGGCAGATCTTGTCGGAGAGACTGTCGCAGATCTCGATCCACATTCGGCTGGCATCAGCGTTCCGGTGGTTGTAATCGCTCTCGACGCACAGGGGATCGTTGTAGGCTCCATCACAATCAATGACGATGCGCCGCTCCCGCGGCACTTCCGTCAGAAACCGTGCAAGATCCAAGTGATCACCGAAACGCAGATCCGTCGTCCACTCAAAGAGGAAGACAACGGCATCGGCCGACTCCATGTCCCGAGAGAAACGAAAGGATGAATGGATGTTCGGCGGCCCATGGATCACCACCTCGTGGCCGAGCGCGCCTGCGGCCTGACTATAGTAATAGATGTTCCGTGCGCTACCTGCATACTCGTAGAAGTAGTAGACGAACATCAAACGCACTAGTGAAACCCCTCAACTCTCAATAATTTCGATAAGCTCTTTAAGGCGCGCCTTGTGTGAATGGCGTTCGGCTAAATATGCTCGCAGACTCATCACAGTGTCTCTGTAGCGCGCCGGCCGCTCCACCATGTCCAGGAGCTGCTCTGAGCCATCCTCAGATAGGATCAACTCCAAGGCCTGCTCACCGTAGATCTCCCGCACGTGGGTCACGTCTAGCACAAACAGGGGGATGGTATTCGCCGCTGGTGTCTCGAACATACGAGGATTGACCAGCCCAAGCTGTTTAAATGTGGGCCTGAGAAGCACCGGGTTGAAGAGTCCCTTGCTCATCCACTGGATGACCCAACCGAATGGGACTGCCGACATTAGTTCGACATTGAGCGTCTGCAAGTAGGAAGTGTTGGAGGCGTACATGTCCTCGATGCGCATAGCCATGGCCCAACAGGGCGGTGCATCCCAGCCGTGCCCTACGAGACCGATGCGCCCCATATGCTCCCGGTTTGGCTCGAGCGCGCGCAGCACTTGCTGCATGGAGTACCAGCGGAATTTACTGTGGCCGACATAGATCATGGTGTACTCCTTGCTGGTAAAATCCAGCGGGACTTCCCATCCCGGGTTATAGGCATAAAAGAGGAAGGGACGAACGTTGGGTCGCAGCGGGTGGAGTGTTGGCTGACAGATCTTGTCCGAGAGGCTATCGCAAATTTCTATCCACCGCCGGCTCGCCTCTGCGGCGGGATGATTGTAGTCACCCTGCACGTTGATGACATCGTTGTAGTTGCCATCCCCATCGAAAACTACGCGTCGGCGCCTCGGTACCTTACCGACCAGTCTCAGGAGATCAAGGTGGTCTCCGTAGTATTGTTGCGTTGTCCACTCGAAGATGAAGACGACTGCGTCGGCCGAATCGAGATCCAGCGAATAGTTCAAGGGGATCTTCGAGTATGGCACGCCATACACCGCGATCTCGTGGCCCAGACTGCGGGCGACCTCGGTATAGGCCTGAATCACTAACCCACTCCCTTGGTCCTCAAACGGCCAATAGACGAACATGAGCTTCATACCGTGAGCCTCATCTCGGTCCACCATATCGCCATCATGTCTGCAGTGCCTCCACCAACTCCTGTACGCGCCGGAAGTAGGAGTGATGCGCGAGGAGATGTCGACGCACCTCGTGGGCGATCTGTCTATACGTCTCCGTGTGATGGAGTGCGTCGAGCAGTTTGTCTGCAACCCCGCCGTGCAGCGCCAATTCGCGGCCGGCCGGCCCGTAGACGGACTCCGCCTCAGCCGGGTCGAGCATAACGAGAGGGATTGTGTCGGCGGAGACGATCTCAAAGTACTTCGAGGTCAGCAACTTGAAATGACGGAAGAGTGGGCGTTGCGTCATGACGTTTATCCGTCCCTCACTCATGAGCGGGATCACTTGAGTGTACGGGACAGGTGGCTTGACCTCGATCTGTAGACGCCTTAGCCGCTCGGGATCCACGCAGAAGGCGGCCTCGAAGTTCATGCCCCCTGCTCGGGATGGTGGTGCGTCCCACCACAAACCCACGAAACAGATTTCGCCCAGCTGCGGGCGAATCTTTTCAATCGCAGGTAACAGCGACTCGCTCACTTGTCGCCAGCGCCACCAGTTGTGACCCACCTGAAGAATGTCGAAACGCTTGGCAAAAGAGGTATGGCAGCTCACCTGCGCGTCTGCGTCGTAGCCGTAGAAGGGCAAGGATCTGACCCCGGGCTGGTGCGGTGCTAAGGTAGGCTGTAGAATGCGGTCGGCGAGCAAACGGTAGTGGGCTAGCCATTCCGAGCGGTCTTGTTCGCTTAGGTAGTTGAAATCGTAACTGTCCACGCTGATCGCTTGGTTGTACATACCGTCGGTGTCCAGGATGGCCCGCCGCTCACGCGGCACAGCCGACAGAACACGAGGTACACGGAGCCCGCTCATCCATCTTCGCCAGCCTTCGATGATAAAAACCACGTAGTCGAAAGTGTGGATATCAGCCGAGAAACGAAGACTAGGGAAATCAGGATTCGGATGCCCGTAGATGGCAATTACGTGGCCCATTTTTTCAGCCACACGCACATAGTTGGCGGCGGCTTGGATGCTGCCGCGATCGACACGTGTGTCCATGACGAATAAGATCTTCATGCCATTAGCTTTCCAAGATAGTGACCAACTCCTGGAATCGCTTCCGATAGGAATGATGTTGCGCTAAATGGCGCCGGGTTTTCAGCACTACGTCCCAGTACATTTCCGGGTGCCGCATGATGTCGTCGAGCTTCCAGGCCAAGTCTTCGTGTGGCGCCAGAAGACGAGCCTCTGGTCCGTAGATGGACTCGATCAATTGGTCTGGAAGTATAAGCAATGGGATTGTGTCAGCGCAGAACGTCTCGAACGTGCGATTTGTCACAAAGCACAGATAGTTGAAGAGCGGCCGGTGGAAAATCGGGCTAAAGTGCGCCTGGCTCATGAAACTGATGGCATTATCGAAAGTAACCCCTGGTGTCGTCTCCACACGAAGCCGGCCGAGGAGAGTAGTATCCACATCCACCCCGCTGACGCCAAGTTCAGAAGCCCAATCCGGGCGTTGATCCCAACCCCATCCGGCTAGACGGATGGTGCCGAGCTTATCGCGTATAGGCTCGATCGCTTCCAAGAATCGGCGCATCTGTGTCCAGCGCTGCCAATTGCTCCCTAGATAAGCTACGCCACAGGGCTTAACGCCATTTGTCGCACCTGACCAAGCGCTAGCGGCCTCACCCGCTGAACTGTACGAGCGAGCGACCGCCGTCGGGTCGTAGCCATGGAAGCGGAACGGACGCACATCCCCGCGGAGCGGCCTGAGCGTGGGTTGTAGAATATTGTCGCTTACCGCCCGGAGTCCCTCAATCCACTCCCAACCGTGATGGCCGTCAAGCTTCTGGAAATGATTAGAGTCGTGTTCCACCTGAACCGTGTCGTTGTAACGCCCGCAGCAGTCGACAATGACCCGCCGCTCTCTGGGGATATCGTCCAACAGGCGGGCCAAGTGAGGCAGCTCGGGAAAGTCGTCCGTCTCGTAGATTACGAAGACGGCGAAATCGAAGGCACCTATCTCGAGGGAATGGGGAAGCCACGAGAACTCTGAACGCCACTCACCGAAGACTGAGACGTTGTGACCGAGATCTTTCCCCGCACGGACATACTGAGTGATCGTATTGATCGCACGGGCATAGCGATCCAGCTTGGCGACCAAGAGCAGATTCAATTTAAACCTCCATTCTGTCGAAGCGCCGTCACAAGTTCGTGCACACGCACCTGGTACGAATGGTGCTCGGCAAGGTGGTGGCGAACCTCCTGGACCAGCTCGTGATATATCGTCGGATGTTCCAGTACATCGAGCAGTTTCGCACCGATCTCTTCGTGCAGCGCTAACTCTCGCCCAGCGGGGCCGTAGACCAATTCGGCGTGATTTGGGTCCAACAAGACGAGTGGGATCGTATCGGCCGAGAATATTTCAAAGTACTTCGACGTAAAAAGCTTGAGGTAGCGGAATAACGGGCGCTGGGTCATGATGTTCACTCGCCCCTCGCTCATGGCGCGGATCACTTCGGTGTAAGGTACTGGTGGCTTAACCTGGATGCGGAGCTGCCGAAACCGCTCCCGGTCGGTGCCGAATGCCGTCTCGAGATGCTGCTCCTGGGCACCCGCGGGGGCCGTGTCCCACCACGAGCCCACAAAGCAGATGCCGTCAAGCTGAGAACGGATGCGCTCGAAGGCAGGCAACAGGCACTCGCTCACCTGACGCCAGCGCCACCAGTTATGGGCTAGGTGGACTATGTCGAATCGCTTCCGTGTCCTATGGACGATGCCGAGCTGCGATTCTGGGTCGTAGCCGTAGAAAGGCAATCCGACGACCTTCGGTTCTCGAGGGTGCAGCGTGGGCTGGAGAATCTTGTCAGTCAAAGAATCGCAGTGAGCTACCCAGCGGGAGCGCTCACGCTCGTTCCTGTGATTCCGATCATAGCCGTCCACACAGATCACTTGGTTGTACATGCCGTCGGCATCAACGACCACTCGGTGCTCGCGGGGTACGGCGGTGAGGATGCGCGGCATGCGCAAACCGCTCATCCAACTGAGGCCGAACTCGATGATAAATACCACGTAGTCGAAGGTGCCAAGATCTGTTGAGAAGCGGACGTTTGAGAAAGTCGGCTCCGGAGTTCCGTAGAGCGCAATAGTGTGACCGAGCTTGTCGCCAGCGCGTACGTAGCTGGCAATGGCCTGGATGCTGCCCGCGTTGAGGCGCCGGTCCATCACAAAAAGAATTTTCACGGGTAACCTCTCAAGAGAACAAAGCTAAAACACCCCGGCGCTTAGTGCTCCAGAATCGCCAACAATTCTTGGAACCGATGCCGGTAGGAATGGTGCTGGGCTAGATGGGCCCGAGTCTTCAGGACAGCGTCCCAATACACCTCTGGGCGCTGCATCATGTCCTTAAGATGGCTGACTACATCGCCTCCAGGTGCCAGGCAGCGAGCATCCGGGCCATAGATCCGATCAATGAGATCCTCCGGCAGCATGAGCAAGGGAATCGTGTCAGCGCAGAAGGTTTCGAAAGTTCGGTTGGTTACTAGCCGAAGGTGATTGAAGAGCGGTCGGTGGAACACGGGGCTGAAGCGCGCTTTTCCGAGCAGGCCGATGACCTCGGTGAATGGAATCGCTGATATCGTCTCAACTCCGAACTGCTCCAGAAACTTCGGATCGACGTCTACACCCGTCAGTGCGTGTTCGATAGCCCAGTCTGGGCGTTTATTCCAGTCCCAGCCCACCAGACGGATTGGGCCTAGCTCTGATTTGAGCGGCTCGATCAATTCGAGAAAGCGTCGGATTTGCGTCCAGCGCTGCCAGTTGTTGCCGACGTATATCACGCCGTAAGGTTTGAAACCGTTCACGCGGTTTGACCACGACTGGGCGGCTTGCTGAGCAGAGGGGTAGGAACGCTCAACTGCCGCAGGATCGAAAGCATGGAACAGAAATGGTCGCACGTCTTTCCGCAACGGGGTAACAGTTGGTTGCAAAATCTTGTCGCTCACGGCCTGGAATCCCTCGATCCATTCCCAACTCTGGTGCCCGTCTAGCTTCTCGAGGTGATTGAAGTCGTGTTCAACTCGGATGGTGTCATTGTAGCGCCCGCAGCAGTCAATGACGATGCGTCGGTCTCGGGGCAGGCCGTCCAGCAGCCGCGCAAGGTACGGTAGCCCGGGAAAGTCCGCCGGTGTGTACACAACCAATATTGCGAAATCAAACGCGCTGACATCGAGTGAGTATGGTACCGAGGAGACATACGTACTTTGTTCGCCAAACATTGCGACTTCATGACCCATCGCTTCTCCAACTCTGGTGTAGTTAGTAATCGTGCTGATTGCGCGCAGAGTTGGGTGCAGCTCTGAGACAAATAGAAGCTTCATTGAAACCTCCAGGTTTAAAGGCGCTTGTTCGAGCAATTACTTGAAATAAAAAAGAGCAGCTTAATCTCAAATCTGATTGAGCTGAAATGCTTTGGCACAAGTTAGCGAATTATTTTTCTGGTGCTCAACAGCCCAGCAGACTGTCGAGTACAATCCAGTTGCAAAGGGTACGCGCGGCTCCCAACCAAAAAGTGTACGGGCTCGAGAAATATCTGCCTCAACTCGCCGTTGATCGCCCGGTCGTTCCGGAGCATAGACAACTGGATAGTCGGAGCGGGTATGGTTAAAGGCGGCCAAGGCGAAATCGGCCAGCTGGTTGATAGAAAGCCGGCGGCCGCTGCCGAGATTGATAATCTTTCCGTAAGTGGCCGGTTTATCGAGAGCAGAGACCCACGCATTGACAATATCGTCGATGTAGACAAAGTCGCGCGATTGTTCGCCATCGCCGAAGATGGTAAGCGGCTCGCCGCGGAAGAGGTTGCCGAGAAAGATGCCGAGTACGCCTTGGTACGGATTGTCGAGCGCTTGGCGCGGACCGTAAACACTGTACATGCGGAAGCACGTGACATGGAAGTCAAAATCGAGGTCAACCCGTCCCGCGGTGGTCAGAACATAACGTTCAGCAGCGTATTTTGTAATTCCATAATACGAGATAGGCTCACAGGGGGCTTCCTCGGGTGTGGGGAGCGGGCTGGCAGAACTGTAAACGGTCATTGAGCTGGCATAAAGAAGACGAGGTACATGATACTTCAGGCAGAGTTGAAGAACATTCAATGTGCCCTGCACGTTCGTTCTCAAATCAGTCAGCGGATTGTCAAATGAACGAATGATCGATACTTGACCCGCAATATGGCAGATGGCGCCCAAACCGTTCTT